>WNGI01000593.1_pt1 | contig 27500 bp, 27 predicted proteins | sample 5400621 | NCBI WGS metagenome assembly WNGI01 (sample SAMN13153374, study PRJNA577476) | soil metagenome | isolation source: 20 cm soil or saprolite under Garry oak tree replicate 1 | place: USA:California | collected 2016-06-15
CCGGGTCCCCGCCGCGATCGCCACGCTCACCGCCAGGGCGAGCGCGAGCGCGAGCCAGAGCTCAAGCCGGCGCGACATGGGAGAACACCGCGTCGGCTGCGGCCCCGAATGCCTGGTAGGTGGAGGCGTCGCAGGGCACGGCGCCGAATACGTGGCGGTACAAACGGGCCACGAGATCGGCCAGCGACGCGCGACCTGACTCGTCGAGGCGCGCTTCGCCCACGTATTCGGCAGGGGTCTTCGAAGGATGGACCGTGAGCGCCCGCTGCTGTTCCAGCTCGAGCAGCAGGGCGACAAAGCGATGCCCCAGCGCTTCGGCGTAACGTCCGGCTCGGGCCAGCTCGTCCGCGCGCCGGCGGTGCGCGCGGGCGTCCTCCGGTCGCAAGCCCCCCACCGGCGCAGGTCCGGCCGGCGTGCGCGCGGTGGGGCGGGTGATGCGCCAGACGACATAGCCCATGTGCAGCAGCAGCCCCGCCAGCACCGCGATCAGGATGCCGAGCACCACCTTGAATGCCGCCGGGTGAGCCGTCTGCTGGCGCCCGATCCAATCGAACAGCCGCAGCGCCTGCTCGCGAATCCAGTCGCCCAGGCTGAAGCGCGGCTCCCAGACGTACTCGGGACGCGCGAACACGTCCTCCAGCGCCCGCCGCACCGAATCGGCGGCCGGCACGGCTTGCTGCACGGCGCCGGGTGCGCCCGTCAGATGATCCCCAGCCGCTGACCCAGGACCTGAAGGTCGAACGCCTCACGGCGCACCCGCAGGTCGTAGTACATCAGGGTGATCACCGCGGCGAGCACCGGGGCCAGGGCGAGCGGCGCCACGTACCCCACGGCCGTGAGCGCAATCCCCAGGGGCGGGACCGACTGCAGGAACAGCGCGCCGAGCCCGCGAAACACGAAGGAGGGAATGAAATTGGTGAGCAGCACCGCCACGAAGAACAACCCCGCCACCTTGAGCTTGAAGCTGCGGGTGAGCTCCCAGGAGCGGCCGAAGGCGTCGAACGAGCTGCGCAGCTCCTCCAGCACGACGACCGGCGTCGTGACCCCGTAGCCGCACGCCACGAACAGCGCGAACCAGATGCCCGCGACGACCATGGCGATCGTCAGCAGGACCCCCGCCCCCTTGAGCACCGCGGCCCCGATCCCCACGACGACGCCGCAGCCGAGCACGATCAGCATGATCACGATGGCCTTGCCGAACCCTACCGCGGTGAGCGGCCAGATCTTCGACCAGCCGAGCGACAGGGCGTCGCGCAGGCGCGGCTCGCGGCCGAGATAGGAGTCGGAGATGATACGGATCGTGCCGGTCGTCAGCACCAGGCTCGCGACGTAGTAGACGAGCCCGATCGGCAGCAAATAGAGCAACGCGCGGACCGGGTTCTGCTGCAGCTCCGTCAACGCGCGCAACAGGAAGTACACGAACAGCACGAGGGGCACCGACAGCGCCGTCACCGCGAGCTTGAGAAACAGGCCGAAGTGCCGCCGGTAGATCATGAGGGAGCCGTCGAGAATCTCACCAAAGTCCATAGGCCGGAGGTCGGGCATGCGCGACTCGCTCCTGTGACGAGGTCGCGATAAGATGAGGACGTGAACGCGCCAGCGCGAGACCCGGTGCGACCGGCGGAGCTGCGCCAGCAGGTCGACATCGAGACCCCCGAGCACGTCGCCGTGCGGCTGGAGCTGGCCGGCGTCGGCTCCCGGGCCGCCGCGGCGCTGGTGGACACCCTGATCGTGGTCGTGCTCCTCGTCTTGCTGCAATTCGCCGGGGGCGCCACGGGCCTGTGGCATCTGGGGGCGGGGCTCGAGGGGTGGGTGCTGGCGATCGTGATCCTGCTCTCCTTCCTGACGTTCTTCGGCTACTTCGCCCTGTTCGAGGCGTTGAACGGCGGACGAACGCCCGGCAAACAGGCGCTCGGCATCCGCGTCGTCATGGAAACGGGCCACGCCGTGACGCCGACCGCCGCAATCGTGCGCAACCTCGTCCGGCTGCTCGACTGCTACTTCCCGCTGCTGCCGTTCCTGCCGGGACTCGTCATGGTGTTCCTGCACCCGCGCAACCAACGCCTGGGCGACCTGGCGGCGGGGACGATCGTGGTACGCGACCGCCCGGTCGACTGGGGCCTCGGGCCCCTCCCGCCGCCCACCGCAGTCCCGGATGTGGTCGAGACCGGCCCGCCGGAGCTCAGTGACGACGAGTTCCGGCTGCTCGACCAGTTCCTGGCACGCTCGAGCCAGCTCGACGCGGCCCTCCAGGTGCGACTCGCCACGGAGCTGGCGCGCCGCTTTCAGGACCGCATCCCCCGCCGCACGGCCGATGCCGATGTCTATCTCACCACGCTCCACGCCGAGGAGCAGCGCAAACGGCGCAGTCGCTTCGCCACCCGCGCGCAGTCCGGCGCCGCGGGCCGAACCACCGTCACGGCGGAGCGGTTCGTGGCCGGAAAGCGGGACGCATGGGCCGCCTTTCACGCTGTCGCCACGCGGGTGGAGCGGGCCGGAGTCGGCGCCCTGACTCCGGGCGAGATCCCGGCGTTCGCCGCCCGCTACCGCGAAGTCACCGCCGATCTCGCGCGGGCCCGGACCTATGGCGTCGACCCGCGCGTCATCGAGTACCTCGAGCGCGTGGTGAGCGCGGGCCACAACGCGCTGTATCGGGCGCGCGGACGGCGCCGCACCCCGCTCGCACGCTACCTGATCCGCGACTTCCCCGCCGCCGTCGTCCAGTCATGGCGCCAGGTGCTGGCCGCGTTCCTGCTCTTTGCCATCCCCGCCGTCGTCGCGTACGGCCTGATCCGCAGCCGGCCGGAGCTCGCCGATGAAGTCATGCCGCCCGTGATGGTCAGCCGCGCCCAGCAGGCGGCGGAGCACCAGGCTCGCGGCATCGGCTACGCCCAGTCGCCCGGGGAGGACCTGCCCGTCATCGCGTCGGCGATCATCAGCAACAATATCGGGATCGCGTTCTGGGCGTTCGTGGGTGGCATGCTGGCGGGCACGCTGACCGCGCTCGTGCTCGTTGGCAACGGGGTGAGTCTCGGCATGGGATTCGGGCTGTTCGTCAATTACCACGCGGGCGGCTACCTCGCGACGTTCGTCGCGGGGCACGGGATCCTCGAGTTGACGGCGATCTTCATCGCGGGTGGCGCCGGGTTCCGACTCGCCGGAGCCCTGCTCCTCCCCGGAGACCTGACACGCGCCGACGCACTGGTGCTGCAGGGCCGCATCGCGGCCCGTATGATCGGCGCCGTCGTCACGCTGCTCGCGCTCGCCGGCACGATCGAGGGGTTGCTCTCGGCGAGCGACGCGCCGGCGGCGTTCAAGTACGCGGTCAGTGCCTCGACGGTGGCGCTGCTGGGGCTCTACCTCTGGAGCGGATGGACGTACCTCAAGAGCTCAGAGACTGGCTGAGAACCTCCAGATCGAATCCCTCTTTGCGAATGCGCAGGTCGTAGTAGAAGAGCGTGAAGACGCACCCGATCAACGGGTAGATCAACAGCTGCGCCCCGGCGCTGAGCACCGCCGAGGTCACCTGTACTGCCTGGACCTGCTCCGCGACGGCGCCGATCGCGGTCGTGCCGGCGAACAGTACGATGAGGAGGGCGAGCGAGACCGCCCACAACCCGAGCGCCTTCCATTTGTATCCCTTGGTGAGATCCCAGGAGCGCCCTAACGCGCCACTCGATCCCCTGGGCTCGAGCACCGCCACCTGGAGCACGACCGAATACCCGCAGTACACCACGATCCCCGGGATCACGAGCCCGACCGTGGCGAGGAGCGTGACGAGCCCTGAGGCGAGACCCGCTGTGAAGACCTGGCCAACATGGTCCCCCGCGAAGCGCAGGGCATCGCGGAGCCGCGGCACCCGACCGAGGTAGGTCTCCGACACCACCCAAATCGTTCCCCCACGCACGAGCAGCGAACCCAGCCACGTGAGCAACCGGTCGAGGAGGCTCAGACCCTGATGCCGCGCGCTCCCGCCCGTGAGATCGAGATACACGTCGAGCGCGGTCGGGAGGCCCTGACAGACGATGGCGAGGCCGCACAGCAACCCGAAGTGCCGACGCAATAACGTGAGGGCGCCGTCCAGGATTTCCCCGGTCGACATCGGGCGCAGGGCGTACGCGCCCATTTCAGGGCGGAAACAGGCGCCGCCGGTAGGGCGGCCAGTGCAGCCAGCGCGTGGCGGCGAGGCGCAGCCGCCGCGAGCCCCACCAGCGGGCGGGAGGGGAGTAGCGCGGGCGGTGCCGCCGGCTCACGCGGCCGGGGGGGGGGCTTGCAGGATCTGCCGCATCTTGCGGGCGAGGCTCTCGATCTGCTTCAAACCGGCGACCGTCTCTTCGTCGAAGCGCTCGGCATTGAGCAACAGCAGCTGGGTCTCGGCGAGGATCGCCGCCAGGGGGTTCGACAGGTCGTGCCGCAGCGTGTTCAGCGCGTCGCCGCCCTGGGGGGAGGCCATCAAAGCAGCGAGCGGTACAGATCGCGCAAGTGGTGGTCCCGCAGGTCGCGGACCGACTGCCATAAGTCCGGCTCTGACGTGGCGCAGAAGATCTCGGCGGTAGAGCGCTCTCCCTCGGTGTCCGGCGCGCCGAACAGCATGCGCCCGCGCCAGATCCCGTCCTCGGCGCGGCGTACCAGGAGACGTATGGCGATGAGTTGTCCGTCGAATCGGATGGGGGGAAGGTCGTGGACGACTGCGTCGGATGGATCGGAACTCGAGTATCGTGCCGGTTGTCCGGGCATGCGTCGCCGTAGGGCTGGTTTGTCCAAAGATATAGACCGGTGATACTTACGCAATACGGAAACACCGGTGAGAGACCGGTGAACGGCTGGGGAAGGGGGAAGGGCCCCTTCCCCCTTCCCCCGCCTCTTGCGGGCCTCTTACAGTCTAAAAGGTATCGGCGTGAACGTGATGAGGAAAAGAATGAGCGCAGTCCATGCGAGCAGGCGGCGCGACCGCGGCAGCGGCCGGTGCACGTCCAGCACCGGCGGGTGACCGAGGCGCCCGCGCGACAGCAGCAGCACGAGCCCTCCCCACAGGAGCCACCCTCTCCAGTAAACGCCGAGCGCCACGATGAGCGCCCAGAACCCGAGCGCGGTCCTGCGATGCCACCGCGGCACGGCCGAGTAGAGAATGTGGCCGCCATCGAGTTGCGAGATGGGAAGCAAGTTGAGCATCGTGACGAACACGCCGAGCCAGCCGGCGAAGGCGATCGGGTGGAGGACGAGGGCCGGTGCCGAGCCGCGCACCAGGTGACGCAGCGCAAACGTGAGCAGCGAGTCGCCGAGCACGGCCTGGCCGTCATCGAGCCCCAGCACCATTCCGTGCAGCGACGCCGGGCCGCCGGCCGGATGACTCAACGCGAACCCGATCACCAGCACCGGGAGCGCCACCAGCAGCCCGGCGATCGGCCCGGCGGCGCCAACGTCGAGCAGCTGGCGGCGGTCCGACACGACGGTGCGCAGCCGGATGAACGCCCCCATGGTGCCGATCGACCACGGGACGACCGGTGCCGGGATGAAGAAAGGCAGCGACACGTCGAGCTGGTAGTGCCGGGCCGTGACGTAATGACCCAGCTCGTGGCACAAGAGGATGGCGAGCAGGGGTGCGGAGAAGGGGAGCCCCTTGGCCCAGGCGTGGATGAAGTCCCGCGGGAACGGGTACGTGCCGAGCAGCAGCGCCAGCGGGTTCGGGTCGAACGGGATCGCGCCCAGGAGCACGGCGCCCACGAACGTGGTCGTGAACAGTGTGGCCGCGAGGAGCAGCAGGTGTACCGCCCAGGCGTTGCGGCGGCGCCGCCCGATCGGGCGGGTGAGGACCAGGTGCCGTCCGTCCGGCTCGTCGGACCAGTAGTGGCCGCCGGGCCAGTCGGCGAGCGCAGCGGCCAGCGCCGACGAAGGGCCGGCGTGCGCCGGATGTACAAGCGCGTCAATCACTTCCCGGTCGGGCAGGGCGGTGGTGCGCCAGGCGAGGAGGTAGCCGCTCAAGTCCATGGACGCACTTGACGGCGGCTGTTCAGCGGCCTAGTATAGGTTCGCACTCCTTCGAACTCCCAAAGAATCCATTTTCAACGCGTCACTCCCCCATCCCCGGGGTTCGCCCGCCGTAGCGCACACGGAGCACAACACACGTGGATATCGCTGAACTGAAGAAGAAGTCCGTCGCGGAACTGCACGCGATGGCCGAGACCCTGAACATCACCAACTACTCGGGGCTCCGCAAGCAGGATCTCATCTTCCGCATCGAACAGTCGCTGCTCGATTCCGACACCGTATTGCGCGGCGAGGGGGTGCTCGAAATCCTCCCCGAGGGCTACGGTTTCCTCCGCAGCCCGGACTGGAATTACCTGTACGGCCCGGACGACATCTACGTCTCGCCCAGCCAGATCAAGCGGTTCGACCTGCGCACCGGCGACACGATCATGGGCCAGGTGCGTCCGCCGAAAGAGGGAGAGCGCTACCTGGCGCTGCTCAAGGTCGAGACCGTCAACGGCGAGGAGCCGGAGAAGGCGAAGCACCGGGTCGCGTTCGACAACCTGCGGCCCCGCTATCCCGAAGAGCGGATCCGTCTCGAGCGCAAGGACGGCGACCTGTCGATGCGGGTGATGGACATTCTCTGCCCCATCGGCAAAGGGCAGCGCGGCCTCATCGTGTCGCCGCCCAAGGCCGGCAAGACCATCCTGATGCAGAAGCTCGCCAACGCCGTCATCGAGAACCACCCGGAGATCTACCTCATCGTGCTGCTGATCGACGAGCGGCCGGAAGAGGTGACCGACATGGAGGAGAACGTGAAGGGGGCGGAGGTGATCTCCTCCACGTTCGACGAGCCCGCCGACCGGCACGTCCAGGTCGCGGACATGGTGATCGAAAAGGCGAAGCGCTTGGTGGAGCATGGCAAGGACGTGATGATCCTGCTCGACTCGATCACGCGCCTGGGCCGCGCCCACAACGTGGTCGTGCCGCACTCCGGCAAGATCCTGTCGGGTGGTGTGGACGCCAACGCGCTGCAGAAGCCCAAACGGTTCTTCGGAGCGGCGCGCAACATCGAGGGGGGCGGTTCCCTCACCATCGTGGCCACGGCGCTGATCGACACCGGGTCGCGCATGGACGAGGTGATCTTCGAGGAGTTCAAGGGCACCGGCAACATGGAGGTCATCCTCGACCGGCGCATCGCCGACCGGCGGGTCTACCCCGCGATCGAGGTACAGCGCACCTCGACCCGCAAGGAAGAGCTGCTGCTCACGAAGGAAGAGCTCAATAAGGTCTACCTGCTCCGCAACTTCCTCTCCGACATGCCGCCCGTCGAGGCGATCGAGTTCCTGCTCGAGCGCATGAAGCGGACCAAGACGAACAACGAGTTCTTCGCGACGATGGCGCAGGGGTGACGGACGCAGGGCGGCTGTTGGCCGTCGACTGGGGCGAGCGCCGCATCGGCCTCGCCTTGTCCGACGAGAGTCAGACCCTCGCGCAGCCGCTCACGACCCTCACGCGCCGCGCCGGCAAGCGGTTCCCCATGCGCCAGCTGCTCGCACTGCTCGAGGAGCACGCCGTGGGCGGCGTGATCGTCGGCCTGCCGCTCGCGCCCGACGGCTCCGAAGGTACGGCGGCCTCGCAGGCGCGCGCCCTCGCGCAGGATATCGGGCGGCGGTCGGGCCGGCCGGTCGAGCTGTGGGACGAGCGGATGACCACGGCGCGCGCGCTCGGCACGGTGCGCGAGATGGGGGGGACGACCAGAGGCCGTAAGGACGACGTGGACGCCCTCGCGGCCGCGCTGCTGCTGCAGCACTACTTGGATGCAAGGCGGGGGGGGGCGACGTGAGGAAAATGTTGGTGGGAGCACTGATCTCCGCCCTGGGATGCGGCTCCCCCGACGGCCCCCGTGTCACCGTGACCATTCCGGTTGGCGCCACCCTCGACGCCGCCATCGACTCGCTCGCGGCGAATCGGGTGCTCGCGCACCCCGGGCCGTTCCGCCTGTACGCCAAGCTGCGCGGGCTGGCGGGGACGCTCAAGAGCGGCGTCTACCTGCTGCGGCAAGACGAGTCGTGGAACGACGTGGTCGCCACGCTGGAGCGGGGTCGCGGGGTAGAGCAGCGCTTCACGGTGCGCGAGGGTCTGCGGCTCGCCGAGATCGCACAGCTCGCCCGGGCGCAGCTCCACATCCCGCGTGATTCGTTGCTCGAGGCCGCGGAGGATTCGGCGCTGCTCGCCGGGCTCGGGCTGCCGCAGGCGGCCACCAGCGCCGAGGGGTATCTGTTCCCGACGACGTACCTGCTGCCGCTGCGCATCGGGGCGCGAGAGCTCGTCCGCGTGATGACGCACCAGTTCTCCGCCACGTGGAACCCGGACTGGCAGGCCCGGCTCGATTCGCTGCACTTTTCGCGGCACGAGCTCGTCACGCTCGCCTCGATCATCGAGTCCGAGGTGCGATACGATCCCGACCGGCCGTTCATCTCCGCCGTCTACCACAACCGGCTGCGCCGCGGGATGCGGCTCGAGGCCGACCCGACCGTGAGCTACGCTTACGGGCGCCGGCTGAAGCGGGTGTGGGAGAAGAACCTCGCCGTGCGCTCGTCCTATAACACCTACCTCCACGCCGGGCTCCCGCCGGGGCCGATCTCGCAACCCGGCCGCGCCAGCCTCGCCGCGGCCCTCTACCCGGCGAACGTGCCGTTCCTGTATTTCGTGGCGCAGAGCGACGGCAAGCACATCTTCTCGACCACCTACCCCGAGCACCTGGCCGCCATCAAGCGGGTCAAGGAAATGCGGCGCGCAGCGCGCGCGTCGCCGCGGCCGGGTCGCTAGCACGCCACACCGCCGCGATCACCGCGAGCCCGGCGGCGCCGGCGCGGGCGAGCGATCCGGCAGTGGCGGCGCTAATGCCGCCGATGGCGATGACCGGGACGCCCGGGGGGGCGAGCCGCGCCACGGCGGCGAACCCAGCAGGCCCGAGCGGCGGCCCCGCGTCGGGCTTGGTGTCCGTCGCGAAGCAGGGCCCGACGCTCCAGTAGTCCGCCGGCGTGGCCCGGGCCCGCCCGGCTTCGGCCGTCGAGCCGACCGAGAGGCCCAGCAGGAAGCCGGGCGGCACGTGGGGTCGCAGCCGGTCGAGCGGCGGGTCTTCCTGGCCGAGGTGGGCGCCGGCGGCCCCGGCGGCGAGGGCGACATCGACCCGATCGTTCACGATCACGGGCACGCTCAGGGCGCCGACCAGCGCCCCGGCGAGGGCGAGCACCTCACGCGCCGGCGCGTCCTTCAGCCGCACCTGGATCATGGTCGCGCCACCGGCCACCGCCTGGCGGCACGCCGTCACCGAATCGCGCCCCTTGAGAAGCGCCGCATCCGTGATCACCATCAAGCGCACCTGATCGACCAGAGCCATGGCCAAGATCCTGCGTGGACTGCGCGGTGCGACCACCGCGACGGCGAACACCCGCGAGGCGATACTCGAGGCGGCCGACGAGCTGCTGCGGGCGCTGCGGGACGCGAACGACTTCGCACCGGAGGACGTGGAGAGCGCGATCTTCACGTCGTCTCCGGACCTGACCGCCGAGTACCCGGCGCGCGCCGCGCGCCGGCTCGGCTGGCTCGACGTGCCCCTGCTCGGCGCCGCCGAGGTCGCGGTGTCGGACGGGCTGCCGCGCTGCATCCGCGTGCTGCTGCACTTCTATACCACGAAGCCCCAGCGCCAGCTGAAACATATGTACCTGCGTGAGGCGGCGAAGCTGCGGCCGGATCGCGGCGGACCGTCGGACGGTCGGACAGGCGGACGGTGACGACGATTACGGCCTCCCGAACCGTCGTCGTGTCCGCGAAAGGCGGCGCGCGCTGGCAAGCGGGCCACCCCTGGATCTACCGGACGGACGTCTACGACGAGCCGCGCGACGAGCCGGGTATCGTCGCGGTCACGGACCGCCGCGGCCGGCACCTGGGCCAGGCCCTGTATTCACCCAGGTCCGAGATCCGGCTGCGGCTGCTCACGCGCGGCCGCGAGCCGGTCGGCGCAGCGTGGTGGGGCGAACGCATCGCGGCCGCCGCCGGCCGGCGCTCGGGGTTGACCGCCACCGCCTACCGCGTCGTCCACGCCGAGGGAGACGGCCTGCCGTCCCTGGTGGTGGATCGTTACGGCCCGTACGTCGTCGCACAGCTCCTGTCGGCGGGGATCGAGCGCCGGCGGGACGACGTGGTCGCGGGAATCCGGGCCGCGCTCACGCCCGCCGGCGTCCTGCTCCGCAACGACGTCGCGATCCGCCGGCACGAGGGTTTGCCGCTCGAGGTGACGCTCGCCTCCGGCGAGGTACCGGAGGTGGTGGAGGTGATAGAGGATGGAGTCAGGTATCGCGCCGCGCCATGGACCGGCCAGAAGACGGGCGCGTTCCTCGATCAGCGTGAGAACCGCGGGCTCGTCGCCGCCCACTCCGGGTCCGGCCCGGCGCTCGACCTGTTCACCTACCACGGCTCGTTCGCGCTGCACCTGGCGCGCCGCGCCGCCACGGTGACCGCCGTCGATTCGAGCGCGGAGGCCCTGGCGCGGGGAGCGAACAACGCGGCGCTCAACGGGCTCACCAACATCACCTGGCGGGAGGCGAACGCCTTCGATCTGTTGCGCGCGCTGGACCGGCGGGACGAGAGGTTCGATACGATCGTGCTCGACCCTCCCGCGTTCGCCAAGACCAAAGAGAGCGTGGCCCGCGCGCTCGCGGGTTACAAGGAGATCAATCTCCGCGCCATGCGGCTGCTCGCGCCCGGGGGCGTGCTGTTCACCTGCTCATGCTCCTACCACGTCGGCCGCGCGGTGTTCGGGGACATGCTGGTGGACGCCGCGCGCGACGCCGGCCGGCGGCTCGAGGTGGTCGCGCTCCCCGGCGCCGGCCGGGATCACCCGGAGATCCTCAACGTCCCGGAGACAGGATACCTGAAGGGCGCCCTGCTCCGAGCGGTTGACTAAACGGGCCTCCCTTACAAGCTTGCATTCCATGCCGCTTCCCCGGCCCGAGGGGCGCCCCGCGACCGCCCTCGTTCGCCGCGTCTTCATCGGCCTGCTGGTCGCCAACCTGGCGGTCGTGGCGGCCAAGTCGTTCGTGGGCCTGCGCGCCGGATCGCTCGCCATCCTCGGCAGCGCCTTGGATTCGTCCGTGGACGCCCTGAACAACGTCCTCGCCCTGATCGTCGTCCGGGTGGCCGCGAAGGAGCCCGACGAGGACCACCCCTACGGCCACGGCAAGTTCGAGACGCTCGGCGCCCTCGCGATCGTCGGGTTTCTTTCGATCACCTGCTTCGAGCTGATCCGCGGCGCGGTGAACGAGCTGCTGCAGGGCGCACACCCGGTGGGCGTCACGGATTCGCAGCTCGCCGTCCTCGTCCTTACGCTCGGGGTCAACGTCGTGATCGCCTGGTATGAGAACCGCCGCGGCCGCGAGCTCCGGAGCGAGCTGCTGGTCGCCGACGCGGCCCACACGCGGGCGGATGCGCTCATCACCGTCGGCGTCCTGGCCGGCGTGCTGTTCGCCCGCCAGGGGTGGTGGTGGATCGATCCCGTGGTCGCCATCGCGGTGGCGCTCGTGATCGTGCTGGTGGCCTACCGGATCCTGGTGCGCACCGTCCCGGTGCTCGTGGACCAGCGCGCGCTGCCGACCGGCGAGATCAGACAGACCGCGGAAACCGTGCCCGGAGTGAAGAGCGCCTACGGCATCCGCTCGCGCGGGCCGTCGGACCTGCGCTACGCCGAAGTCACGATCGCCGTCGACCCCAGGGCCGACGTCGCCGCGGCCCATGCGATCGCGGACCAGGTGGAGGAGCGCCTCAAGCAGGACTTGCAGCTCCACGAAGTCACGGTCCACGTCGAGCCATGCTGAACGCCCTCAACGACGACCAGCCCTCGCGCATCGCGCGCCGGCCGCCCCGCTCGCTCAAGCAGGAGTACCAGGAGTTCCTGCTGCAGCGCATCGAGGAGTACAAGAACACGCTGTCCCGGGAGGAACTGCTGGAAATCGGCGACGAGGCGGTGCGCGAGCTGGAAGCGAGCTCGGCCGGTCAGTATCTCCTCACCGAGGTGCTGCTGCTCGAGCACGTCGACCGGATCATCGCGCGGCGGCTGCGGCTGCCCGCGTTCCCGCGCTGGCGCATGAAGCACCGCGCCCTGCGCGCGGCGCAACGCGAGCCCATGCACTGGGGCCTCGAGCCCGATGGCCCGCTGGTGAACTGCGCCCGCCGGCTCGAGCCGGGCGACGTCGCCCTCGTCCTGGGCGCGGCGGCGTTGCCGGCAGCCCTGTTCCTCGCGGCACACGACGCCGAGGTCTTCCTGCTCGATCAGGACCTGGGAGCGATCGAGGCCGCGGAGGGCCGCGCCGTCACCGAGCAGCTCGCGGGCCGCTTCCAGGCGCTGGTGATCCACTGGGGCAGGTGGCTGCCCGACGTGGCGCCGAGCCTCGTGGTCGTCGACCCGGCGGCCCTCATCCCGGCGCGCCCGCGGGACCGCAACGCGGTGATCGCCGACTTGCAGGCGCGCACGCGCCCGGCCGGCGTGCACGTCGTGCTCCCGACCGCGCCCGCCGCGCGGGAGGTGATCCCGCTCGCCCCGGAGGCGCTGCAGGCGCTGTACGGCGATTGGCACGTCACGCGCCGGCGCCGCACCAAAGCGGGCGCGGGGTTCACGGCGACCAAGCCGGAGCGTCAAGCGGACACGGCGGCGAACGTGTCTGACTGACCGCTCCGCTCCACCCCGCTCCGTCAACCCGTTGCCGGATACAGCGTTGCCGGATGAGGCGTGTGGCAAACGTTTTGCCCCGGTCACGCATTATCCCACAACCGGGAACGCCCTTTCCATGACGAGTCTCCCTTTAGTGTTGGACGACGAGCCAATCGGCATCATCCTGCGCGCCGGCCGGCAGATGCTCCGCCCGGCCAAGATCTGGGCGTACTGCTGGTTCACCGACGAGGGTGAGGCGGACGACCACACGCACCGCCACTTGCCCGAGCATATCGACTGAACACGCCAGGGCCGGCCGCGCGCCGGCCCTGACGCGTTGCGACGTGCACATACCGCGCTGTGCGGCAACCACTTAAGGTTGCCGCGCGCGGCGCGCCGGTTAATCTTCACCGCATGACCAGCCTCGTCATCAACGGCCGCACCGTTACCGCCCAGCCCGACCAGACGATCCTCGAGGCCGCCCGGGTTGCCGGAATCGACGACATCCCCACGCTGTGCTGGTATCCCAAGCTCCCCGTCGTGGGAAACTGCCGCATCTGCCTGGTGTCGGTCGAGGGGCAGGCGAAGCTCTTGCCGGCGTGCGCGACGAAGGTGGCGGACGGCATGGTGGTGCAAACCGAGTCGCACGCCGCAGTCGAGAACCGGCGCGGGGTGCTGCGGCTGCTGCTCGAGCGCTATCCGGGCGACCACTTGATCAACGGCGGCCGCGCCCGACCCCGCAACGAGTTCGAGCGCTACGTCGTGCGCTACGGTGTCGTGCCGACGCCGCCCGGAGGGCGCGACCTGCCGCTGCGCCACGGCGACGAGCGCCCGGGCGACTCGATGATTCGCCACGACATGAGCACCTGCGTGCTGTGCACGCGCTGCGTGCGCGCCTGCGAGGACATTCAGGTCGTGGGAGTCCTGGACGTGGGCCAGCGGGGTGAGCACACCGAGATCATCGTCGGCGCCGACGGCGACCCCGACAAGGCCGGGTGCACGTGGTGCGGCGAGTGCGTGCGCGTCTGCCCCACCGGCGCGATCTTCGAGGTGATGCCGCAGCAGCGCTTCGCCCCGGAGCGCATCCGCCGTCCGGACAGTGTGGTCCGGTCGGTGTGCCCGTACTGCGGTGTGGGGTGCCAGGTCGACCTGCACGTGGCCGACAACCAGGTCCTCCGGGTCACGTCGCCCGATATCGAGCTCGACACGCCGAATCAGGGCTCGACGTGCGTGAAGGGCCGGTTCGGCTACGACTTCCCGCAGCACCGCGACCGGCTCACCAAGCCGCTGATCCGGAAGGGGTGGGTGAAACAAGACGGTCAGTGGGCGTGGCGCGGGCCCACGGGCCGGGAGCGGCGCGGCGGGCCATGGCAGACGATCGAGGGTGAGGGTCAAACCGCCAAGCCGGCCGGCCCGCCGCGGTCGGTCGGGAAATCACTGCGCGAGCTGTCGCTGCTCGAGCGGCTCGATCTCGACATCCGCGACCGTGCCGCTACGCCGGCGTCGTGGTACGAGCCGTTCCGCGAGGCGACCTGGGACGAGGCCCTCGAGCTCACGACGCAAGAGCTGCTGCGCATCAAGGGCGCGCGCGGCGGCGACGCCCTCGCCTGCTTCTCCTCGGCCAAGTGCTCGAACGAAGAGAACTACCTCCTCATGCGGCTGTTCCGCGGAGCGCTCGGCACCAACAACATCGACCACTGCACTCGGCTGTGCCATTCGACCTCGGTCGCGGCGATGCAGCGGGCGCTCAACACCTCGGCGGCCTCCGGCTCGATGCGCGAGGTGGAGCACGCCGCGGACGTCATCTTCATCGCCGGCGCCAACACGACCGAATCGCACCCCGTGTTCGGCGCGGCGATCAAGCGCGCGCACGCGCGCGGCGCCACGCTGGTCGTGGCCGATCCGCGCCGCACCGAGCTCGCCGGGCGGGCCGACATCCACCTCCAAATGCAGCCCGGCACGGACGTGGCGCTGTTCACCGCGATGCTCAATCACATCGTCGCCCGCGGGCTCGAAGCCAAACCGTTCATCGCGGCGCGCACGACAGGGTTCGACGCGGTGCGGCAGTCTGTGCGGGCCATGACGCCCGAGGTGGCGGCGAAGATCACCGGCGTTCCTGCAGAGCGCATCCGGCGGGCGGCGGAGATCTATGCCAACGGTCCCAAGACCAGCACCCTGTGGGCGATGGGACTCACGCAGCACGCCAACGGCACCGACCTGGTCGCATCGCTCCTCAATCTCATGCTCGCCTGCGGCATGATCGGCCGCTGGGGTGCGGCGATGATGCCGGTGCGGGGCCAGAACAACGTGCAGGGCGCCTCCGACGTGGGGGCGATCCCCTTCGTGTACACCGACTACCGGTCGGTCAAGGATCCCACGATCCGCGCGGAATACGCCGAGGTATGGGGTGTGCCCGCGGAGTCCCTCTCGCTCAAGGAGGGGCTCATGGTCACGGAAATCGTGAAGCAGGAGAGCGGCGTCCGCGGCATGTACATCATGGGCGAGAACCCGATCATCTCGGATCCCGACATCGCCCACGCCGAGCAGTGGTTCCGCGAGCTCGAATTCCTCGCGGTGCACGATTTGTTCCTCACGGAGACGGCGCGCTACGCGGACGTCGTGCTGCCGGGCTCGAGCTTCGCGGAGAAGACCGGCACGTTCGTCAACACCGAGCGGCGCATCCAGCTCGCGCGCCAGGCGGCGAGCCCACCGGGCGATGCACGCCACGACCTGCAGATCCTGATCGAGCTGTCGCACCGACTCGGCCTCGAGACTCCCCATACGACGCCGCAGCACGTGATGGGCGAGATCGTGCGCGTGACCCCGAGCTGGGCGGGCGTGACCTACGAGCGGCTCGAGGGCGCGGGCCTGCAGTACCCCGTGCCGACGCCCGACCATCGGGGCACCGCCTTCCTGTTCGACCAGCGGTTCCCCACGGCGGACGGCAAGGCGATCTTCGTGCCCGTCGAGTATGGGCCGCCCGTCGAGCTCCCCGATGACGCGTACCCGTTCGTGATGAACACGGGCCGCCAGCTGTACCACTGGCACACCGGCACCATGACCCGTCGCGCGACGGGGCTCGACCAGCGCGAGCCGACCGCCGTCATGGAGATCAACCCGGCCGACGCCGCAGCACTCGGCTTCGAAGACGGGGACCTGGCGCGGGTGACGTCCCGGCGCAACTCGCTGGTCATCTCCTGTCGGATCTCCGACCGCGTGGCGCGCGGGCAGGTGTTCGTGCCGTTCCATTTCCGCGAGGCCGCCGCGAACCTGCTCACCAACCCGGTGCTCGATCCGTACGCCAAGATGGCCGAGCTGAAGTGCTGCGCGGTGCGCATCGAGCCGGCCGCCGTTCCCGCCCTCCGGTAGATCCCCGCCCCATGGATCTCGGCCTCGCCGGCCGTGTCGCCCTGGTGTGCGGCAGCACCAAGGGGCTCGGCCGCGCCGTCGCGAAGGCGCTGGCGCAGGAAGGCGCGCGCGTGGTCGTGAACGGCCGCCACCCGGAGTCGGTCGAGCGGGTCTCGGTCGAGCTCAGCGCCGAGACGGGGCAGGCGGTGACGCCCGCCGTGGCGGACGTCGGCGTCCCGGCGCAGGCCGAAGGGGTCGTGGAGCGGGTGCACCACGAGCTGGGCCGGCTGGACGTGCTGTTCTGCAATGCGAGCGGCCCGCCGGCGGCGCCCTTCAGCCAGCAGACCGGAGAGGCGTTTCACCAGGCCGTGGCGCTGAACCTGCTCTCCGCCGTGCACCTGGCGCGCGCCGCCGTGCCGATCATGCGGAAGCGCCAGTGGGGCCGGGTAATCTGCCTCGCCTCGGTCGCGGCGAAGCAGCCGCTCCCCGGCTTGATCCTCTCCACCACGGCGCGCGCCGGGGTGCTGGGCTTCGCGAAGGCGCTGGCGGACGAAGTGGCGCCCGAAGGGATCACGGTGAACGTGATCTGTCCGGGGTTCATCGCGACCGAGCGCATCACCGAGCTGACCGAGACGCGCGCCAAGCAGGAGCACCGCGGGTCGCAGGAGGTGATGCGCGACTTGGTGGCGGCGATTCCGCTGGGACGCATGGGACGCACCGACGAGCTCGCCGCGGCGGTCGCGTTTCTGGCCTCCGAACGAGCCAGTTATATTACCGGCGCTGTGCTGCAGGTAGATGGGGGCTTCACGCGATCCATATTCTGACCTTTCCCTTTTCCCCTTTTCCGCTTCCCGTGTGATGCAGGCGATCGTCAAGGAGAAACGCGCCCCGGGTCTGAAGGTCACGACCGTCGCGAAACCTTCCGCCGCTCCCGGGGAGGTGCTCATCGCCGTGCGGCACGCGGGCGTGTGCGGCACCGACCTCCACATCGCCGATTGGGACGCGTGGGCGCAGGGGCGCCTCAAGCCGCCGCTCGTGGTCGGCCACGAGTTCGCAGGCGAGATCGTGGCGCTGGGTGACGGCGTCGCCGAGCTCAAGGTCGGCCAGGCGGTGACGGCCGAGGGCCACCTCGTGTGCGGACACTGCGTGCAGTGCCGCACCGGCAACGGGCACATCTGCCGCAACACGCGCATCATCGGCGTGGACCTGGACGGGGCGTTCGCCGAGTACATCGCCATGCCCGCCACCAACGTGCTGCCCTTGAACGGCATTCCGACCACCGTCGGGGCGGTGATGGACCCGATGGGCAATGCCTTCCACGCCGTGCTCACGGCGGACGTGTCCGGCAGCACCGTGTTCATCGTGGGGTGTGGACCGATCGGCTGCTTCGCGGTCGGCGTGGCCCGCGCCGCCGGGGCCGCGAAGGTCATCGCGTCCGACGTGAACCCGAAGCGCCTCGAGCTCGCCCGGACCATGGGCGCGCACGTCCTCATCAACGCGGCGCGGGACGACGTGGTGCGCACCGTCCTGCAGGAGACGGGTGGCGAGGGGGCCGATGTGGTGTGCGAGATGTCCGGCATCCCCTCCGCCCTGCACCAGGCGTTCGCCGCGGTCCGCATGGGCGGCCGCGTGCAGCTGCTCGGCATCCCCAAGGGCGAGGTGCCGGTGGACTTCGCCGCCGAGATCATCTTCAAGGGGATCACCGTGTACGGCGTCATCGGCCGGAGGATGTACGACACGTGGCATCAGATGCGGCGCTATCTCACGGCCGGTCTGCTCGACCCGCGCCCGGTCATCACGCACCAGTTTCCGCTCGCCAAGGTCGACGAGGCGCTGGCCGCGATCCGCGCGGGCGACGCCGGCAAGATCATCCTGGAGATCGCATGACGCTCGGAACCAGGCTCGAGACCGAGCTCGAGCAGTTCAAGCGCGACGGCGTGTACAAGCGCCTCAATTACCTGGAGTCGCCGCAAGCCGCCAGGGTCAAGATGCAAGGGCGCGGCGAGGTCGTGATTCTCTCGTCCAATAACTACCTGGGCCTGTGTAACGAGGCCGAGGTCGTGGCCGCCGGCCAGCGCGCGCTGGAGCAGTTTGGCGCCGGCACCGGCTCGGTACGGTTCATCTGCGGCACCTTCACCATCCACCGGGAGCTCGAGGCCGCGCTCGCCCGATTCGTCGGATGTGAGTCCTCACTCACGTACGTCAGCTGCTGGAATGCCAACGAGGGGCTCGGTCCCACGCTGCTGGGCGAGCAGGATATCGTCATCTCCGACCAGCTCAATCACGCCTCGATCATCGACTCGATCCGCCTGGCGAAGGCGATCACCAAGTGCCGCACCGCCGTCTATAAGCACGCCGACATGGCCGACTTGGAGCAGACCTTGAAAGGCGCACAGGACGCGCCGCTCAAGCTGATCTTCACCGACGGCGTGTTTTCAATGGAGGGCGACATCGCCCGGCTCCCCGACATCGTCGCGCTGGCTCGGCAATACGGCGCCGTCGTCGCGGTGGACGACTCGCACGCGACCGGCGTGCTCGGCAAGAGCGGCCGCGGCACGGCCGAGCACTACGGCATGCTGGGCGAGGTGGACATCATCACGTCGACGCTCGGCAAGGCGCTCGGCGGAGCGGCCGGCGGCTTCACCGCCGGGCCGGCGGCGCTCGCCGATTATCTCACCCAGCGCTCCCGCCCACAGCTGTTCAGCAATGCGCTCCCCCCCACCGTCGCCGGCAGCGCTCTGGCGGCGGTGCGCCATGTAGAGCGGCACCCGGAGCTGGTGCGACGCCTGCATGAGCACGCGAGCTACTTTCGCGGGCAGCTCACGGCACTCGGGTTCAAGCCGCTGCCGGGGGAGACTCCCATCATCCCCGTGATCCTGGGGGAGACCGCCAAGGCCATCCAGATGAGCGACCTGCTGCTCGAGGAAGGCGTGTTCGTCACGGGGTTCGGCTATCCGGTGGTCCCCCAGGGCCACGCCCGGGTCCGCTGCCAGCTGTCGGCCGGCCACACCCGGGAGGACCTCGATTTCGCACTGCAGGCCTTCAAGCGCGTGGGTACCCGACTGGGCTTGATCTAAACGGCCGCTTTTCGGCTTTTGTTCGGGATAGCGTGGGCAAGGGGACCTCGCTGGACCTCAAGTACTTTCAAGGTTTAGAGACTTAAAGCGAAGGGGTATCGCGTTTTCCGACCGAAACCCCTATTTTGGGGGTCGCTTTTTCGACCACCGAGGAGTCGTCCATGCGGGCAGTCACTGTCATCGGGGTGTTGTTGGCGGCCGGGGCCGGGACCCTGAGGGCCCAGCATGCCCACCAGCTCGAGTTCGGCGGCTTCGGCAGCTACAGCCGCTATGACAAGCAATTCCAGCTCGACAATCAGTTCGGTGGTGGCGGCCGGCTGGCGTTCTACTTGAACGACTACCTGGGGCTCGAAGTCGACGGCAACGTGGCCTACCCCTTCCCGAAAGCAGGCGGGCCGCACACGCAGGTACGCACCGGCAGCGCCAGCCTCGTCATCAATTCCGGGGGCACGCACAACATCCTCTATGTGCTGGGGGGCTTCTCGTACTTCGATATGGGCGTGAATCCGCCGTACAACTTTCACCTGCTCGCAGGGCACGGCGGACTGGGCGACCGGATCTTCCTCACCGACCGGCTGGCGCTGCGGCTCGAGGCGCGCGCCTACTATGCCCCGAAGAGCTGCTGTTTGTCCTCGACTTGGGTGGGGCACGTGCTTGGCTCCGCGGGACTGTCGTTCTTCATTGGCGGCGGCGGCCCGCACGAAGAGCTGCCGCCCCCGATTCCCAAACAGAAGCGCGATTCCATCATCGCGGCGGGGGGCAAGCCACCGGAAGCCCCGCGACCAACACCAACGCGCGGGGGCCCGACGTACGAGCAACGCAGCAGCGACTGGAATCACAAATGGTACTGGGGCGCCCAGGGCGGCCTGTTCGTCTTCAAGACCAACTTCGACAGCTATGCCTTCGAGCCGACGTTCGGCGGGCATTGGCTGGTGACGGGCAAGCGGACGGCGTTGTACGTCTCGTACGAGCAGTCGTTCTTCCTGTCGGACCGCCACACGACCATGGTCGAGCCCGACGGCACGATCGAGCCCGGGAACGTGTCGTTTCACGACATGCGCCGCATCATGGTGGGGGTGCTCGCCTTCCCGGCGCAAAAGCGGGTCGAGCCGTTCGGCGGCGGCGGGTTCGCGATCATGCAGCTCCTGAACCCCGAGGTGACGTGCTCGAGCTGCCAGAACTTGTCCCAGTTCGCCCAGCTGCAAGACGAAGCCGACGCAGCGGCGAGCAAGGCGTTCTTCTGGTGGATGGGGGGAGTGGACATCAAGCAGGGACGGCTCGCGCTGTACGGCCACTACATTCTGACGTCCTCGGCCCGGGGCTTCCTCATCCAGGGCACCACTCACACGTTCCAGGGCGGCATCCGCTACAGCCTGGGCAGCGCCAAGGAAGGGGTCACCGAAGGGCACTGAGCAGGCGGAGGAAGTTCTCTCCCAGGATCTTCGCGACGTCGCCGTCCGCGTAGCCGCGTGCCCGCAGGGCCGCGACCAGCAAGGGCAGCGACGTCGCGTCTTTCATGGGGGCGGGCAGGACGCTGATGCCGTCGAAGTCGCTCCCCAGCCCCACGTGGTCGATCCCCATCACTTGGACCGCGTGATCGATGTGATCCACCAGCCGATCGAGCCCGGGCACACCGAGGCGCTCGGCCTGCGCACCCACGAACTTGTCGATCTCGAACGCCGACTCACCCGGACGCCCCCGATAGCGAGCGTGGATCGAGTCGGTCTCGGGCCTCAGCCGGCGCCGCAACTCCTCGTACTGCTCCCGAAAGTGGTCGTCGAGAAACACGGGATAGAAGTTGATGCCTACGACGCCGCCGTTCTTGGCAATGGCACGCAGCTGCGCGTCCGACAGGTTCCGCGGGTGCCGGGCGATCGCACGGCAGGACGAGTGCGATGCGATCACGGGCCGCGAGGTGGTTGCCAGCACGTCCCAGAAGGTCGAGTCTGAGACATGCGAGACATCCACCAGCATTCCCAGCTCGTTCATGCGCCGCACGACGCGCTTGCCCAGATCGGTCAGTCCGCCGTGGCGTCGCTCGTCGGTGGCTGAGCCGGCCCAGTCGTTGCCGTTGTTCCACGTGAGCGTCATGTAGCGCACGCCCCGGCGATACAACGAGTCGAGGTTCGCGAGCGAGTTCTCGATGGCGTGACCGCCCTCCACGCCCAACAGGACGGCGATGTGGCCCCGGGCCACGGCCCCGCGCACTTCGTCGGCGTCGGTCGCGAGCTCGGCGATGGGTTGCGTGTCCACCAGCGCCTGTACCGCGTCGATCAACGCGAGCGCCCGCCGGAACGCCGTCCCAGGCCCGTACCGCGCGTCGACCCAGATCGAGAAGAACGCAGCCGAGAGGCCGCCGTCCTGCATCCGCGGGAGGTCGACGTGGCCGTCCGGCAGCCGCGCCGAGATGTCGGCTTTCATGTCGAGCATCCGCTGCGCCGTATCGATGTGGCCGTCGAGGATGATGGGCTGCTGGAGCACGAGGAGCAGTCCTAACGCGAGACCCATGGCGAGCCCTCGATCAGGAACCGCAGCGGCCAATCTGCGGCCCGCGAGATGCCGATGCGCGGTGTCACGATGATGGCGTGTAGCTGTCGTGATGGGTTACGCACGATGCGCAGCACGCCGCGCGTGAGCGAGATACCGTCCAGCCGGCCGGTCACGCCCAACGCAGCACACAACTTGGCGGGCCCGGAGCACAGCTCGTTGTCGGGCACGCCGCCGCGCCGCCGGCGCATCGTGGCGAGTCCGGCCAGCGGCTCGAGCGCGCGGATCAAGACGGCCGCCGGAAACCCCACGGCTTCCGTCACGGCATTCAGGCACCAGTGCATGCCGTAGGTGAAGTAGACGTACGCTGTGCCGGGCGGCCCGAACAAACTCGCGTTGCGCCGCGTACGACGAGCCCGGTAGCCGTGGCACGCCGGATCGTCCGGCCCCACGTACGCTTCGGTCTCGACGATGCGGCCCGCCACGCGGCGGCCCCGCACCCGGCTCACGAGGACGTGGCCCAAAAGCCTACGCGCGACCTCGGACGTGGGTCGCGCGTAGAACGCCGCCGGGAGCGCCGCACCCGTCACGCGCCGCCGGTGAGTCCGCGTTTCACCTTAGACCAGAACGATTCGCCCTCGACGTCGGGCTCGGCGGCGGGCGCCGCCGGGGGGGACGGGGGGGACAGGGCGGGCGGAGGCGGCGCGGGTGCCCGGAACGCGACCGCTTGCTCGTCGGCACCGCGCTCTTCCGTCGGGGGGCGCTCGCGTCCGCCGCGGCCGCGACCACCGCGGCGACCGCGACCACCACGCTCACCACGCTCGCCCCCCCGGTCTCCTCGATTGGCGTCGTCGCCTCGCGGGCCCCCCCCCCCGCCGCCGCCACCACCACGCCGACCGCGCCCTCCCTGCCCTCCCTGCCCTCCTCCGCGGCCAGCGCGCTCACGCCGATTCTCCTCCGTCGGGGCCCTGGGGGAATCCGACCCTGCGGCGGTGGGCTCAATGGCGGGCGGACGCGTCGGGACCAGCTCGACGCGCGGCTTGAAGTTCGGGTCCATCTCCACCACGCCGATCTGCTGAATCTCCGGGGGCGCGGCGCGATGTCCCCCGCGGGAGCCGCGGCGGAACCGGGCGCCCCGCGACGGGACGCCTCCGCCCGCCGGCGGCTGCGCCGGTCGCATCGATGGCGGCGCCGACGAGGCCGGCATCGGCGGGTCGTTCGCCTCGTCCAGATCCGGCGCGCCCACGGGCTCGGGAGCCGGTGCAGGCCGCACCTCCTCGCCCAACGTCACGGCAAAAGCGTCGTCATCCTCTTTCGGGAGATCGATCATCTCGGCCGCCGCGCCCCGCCGAGTGCGCCCGTCCTCCGACCGCCGGCGCGACCCACCCCTCTGCGACCGGTCGTCGCTCTCGCGCGGCGCCTCGACGCCGGGGAAGGCCGGCTGCGCCGCGGCGCCGGGGACGCCCGCCCCCAGCGCGATCTCGTACTGCCCGTTGTCCAGCTTGGTGAGGTGGATGAGGCCCTTGTGGGCCGCCTCCACCACGAACTTCGAGAAGCGCGAGAACCCCGCGTCTTTCTCGTCGAAGGTCGGGTCGATCTCCTGCATGACTTGCTTCAAGCGGTCGGAGCGCATGACGTCGTTGTGCGCCGTCATCTGCTTCACCGCTTCGACGACGAGCTCCCAGGGATCGCGGCGCACGTACGTGACGTCGCTCTCCTTGGTGAAGCCCGCGAGCTCGTTGTACGAGTAGTACTCGTCGCAGTTCTGAATCAGCAGGTCGCTCGACGACTCCCGGATCCCTACGCCGATCACGTACTTACCGTACTCCTTGAGCTTCAGCACCAGGGCCGAGAAGTCCGAATCCCCGGACAGGAGGATGAAGGTCCCGATCTCGGGGCGCGTGAAGACGAGCTCCAGCGCGTCGATCGCCAGCCGGATGTCGGTCGCGTTCTTCTTGTTGGAGCCGTAGGCCGGCGCGAAGATGAGGTCGATCGAGGACTCCGCCAGCGGCACGACGTACTGCTGGTAGCGCCGCCAGTCGGCGTAGGCGCGCTGCACGGCGACTTTCCCGCGGATGATGTCGGACTGGAGGAGCCGCTTGAGCTCCGTCTGCAGGTCCGAGCGGATCGCCATCGTCACGTTGTCGAAGTCGATCAGCAGGGCCGCATTGGGGGCGTGGGCGGGAGGTTCGCGGTGAACCGGTCGGGGTAAATGGGCTTGCGGCTGCGGTGTCATGTGGTTGCACTCAGTTCCAGGCCGATGACCTGCGTGAGCTCCCGTCGCTTCACCTTGCCGCTGCCGGTCAGCGGGAAGGCGTCGAAGAAGCGCACCAGGTCCGGCACTTTGTAGTCGGCGACGGTCTCACGGCAGAAGCCCTTGAGCTCGTCGCCCGTCAGGATGGATCCCTCCGTGGCCACGACGCAGGCGCAGATCAGCTCTCCCAACGTTTCGTTGGGGATACCGACGACGCACGCGTCGCCCACAGCAGGGTGCGTCCGGAGGAGGTCCTCCAGCTCGCGTGGATAGATCTTGTAGCCGCCGCGGATGATCAGCTCGTTGCGGCGGCCCACGATTTTGACGTAGCCCTCCTCGTCCACGATCGCGAGGTCGCCCGTCAGAAAGAATCCCTCGGGGGTAAGGGATCGCGCCGTCTCGCCGGGCATCCGGTCGTAGCCCAGCATGACGTTCGGTCCTTTCACCGCCAGCTCGCCCACCGCGTCGGGACCGTGCAGCGCGCCGCTCTGCAGGTCCACGACGCGCACTAGGACCCCCGGGATCGGCCGACCCACCGTCTCCGTCCGCCGCTCGGGGAGATCCGCGAAGCGGGTGATCGTCACCGTGGGACCGGTTTCCGTCAGCCCGTAGGCGATCTGGACGTCGCACCACCGCCGGATCCGGCCGGCCAACTCGGGGGAAACCGGGCTCCCCGCGACCAGCCCTGAGCGGCACGTCGTCGGTGGCTGCTCCTCGAACGAGGGATCGCGCATGAGGAGCTCGAACATCGTGGGAACGCCGTGCACCATCGTGAGCCGCTCGCGCCGCATCACGTCCAGGGCGCCGGGTGCGTCGAAGCGCTCCTGCAGCACGAGGGTCGCGCCCGCGGTAATGGTGACCGCGACGACGTGCACTCCGAAGATGGTGAACAGGGGAACCGCGCCGAGCACGCGGTCGTCGCCGGTGTGAGCGAGCGCTTCACCAGAGGCCCGGGCCGTCAACACGATATTGCGATGCGACAGGGCCACGCCCTTCGGCTTCCCCATCGTCCCCGACGTGAACAGAATGGCGAGCGGCTGGGTGGCATCGCCCGCGACCGTCGCCCCCGCGGTATCGGCCGGCGCCCTCGAGACCAGGTCGGCGTAGCGGTACACTCGGTCGTCGAGCCAGCGTTCGGAAGCGCCCACCGTCACCAGGGCGCGCAGCTCCGGAAGGTCGGGAAGCAACCCATGGTACAGCTCCAGGTAGTCGACTCCGTCGTAGCTCTCGGCCACGACGGCGGCCCGCACTTGCGCGTGCCGCAATTGGTACTTGAGCTCGTGGATACTGAGCGAGGGGTCGAGGGGAACCAACACGGCGCTGCGGAAAGCGGCGGCCAGGAAGGCCACCACCCACTCCGGCCAGTTCGGCAGGTCGACGGCCAGCCGATCGCCCGGCTGTACGCCCAACTCGCCCAGCGCATGGGCGAGCGCACCCGCTTCCCGCGCCACCTGCGCATAGCTCATCCGGCGTGATCCGAAGACCAAGAACTCCCGGTCGGGATGCGCTTTCGCGTGCTCGGCGAAGAGCGCTGCCAGATGATCTGTCGCCACGTCTACCACTTCCCCCACAACGTTCAGAGTCTTTGAAAATAAACAACTTGCGGAGTAAGGGCCACTGGCCTGCGACCGTCCAGGGTTGACAGGGCCCGTCGTTTGTATCACTGTATCGTAACAATAATACACATGCAGGCCCGTGTTCGAACAGCTAGATGCTCGCAGTCCCAACCCGCTGTACGCCCAAATCGCGAACCGCTTGCGCGTCGCGATCGCGGCGGGCGAGCTGCGCCCTGGTGCGGCGCTCCCTTCGGTACGGCACCTCGCCGGAGAGCTGCGCGTGAACCCGGCAACGGTCGTGCAAGCCTATCGCGACCTGGAGAGCGACGGGTTCGTCGAAATGCGCCAGGGCGCGGGGACGTTCGTGCGCGAGGTGCCGCCCGAAGGCCGGGCCCGTGAGCGCGCCCGGCAAGCCACTACCCTCGTTCGCCAGATGCTGGGCGAAGCCGGACGCCTCGGCGTGTCCCTGGCCGAGCTGCAGGCGGCGATCGCGGAACAGATCGGAGTAGGAACAGCATGACCAACGCCATCGAGATCCGACAGCTGCATTATCGCGCGGGCAGGGCGTTCCAGCTCAAGCAGCTGGACCTGAACGTCCCGTCCGGGGCCATCTACGGATTCCTGGGCCCCAACGGCTCCGGCAAGACGACCACCATCCGGCTCGTGCTGGGGCTGCTGCGGCCGCTCGCGGGCCGCATCACCGTGCTGGGCGACGCGATCCCCGACGCCGCGCCGCGCGTGCTGGCCCGCGTGGGGTACGTGCCGGAGCAGCCGCACTTGGACCCCACGCTCACCGTCCGAGAGACGCTGCGCTTTCAAGCCGCGTTCTACCCGCACTGGGACTGGCCGTGCGCCGAACGGCTGCTGCGCCAGTTCGAGCTGGATTCGGGCACCACGTTTGGACGGTTGTCGAAAGGGCAAAAAGGCAAACTGATGACCCTGCTCGCGCTGGCGCAGCGACCGGACCTGCTCGTGCTGGACGAGCCGACCGACGGGCTCGATCCGGTGGTGCGACGGGATGTGCTGTCGGCCCTGCTCGATTACGTCTCACACCGGCAGGCGACGGTCTTCATCTCCAGTCATTTGGTCCACGAGCTGGAGCGCATCTGCGACTGGATCGGCGTCATGGACAACGGCCGCCTCATCACCGAGGTGCCGATGACGCGCTTCAAGAACGGGATCAAGCGGCTGCGCGTCGCGGGCGCGCCCCCGAGCGCCGCCGGTGCGCCGTTCATGATCCTGGCGCGCGAGCACGTCAACGGCGGCGCGGAAACCTGGGTGGTGCGCGATTGGGAGCCGGAAATGGCGGCGTATTTCGCGACGATCGGCGCCGCCTTGAACGACGTGATCGACCTGGATCTCGAGGAAGGGTTCGTGGAGCTGCTGCGCAGCTTCCGAGACCGGCCCAGTTCCAGTTAAGGAGGCCGCCATGTTCCGCGTCATGTTGTACAGTCAATGGAAGTGGACCCGGCTGATCGTCGCGCTCGGGAGCGTAGCCGCGTTCGCGCTGCCGATCGTCTCCGTGCAGGGCGCGGCGCGCGCCGACGCGAGCCCGTTGCAGGCGGGCGAGCTGCTGCAGGCAGTGCAGTCCTGGGGAACGCTCTACCCTGTGCTCGCCGCGGCGCTGGGACTGCTCGTCGCGATCGCCACCTGGGCGCCCGATCATCGCGGGCGGCACGTGCACGCGCTGTCCCTCCCGCTGCCCCGCTGGCGTTATGTGTTGCTGCGGTTCGGCGCCGGGGCGGCACTGCTCGCCGCACCCGTCGTTGCGGTGTCGGCGGGCGCGCTGCTCGCGACCTGGAGCGCCACGATCCCCGCGGGGCTGCAGGGATACCCAGCAGCGCTGGCCATCCGTTTCGCACTCGCGGTCCTCGTCGCTTACGCCGTGTTCTTCGCGGTCTCGGCGGGAACGGCACGCACCGCCGGGATCATCCTCGGGCTCATCGGCGGCGTCATTCTCGTCCAGATCATCGCCGGGGTCGCGAATATCGATCTCGATCTGTTCGGCAGACTGCAGGTCGTGGTCCTCAACTGGCCTGGGCCGCTCGCCATCTTCAGCGGCCGCTGGATGCTGATCGATGTGTAGCGGGCGCTGGGCG
>WNGI01000595.1_pt1 | contig 27495 bp, 19 predicted proteins | sample 5400621 | NCBI WGS metagenome assembly WNGI01 (sample SAMN13153374, study PRJNA577476) | soil metagenome | isolation source: 20 cm soil or saprolite under Garry oak tree replicate 1 | place: USA:California | collected 2016-06-15
GACCTGCGACCAGTCGGTGTCGCGTACGTCGCGGGCGGAGGTGTGCACGGCGTTGATCGCGGCGAGGATCTGGTAGCGACCCGGAGCCACTCCTGCGGCCAGGCGCTCGCGCACCAGCCGATGACCTTCGGCGACCAGCGCCGCGTCCCAAGCTCCACGGTCCTGCTCGTCGAGGGCGACCAGTTCGCCGATGGCCGAGACCCGGGCGGTGCGGCGGGCCTCGGTGAGCAGCATCAGCGCCAGCAGCCCGGCCACCTCACCGTCGTCCGGCATGAGAGCTCGGATCAGGCGGGTCAGCCGGATCGCCTCGGCGGTCAGGTCCTGACGCACGGGATCGGTGTCGGGGCCGGTCGCGAGGTAGCCCTCGTTGAAGACGAGGAAGAGAACGGCGAGTACGCCGGAGACGCGTGCCGGGAGGTCCTCTGCGAATGGCACCCGATAGGGGATGCGAGCGTCCTTGATCTTGGCCTTCGCGCGGGTGATCCGCTGCGCCATGGCACTCTCCTGCACCAGGAACGCACGCGCGATCTCGGGCACGGTCAGACCGCCGACCATGCGCAGCGTCAGCGCCACCCGGGTCTCCATCGCGAGCGCCGGGTGACAGCAGGTGAAGATCAGCCGGAGCCGCTCGTCGTCGATGGCCCCGAGAGGCTCAGGCGGGTTGTCGTCGTACACCATCTGAGCCTCCTTGTGCTTGTCGTCGCGCCTGTTCTCGCGCCGGAGCCGGTCGATGGCCTTGCGGTTGGCGGTGGTGGTCAGCCAGGCGCCGGGGTTGGGGGGTACGCCGTCGGCCGGCCACCGCTGGACGGCGGTCGCGAACGCCTCGGCCGCGGCCTCCTCGGCGATGTCGAGATCGCCGAAACGCCTGGTCAGGGCGGCGACCACCCGCGCCCACTCCTCGTGGTGGGCCCGGGTGATCGCCTCCAGGACGTTGACCGCGCTCACAGGAACGGCCGCACCTCGACCTTCCGGTTGCAGGCCTTCGACCCCTCGGTGGCGAGCTTGAGCGCCACGTCGAGGTCGGGGGCTTCGATGATCCAGAAGCCGTTGAGGAACTCCTTCGACTCCACGAAGGGCCCGTCGGTGAACACTGCCTCCCCATCCCGGTTGTCGATGACAGTGGCCGTGCTGGGCGACCCGAGGCCGCCGGCGAAGACCCAGTAGCCCTCGGCCACGAGCCGGTCGTTGAACACGTTGATGGCCGCCATCTCGTCCGGGGTGGCGAGGCCGGGCTTGTCGTTGATCACGGAAACCAGGTACTGCATCTCGATCATCTCCTGTGTTCGGGGTGCCCCTCGTGGGCGTCTTTCAGTCGGTTGCATATTGCGGGCGCCCGGCCGGACGGTAGACCTGGAGCGTGATGCCCTTCGGGAAGGATCGCGATTCGACCAGGTCAAGCGCCATGTCCGGGCCGGCGTCGGGGAACAGCCGCGTGCCCTGACCGACGACCACCGGGCAGACGAGCAGGGTGATCTCGTCGACCAGCTGGTTGTCGAGGAGCCAGCGGACCAGGTTGCCGCTGCCGTGTACCTGCAGCTCGCCTCCCGGCTTGGCTTTCAGCTCGCCGATGGCGGCCGCGATATCACCGGAGAGGACGGTCGTGTCCGCCCAGCGCGGTTCGGTGAGCGTGTTCGATGCGACGTACTTGGGCCTCGTGTTCAAGGCACCGACGATCGGGTTCTCCAGATCTTCCCGCACGCCCCAGTAGCCGGCGAACAGCTCGTAGGTCCGCCGGCCGAACAGGAACGCGTCGGCACGCTGGTACGTCTGGTCGACGAACGTCATGGCCTCGCTGTCGAACAGCGGCCTGGCCCATCCGCCGCGCTCGAATCCGGCGTCGAGGTCGGGATGCCGCCCGCCGTTTCCCTGCATCACTCCGTCGACGGAGACCTGCGTGGTGGTCGTCAGTTTCATGATCGCGGTTCCCTTCTCATTGCGGCGCCCCTCGTGGGCGGCCTCTCACCCCTACTACGACGACCTCTGCCCCGATCCGACACCGCCTCCCGGATCTCTTTCGAGGACTTTCTGGTACGCCGGCTATGAGCGATCCGACAGCGCGACGGTTTCGGGGCGACTGCGCCGCCTCCGCCACCGGCATCTCACCCTGCAACACGGCCAAGACCCCCGGAGCCGCTCATCCACCGGCACCGTCCGCCCCGGCTTCTGTGACTGCTCATGACCGCCATCCTCCCCGGCGCCCAAGCTGGGGACCCCGACCGGAAGCCCGACCCCCAGAGACTTGACAGTTCGAACGTTTGTTCGAAGAATGGAGCGATGGGCTGGCAGAACCCCCCGATCCCGTGGCGCGAGCTGGAGCGCAAGCTTTCCGGCCGCCCGGCACCGGAGCAACCTCCCGGCGACGGCGGCGACTCGCCCGCTTGGTCGCGCAAGCGCCCTGCCTACGAGCCTGCACCGGTGACCCCACTGCCCGGCCCGTACGTCCCCTACGCCGAGCTGCACGGCCACTCGTCGTTCAGTTTTCTCGACGGCGCGAGCTCGCCTGAGGAGATGGTCGAGGAGGCCGTCCACCTCGGTCTCGATGCGGTGGCGCTCACCGATCACGACGGCATGTACGGCGTCGTGCGATTCGCCGAAGCCGCCAAGGCGAACGGCATGCCGACGATCTTCGGTGCCGAGCTTTCGCTGGACGTACCGATTCCGCGCACGCAGACCGAGCGCATGATCGCGGCCCGGGTGGGCACCCCCGATCCCCCGGGCCGGCACCTGCTCGTGCTGGCTCGCGACACGGAGGGTTACGCGAGCCTGTGCCGCGCTATCAGCGTCGCCCACCGGCGCGGTGGCAGCAAGGGGCGTCCCGTCTACGCGATCGACGAACTGACTGACGCGGCCGACGACCACTGGCTGGTGCTCACCGGGTGCCGCAAGGGGTCGGTCCGCGCGGCGCTCGACGAGGGCGGGCTCGACGCCGCCCGGGCGGCCCTGGCCGAGCTGGTCTACCGGTTCGGGCGCGAGAACGTCGCCGTCGAGCTGACCCACGCCCTCGACCCGGTCGCCGACGAGCGCTACGACGCGCTGACCCAGCTTGCCGACGAGGCCGGCGTGCTGGCGATCGCCACGACCGCCGCGCACTACCACGCCCCGCCCCGCCGGCCCCTTGCCACAGCCATGGCTGCCGTACGGGCGCGCAGCAGCCTGGACGAGATGGACGGCTGGCTGCCCGCGTGGGCAGGGCAGCACCTGCGGTCCGGCACCGAGATGGCGGAGCGCTTCGCCCGCTGGCCCGGCGTCGTCGAGCACGCCGCGCTGCTGGGTAAGGAGTTGGCTTTCCGGCTCGACCTCATCGCGCCCAACCTGCCGCCGTTCCCGATCCCGGCCGGATACGACGAGATGAGCTATCTGCGCAAGATCACCTACGACGGCGCCGCCGAGCGTTACGCGCACAGCAGCAAGCGTGACGAGGCGTTCGTCAAGATCGAGCACGAGCTGCAGATCATCGAGCAACTCAACTTCCCGGGCTACTTCCTGGTCGTCTGGGAGATCGCCAAGTTCTGCCGCGACAACGGCATCCTCTGCCAGGGCCGCGGCTCGGCAGCCAACTCGGCGGTTTGCTACGCGCTGCAGATCACCGCGGTCGACGCCGTCGAGTTCGAGCTGATGTTCGAGCGGTTCCTCGCTCCCGAGCGGGGGGAACCGCCAGACATCGACATCGACATCGAGTCCGACCGTCGCGAAGAGGTCATCCAGCACGTCTACGAGAAGCACGGACGCGACCATGCGGCGCAGGTCGCCAACGTGATCACCTACCGGCCGAAGTCGGCGATCCGCGACGTCGCGAAAGCTCTCGGCTACTCCACCGGCCAGCAGGACGCGTGGAGCAAGGAGATCGAGCAGGGCTACTACTGGGACGCCGAGATCCTCCTAGGTGACCACGAACGCGATGAGCGCTCGCGCGAAGAGCCCGCCGGCCGCGACGCGGCCCGAGCGAAGCGAGGTGCGGATCGAGGGATCGGCCCGAGCGAAGCGAGCGGTCGAGATCTCGATCCGCCTCCGGCGGTTAAAGCACTAGCCCACGAACTGCAGAACGCGCCGCGGCATCTGGGCATCCACTCCGGCGGCATGGTGATCTGCGACCGGCCGATCGTCGAGGTCTGCCCGGTCGAGTGGGGCCGTATGCCGAATCGCACCGTGCTGCAGTGGGACAAGGACGACTGCGCGGCGATCGGCCTGGTCAAGTTCGACCTGCTCGGCCTGGGCATGCTCTCGGCCCTGCAGTACTGCTTCGAGCTGATCCGCGACTGGCACGGCGTCAGCTATGACCTCAACGCCATCCCGAAGGAGATGCCCTGCGTCTACGAGATGCTCGGACGTGCCGACAGCATAGGGGTGTTCCAGGTCGAGTCCCGTGCCCAGATGGCCACCTTGCCGCGGCTGCGTCCGGAGAAGTTCTACGACCTGGCCATCGAGGTGGCGCTGATCCGGCCCGGACCGATCCAGGGCGACTCGGTACACCCCTACATCCGGCGCAAGCGTGGTGATGAGAAGGCCACGTTCCCGCACGAGAGCCTGAAACCCGCTCTCGCCCGGACGCTCGGCATCCCGCTGTTCCAGGAACAGCTCATGCAGATCGCGGTCGACGCCGCCGGCTTCTCGCCCGCCGAGGCCGACAAGCTGCGCCGGGCCATGGGGTCCAAGCGGGCTGTCGAACGCATCGACGCACTGCGCGGGCGGCTCTACGACGGGATGGCCGTCAAGGGCATCACCGGCAAATTGGCCGACGAGATCTACGAGAAGATCCAGGCGTTCGCCTCGTTCGGCTTCGCCGAGAGTCACGCGATCAGTTTCGCGCTACTCGTCTACGCGTCGTCCTGGCTGAAGCTGCACTATCCGGCCGCGTTCTGCGCGGCACTGCTCAACGCCCAGCCGATGGGTTTCTACTCGCCGCAGTCGCTGGTACACGACGCCAAGCGGCACGGCATCGAGACCCGCAAGCCCGACCTCAACATCTCGGCGGCGGCCGCGACCCTGGAGACAGGCGACGGCCCGTCGCAGTGCCCGTGCCTGCACGTCCCGCAGCCGGCAGTGCGGTTGGGGCTGGGCAGCGTCCGGACGATCGGCACCGAACTGGCAAAGAGCATCGCGGCCGAACGCGACGCGGGCGGGGCCTTCACCTCGATGGCCGACCTGTCGCGCCGCATCGGCCTCTCCGCTGACCAGGTCGAGGCGCTCGCCACGTCCGGGGCGTTCGACTGCTTCGGCGCCGACCGGCGCAACGCGCTGTGGGCCGCAGGGGCGGCAGCCGCGGCCCGGCCCGGGCAGCTCGATCTCACCACGTTCGACGAGTCGAACACGCCGACGCTGCCTGCGATGACCGAGGCCGAGCAGCTGATCGCCGACATGTGGGCCACCGGCGTCACTCCGGACCGCTACCCCACCGCGCTGATCCGCGACCGCCTGGACGAGCTGGGCATCGTCTCCGCCGCCGGGCTGCGAGACCTCGGCGACCGCATCCGGGTCACCGTGGGCGGGGTCGTCACCCACCGGCAGCGGCCGTCCACCGCCCGGGGCGTCACGTTCCTCAACCTCGAGGACGAGACGGGCATGGTGAACGTCATCTGCGAGGCCACAGTGTGGGCGCGGCACCGCCGGGTGGCTCGCCAGGCCGGCGGGCTGCTCGTCCGGGGCATGCTCGAACGCACCGACGACGTCATCAACGTCCTGGCCGAGCACATCGAGCGGCTGCCCCTCGGCCTGCACACCAAGTCGCGGGACTTCCGATAGAGCGAAGGGACCGCCGACATGACCCGATCACACGCGACCTGCTCCGGCGGCTGCGGTCCGTCGTCATCGCCAACGCGTAGCCGACCAGGTGCGCGATGACCGATCTCAGATGGCACCTCGCCGACGAGGAACGCGACGGGCAGCCGGCGCTGTTCGGCGTCGACGCGCTGTCCGGTCCCGAGCGCGGCACCGGACGCATGTCCGGCATGGAGTTCCTGCACGTGACGGCCAAGCGCATCCTGAACCGGGTTCCCGCGCAGTCGCGCATGCCCTTCGGCTGGACGATCAACGTGTACCGGGGCTGCAGCCACGCCTGCGCATACTGCCTGGTCGGCGACACACCGATCCTGCTGGCGAACGGGCGCAGCAAGCCGCTCGCGAACATCAAGGTGGGCGAACGCATCTACGGAACGATTCGCCGCGGACGCGAGCGCCACTACGTCCCGACCGCAGTGCTCGCCCACTGGCAGACCACCGAGGCGGCGTTCCGGGTCGAGCTCGCCAACGGCACGAGGCTCGTGGCAAGCGGCAACCACCGGTTCCTCACCGCTCGCGGCTGGCGCTACGTTGCTGCCGAGGGCAGGCGAGCACATCTGGCCGTCGACGATCGCCTGGCCGGAGCGGGCGGATTCGACGACACCCATGCGGCTGACGACCCGCTGCGCGTCACGTCGGTCACGCCGCTCGGCGTCGAGCTGCCGATGTACGACATCACGACCGGCACCGGCGACTTCATCGCGAACGGAGTGGTCAGCCACAACTGCTTCGCCCGTCCGACCCACGAGTACCTCGGCCTCAACTCCGGCGAGGACTTCGACCGCAAGATCGTCGTCAAGATCAACGCCGTCGAGAAGGTCCGTGCCGAGCTCGCTGATCCGAGGTGGACGGGCGAGAGCGTGGCGATGGGCACCAACACCGATCCGTACCAGCGCTGCGAGGGCAAGTACCGGCTCACGCGCGGCGTGATCGAGGCGCTCGCCGAGCACGCCAACCCGTTCTCCATCCTGACCAAGTCCGCGCTGGTCACGCGCGACCTCGACATCCTGACCGAGGCGGCACAGCGCGCGGACGTCGTGGTGAACTTCTCGATCGGCACGCTGGACGAGCGGGTCTGGCGGGCGACCGAACCCGGCACGCCGCATCCCCGGCGCCGCGTCGATGCAATGCGAAGGCTGTCCGAGGCAGGCATCAGCACGGGGGCGCTCATCGCACCGGTGCTGCCCGGCCTGTCCGACGGTCCGAGCCAGCTCGCCGCCGTCGCCGAGGCAATCCGTGACGCCGGTGGGCGGATCATCGGCACGCTGCCGCTACACCTGCGCCCCGGCGTCCGCGAGCACTTCCTGAGCTGGCTTTCGAGCTACGACCCCGAACTGCACGCCGACTACCTGCGCCGTTACGCGACCAGCGACTACGCGCCGGCACGCTATGCCGAGCGAATCCGGTCACTGGTCGACGCCCGAAACGTCGCCGGTTAGCGGCTCGCCGCGGCGAACCCTTCCGATCGCCGCTCTGGCTGGCTAGCGTGATCGGCAAGATGCCGCCCGCGACGCCGGCACGGCGCACCAACTGGATCGAGGTGTTCAAGTGAAGATTGCGGACATACTTCGATACAAGGGCACGTCCGTCGTGACGATCACGCCAGGTGAGTCGGTGCGCGATCTACTCGCCCGGCTGGCAGAGCACAATGTCGGCGCGCTGGTCGTCATCGACGACGACCGCGTGGTCGGCATCATCTCCGAGCGCGACATCGTCCGGCAGTTCCACGAGCGGGGCGAGAACGTCCTCGCGGCGACGGTCTCCGACCTGATGACGTCTGCCGTCATCAGTTGCGGGCCGGACGACTCGGTCGACGACATCGGCGCCACGATGACCGAGCTGCGCATCAGGCACATGCCGGTGCTCGCCGCCGGAAAGCTGGCCGGCATCGTCACCATCGGCGATGTCGTAGCCGGGCGCATCCGGCAGCTCGAGCAGGATCGCGGGCAGCTCGAGCAGTACATCACCCACGGCGGCTAGACCGCTCGGACAATCCTCACCCGCGCGCAGCGCGGCGAATTCAAGCCGAAATTCAGGCCACAGCCAGCCGTACTCGGCGTGGCGGTACGAGCGCTGCTTGCATTTATCCGTCAGAATAGGACGAGGCCCCTCCATGTATGAGATGGAGGGGCCTCATTCGGTCGCGCCGCGCCGCCTGCCGATTGCTCGGCCTGCACGCCTTGCGCTCCCAGTCACCGGCCTCGAGCACCCTCCCCGAACGACCAGTCGCCTGGCCCTCGCGGAGTCCGGAGTTGCCCCCGAAACGGTGTCCGCTGCTAGTGACAGGACGTAGTTCTACTGGCTATTCGGAGTCCACACAAGGGCTTTCCGCAAGGTACTTCAAGTTAATTTCAGCTATCAACAGGGTGTCCACAGGACGCACGCTGTTATCCCCCGAGGCCGACACTTGTCCACCCTTCATCCACATCCCGGTCCACAGACCGGCTCAGCGGGACGGTCCGCGCGGCGCTGCGAATTGCCGCAGCGTCCCGGTGCCGAAGTCGACCTGGTCCCATTCAATTCCGAGCTCGAAAACCGCAACGCCGCCCGTCGGGTATTTCTGCGCCAGTTCCTGCCGGGCAGCCGGTTCTCCGCGGCGATCGTCGAGCACGCTCGCCAGTTCGGCGATCGACGGGTTGTGCCCGACGAGAGCGAGCGTCCAGGCGTCGGGCGGCGACTCGCGGACGACCCGCAGCAGGTCGCTCAGCGTGTTGTCGTACACGCGCTCGTCGACAACAGCCTGGGCGAGTCCGCCGAGCTCGGCCCCGGCGAGCTGCCACGTCTGCGATGCGCGCCGCGCGGGCGACACGACGACGCGGTCCGGCAACAGGCTCCGCTCGGCCAGCCAGCGGCCTAGCGCGGCGGCATCGACGAGGCCTCGTTCGGCGAGCGGGCGCTCGGCGTCGATGCCGCCCTGGGCGGCCTTGGCGTGCCGGATCAGTACGAGTCGTCGCGGAGTCGATGTAGTCACGACGCCAAGTCTGCTACCGCGGTTTCGGCATCGGCACCCGGCGGAGCTCGCCGAGGAACGCGTCGATCGCCGGGCGGCGCGGGCCGACGCCGGCCGCCCGCGTCGCCGCGAAGACGGTCCGTTTGAGCTGCGGCCGCCGCAGCGGGGTGACGTCGACCTCGCGCGGGACGTGCCGCAACCCGAGGCCGGGGATCAGCGCGACCCCGAGGCCGGCAGCGACCAGGTCGAGCAGCACCCCGAAGTCGAGTGCGCGGTGCCGGATGTCGGGCTCGAATCCGGCATCGCGGCAGGCCTGCAGGGTGGACGTTCCGCACGGCGTCCCGGCAGGGCTGGCGACCCAATGCGCATCTGCGAAGTCGGCGAGGCGCCCGGTCGGCGCGTCCCCGCCGCGGGGCGTGACGAGATGCAGGTGGTCGGTGGCGAGGCGATGCCGCTCGACGCCGTCCGGGGGACGCCACGGCACGTGGTCGTACTCCTGGACGATCACCACGTCGAGCGCCGCGGCGCGCAGATCGACCAGCCCCGCGGCGTCCTCGATCTCGGTGATCCGCACGTCGAGCTCAGGGTGCCTGCGCCGTGCCCGCGCCGCCGCGGGGGCGACGAGAACGCTTGCCGCCGACGGGAACGAGCCGACTCGCACCACGCCGGCGACGCTGCCGCGCGCAACGGCCAGGCCGGCCTGGGCGCCTTCGAGCGCGCGAAGCACGACCTCGGCGTGCTGCACCAGCGTCGTCCCGGCTTGGGTGAGGACGACGCCCCGCCCGGCGCGTTCGAGCAGATCGCAACCGGCCTCACGCTCGAGCTGCGCCAACTGCTGCGACACGGCGGACGGCGTGACGTGCAGCGTCGCTGCCGCCGCCGTGACGCTGCCACGCAGGCTGACCTCGTGCAGTACGCGCAGCCGGCGCGCGTCCAGATCCATGAAGTAACGCTACAACATCCATCCAGAAATATGCACTGGACGTTCAGTGTCCGTGCCAGGACCGTGGACGCTGTGCAGCCGTCACACCGCGCCCTCGCCGTCCTGGTCACGTGCATCTGGGGCATCAACTTCGTGGTGATCGACGAGGGACTGCGTGACGTGCCGCCGCTGTTGCTCACGGCGCTGCGCTTCGTCGCGTGCGCCGTGCCGCTCGTGTTCTTCGTCCAGCGGCCGACCTCGAAGCTGCGGTACGTGATCGGCTACGGCGTCACGCTCGGCGTCGTCAAGTTCGGGCTGCTGTTCACCGCGATGGCGAACGGGATGCCGGCCGGCCTGGCGTCGCTCGTCCTGCAACTGCAGGCGCTGTTCTCACTCGCGCTCGCCGCCCTGCTCATCGGCGAGCGCCCGACCCGGGCACAGGCCGCCGGCGCCGTCGTAGCGACCGCGGGTCTGGGCCTGCTCGTGAGCGGAAGCACCGGCGGGCACGTCGCGATCGGCGGGCTGCTGATGACGGTCGGCGCCGCGGCGGCGTGGGGCCTGGCCAACGTGATCACCCGGGCGAGCGGCGAGAAGCGGCCGCTGTCGATGCTGGTGTGGTCGAGCCTGGTGCCGCCGATCCCACTGCTCGGCCTGTCGACAATCGTCGACGGGCCGGCGGACGTCCGGCACGCGCTGAGCCACCTGACGCTGCGCGCCGTGCTCGCCATCGGCTATCTGGCCTACGTCTCGACGTTTCTCGGCTTCGGTGTGTGGAATCGGCTGATCGGCCTGCACTCGGTGAGCAGGATCGCCCCGTTCAGCCTGCTCGTGCCGCTGTTCGGACTGGCGGCGTCCTGGCTGGTACTGGACGAGGCCGTCACCTGGCGGTTGGCCGGATGTGCCGTCCTCGTCCTGGTCGGGCTGGGGCTCGTCGTCCGCAAGCCGCGCACTGTTCACCGGTCCGCGCCTTCCGGGCCGGCCGGGTTGGTGGCAGGGTCGAGGGATCATCCCGAGGGAGAGGAAGACGGCCATGCCCGAACGCTCGTCGTTCGCACCGGGAACCCCGTCGTGGGTCGATCTGTCGACGACTGACCCAGCCGCTGCGCGCGACTTCTACGGTCCGCTGCTCGGTTGGGAGTACGTCATCGACCCGAGCGAGGAGACCGGCCACTACGCCACAGCCACGGTCGGCGGCAAGAACGTCGCCGGCGTGAACGGCATGTCGATCACCGAGCAGCCACCTGCCTGGATGACGTACTTCGCCACCGACGACGCGCAGAAGCTGTCCGAGTTGGTCACCGAGAACGGTGGGGCCATCGCGCTGGGCCCGATGCAGGTCGGCCCGTCCGGCACGATGCTCATCTGGCAGGACCCGTCCGGGGCGTTCGCCGGCGCCTGGCAGGCGGGCGACATGAAGGGCGCGCAGCTCGTCCAGGAGCCCGGCGCGATCGCCTGGAACGAGCTCAACACCCGCGATCTCGCCGGTGCGATCGCCTTCTATACCGCGATCCTGCCGGTCAGCGCGCATGACATGAGTGACGGCGACTTCCACTACCGCACGCTGCAGGTCGACGGTGCCGACGTCGCCGGCATGTGGGAGATGAGCGCAGACGTTCCGCCGGACGTCCCGCCGAACTGGGGCGTGTACTTCACGGTTGCCGACACCGACGCATCTGTCACCCAGGCGACCGACCTGGGCGCATCGGTGGTCATGCCGGCCAAGGACTCGCCGTACGGCCGCCTGGCCGGGCTGCGCGACCCGCAGGGCGCGGCCTTCTACGTCATCGGGATGGCGTTCGAGAGCCAGTGACGCGCGCCGATTGAGCAACCGGCGGCGGTCCTACGCCGCCACCGGTTGCGCGATCGGAAGCCCTAGCGGGATACGGCGTCCAGCGGTGTGAGCCTGTTGCGCGGTCCGGCGCGCAGGACATTCGAGGGCAGCTCCTTGCCGACGGCGAGCTGGGCGAACGACGCGGCGTCGAGCAGGGCCTCGATGTCGATGCCCGTCGCGACGCCCATGTCCTCGACCATCGCGACGACCTCCTCGGTGGCGATGTTGCCCGTCGCGCCCGGCGCGTACGGGCACCCGCCCAGACCGCCGACGCTGGCGTCGAAGTTCGTGACGCCGAGCTGCAAGGCGGCGTAGAGGTTCGCGAGGCCGGTGCCTCGGGTGTTGTGCAGGTGCAGGGCGAGCGGCAGGCCGCCGAACGTATCCCGGGTGCGTTCGACGAGCTCGACGACCCGGACCGGCGTGGCCATCCCGGTCGTGTCGCCATAGGTCAGCGAGTCGGCCCCGGCGTCGACCGCCGCCTTCGCGACCTCGATCACCCGCTCGACCGGCACGTCACCCTCGTACGGGCAACCCCACGCGGTGGAGATGATGACCTCGAGCGTGCCGTCACCGTCGTGCACCGACGCGACGATGTCGGAGATCTCGGCCAGCGACTCGTCCGTCGTGCGGTTGATGTTCCTGCGGTTGTGCGTGTCGGACGCCGACACGACGACCTCGATCTCGGTGAAGCCGGCTGCGAGTGCCCGTGCGGCACCTCGCAGGTTCGGCACGAGCGCGGAGTACCGCACCGACGGCTCGCGGCGGATCCGGCTCCACACCGCGTCGGCGTCGGCCATCTGCGGGATCGCAGCGGGATGCACGAATGACACCGTTTCGATGCGGGATACGCCGGTACGAGACAGTGCGTTGATCAGTGCGACTTTCGCGTCCGTCGGGATTGGGTCTTCGTTCTGCAGCCCGTCTCGCGGGCCGACTTCGCGGATGGTAATCGCGGCGGGCATACGCCCCACGGGGGTCATGGCGACACCGTACTTCCCAGCGTGTGGCGCCGCGATTCGAGCGCTACCGGGTGGGCCGGGGCCTACTGCTGCGGGGGGTAGGGCTGCGTCTGCGGGTAGCCGCCGGCCGGCGGGTTCTGGGCTCCCCCGCCGTAGGCCTGCCGGGCTCGGCGCTCACTGTCCTGCTCGATGAGCCGGTTGAGTATCTGCTGGACCTGATCGGACTTCGGGATGTAGCTCAGCGTCTCCTGACCGTGCTCGCCCGCGGACTCGATGGTGATCGTGCCTGCCTTGACGATGCGGTCCCACAACGACTGCGAGAAGGCTACGTCGTTGATGCGCTGCAGGGAGATGTCGCGGCCGACATGGCGCAGCACGCCGCGGCGGATCAGCACCCGGTGCGTGGTGAACACGTAATGCGTCGTGCGCCAGCTGATCCACGGCCCGAACGTCAGCACGCACAGCAGCAGGAACCCGATCACGATGATGGCGATGAGGAGCGGCCCGTGCGCGCCGCCGGACGGCAGGAACGCGATCGCGACCCCGGCCGCCCCGCAGATCACGATGAACCAGAACGTCGCCGGGACGAGCGTGATCCAGTGCGGGTGCAGGTGCTCGACGACTTGCTCGTCGTCGGCGAGGACTTTCTCCGGATACGACACGGCAGCCTCCCTGCGTCACCACGCGCGTCCCTGGCGGAAACGCTGCCGCCACGCTATCCGGTCCGGACGGCCGACGCAGCGACCTACCTCAGATGTCGAACGTCACCCGCGGCGACGAGGCGCTGGCGCCCGTCGCTGGTGAGCACGAGCCGGCCGTCAGCGTCGACGCCCGTGGCCCGGCCCTCGTAAGAGTCGCCGTCCGTGCCCGAGACGACGACATCGCGACCGATCGTGGCGCACCGGTCCCGGTAGTCAGCGGCCAGCCCACTGACCTCGGCGTCGCCGCCGGCAGCGTCCCACCGCATATATCTCGCACCGAGCTCGGCCAGGATCAAGACGAGCAGGTCCGTGCGGTCCGGCGGTGGCGCGCCGCCCTCGATCGCGAGCGACGTCGCGGTGTCGACGGGCAGTTCGCCGGCCGTCGTCGTGACGTTCAGGCCGACTCCGACGACCGCTGCGTCGCCGACGACCTGGGCGAGGATGCCGGCCGCCTTGCGCCGCGCGGCGCCCAGCAGCACGTCGTTCGGCCACTTCAGCGCAGCGTCCAGGCCGGTCAGCTCGGCGACGGCATCTCGCACGGCGACGCCGGTGAGCAGCGGCAGCCATCCCCACTGCGACGCCGACGCGGACGGGCGCAGCAGGACGGAGAACGTCAACCCGGCACGCGGCGGCGAGGCCCATCGGCGGTCCAGGCGTCCCCGGCCCGTGCGCTGATACTCCGCGACGAGCACAGCGCCGGCCGGCCGGGCCGGCGCGGCTTGGATCAGGTCGGCGTTGGTCGACTCGGTCGCGTCGACGATCTCGATGCCCGACCACGGCTGGCCGAGCGCGGATTCCAGCCGAGCGCGATCGAGAGCGAGCCGCACGTGGCCGGCGGGAGGCTCGGTCATGAGCCGGCCGCCGCTGTGAGCATCGCAGCGAGTACCGCAGCGCAGCGAGGAACGCAGCGAGGAGCGGAGCGGCGGCGGCCGGCGGGGGGCTCGGTCATGACCGCCAGCGTAGGGAGTACCGGGGGCGAAGGGTCAGGCGATGCTGGCGCGCCCGACACTGAAGCCGGGACGGATGTCACCGCGCGGCGTCGAGATGGCCAGCCGGTCGGCCAGCGTGCTGCGCTTGGCGATCGCGGCGAAGTAGGACGTGCGGTTGGCCACCTGGCGTCCGGCCTTCTTCTTCGGTGGCGCGACCGCCCACGGGTCGAGCTGGGAGTTCATGCCGTCCTTGAGCAGCCGCAGCGCCTCGGCCCGCATCTGCGAGACACGCGACTCCGTCACGCCGAGTTCCACCGCGATGTCGCTCATCTGCTGCTGCTCGAAGAAGTAGGAGGTGACGACGAAGCGCAGCCGCTCGGGGAGCTCGGCGATCGCGTCGTGCAGGTAACCGAGCTGCTCGCGCTGCATGATCAGCGCTTCTGGCCCGGGCGCCTGCTCGGCCAGCAGCTCGGCGCCGGTCTCCGGGGCGAAGCCTTGCAGGCTGAGCACACTCGCGCGCGCGACGTCGGTCTGCACCGCGTCCAGCTCGCCGAGCGTCATGCCGAGCGCCGCGGCGACATCGGCAGCACTGGGAGTGTGGCCGAGCGCGGCGGCCAGTGATGCCTGCACGGACGCGACCTCGCGGGCGCGACCCCGCACCGACCGTGCGGCCCAGTCCATGCCGCGCAGCTCGTCCAGCAGGGCGCCACGGATGCGGATCGCTGCGAAGCGCGCGAACGGTACGCCTCGGTCCGGTTCGTAGCCCTGCGCGCTGACGACGAGCGCCATCATTCCGGCGGACGTCAGAACGTCGCGGCCGACATGCGCGGGAACCTTGGCCAGAACCTCCCGCACGAGGTAGCCGACCAGAGGTAGGTTCTCCTCGACCAGTTCGGTCACTGTGCGGGGTGCATCGGCCACGCTAAGCGTACTGGCGGGCTGAGCCATGAGAGACCTCCGGGTGCTAATGGCCCGCCGGTGGTTCTGCCCACCAGCGGAAGTTCCGTTCCCCGAAGGCGCGCGACTCGTGAAGTAAGCGTGAGACGCGCTCCTGAAAGTGAAGGTAGACGTGTACGCAGAGTCAGGGGTGGGCCAGAAGTCCCGAATCCCAGGGACTCGCTCAAGTCGCAAGTACCGAAATTTCCGGCGCTTGCGCAATCCAGCCGCCCGCAAGCGCTCAGATTCCGCTCGTCCGCGCCGATGTTTCAGGGGTCAGGAGCGAGTTTCTCGGAAGCGGGGCGGCGGGCGTGAACAACGAGGTCAGCGGGTTCCCGGAGCTGGCAAGCCTGCTCTGGCGCGAGCGAGCCCACCGCGAACGAGTTCTTTACAGGATCGTCCAGGAGCAACTCGTCCTCGCGGCCGGACGCACTCGCTGGCTGGTCCAGGCCGGTCAGGAGGTCGAGGAAGCCCTTGCCGACCTCCGCCACGGCGAGGCCGTGCGGGCGGCGGTCGCCGGCTCACTCGCCGCGCGACTCGGCCTGCCGGCGAGCGTGACTCTCCTACAGCTCGCCGACTCGGCACCCGGACCGTGGGACGAGATCGTGCGCGGGCATTGCGAGTCGCTGCGCGAACTCGGCATCGAGATCGACGAGGCAACCAGCGAGAGCCGGCGCCTGCTCGTCGAGGTGGCCAGCGTCCGCGAACCGTGGCCCTGGCTGGCGAGGCTTCGCAGGTCAAGCTTCGTGCCGTTGACCGGCTAGGCCTACCTCGTCGGACTTGTCACCCCTGCGCCGGCTGCTCGCGCGCGGGCGGTATGACAGGTCCGAGAATGCCAGCCCGCATGGCATAGGCTCGCAAGCCATGGCAGCAGAGCCGGCTCCGCGTGGCCTCGACCCGCATTCGACAGCGGGCAAGCTGGCCGATCTCGAACGACGCTACGACGAGGCCGTCCACGCCGGTTCCGAGCGTGCCGTCGAGAAGCAGCACGCCAAGGGGAAGAAGACCGCACGCGAGCGGATCGCCATCTTGCTCGACGAGGACTCGTTCATCGAGCTGGACGAGTTCGCGCGGCACCGCTCGTCCACGTTCGGCATGGATCGCAACCGGCCGTTCGGCGACGGCGTGGTCACCGGCTACGGGACGGTCGACGGGCGTCCGGTCTGCGTGTTCAGCCAGGACGTCACTGTGTTCGGCGGCAGCCTCGGCGAGGTGTACGGCGAGAAGATCGTCAAGGTGATGGACCTGGCGATCAAGACCGGGCGGCCGATCGTCGGCATCAACGAGGGCGGCGGCGCGCGGATCCAGGAGGGCGTCGTCTCGCTGGGCCTGTACGGCGAGATCTTCTACCGAAACGTGCAGGCCTCGGGCGTGATCCCGCAGATCTCGCTCATCATGGGCGCTGCCGCGGGCGGCCACGTGTACTCGCCGGCGCTGACCGACTTCGTAGTGATGGTCGACAAGACCTCGCAGATGTTCATCACCGGCCCGGACGTCGTCAAGACGGTCACCGGCGAGGACGTCACTCTGGAAGAACTGGGTGGAGCTCGGACTCATAACACGGACAGCGGCGTCGCGCATTACCTCGCCTCCGACGAGGACGACGCGATCAACTACGTGAAGGCGCTGCTGTCCTACCTGCCGAGCAACAACCTCGACCCCGCACCGGTCTACGACACCGACGTCGAGGACGACGTCCACGAGGACGACGCGTTTCTGGACACGGTCATCCCGGACGCCGCCAACCAGCCCTACGACATGCACCAGATCGTCGAGCACGTGCTCGACGACAGCGAGTTCCTCGAAGTGCACGCCCTGTTCGCGCCGAACATCGTGGTCGGCTTCGGCCGGATCGAGGGACGCCCAGTAGGCATCGTCGGCAACCAGCCAATGCACTTCGCCGGTTGCCTCGACATCGACGCGTCGGAGAAGGCGGCCCGCTTCGTCCGTACGTGCGACGCGTTCAACATCCCGATCGTCACGTTCGTCGACGTGCCCGGCTTCCTGCCCGGCGTCGACCAGGAGCACAACGGCATCATCCGCCACGGCGCCAAGCTGATCTACGCCTACGCCGAAGCCACCGTCCCCAAGATCACCATCGTCACCCGCAAGGCATTCGGCGGCGCGTACGACGTCATGGGCTCCAAGCACCTGGGCGCTGACATGAACGTCGCCTGGCCCACGGCGCAGATCGCCGTCATGGGCGCGCAGGGCGCGGCGAACATCCTGTACCGGCGCGAGCTGGCCGCTGCCACCGATCCGGAGACGCTGCGCGCGAAGGTGGTGGCCGACTACGAGGACACGCTCGTCAACCCGTACATCGCCGCCGAACGGGGCTACATCGACTCGGTGATCCCGCCGTCGCACACGCGCTCGTACGTGATCCGGTCACTGCGGATGTTGCGCAACAAGCGACAGTCGCTACCGCCGAAGAAGCACGGCAACATCCCGCTATGAGTGAGCACCTGCGCATCGTGCGCGGCTCGCCGACCACGGAGGAGCTCGCCGCGATCACCGCAATCGTCACAGCCGCGGCCGGTGCCTCCCGCGAGTCCGAGCGCACCGACGAGCGGCCGAGGCCGGGCCGGTGGAACGACCCGGCCTACGCGCACCGAGGCCATTGGACAGTGGGCCCCGGAGGCTGGCGCTCAGCTGCGCGCCGCGGCTAGGCGCAGTGCAGCTCGGCGCCGGCCCAGTCGGCGTTGTCGTGACCGTTTCCGTCGCCGGCGTCGCCCACCTGCAGCGTCAACGTGTGCGCGCCGGAGACGTCGGCCGTCAAGTGCTGCGCGGCCTGCGTGCCGGTCATGACGCCGGTGCTCGCGACGACGTTGCCGTCGGCGAGAACAGTGAACGTCACCGTCCCCCGTCCGCCGGCGAGGTCATCGATGCCGACATCGCTCGCGAACGATGAGCAGGCGCCGCCGAGGTCGATCACCACGCTGCTGACGGAATTCGTGCCGAGACCCTTCGCGTAGGGGACGCCGCGGATCGCGAGCGACGTGCCGTCGCCCAAACCGCTGCCGCCGACGTTGGTGTCACGCTCGACCGGACCGAAACCGTTCGTGGCCGAGACGAACGGCAGGTCGCTGACCCACAGGTCACCGGTCCGGCGCACCACGACGTTCGTCGTCGCGCCGGTGCTGCCCGCCTTGCCGTCCTGCGTATAGGTCGCCGCCGCGGCGAGCTGGTAGGTGGCCGTGGCTGCGTCGGCCGGCACGGTCACCTGCCACTGCAGGGTCTGCGCGCCACCGGACGGCAACGACGGCACGACGACCGGATCGCTCGGCGCCACCGTCCAGCCGGCCGGTGCGTGCAGCGATGCCGAGACGTCGGTCGCGGCCCCGCCGGCGTCGTTGTGCACGGCCCCGGTGACGGTGATGACGTCGCCGCCACGCGCCGGGTTGGCAGCGTCGCTCGACAGGTGGTCGAGGCTGACCCGCGACGGAACGGCCGGGTCGCCCCAGGTCTGCGCGTTCCATCCCGGCGAGGCGTCCATCGCGACCGGGACGCCGCCACGTACGGTGCCGAGATCGGTCAGCCGCACCGACTCCAGGCCGTTGTTCGGGCCGCCGTCGCTCGTGACCGCGATGGCAAGCGTGTTCGAACCGTGCGGATCGAGGATGCCGTTCGGCACGACGAACGTGTGCTGCGGCCCGACATTGGCGATGTACTGCCCGACGTTCCACCCGTTGACGTAGATGAGCGCTCGGTAGTTCGCCGCTGATCGCGGGGTCGTCGGATCGCCGATCGTGATGCCGAGCGACGCGTCGTCGGCTGCCGGGATGCTCAGGCCGAACGTCGTGCGGTACCAGGACGTGCCCGCACGGGCGCCGCTTGCCGGAACCGTCGCCGTGGTCCACGACGAGTCCGGGTACCCGGGCAGGTGCCAACCGTGCCGCTCGCCGTACAGCCCGCCGGCGTTCGTCACGCCGCGCGTGGTGTCGGCGATCGCCTCGCCACCGAGATTCCCCTGTATTTTCCAGGCAATCGTGGTCGGAACATTGACCGACGAGGCGTCGCTCATGGTGACCGAGATGAGCCCTCGACCTTCCTTCTGCGCGTCGTTGACGCCGCCGTCCTCGTTGTGGCCGTCGTTGCGCACCATCACCGACAGCACGTGATCGCCGGTGCGCAGTGCCTCCGGGATCGTGAACTTGGCGGTGGCCGTCGTGGCGGGCGAGGCGACGGCATTCGGCACGACGTCCTGGCCTAGGTAGGTGCCGTCCAGCCAGGCCTGCAACAGGCCCGCACCGCCGCCGCCGTAGCGCAGCGACACAGTGCTGGCCGTGGACGAGCCGGTGTACCGGCCGCGGTACCAGGCATCGCCCTGGTGGAAGCCGTAGTCGTCAGCGGTCAGCACGGGCTGCCCGGCCGGCGGTTTGGTCGTGCTGTTCGTCGTGGTCTTGTCCGCTCTCGCCCAGGCGGAGTCGTCGAAACTCGGTGCCGCCTCCGGCGATTCCGGCGCCGAGCGCCACGTCGCATTGCCGAGGTCAGGCAGCGAGATCGGCACAGCGCCGGCCAGCTTGGCGCCCGCGGCCCGGCTCCTGTCCGCCTGCGGCGCGGTCGCGACGGCAGCGCCGTTCCAGGTCACTGCGGTCACCTGCGGCGGTGCCCACACCTGCAGGTCGCTCGGGTCCTTCGTGTCGCCGGTGAGGCGCAGCGTCGTCCCAGTTACCGCAGCCGTGCGCACGAGTTCCGGCCCGCGCTCGAGCACCGGCCCGGCCGCAGTGTCCTGCCGCCAGAACGTGCCGGCCGTCGTCTCGTCGGCGAGCAGCAGCGTCAACTGCGGACGGTTGCCGCCGTTGATCTGGACCGTGGCGAGGCCGTTGTGCGTGTAGCTCAGCTTCAGGTCGCCGGTCGCGGCGTCATAGGTCGACGTGACGTTGCCCGACAGCACCTGGACGTGCGGCTGGTCGTCGTAGCGCAGTACGGTCTCGCCGTCCTCGCCGTTGCGGCCGTGCAGCAGCGCTACGTCCTTGCCCGCTTGGGTCAGCTGCGTCATGAGCTCCGACGTCGAGTACACAAGATGCTGCCCGCCGAAGCCGTAGTCGGCGACGAGCGTCTTGGCGTCCTGGCCGTTGAGCCGCAGCGGCACCGTGTAGTTGCCGTCGCTCGTGCTGATCGGGAACGTGAACGCGTCGTTCGTCGTCGCGCTCGACGGGTTGTGCACCGCCATGTAGAAGTGCGTGCCCGTGTCGGTGTTGACGTCGTTGTACACCTTCACGGCCGTGGACGACGGCGTAACGACATCACCCTTGTCCAGCTTGGTGATCGGCGCGACGCTCTGCAGGAACAGCCCGATCTCCTTCATGGCCGTGGCCTTGTCCCTGATCTGGCGCGCCTCGTTGAACGCTGCGCCGTAGTCGTAGGACGTGTAGACGACCGGGGCCGGGAGCCAGCCCCATGACGTGCCGCCGAAGGTCATGTAGACGTTCTGCAGGGCGATCCGGTTCGCGATGTTCGTCTCGTAGAAGACCCGCTCGTAGCCGGGTCCTTCGCGGACGGCCGTGCAGCCGTACGTGCCCACGCTGCCCCAGTAGTCGAACCAGCCGCCGCCGAACTCGGCCGCGAAACCCGGCGTGTTTGGTGATGCCGTCGCGCCGCCGGTGGCTCCGCCGGGACCCCACATGCCCCAGTCCGGAGCCGTCGACGGGCCGCCGACCGTGCCGTCGGTGTGGCAGGTGCCGCCCGGGTAGCCGTCGAACGCGTACATGTCTGTCGGCCCGGCGACGGTGCCCGGCACGCCGGAGTTCTGCGGCACCCAGATGCCGTTGCGCCCCTTGTCGTTGTGGAAGATCGGCACGGTGATGCCGTCCGCGCGCGCCTTGTCGTACATATGCTGCATGTAGTTCTTCTGGGACGTCCCGGTGCTGGCCAGCTCGTTCTCGATCTCGTACAGGATCACCGGCCCGGTGCCGTTCGTCAGCTGATGGCGCTGCAGGATCGCGTTGATGTGCGTGTACCAGTCGTCCATCGCCGCCAGGTAGTCCGGAGCGTCGCTGCGCGCCCGGCCGGCCTGCGTGGTCAGCCAGCCGGGAAAGCCGCCGGCGCTCGTCTCGGCGTTGATGTACGGACCGGGCCGGGCGATCACGTAGATCCCGGTCTGCTGCGCGATGTCGAGCAGCTTGTCGACGTCGCGCACGCCGCTGAAGTCGTATACCCCTGGCGCGGGCGAGTGATACGCCCAGTCGAAGTAGATCGAGACGCCGTTGTAGCCCTCGGCCTTCATCTTCTGCAGCACGTCGCGCCACAGGTCCGGACTCGGCAGCCGCCAGTAGTGGAACTCGCCGGACCAGATGAACGTTCGCTTGCCGTCGATCATCAACGAGTACTTGTCGAAGGTGACCGTGTGCGGCGTCGTGTCGGCGGACGCCACCGCCCCGCTGACGACGGTCGCGCTCGCGACGACGCAGGCGACGGCCGCCGCCATCGCGGCCGCACGGCGGCGAAACTTGCTGGCCATGCTGGGTCCTCTCGCGTGCTAGCTACAGCTCACCCGGGCATCGGCCCAGTCGCCGTGGTCGTTGCCGTTGCCGTTGCCGCCGTCGCCGACGAGCAGGTCGAGCAACTGCGTGCCGGTGATGTCCACGTCGAGGGTGATCGACGCGGAGCTCCCGGTAAGGACCGGCGTGGTCTGCAGCGTCTTGCCATCGGAGATGACGCTGAACGTCACCGAACCAGCCGAGCCCTGCTCGTCGTCGACGCCGACCACCGCGTGGAACTGGGTGCATCGGCCACCGAGGTAGACGCCCACGTCACTGATCGCGTTGGTACCGATGCCCTTCGCGTAGACGACGCCGTTCAGAGTGATCGGCTTGCCGTCGCCGGCCGCCTGCTCGCCGTTGCTGGTGTCGCGCTCGACCGGACCCCAGCCGTTCGTCGCCGAGAAGAACGGCAGGTCGCTGACGTAGTCGTTGCCCGGCGGCGGCGGCGGTGGGATCGCGCGGACGATGCGCTCGTCGCGGTTGCTGGCCGCGCTGGTGTGCTGGGTGTAGTTCACGACGGCGGTGAGCGCGGACGCCTGCGGCAACGTGCCGGACGGTGCCTGCACCTGCCACTGGAACGTCGCGGACCCACCCGGATGCACCGCGCTCACCGACGCCGGATCGGACGGGCCGGCCGTCCAGCCGTCCGGCACCTGCAAGGACGCGGTGACGTTCGTGGCGTTCGCCGCGTCGGTCGGCACCCCGACGGTTGCCTTGGCCGTGAAGGTCTGACCGGCCTGCACAGCGTCGGGGACGTCGAGCGTGACGCGCGTGCCGGGCGGCGCCGGGATCGCGTACTTGTGCGGGTCGTAGCGCGGGCTGACGTTCTGCGCGACCTTCAACGAGGACGCGTAGTTGCCGTAGTTCGTCAGCGAGACGGTGCCCAGCCCGCCGGTGCTGCCGTCGAGGTTCCACACGGCGATCGCGATGCTGTTCGAGCCGTTCGGGTTCAGGATGCCGTTCGGAACCGGGAAGCTGTGCTGCGGGCCGCGGTAGTTGACGTAGTTGCCGATCTGCCACCCGTTGACGAACAGGGTCGCGCGGTAGCGGCGCGACGGGTCGTCGCTGATTGTCAGGCCGAGCGAGGTGTCCTGCCCCTTCGGCAGGTCGAGCGGCACACCGGTGCGGTACCAGGACACGCCCGGCGTCGTGTCGTTCGTCGGCAGGTTGACCGTCGACCAGTCGGCGTCCGGATAGCCGGGCAGTGACCAGCCGGCTCGTTCGCCGTACAGCCCGCCGGTCGACAGCGGACCGCGCACCGGATCGATCTGGTCCTCGCCGCCGCGCACACCCTGCAGTCGCCAGGTGACGGACGTCAACGGCGCGCTGAGCAGCGCGGCGCTCGTCAGGCCACGGGCTGTCTTGTTGCCGTTCGTCGAGTTGTAGTCCTCTTCGTGGCCCATGTTGACGGTGAGCACCGAGAGGACGTTGTCGCCGCTCGTCTTCAGCGCGCCGGCCGGGAAGTTCAGGTCGGCAGTGCCGGTCGTCGACGTGCCCACGAAGACACCGTTCAACCAGGCCGACACTGCCTGTGCGGTGCCGCCCGAGTCGGAGACGAGGTGCACGCCGGTCTCGCTGCCGGAGGCGTGGAACCGGCCGCGGTACCAGGTATTGCCGGGGTGGAAGCCGTAGTCGTCGGCGTAGAGCACGGGTAGCGCGTTCGCACCGCTGACGCTGAACGTGCTCGTCTTGTCGGCGACCGGCCAGCTCGAGTCGTCGAAGCCGGGCTGCGCCTCAGGGGACTCCTGCTGGTGCTTCCAGGTTGTCAGCGCGGGCAGCGTGACCGGCTTGGCGGTCGCGACGCTGCCGGTGAGGCTGCCGCTGTCAGTGGCCGTTGTCGCGACCGCGGCACCGTTCCATATGACGTGCTGCGCCGCGGTGAACACCTCGACTGCCGGGTCGCCGCCGTTGTCGCCGGTGAGCGCGACGGTGCCGCCGCCGTCCAGGCTTGTGGCAGTGCGCAGCAGGTGCGCGCCGCGGACGAGCACCGGTCCGGCCGCGGTGTCCTGCCGCCAGAACGTCTCGGCGGTCGCCTTGTCGGCGAGCAGGAGCAGCAGCGGACCACTGCCGCCGCCGGTGATGCTCACCCGGATCAGCCCGCTGTGCTGGTAGTTCAGCCGCAGGTCACCGGTGTCCGCGTCCCAGGTCGTGGTGACGGCGCCGCCGGTCGCATGCACGGTCGGCTGCGTGGCGTAGTGCAGCACCGTCTCGCCGTCGGTGCCGGAGTTGCCGTAGAGCACGGCGACGTCACGGTTGCCGATGGCTGCGTTGGTCATGATCTCCGACGTCGAGTACTGCAGCTGCGAGTCGCCGAGCCGATAGTTCGCGACGATGATGTGCGAGTCGCGGCCGTTCAGCGTGATCGCCGTGCCGGGCTGCTGCGGCACGACCGGGTAGGTCGGGTTGCTCGCCTGGCCGGGGAGCGGCAGGTCGATCGCGTCGATCGAGACGAAGTTGTCCGTCGAGCCGGAGGCGTGCGTGCCGTCGACGACGATCTTGAGGGTGTGCGGTCCGTCCGCGAGCCCGCTGGCCGAGTAGAGGACGGCCTGGTTCTGGCTACCCGAGGAGTCGACGGTGGCGACCTTGTTGCCGTCGAGGAAGACGTCCGCGAATCCGTGGTTGTTCGTCTTGGAACCGATCCAGCGGATCGCGGTGCCGCTGAACGGCACAGTCAGCGAGTCGCCGGCGTGGTTGGAGAACGACTCGGTGTTCTTGTAGTCGCCGCCGGTGTAGCTCTGGTTCGCGACGTGCGACCAGCTGGTGCCGCTGTACTGCAGCACGGGATCGGGATCGTCGTAGGTGTAGCTGATCTCGGGCGCCGGCACCGCGTTGAGGTCGATCGCGACGTGCGTCGTGTCGACCGATGTCGACGTCGAGTTCGAGTGTCGCAGCACGTGGAACTGCGTCTTCGTATCCGGGTTCATTCGTGCGGTGTCGACGATGGCGGTGTTGTCCGGCGGCGTGACGTTGATCCGATCGGTCTTCGTCAGGGGCGCCACCGACTGGGTGAGATAGCCGATCAGCTTTTCCTCGTAGTACTTCGGATCGAGCTGGCGGGTCTCGCGGATCGCAGCGCCGTAGTCGTAGGACGTGTAGTTCTCGGGCTGGCCCAGCCAGCCCCAGTTGGTGCCGCCGTAGGTCATGTAGAAGCTCTGCGCCGTGGCGCCGACTGCGATGTTCTGCTTGTAGAAGACGTTAGCGAACTGGTCGTTGATCAGCTGGGCGCACTTGTCGTAGCCCGGCCCGCCCCACGGGTCGAAGGCGCCGCCCTGGAACTCGGGCGTGTACAGCGGGCGGCCGGTCGGGTGGTCGTAGCTGATGTCCGGGGCGCCGTTCCACCTGGTCGGGTTCGAGCAGTTGAACCCCTGCGGATACGAGTCGGGTCCGTCGACGTCGAGCATGCCGACGCCGGAGTTGAACGTGCCGTTGTTGTTGCCGGTGAGCGGGACCGTGATTCCGTCGGCGCGGGCCTTGTCCTCGAGGTGCTGCATGTAGGTGCGGCCCGCGGTGTTCCCGTTGTAGTACTCGTTCTCGACCTGGTACGCGATCACCGAACCGGTGCCGTTGGTGAGTTGGTGCCGCGCGAGGATGCGGTCGATCTGGGTCATCCACTCGTCGGCGTAGTGCAGGAATTTCGGATCGGCGCTGCGGTTCTGCTCGTCCTTGGTGGTGAGCCAGCCGGGCAGCCCGCCGCTGTCGACCTCGGCGTTGATGTAGGGCGCCGGCCGGGCGATGACGTACAGCCCGGCCTGCTGCGCATAGTCGAGGAGCTTGTCGACGTCGCGGACGCCGCTGAAGTCGTACTGACCCGGCTTGGCCGAGTGGTAGTCCCAGTCGAAGTAGAGGGACGTCGCGTTGAAGCCCGCCGCCTTCATCTTCTGGAAGATGTCCAGCCATAGGTCCGGGCTGGGCAGCCGGAAGTAGTGGAACTCGCCGGACCAGAGGTAGACCCGCTGTCCGTCGACCTTGAAGGAGTAGCCGTCGAAGGTGACGGTGTGCGCAGCGGCCGCGGCGGATGCGTCCGCCGAAGCCGCGGCCGCTGCCGCTGTGGGGGTGACCGCGAGAGCAAGCACGGTGCCGACTACGGCGATCAACGCGGCGATCCGCCGCTGCCATCCATTGCGCGTGCGTCGGGGCAGTGCGGGGCGAGCCATCGTCGACCTCCGGGGGCGGGAGCGCGGGCTGGTGTTTAGTTTTGTTGAAAGCGAGACCCGTCGTTGGGTGAATGACGCGAGATGGACGCTAGCTTCCCGCTGGACCGCACGTCAACGCGCAGTTCCGAACAAATACCAGCAGCGACACTGGTCCGAGTCCGAGTTGTCATATCTTCGCGGCGCCTCACTCGTCGGCTGTATGACAACTCGGAACGGGCAGCGGCTTACGGTGCGAGGAACGCGGCGGTGAGCAGGCAACGCGACGACGTCGCGAACCTAGACTCGGGACGTGCCGCACGTGCTCGTCGTGGACGACGACCTGACCCTCGCTGGAGTGCTCGTCGGCTACCTCGAACGCGCCGGACATCGCGCGGTACATGTCGCCGACGGGCGCAAAGCGCTCGAAGCGGTGGCCGCCGAGCCGCCCGACCTCGTCGTCCTCGACGTCATGCTGCCCGAGATCGACGGCCTGGAGGTCTGCCGGCAGGTTCGGGCCGCGCATCCGAACCTGCCGATCATCATGCTGACCGCGCTCGGCGAGGCCGAGGAGCGGATCGCCGGGCTCGAGGTGGGCGCGGACGACTACGTGACCAAGCCGTTCTCGCCGCGGGAGCTGATCCTGCGCATCGAGTCGGTGCTGCGCCGTTCGCGGGACGTGCCGGGCCCGCGCCGGGTGCTGAGCTCCGGGTCGGTCGCGCTCGACACCGCGGCTCGCGTCGCGACCCGCGACGGCGCCGAGTTGCCGCTGACGACCCGCGAGTTCGACCTGCTTGCGTTCCTGCTGGCCCACCCTGGCCGGGCGTTCAGCCGCGCCGAGCTGATGCAACACGTCTGGGGCTGGACGTTCGGCGACCAATCGACCGTGACCGTGCACGTGCGCCGGCTGCGGGAGAAGATCGAGGACGACCCCACGTCACCGGCACTGATCAAGACGGTCTGGGGTATCGGCTACCGCCTAGAGGCAGCATGAGCTCACCCCACGAAACTGCTCCGCAAAGAACGCTCCGCACTTTCGCGGGGGCCCCAGCATGAGCCACATCCTGTCGATCGTCGCGATCGCCGCGGTGTGGGCCGCCGGCGGCGGTGCACTCGCGTGGCTTGCCACGATCCCGCTGCATCGACGCTCGCTCGCCGGGCTGCTCGCGTCGGTGGTGCTGACCGGCGCAATCGCGTCGGTCGCCGCACTGGTGGGCAGCGACCGGGCGATGTTCGTGTCGACGAACGACCTGCGCGTAGGCGTCATCGTCGCGATCGTGGCCGGGCTCGTCGCCGCCTGCACGGCGGCCCTCGCGGCGCAGCGCCTCTCGCGCGACAACCGTGCGGTGCGCGAGGCGGTCGCGGATATCGGCCAGGGCCGGCTGCCGCGCGACGACGGCCGCCGCCTCACCGCCGAACTCGGGCAACTGCGCACCGACCTCGCCGCCACCGCACGACGTCTCGCCGAGTCGCGTGACCGCGAGCTCGCACTCGAGTCGTCCCGGCGCGAACTCGTCGCCTGGGTCAGCCACGACCTGCGCACGCCACTGGCCGGGCTGCGGGCGATGTCCGAGGCGCTCGAGGACGGCGTCGCCGAGACACCCGAGCTGTACTACAAGCAGATCCACGCGTCGGTCGACCGGCTGGCCAGCATGGTCGACGACCTGTTCGAGCTGTCGCGCATCCAGGCCGGCGCCGTGACCGCCAAGCCCGAGCGGGTCAGCCTGGACGACCTGGTCTCCGACTGCATCGCAGCCCTCGACCCGCTCGCACGTGCGCAGGGTGTCCGGTTGACCGGTCGCAGTGCCGGACCGGCCGACGTGCACGGCAACAGCGCCGAACTCAGCCGCGCGGTCACGAACCTGCTGGCCAACGCC
>WNGI01000759.1_pt1 | contig 27472 bp, 25 predicted proteins | sample 5400621 | NCBI WGS metagenome assembly WNGI01 (sample SAMN13153374, study PRJNA577476) | soil metagenome | isolation source: 20 cm soil or saprolite under Garry oak tree replicate 1 | place: USA:California | collected 2016-06-15
GTCTCGGCGGGCGCGCCTGTCGCCATCGACCTGGTACCGGAAGCCCAAGGGAATCCCGCAACGTTCCTGGCGCTCCGGTCTCGTTGGCGCTTCGACTTTGAGACGCTGCTGTCGGGGATCGAGTGGAATTACGATGCGTTGCTGCTCCAGCCGACTGCGGGCGATCCGCTCGCGGCGCTATTCGACATCGCGGACCGCATCACGCACGGCCGTCCGTATGACTACGGCGTCGTGACCTACGCGCGGGATGGGAGCGTGTTGGCCCGCGGACCGGTACAGACGCCCGATGTGTGCCTGGGCTGCGTGCGCCGCGCGGCTCCCGCCGCCGCTCCGGCTGCGGTGGCCACGAACTCGGCGGACTGTTCGAATGCGTCCCTGACGAACGCGTTTTGTGGGGTCAACAGCGGCAGCGTATCGTTTACGACCGCGCCCTCCGGACCGCCGCAAGTGATTTACCAACCAGCGCCGGTCACATACACGTACTATCCGCTGTACCCCGGAGGGTTCTTCAGTCAGTCGCGGTCACGATTCGACCGGCCGATTCCGATGATGCGTCCCGCCGTGCCGAGCGCGTTTTCTATCGCGCCGCGGGTGGTCGCTCCGTCGCCTGGAATGCTGGGCCGGCGTCCCTGAGCGAAAAACGAGAAACGCAAAACGGGACACGGTGCGTTTGCCGTGTCCCGTTTTGCGTTATGAGTGGAGGCGCGGGGAATTGAACCCCGGTCCGAGCATGACTCCGCAGCTTCGTCTGCTGACGTTTGGCGGCGTGAACCTGCGCGTAGGTGATTCCACGATGACTGGGGCGGCGACCGGACGCCGTCGGCTGGCCCTCCTTGTGCTGCTTGCCGTCGCGCGTGATAGGGGGCTGAACCGCGACAAAGTCCAAGCCTATCTCTGGCCCGAGAGCGACGCCGAGCAGGCGCGTCACGGGTTGAACCAGATGGTCTATTTCCAGCGACGCCGCCTAGACAGCGGAGACGTGTTCATCGGCAAGAAAACGCTTCGTCTCAATCGGGCGGTAATCACTGCGGATGTATGGGATTTCGAAGACGCCCTCGACACGGGCGCCCACGAGGTGGCGGTAGGGTTATATGCCGGCCCGTTTCTCGATGGCTTCTTTGTGCGGGAGGCGCCCGGGTTCGAGCGGTGGGTTGACGAGCAGCGGAGGCGCCTTGCGGAACGATGTGCTCACGCTTTTGGCCAGCTCGCGGCGGCGGCTCCAACAAAGCACCAGGCGGCGGAGTGGTGGCGCCGCGCCGCCGAGCTGAATCCCTATCACACGGACACCGTGCTGCGCCTGGCCAACGCGTGGGTGGCGATCGGCGATCGGGCGGCGGCGCTGCGGTGCGCCCAGCAGCATGCAGATCTGCTTCAGACCGAGCTCGGGCTTCCGCCGGATCCCAACGTGGTGAGAATGATCGAGCAGTTGCGGCAAGGCTGTGAGCTCGGTTGACGAGTGCCCAGACACGGGGCCCGCGGCTCGCGCCGACGGGCCCGGTTGGAGAACGTCACATCAGGAACTTGGCATCACCTGGGACATCCGCCAATGCAATTCGTCACCCTGAAGGTCTCAACACTCTGTTGACTGCCGGACGCCACCGTCAACGTCAACAACAGATCTCCGTCGGTGTCCGAGACGCGGAGCGACACCTTTTGCTGGGTAGCCGTCATGATGATTTTGCCCGATTGACTCGTTCCGATCCAGTCGTAGCTGTATGCACCGGATCCGCCGAAAGCGAATGCCGCCCAGCTGAAGAGGCCGTTGGCATCGATCTGGGATGGACCGCTGATCTCAACCGAGAGAGACGGCTCCGAATGAGGTGGCGGGGCTGGCGGAATGACTGCGACTGGGGACTCGCAGCCGATCAGCAGCGCGGCGCATGTGGCGTAGGCGTGGAGCGGAAAGCGACGCATAGAACCTGCTTTGTGTTAGGGGACCGGTTTCTTGTGACTCGACTTGTTTCGCTCGACTGGAAGACAGATTAAGAAGGGCCGGTCAGTGCGCGGTCACGCGAAAGTCAGCGAGGAGTCATCTGGGGGGGAGGGGGAAAGGCGAGGGGAGAAAGGCTGGGGAAACCGTCCCCATTCCCATCTCCCCTTTCCTATCGTTTAATGGAGGCGCGGGGAATTGAACCCCGGTCCGAGCATGACTCCGATACCGCTCCTACGTGCGTAGACAAAGCTTTGGTGGTCTCACCGCCTCGGCGCTTTGTCAGCCCTGGCAGTAACTAGCCTCTGAAAACTCTTGCGGTAGCCGTTGAGGCCCCAGATACCGCCAGCCCGACTTTGCGATACGTGAGCGCCGCCTCAGGCGGGCTGCCACTCACGCAGGTGCGTGAAGCCGAAGCTTACGCAGCCAGAGCCAGTTCAGAGTTGGCTTGTGTGTCTTCCCAGTTGATTTACCAGGTGACATTCAGGATCTCGCCGATCGGCTCCGGATACGTGGCCACACCGCACGAGGTGGTCAGCGGATATGCGGTGCCGCTCCAGTGCCACGTCGTATTCGCCACCGAGTCGCGGATGCGCTCCGCTACCTCCCATGCTTCGCCCAGCTGCGCGTGCGGCAGCCACACGGCGAATTCTTCGCCGCCGATCCGCGCGACCAGATCGCCCTCGCGCATCGCTTCCTCCAGGACACGCGCGATGTGCTTGAGCGCGGCATCGCCGGCCGCGTGCCCCAGCGTATCGTTGAGCCGCTTGAAGTGATCGAGGTCGACATAGATGAGTGACGCGGGTAGCGTCTGCTCGTGCGCGCGATACCCAGCGAGCACGCGCTCGAACTCGCCGCGATTCCGCAAGCCGGTGAGGGGGTCGAGCACCGCGCGCTGCTCCGCATCTTGCACGGCTTTGGCGGCGGCGAGTCGCGGCCCCAGCTCGGCGACGAGCGACGCGATGCGATCTCCGGCCGGAGCGCGCTGACCCACAAGGACCAGCGCCCCGATGACGCTGCGACCGTCGAGCAGAGGATAGACCGCGCCGCCCCGTTCATGACGCCGGCGTTCGGGCATGCCGGGACCAAAGACATCCTCGGCGCCCGTGGTGACGAGCGGGATGCCGCCCTGGATCGCGCGCGCGACAGGCGCTTCTGGATCCAGCCTGCGCCCGGTCAGCCGTTTGTCGGCCGCGGTCGAAACGGCAATGATGTGAATGGCGTCACGCTCGCGCACGCTCCGGATGACGACGGCCGCCCCCCGCTGCCCGAGCTGTTGGGCGAGCTCGGCACCCGCGCGGGCGATGCCGGCCAGTGTTTGCGCGCCGGCCACACCGAGCGCGAGCTGGCGGGCCACCAGCTGGCCCTGCCCGGGCGTCGCGTGTTGCTCGGCGTGCCGCATGGTCTCGATGAGCCGGCGCAGATCGTTGACCGCGGACGTCACGCGCCGCTGATCGGCATCGCGACCGGTGAGGAGCAGAGCGGTCCCATAGGGGAAGTCGCCGGTGGCGACGTACGTCCCCTCGATCTCGTGCGCCACGTGGACGCGACCATCGACAGACGCGAGCTGCACGAAGGCCGCACCCCGCCGCCGCGCTTCAGCGCCCTGCTCTTCCAGGACTGCGTCGCCGACGACCTCCACCGGTCCTTGGGCGAGTCCAATCGCCCATCCCACCCGCGCCTCATGCGCCCGCCGCAACAGATCGAGGGTGTGGGGGAGGTCGAACGCGTCAGTATCAGACACTGCGTCGTGGCGGCTCCAGCGGAACGCGAGCCCCAGCAGGAGACCGCTGGCGACGCCGAGCAGCGTCCAGGCTGTGCCGCGCCACACGGCTTCGACCAACAGGCTGCCGCCGAGGACAGCCAGCGCGGGCGCAATCCACGCGCCGCGCTTCAATTTCACGAGTGGTTGATGCGGCTGGCTGCGGCGGCGGCGCCGAATCCGTTGTCGATATTGACGACGGTGACGCCGGACGCGCAGGAGTTCAGCATGGCGAGCAGCGCGGCCAGCCCGCCGAACGAGGCCCCATAGCCCACGCTGGTCGGCACCGCGATGACGGGGACCTTGACGAGCCCGCCTACGACGCTGGGCAGCGCGCCCTCCATCCCCGCGACGACGATGATGACGCCCGCCGAGCGCAGCACGTCGGTTTGGGTGAGTAGCCGGTGGATGCCGGCGACGCCGACATCTGTCAGCCGTTCGACGCGATTCTTCAGCGCTCGCGCGCTGACGGCAGCCTCTTCCGCAACTGCCAGGTCGCTGGTGCCTGCGGTGCAGACCAGCACCGTGCCGCGTCCGGTCGGCGCGGGCTCGGGATCAGGCGGCAGGTACACTGTGCGCCCCAGAGCGTTGACCTCGGCGCGAGGAAAGCGCGCCGCGAGTGCCTCGGCCTGCGTCGTGTCGGCGCGCGTGGCGAGGAAGCTCCCGCCGGCACTCTCCAGCTGCTCCGCGATCGCGACGACCTGCTCTACCGTTTTGCCCGGAGAGAAAATCACCTCCTGATGCCCCTGAGTGATGGGCCGGAGGTGATCGATCGTCGCGAACGGGAGTCGCTCGAAGTTCACGCCGCGGATCTCACGGATCCGAACAGATAGTCGCAGAAAATGGCTTCGGCTTCCGCCATGGACTCGATCGCAAAGAGCCGCTCGCGCAGCGCCGTGGCGTCCCGGAGTCCCTTCGTGTACCAGCCGAAATGCTTGCGGAATTCGAGTGCCGTCTTGCGCGTATCACCCTGCAACCGCAGCGCCAGGCGCGCGTGATCGAGTGCGACGGAGAAGCGCTCTTCGGGCGTCGGATCGGGGCGCTTGGCGCGATCGGCGAGCAGATCGCGCGCCTGCGCAAACAGCCACGGATTCCCAAAGGAGCCACGCGCGACCATGATGCCGGCGCAGCCGGTGTGGCGGCGCATGGCGAGCACGTCGTCCGCCGTCTTGATATCGCCGTTGCCGATCACCGGAATGTCCAGGGCCTCCACCACCCGCGCGATCTCGTCCCAGTCAGCGGCGCCCTGATACATCTGCGTGCGCGTCCGCGGGTGCAGCGTCAGTACCCGCGCGCCGGCATCCTGGCACCGGAGCGCGATTGTCACTGGATCGCGCTGCGCTTCGTCCCAGCCGCTGCGGATCTTGACCGTGACGGGCAGATGGGTGGCCTGCCGGACGGCCTCGATGATGCCGCGTACCAGCGTCATGTCCCTCAGACAGCCCGACCCGCCGTTGTTCCGTACGACTTTCTTCACGGGGCAGCCGAAGTTGATGTCGATGAAATCGGGCTCGAACAGCTCCGTCACCATGACCGCGGCCTTTGCCATGACCGCCGCGTCGGCCCCGTAGATCTGTATGCCGATGGGGCGTTCTACGGGCTCGAATCGCATCTCCGCCAGCACTCGCTCGATGCCGAGGGAGATGCCGACCGCGGAGATGAACTCGGACACCACGACGTCCGCCCCGAACCGGCGGCAAATCTGCCGGAAGGGGGACTCCGACACGCCTGCCATGGGAGCGAGGAAGAGCGGCACTTCCTGCGCGGTGGAGTACGGGAAGTCCATGCGGTAGAACGTAATAGCGCGTTGCGCGCGGAGCAACCAACATTTACCTTTCGCGCGCCGATGCGCCTGCGCGAGTTCTTCTCCGAAGATGCCATCAAGCTCGAGCTCGAGAGCACGTCGAAAGACGCCGTGCTCAAGGAGATCGTCGGGCTGCTGAGGCTCGACGAAAAAGCTGAGGCCATGCTGTTCAAGATGCTGAAGCGTCGTGAGACGCTGGGCTCGACCGGCATCGGACAGCAAATCGCCATCCCCCACTGCCGGTCACTCGTGGTGAGCCGCTTGCGCTGCGCGTTTGGACGGAGTCAAAAGGGGATCGATTTCAAGGCCATCGACGACAAGCCGGTGCTCTACTTTTTCCTGATCGTTGCGCCGCCGCTCGAAGTCTCGAATCAATACCTCCCCGTGCTCGGCAAGATTGCGCAGTTTGCGAAGGAACCGGATGTGACGGCGAGATTCGCAAAGCTCAGTACGCCGGCGGAGTTTCTGCAGCTTCTCGAAGAGAAGAACATCTAGAGCGATAGGCGTCGGTCGACGTGCCGACGTGTCACGTGATCATGTACACCGCGGCGCTCCCTCCGTCGTGGCGGGTGCCAATGTCGTGGATCCTGTGTACACCGCGCATGTCCTGGTGGTAGTGGTGTGACCCACCATTGCCGTCCACCCGTCGCCCGTCAACGTAATTGTCGGTCCCAGCACACCGGTGCTCGTCCGATACGCCGGACCGAGGTTCGTCGTGTACGCGATCGAATCGGCGAAGTACGCCTCCTCGGCGGTGACCAGGTTGCGGAGATCGGATTTCATCGACGCCAGGTAGGCTTTTTCTCTCGTGTTCGCAAACTTCGGAATCACGATGCTCGCCAGCACTCCGACGATCACGACGACAACCACCAGCTCGATCAGCGTCAATCCCTTGCGGTCCATGCTGACTCCCTGCAGTGGGACGCGTTACGGTGGTACAAGAGGGATTCTAACGCGACTCGTATCGAGCGAAAGAGGGAACCTGGCCCGCGTTTCTCGGGTCACCGCGGCAGCGCCGGCACTATCGCCGGCTCCCAGCAAGGCCTCTCGCAGGCCGTCCCATGCGGGGGGGAGGGCGCTATCCACCGCGATGGCAGCGCGAAGCTGCTGGATGGCCGGCTGCCACAGCTTGGCGTGGATGTAAAATCGGGCCAGATCGACGCGGGGGCCGGCAAGCTCGGGAGCGAAGGCTATGGAGGCCAGCAGCAAGCGCTCCCCGCTGCCCCACCGCCCCGCGGCGAATTCATCCTTCCCCTCGAGCCAGAGCGTGCGATAGGAGCGAGGCGCATCACGTTGCAGGGCCTGGTAGTGCAGCTCGTCGTCATGCCAGGTCGGTATATGACCGATGGTGCGCAGCGCCCCTGCGGCGACGACCGCACCCACCAGTGTGTACCGCAGCCGGGCCGAGCGGATCGCCATCGCCGCTGAGGCCAGCGCAAACACGACCCCGAAGGACGCCAGATAGAGCGTACGCTCGGCGATCAGGAATTCGGTCGGGAAGAGGACGTTGCTGATGGGCGAGATCGTGATGACGACCCAAACCAGTCCGATCGCGATGCCGGGGATCGTACGTCGCGTCCGCCACGCCAGCACACCCAGCGCAATCCAGACCAGCAGCCCCAGCACATGCCCCAGCGTCAGGCCAGTCGATACCATCAGCTCGCCAGGCGAGTAATCGGCGGAGAGATGCGCCGGGAAGAGGAACAGGCGCCACCATTCCAGGGACAGCCGCACCATCGCCCAGGCACGCTCGAACACCCCGAGGTGCTCTAGACCCACCGCGAGCCCGCCCGCGTAGAACGTCCGGATGCCGACAAAAGCGTGAACGATGAAGTACGCCGCCATGGCACCTGCCGCGGCGAGTGCCGGCCGCCATGCCGGGCGCAGGCCCGAGCCGCGGCCGACATACACGAGCAACACCGCCGCTGGCAGCGTGACCGCGATCTCCTTCGCCGTAATCGCCAGCGCGGCACCGAGCACGACGCCAAGCAGGTACTTCGCGTCCCGTTCCGCGCGGTTTGCGCACACCAAGGCGACGGCGTATCCTGCCGCCGCCATCAGCTCAGCCCGTCCGACGACGTTGGCTACTGCCTCGACGTGCACCGGGTGTACGGCGAACAGCAGCCCCGCGATCAATCCCACCACGGGTCCCGCGAGCTCACAGGCGAGCAGAGCGAACAAGGCTGTGGCGAGCGCGGCCCACACGACGTTGATCGCATGAAACCAATGCGGGCTCGTCGAGACCTGGTAATCGACCGCGAACGACGAGATCACCGCGGGCCGCCACATCACGCCACCGAATGACGCGGGCCAGTACGGCTCTTTCAGGACGGCGCCAATGGAGGGGGGATGCTCGAGCACCTGCCGGTTTGCGACGACCCATTGATCGTCGGCGACGAACTCATTGCGGATCGACGGTGCGGCGACGGCGGCGGCAAACAGCCCCGCGAACACCACAACATGCCATGCGCGAATCGTGAGACGTGCCGTCTGCCTGCCCTGAGCGGAGCGAAGGGTGCCGTCGTGCGACAGCTCGTCTACTCCCACTCGATCGTCGCCGGGGGTTTGGAGCTGACGTCGTACGCCACGCGATTCACGCCGCGCACTTCGTTGATGATGCGATTGCTGATCCGGCCCAGCACGTCGTGCGGAAACGGAAACCAGTCCGCCGTCATCCCGTCCCGGCTCGTCACGGCACGCAATGCCACGACGTTGTCGTACGTGCGGCCGTCGCCCATCACACCGACCGACTTGACCGGCAGGAGCACGGCAAAAGCCTGCCAGATCTGGTCGTACAGTCCGGCGGCGCGGATCTCTTCGAGGTATATCGCGTCCACGCGCCGCAGCACATCGAGGCGCTCCTCGTTCACCGTGCCCAGTACGCGAATGGCGAGGCCAGGACCGGGGAACGGGTGGCGGCCAACGATCTCGTCCGGCAGGCCCAGCTCGCGGCCCACCTGACGTACTTCATCCTTGAACAGCTCGCGCAGCGGCTCGATCAGCTTCCACGGCAAGTTCGGCCGCAAGCCGCCGACGTTGTGATGCGTCTTGATGGTTGCCGACGGACCACCCTTGGGCGACGTCGATTCGATGACGTCCGGATAGAGAGTCCCCTGCACCAGGAACCCGACGCTCCCCTCGACGTGCCGGGCAGCGTCCTCGAAGACGTCGATGAAGGTGTGTCCGATGCGGCGGCGCTTCTCCTCAGGATCCTCGACATCCTTGAGCTCGCGCAGAAACCGGTGGGTCGCGTCCACCACGCGCAGATCCATGCCGAGGTGGGCGCGGAACGTCTGCTCGACCTGCTCTCGCTCGCCGCGCCGTAGCAGGCCGTGATCCACAAAGACGCACGTCAGCCGATTCCCGATGGCGCGATGGACGAGCGCAGCGGCCACCGCGGAGTCGACACCGCCGGACAGGCCGCAGATCGCCCGGCCGCCGGGCCCGACCAGCTCCCGGATGCGCGCCACTGTATGATCGATGAAGTGTCCCGGGGTCCAGTCGGGCGTGCAGCCGCAAATGTCGAACAGGAAGTTGTGCAGGATCTCACCGCCGCGCGGCGTATGTGCCACTTCGGGGTGAAACAGCACAGCATGGATCGGTTTCGTGTCGTGCTGCATCCCGGCGACCGGGGCGTTGGCACTCGTCGCGGTCACTCGGAAGTGCGGCGGTGGTTGGTCGATGCGGTCGCCATGGCTCGCCCAGACGATGGCGGTGGCATGCGGCTCGAATCCGGCAAACAGGCCCTTATTCTCGCGGATCGCGATCTCGGCCCGCCCGTACTCACGCTCGTTCGAGGGCACCACCTTCCCTCCGGCGAGCCGGGCGACGAGCTGCATGCCGTAACAGATGCCAAGGACGGGGATCCCGAGGTCGAGAATCCCCGGGTCGGCCGTTGGTGCACCCTCATCGAACACGGAGCTCGGGCCGCCGGAGAGAATGATCCCCTTTGGGTCGAACTGCCGGATGAACGCGAGGTCCGAACCCCGCGATGCCGGATGGATCTCGGAGTAGACGCTCGCTTCCCGGATGCGGCGCGCGATGAGCTGCGTGAATTGTGAGCCGTAGTCGAGGATGAGAATCCCGTTCACGCCTTGTACCACGTGGTCGGTTCGGCCGTCTCGCCGCGCACGAGGTCGTCCAGCGTCTCCCGCTGCCGCGCGACGTAGTAGCGATCGCCGTCGACAACGACTTCGGGTGCACGCGGTCGTTGATTGTACGTCGAGGCCATGACAAATCCGTAGGCGCCGGTGCCGAGCACGGCGAGGACCTCGCCGGGACCCACCGAGACGAGCTTGCGATCGAGGGCGAGGAAGTCGCCGGTCTCGCAGATGGGCCCGACCACGTTCACCGTCTCTTCCGGCCGCTTGCCGTCCCGCAAGGGAATGATCTCGTGATGCGCGTTGTAATGGCTCGGCCGCACGAAATCCGACATGCCGGCGTCCACGATCACGTACTCCTTGCCACCCGCGTGCTTGCGATAGAGCACGCGCGTCAGCAAGACACCGGCATTGGCGACGAGGTAGCGGCCCGGCTCGCACAGCAGGCCCAGCCCGGCGGCGCTCACCGCCGGGACGACTGCCTCGGCAAACGCCTTCGGACTCGGCGCCTTCTCGTTGTGGTAGCGCACGCCGAGTCCGCCACCGACATCGAGCGCCTCGAGTGTGGTGATCCCGGACGCGCGAATCGCCGTCACCAACTCGAGCAGCTTGATCGTGCCGCGGTGGTAAGGCGTCACGTCGGCAATCTGCGAGCCGATGTGCATCGCGAGACCGCGCAGCAAGAGCCTCGGCTCGGCGGCGATGCGTGTGGCGACGGCCACCACTTCATCGAAGGGAATGCCGAATTTCGCCGTTTTCTCGCCGGTCTTCATGTACAGATGCGACTCGATGGCGACATCCGGATTCACCCGGATGCCGATGCGCGCGGGCGTCTTGAGATCGTTCGCGACGCCGGTGAGCGTGTCCAGCTCACTCGTCGATTCGACGTTGATGAACCCGACGCCGGCCCGGATCGCTTCGGCGATCTCGGCGGCGGTCTTGCCCACGCCGGAGAAGACGATGCCGTCCGGATCGAACCTGGCCATAAGCACGCGCCGCAACTCGCCCACCGACACGATGTCGGCGCCGGCCCCCAGCTGCTTGAGCACGCGGAGCACCCCGAGGTTGCCGTTGGCCTTGACCGAGTAGCAGATGCGATGCCGGATGCCGTGCAGTGCATCGGCGAGCGCGTTGTACTGCGCGCGAATCAGATTGGCGCTGTACACGTACGCCGGCGTCCCGATGCGATCCGCGATCGCCTGCAGCAACCCCGGATCGAATCCTAGTACGCCTGCGCCCACACGGCCTCCGCGACGCTGGGCGCGCCGCACCACATGCAGGTGCGCGGGGCCTCTTTGCTGCGGAACTCGGGATCGGGCAACACGCGAATCGTCGCGTTGGTCTGCTGCTTGATCTCCGCCTCGCAGGACGGGTCGCCGCAGAACCCACCGTACGCAAATCCGCCGCTGCCCTTCATGAACTCGATGAACTGCGCCTTCGTCGCGCCGCGAATCGAATTCTTCTCGCTACGCTCGCGTGCAGCCGCGAACAGCGCAGCCTGGATTTCGTCCAATGCGGCGGTCACTGCCGCGACGATGCCCTGCAGGGGTGTGGGCGTCTTGCCGCCGGTGCGGCGCGCCAGCACCGCCTGGCCACTCGCGAGGTCTCTGGGGCCGATCTCCAGTCTCACGGGAACGCCCAGCGCTTCCCATTCGAAGTACTTCGCGCCGGGCTTCAGGCTGTCCCGGACATCCAGCTCGACACGCAGGCCGGTCTTTTCGAGATCGGTTTTCACCTGATCCCCGACACCTGATACCTGACGCCTTTCATCATCACTCTTCCAGATGGGCACGATTGCGACCTGCACCGGCGCGAGCTTGGGCGGCGCTACCAGGCCATTGTCGTCCGAATGCGTCATGATCAGCCCGCCGATCAGCCGCGTCGACACACCCCACGAGGTGTTCCAGACATACTCGAGACCGCCGGCAGCAGTCTGATACTGCACGCCGAACGCCTTGGCGAAATTCTGGCCGAGGTTGTGCGAGGTGCCCGCCTGGAGCGCCTTGTTATCCTGCATCAGCGCTTCGATGGCGTACGTGCGCAGCGCGCCGGCGAACTTCTCGCTGTCCGTCTTCACGCCGGTGATCACGGGCATCGCCATCCACTCCTCGGCGAAGCGGCGGTAGATGGCGAGAATGGTTTTCGCTTCGCGCTCGGCATCCGCCTCATCGACGTGCGCCGTATGCCCTTCCTGCCACAGGAATTCCGTGGTGCGCAGGAACAGCCGGGTCCGGAGCTCCCAGCGCACGACATTGGCCCACTGGTTCAAGAGCAGCGGCAAATCGCGGTAGCTCTGGATCCACTTGGCGAACATCGCGTAGATGATCGTTTCCGACGTCGGCCGCACGACGAGCGGCTCTTCGAGCGCCGAGCTGGGGTCGACGGCGATCGCGCCGGCGCCCTCCTTGCCGGTCGCGCGCAGCCGCGTGTGTGTCACGAGCGCGACTTCCTTCGCGAAGCCTTCCACATGCTCGGCTTCCTTGGCGAGGAAGCTCATCGGGATGAACAGCGGGAAGTACGCGTTGCGGTGCCCCGTCGCGCGGAACATGTCGTCCAGTGCGCGTTGCATCAGCTCCCAGATGCGATAGCCGTGGGGACGAATGACCATACAGCCTCGCACCGGCGAATAGTCCGCCAGCTGGGCCTGAGCAATGACGTCCCCGTACCACTCGCTGAAATCCTTGGCGCGTGGCGTGATCTGTTTAGCCTGTGCCATCAATCGAAATATCCGTTGAGAAGCTTGTCGATCGGTACCTTGGCCTCGGTGCCGGCTCTCAAGTCCCGGACCACGGCGAGGCCCGCTTTCCGCTCCTCGGGTCCGATAATCACGGCCCGGGGCGCGCCACGCGCCGACGCCAGCTCGAGCTGCTTGCGCACGCCCGCATGTCGCAGCCCGTACTCGACCGCGATACCCTTCTCACGCATCGCGTGGGCGAGCCGCAGCATGGTCGGCATGTCCTCTCCCCCGACCGCGACTAAAAAGGCGCCGAGCTCGATCGACGCCTTGGGAGCCACGCCGCGCTCCTTGAGGAGCTCGCCGAGTACAACATCGCCCATGCCGAACCCCAGCGCAGGGAGGTCCAGGAGGCCGTCGTAGCGGCCACCCCCGGCGATCGCGCGCAGCGTCTTCTGGGCATCGAACAGCTCGAAGACAATCCCGGTGTAGTAGGCCAGCCCGCGCACGATCGTCAGGTCGATCGCGACAAATTCTCCGAGGCCCATCGCTTCGAGTGCCTGCACCGCTTCACCCAGCGGCTCGGCCGCAGCGCCGGCTGCCGCGAGCGCATCCTTCCCACGAAGCCCGGCGACAGCAAAGACCGCCGCCGCTTCCGGTTTCCCGTATCCCGTTTCCCGAAGCATCTCCTCCAGGACGTTTTTCGGGACTCTCTCACTGCGATCGATTACCGCGAAGGCCGTGGCTAGCTGGGCTTCGGTCACGCCTCGAGACATGAGCAGCGACTTCAAGACACGCCGGTCCGACACGCGGAGCTGCACATCCTTGGGTCCCAGGCCCAACGCCCGCATGATGTCCACAGCGGCCGCCATCAGCTCGGCATCGGCCAGCGGCGACGCCTCCCCGATGATGTCCATGTTCAGCTGGAAGTGCTCGCGCAACCGGCCGCGCTGCTGGCGCTCGTAGCGAAACAGCTGTGGGATCGAGAACCAGCGGATGGGCTTCTTGAGCGCCTGCACCCGGGCCGCCACCATCCGCGCGAGCGTGGGCGTCATTTCGGGCCGCAGGGCAACCTCCCGGTCCCCTTTGTCCCGAAACGCATAGAGCTGCTGCACGATCTCCTCGCCGCTCTTTTTCGTGTACATCTCGAGCGATTCGAGGGGCGGCCCATCGTACTCCTCGAACCCATACCGCCCGGCGACGCTGCGCCAGGTCGCAAAGATGTGGTTTCGGAGGGTCAGATCTTCAGGGTAAAAATCGCGAAAGCCGGGTAGGGCTTTTCCTTGCATCGCAACAACTTAACCGACGGGCGCGAAGCCCGGCAAGCGAGCCATCGCGTCGCCGACGGTGTGGAACGATCCGGTTACGACGACGGTGCCGGCACCGACCTGAATGTCTTCCAACGCGTGCGCGAAGTCGGGATCGAAGTGCAAGAGCGCATCGACGTCCTCGAGCGACCAGCGCTGCATCACCGGAATCGAGGGAGGTACCGTCAGCACGAGCTTGTCGACGGCGGGTCGCAACGTTGCGAGCATGCCGCGCCAGTCCTTGTCGTTGCGGATCCCGACCAGGGCGTGGACCGGACGCGGGAGCGGCGGATCGGCGGAGAGAATCGCGGCGGCCACGACGTTCATGCCGTCGGGGTTGTGGGCGACGTCAAAGATCCACTTGCCCCGCACTTCAAAGCGACCGGGGATGTAGGCGTCGGCAAAACTGGCCGGAAAATTCTTTCCGACGGGACCGAACGGCTTCGGCAGGGCGTTCAGCACTGCATGCGCGACCAGCGCATTGGCGACCTGATGCCTGCCGCGCAGTCCCAGGTGCGTATCGCGCCTCGCCCGCAGCGTCGTGTCCACCGTGATGATCGGCTCCGCGCCGCGGCGCTTCGCCTCCTTCAGCAGCTCTGCCTGGATCTCCGGATCCGCCTCGCCGGTGATGAACGGGACCTTGGGTTTGGCGATGCCTGCCTTCTCGCGGGCGATGCCTTTGAGGTCGTTGCCCAGGTAGTCTGTGTGCTCGAGCGCGATCTTCGTCACCGCGCTGACCAGGGGCGTGAGAACGTTGGTCGCGTCGAGGCGGCCGCCGAGCCCTACTTCGATGACAGCGATATCGACGCCCCGCGCGGCGAGGTCAGCGAAGGCAATGGCGGTGGTCGCCTCGAAGAAGCTGGCATCGAGCCGCTCGATGTGGGGCCTGAGCTCCGCGGTCCATTGCGAGAATGCGGCTTCACTGATCGGCACGCCATTCACCGTGATCCGCTCGGTGGGGGAAACGAGATGGGGCGACGTGTACAGCCCGACGCGCCAGCCCTGCGTCTCGAGCTCATGGGCGACGAATGCGCAGGTCGAGCCCTTTCCGTTGGTTCCTCCGATGTGAATCGTAGGAAAGTGGCGCTCGGGGCGACCCAGCACGTCCAGGAGTCCCTCGGTCGGCCCGAGGCTCCATTTGATGCGACCGGCTTGTCTGGCGAAGAGGTACTGGCAGGCGTCTTCGAACGTCAGTCGGCGGCCTCAGCCGGCCACGCGCCGGTCATATGCCGCAGCAGCTGGGCGCCCGTGTCGCGCAGCTCGCCGCGCGGTACGACGGCGTCGATCATCCCATGCTCGAGCAGGAACTCGGCGGTCTGGAATCCCTCCGGCAAGTCCTGGCCGATGGTCTGCTTGATCACCCGCGGGCCGGCGAAACCGATCACGGCGCCAGGCTCGGCGAGGATGAGATCGCCTTGCATGGCGTAGGAGGCCGATACGCCGCCGGTGGTCGGATTGGTCAGCACGGACACGAACGGCACACCCGCACCCTGCAGCTCGGCGATCACGACCGACGTCTTGGCCATTTGCATGAGCGACAGCACCCCCTCCTGCATGCGGGCGCCGCCGGAGGCGGAGATGAGGATCAGGGGCGTGCGCTTGTCGATCGCGTGCCGAGTGAGCCGGGCGATCTTCTCCCCCACCACCGAGCCCATCGAGCCACCCATGAAGGCGAAATCCATCACGCCGAGGCTGATCGACATGCCGTGCAGGCGGGCATAGCCCGTGCGGATCGCGTCCAACGGCCCCGCCTTCTTCATGGCGGCTTGTACGCGGTCGGCGTAGTTCTCGAATTTCAGGGGATCGGCGGACTTCAACGAGCCAAACTGCTCGTGCCAGGAACCTTCATCGATCAGGAGGTCGATGTATTCCTGCGCCGTAATGCGGCGATGGTAGCCGCAATTGGGACAGACATTCAGAGCGCGGACGAACCGCTCTTTAATGTCTACGTGGCCGCATTGATCACACTTTTCCCAGGCGTCTGCCGGGATCTCGAGCTTTACACGCTCGGAAGTGCGCGGCTTACGTTCTTTTTTGAACCAGGCCATTCGCGCCATAGAAGTGACGAAGCGCACAATCTGTGAGCGACTGTGCGCGGACGCCAGTCCCGACGACTTAACTCATTGTCCTAGTTCGCCATACCCGGACTGCCGGGATTCCCAAGCGACGCGTAACGCGATCCCGACGCCCAGCGAGCACGCCAGCAAAAACGACCCTCCGTAGGAGAAAAACGGCAGCGGAATGCCGGTGATCGGCATCAGGTTCACGGTCATTCCCACGTTCTCAAAGATGTGCGTGAAGAACAGGCCCGCGATGCCGAACACGCACAAGCTGGAGAATGGGTCGGTCGCCCGCCGCGCGATGCGCAGCAAGGCAAACAGCAGCCACCCGAACAACGCCAGCGCTACCAGGACGCCGACAAATCCCAGCTCCTCACCGACGATCGAGAAGATGAAGTCGGTATGCTGTGCCGGGAGGAAGGCCAGGCGTTTCTGGGTGCCCTCCGTGAACCCTTTTCCAAACAGACCCCCCGACCCGATGGCCACCTTTGACTGGATGACGTGCCAGCCCGCGGACCGGGGATCGACGTCGGGGTTGAGAAACGCCAACAGCCGGTTCTGCTGGTATGGCGCCAGGCGATTCCACATCGGGAGCGCAATGACGCCGCCCAGCACGTTCAGGCCCATGATGGCGATGCTCTCCCACACGTAGGGCCGCCACCAGAGCAGTAGCACGGTGAGCACCGCAATCCAGGCGCCCCAGGCGACCGTGGAGAACGCCAGGGCGAGTCCGATGACGGGAGACGCGGCGAGGAGGAGCAGCGACGGCTTCGTGCCGGCCCAGAACAGCATGAAGAAGAGGATCGCCACGAACACGATCGCCGACCCCAGGTCGGGCTGCTTGAGCACCAGCAGACAGGGCAGCCCCGTGATCGCCGCTGGTGGGATCAGGTCGCGGATGCTCGAGGGTGCCTCGCGCAGTCCGGCCAGCCAGCGCGCCAGCATCAGGATGACGGCGAGCTTTGCCAGCTCGGCCGGTTGGCCAAACCGATGCCCGCCGATTGACAGCCACGACTTGGATCCGGCCGCCGTGCCTGCGCCGGTGCCGACGGCGAGTGTGAGGAGCAGGAGCAGGACGGTGATCGCATACGCGATCGGTGTGGCCCATTCGAGCATGCGCGGCGAAGTCCGGTACGTCAGCCAGGCGACAACGACGCACAGTCCCAACCAAATCAGCTGCCGCTGCCAGATGGTCGCAACGAATGTGGGCACGTCGGTCTGCCCGGCGGAGTACAGCGTCGCCAGCCCGTAGAGGGCCAGTGCGCTCACCGAGACGACGAGCGACTTATCGAGTTGGCGGACGCGGGAGAACACTGTCGCGCGGGACGGTGTCGCGTGGAATCGGCGGGAGGGTGGGAGCCACGCTATCCAGGAACGGAGGAAGCTGGAACGGCTGCGGCGCGGAATCGGTGGGCACCGCGACCCGGATGTTCTGGAAACGCGTGTCCTCGATTCCGAGGTAATGCGCGATGGTGCGCGCGACGAGCGGCGCGACCGCGGTGCCATGCTGGGCAAATTCAATGATCGCACCCACGACGATCTCCGGTTTGTCCGCCGGCGCGAAGCCGATGAACCAGCCGTGATCGGGCCCATGTGAGTTCTGGGCCGTCCCGGTCTTGCCCGCGATCGTCAGCGCGGCGAGGCGTGAACCGCGTGCCGTCCCCTGCTCGACCACCGCGATCATCGCACGCCGCAGCCACCCGATTTGCTCCGCCGTCAGATCGAGCGACGTATTCTCGTTGCTGGTGGCGGCCTGGCGTACCACAAAGGGCGTGCGCAGCCGCCCGTCACTGGCGAGCTGCTGGTACAGCCGGACCATCTGCACCAGGGTCTGCGCGTTCTCTCCCTGTCCGATCGCGAGGTTCAGGGCGACCGCCGACGTCCAGCGTCGTGGCCCGTACACGCGGTCGTAGTACTCCGGTCCGGTAGGAAACTCGGAGGGAATTTCTCCGGGAAGGTCGATGCCGGTCCGGCCTCGGAAGCCCCACGCGTTCCCGTCCTCGAGCAGCGATGTCACGCCGAGTTTGATGCCGAGCTGATAGAAGTAGACGTCGCAGCTCTGCGCGATCGCTTCGGTGAGGGTCAGATCGCCGTGCCCGCGCGCGTTCCAGCACCGGAAGTAGCGGTTGCCGTACTGGAGCCCGCCGCGGCATGGAATGGGCATATGACTCCGTGGGCCCACGATGCCGCGCTTCAGCCCCATCGCCGCGATCGCCAGCTTCCACGTCGATCCTGGTGGATAGCGCGCCTGGATCGCGCGATCGAGCAGCGGGTGCGCGGGACTCTCGCTGATGGTGCGCCAGTACGGCGCCGAGACACCGCCGACGAACGCGTTGGGATCGAAGCTCGGCGCGCTGTAGAGGGCGAGGACCTCGCCGGTGTTGGGATTGAGCGCGAGGACCGCGCCGCGCTGACCCGGAGGGAAGATCTTCGAGATGAATTGCTGCAAGCCGAGATCGATCGTCGTGTGGAGATCGGTGCCCGGCACCGGATTGAGGTTGGCGGCCGCCTCCGCATCGCGCACCATCTGACCTTTCGCACTCACTTCGACGAACCGCACGCCTTCCGAGCCGCGCAGCGAGTCGTCGTACTCGCGCTCCAGCCCATCCTTGCCGACCAGTCCACCGAGCCGCACCATCGCGAAGCGCCGCGTGGCCCGCTCGCCTTCCGTCACCTCGCCCACGTAGCCGACGAGATGAGCGACCACCCCCGTGTCAGGATACCAGCGCTTCGGCTCGGCCTGAATCAGCAATCCGGGAATCGCGACGCGGCGTTCTTCGAGCGCGGAGACGACACTGAATCGCGCGTTGCCCAGCACGAGGGCCGGCTGGTAGGGCGCGCGATGCGCGCGCTGAATGACGCGCTCGATGTCCGCGCTGTCGATGTTGGCGATCGAGGCGATGCGCGCGAGCGTCGCGCGCAGAACCGGCTCGGGGCCGGGCAGCAGCGAGACGGTGTAGCCGGGGACGTTCTCCGCGAGCACGCGCCCGTTGCGGTCGTAGATGAGCCCGCGCGGCGCGGGGAGCGGAATCGGCCGCAGGCGGTTGGTCTCCGATTGCAGCTGATACTTGCCGTGACCGAGGATCTGGGTGCGGAAAAACCACAACACGAGAAGGGCGAACACGAACCAGACAACGAGCCGCGCCATTCCGACGCGGCGGTCGAGCAGATACGGATGGAACGAGCTCACGCGATCCTCCGGCGTGGGGGCGACAGCCACCCACGGAAGAACCACAGGACCACGACACCGACCAGCGCCGTCGACAAGCCCTGCAGCGGCGACCACACGAGCAGCTCCCAGGCGACCTGCGTGCTCTGGAGCCGGCCCGAGACCAGCAGCACGATGAGATTCCTGATCCACGTCCCGGCAAAGAACACGCACGCCCGTACGAACACGTGCTCGGCGAAGAACACCGCCTTCGACCACGACGACATGAATCCCACGATGGTATGCGCGAGCGCTCCGGCGCCAAAGCTCGCGGGCGTGAGCGCATCGCGGAGCAGGCCGACAATGAAGCCCGCGGCGGCGCTGCGGCCGGGCTCGGCGCGAATCGTGTAGATGAGCAGCGCGAGCAGCAGGAAGTCCGGCGCCACGCGGTCACCGCCCAACCGGCTGCGGACCGTGAACTGCATCAACACGAGCAGCGTCATGATGATGGGATAGCGGTAGCGGTCCGTGCGTCTCATCTCGGCGGCGCCTCACTGGGAAGGGCACTGTCCGTCGGTACCGTGAACGCGTTGCGCAGATCGGATCCTGCGGCGCGCGGCGAGGTCAGAATCATCACGTGAGACAGGGCGGCGGGCTGAACCACCGGCCGCACGAGATAGGTCCTGCCCCATCCCTTCTCCTCGCCCGCGGGCCCGACCACGACCCCGATCGGGATCCCCCGTGGAAAGACCCCGCCGAGTCCCGAGGTCACGATCACGGTGCCGGCCTGCACCTGCTGGCGGTACAGCACGCCCTGCAGCTCGAGCAGCCAAACCCGTGGGCCATCGGCCCCGTGCGGTGCCGCGATGCCCACGACGCTGCCGTCACTGGCGATCGCACTGGCGCGGAATTCGGGATGCGCCCAGCTCAGGACCACGCTCGTGTGCTCGTCGACCGTGGCGACCAGTCCCACCAGGCCCTCGGGACTGACGACCGCCGCCAGCGGGCGGACCCCTTCGCGCTTCCCGGCCGAGACCACAAAACTGAGAGGATTCGTCGGTTCGGGCTGGTGCAGGATTTCGGCGGGGACGTAGCCGCTGCCGAGATGACTGCTGAGACCGAGCAGGCTGCGCAGGCGGGCGTTTTCGCTGCGCAGCTCCGGCAAGAAGGTCGCGGCGAGCGCGACCGAATCCCGCTGTGCGACCACGGCATCGTAGCGAGCACGCGCCGCCGCCAGCAGCTCCGTTTGCCGCTGGAGGAACAGAAACGGCGCGAGCACGCTCTGCCGCAGTCCCTGGGCAAGCGGGTCGCGCCATTGGTCGGGAAGGCTCAGCGCGGCAATCGACAGTCCCACGCAGGCGATGAAGAGCAGCGTGTCCGCGCGCGAAGCGTAGCGATCTGTGCCGATCGCCATACGGCTAGGTGGTCAGGACGTTGCGGTACTTCTCGGGAGCGTCGAGGATCCGCCCCGCCCCACGCACCACACAGGTCATGGGGTCCTCGTCCAGGTGAATCGGCAACCCGGTCTCCTGCTGCAGCAGGAGGTCGAGCCCGCGGATCAGCGCGCCGCCGCCGGTCATGACGATGCCGCGGTCGACGATATCCGACGCGAGCTCGGGCGGCGTAATCTCCAGGGCGCGCCGCACCGCGTCCACGATTTGCTGAATGGGTTCCTGTACCGCTTCGCGAATCTCACTCGAGTGCACGCGCACGATCTTGGGAATGCCGGACACGAGATCGCGGCCCTTCACTTCCATCTCGCGCTCTTCACCGATCGGCGCCGCGGAGCCGATTTGAATCTTGATCTGCTCCGCCGTCGGCTCGCCAATGAGCAGGTTGTAATTCTTGCGCATGAACTGCACGATCGCCTGATCGAGCTCGTCGCCGCCAGTGCGGATCGACGTGTCGGACACGATGCCCGACAATGCGATCACGGCGATTTCCGTCGTGCCGCCGCCGATGTCGATCACCATGTTCCCCGTCGGCGTCTCGACCGGCAGCCCCACCCCGATTGCGGCGGCCATCGGCTCGGCGACCATGTACACTTCCTTCGCGCCCGCCGATTGCGCGGAGTCGCGCACCGCGCGCTTCTCGACCTCGGTGATGCCGCTCGGCACACAGACGATGACTTTGGGACGAACCCGAAAGAGATGGCGATCGATGATGGTCTTGAGGAAAAAGCGGAGCATCTTCTCGGTGACGTCGAAGTCGGCGATGACGCCGTCCTTCAGCGGCCGGACGGCGAGGATACCGTCGGGCGTTCGGCCGAGCATGCGCTTCGCCTCGAGGCCGATGCCTTTGACTTTTCCGGTGGCTTTTTCGATCGCGACGACGGAGGGTTCGTTCAACACGATCCCTTCGCCGCGGACGTAGACCAGTGTGTTGGCGGTGCCAAGGTCTACGGCGATTTCATTCGCCGGGCTCCATGCACCCATTTTGAAATTCAGCCAGCTTGGTGGCACGTGATCGTCGGTAAAAGGGTGAGGCGGGTTGCTGCGAACGGCTCAAGGTAATGAAATGCGTAACCTCAAGCAAGCATGAAGCTTGACGCCCCTGATTCGCTCGGCTAGCCTTTCGCCCATGCGTCGCGTGATGCCGGACACAATTGCCGTCGTGGACCTCGCGGTGTGCGACCGTTGCGGCCTTTGCCTGCCACTTTGCCCGCCCGAGGCGATTCATTTGGAGCTGAATAACCTCACCGTCGACGAGGCGACCTGCACGGGTTGCGAGAAATGCATCGCGCCCTGCCCCGTCGGCGCCCTGGCAATGGTGGCGTATGCCTGACGTCGACGTCCTGGTCGTCGGCGCCGGCCCGGCGGGAGCGGTCGCGGCCTGGCAGGCAAAGCAGGCGGCGCCCGAGCTGGACGTCGTGTTGCTGGAGCGCGACCGCGCCGTCGGGGCACCGGTGCGTTGCGCTGAGGGCGTCGGCGATGCCGGCTTGAGGGAATTCGCGAATCCCGATGGTGCCGACTGGGTCTCGCGCCGGATCACGGACGTCATCCTCGAAGCGCCCGACGACACGCAGCTCGTGTTGGCCAATTCTGGTGTCGGTTGGATCCTCGACCGCACCCGGTTCGACGCATTCCTCGCGGCGCAGGCAGCCGCCGAGGGAGCGGCGGTCCTGGTCGGTGCCGAGGCCACGGCGATGGCGCGCAATGGCGGTGACCGTTGGCACGTGCGCGTGAAGCAGCGCGGGACGGAGGAGGTCTACCGAGCGCGTGTCGTCATCGGCGCCGACGGCGTCGAAACCATGGTCGGCCGTTGGGCCGGCCTCGACACGCGCGTTCCCGCGCGCGACATGGAGTCGTGCGCGCAGTACGTGCTCCAGGGCATCGACTTCAATCCCGACGCCATCTACCTGCAGTTCAGTACCGCGATCGCGCCGGGAGGATACGCCTGGATTTTCCCGAAGGGCGTCGGCGTGGCGAACGTCGGGTTGGGGCTCGTCGCGTTAAAGACCGATGGACGCAACGCGCGCGAGTACCTGGATGCCTGGATCGCGCGACGGTTCCCCACTGGCGCCCGGACCGGCTACACCGTGGGCGGCGTCATCGTGCACACGACGATCAAGAAGACCTACACCGATGGTGTCCTGATCGCGGGCGATGCGGCGCACATGATCAACCCCCTCTCGGGTGGCGGCATCAACAACGCGATGAAAGCGGGACGGCTGGCCGGTTGTACTGCCGCTGCGGCGATTCGCGAGGGTGACACCAGCGAGCGCCGGCTGGCAGCGTATCACAAAGCGTGGATGGATCTACTCGGCGAGGATCACCTCAAGTATTACCGGCTCAAGCAGGCGCTCGAGCACATGGACGATGCGTTCTTGAATTCCCTGGCGCGCAGCGTCAACAAGGTCGCACCCCACAAGCGGACCCTGGGGCGCGTGCTCACACACGCGATGATCAGGCATCCGCAGCTGATTCCGGTAGTGGCGAGATTCTTTGTGTAGCGGCTAACATCACACTCGTGCCTACCGCGCATCGGTTGGCCACGTGGGCCACGACCCGGCCCGCTCGGCCGAGGCTGTCAGTGCGCAGCCCGAACGGCGTGTCGCCCAGGTCCCAGACGTAGACGGGCACACGCGCCAGTCGGAGCACATCGCCGGTTCCGTTGACCCCTTCAAATCCCAGCTCGTAGCCGACGGCACGGGCACGCGTCGCAATCCGCGTATCTACCGCGCCGAACGGGTATGCAATCGCGCGGCCGGCCTCCATGCCGAGGCGCGCTGTGAGCAACGTGCGCGAGGTTGCCAGCTCGGTTTCCATTGCCGCGTCATTGAGCCAGGTGAGTCGTCGATGGGAGGCCCCGTGAGAGGCAAACGCGAAGCCGCGGGCCTGCCACTGCTCGACTTCGGACCAGGTCAAATGCGGCAAGCGATTCCAGGTGTAGTGAACGTCCCAGGTGTTGGTTTTTCCGACGTAGTCAGTGATCAAGAAGGTCGTTGCGGTGAAGCCGAGCTCGGCCAGCACCGGGTAGGCGTGTTCGGCGAGGGAAGCGTAGCCGTCGTCGAAGGTCAACAAAAAGGTGCGTGGTGCGTGGCGCGTGGTGCGCGGGTTGGCGAACTCAGCGAGTGATAGCGTCCGCCAGCCGGTACGGGCGAGAGCCGTCATTTGCCGGGCAAAGACCGACCGGCCCACCCGAGTCACGCCAAGCTCGAGCGGGCCGCCGATGCGGTGATAGCAGAGGACTGGGGGGTAGTTCACTTCGGCCAGAGCCAGCCTAGCACAGCGCAGGTTACCGCCGCGTAGATGACGCCGTCAAAGGTCGATTTAAGCGTCATGCTCCACGCCCGGCGGTACCAGATCGACATCTGCCACAACGCAAAGGTGTAGCCCATGAATGCCGCCGTGCCCGCGAACCGGCAGATCTGCGTGAACGCCGCACCGTGCGGCAGGGCCGCGCCGGCGAGATAGGCGGCGAACAGATTGACGACGAGGCAGTAGACGAACCACTGGGAGAGATTCCCCACCATGGAGCCGCTCCATGGCGGCATGACGGTCATCATCACGGCGGGCCCGCGCTTCAGTTTTTCCTTGAACTCGGGTGAGCGCATTTCCGCCGAGTTCGCCGGGCGCGGCATCATGTAGTCGCCGGGCGGGACCCCGATGGGCCGCAACGCGTCGAGGACGCGGTCCTCGTTCGGCAGGCGAGGATAATCCGTCTTGTGCCACAACGGCGTCATGTGAATGATCGAGCTGGCGATGAACACCGCCACCGTCGACAACAGAATTGGCAGCCACAGCGCGGACAACGCCGTCATGTGAGACTCCCGAGGGGAAAGGGGAGGCCTCAATCGTTCCCCGCGCTCGGTTCCGCGTCAAGCCCGCTCCCGCCGTGACTCGCCGAGAACGCACCTAGCGCAGCACTTCGTCGCCATCGCGGGCGTGTGACTCCATCTGGCGGCGCACCATGTCGTGATACAGCCCCCGCGTCCGCATCAGCTCTTCGTGTGTTCCGCGTTCCACGACGGCGCCATTCTCCATCAGCAGGATCAGGTCGGCCCGGTGAATGGTCGACAGGCGGTGGGCAATGACGAAGGTGGTCCGGTTGGCGAGCAGGTCGGCCATGGACGCCTGGATCAGCTGCTCGCTTTCGGTGTCGAGATTGCTGGTCGCTTCATCGAGAATCAGAATCTGCGGTGACGCCAGGATCGCCCGGGCGATCGCCAGGCGCTGCTGCTGGCCGCCCGACAGCTTGACGCCCCGCTCGCCGATGAACGTGTCGTAGCCGTTCGGCAGGCGGGCGATGAACTCGTGCGCATTCGCCCGCCGCGCGGCGTCTGCGACACTCGCGTCCGTGGCATCGTGGCGGCCGTAGGCGATGTTGTCGCGCACCGAGCCATCGAACAGGAACACCTCCTGCTGCACGATCGCCAACAGGTCGCGGTAACTCCGCAGCTTGAGATCGCGAATGTCGTTGCCGTTGAGCAGCAGCCGGCCCCGAGTGGGATCGTGGAACCGGGCCACGAGATCGGTCACCGTCGTTTTTCCGGCGCCGCTGCGACCCACGAGCGCGATGACGGAGCCACCGGTCACCGTCACGCTGAAATCGCGCACCACCGGCTGGCCTTCGCGATACTCGAACGCCACGTCGTCGAACCGCAGCTCCCGCACCACGGCCGGCGCTTCCCCGGCACCGGGCCTGTCCGGCTTGTCATCCTCCATGGCCAGTACTTCGAAGACCCGCTCCATGGCCGCGAGCGAGCGCTGCATTTCAGAAAACGAGTTGACGATGTTCCACACGGGATTGAGCAGCAGGAACATGTACCACTGAAACGCCATGATATCGCCGACGGACGCCCGGCCCACGATGTTCAGATAGCCGCCGAACCAGACGATCACGACGCTGATCCCCGCCTCGAGCAATCCCCACGACGTCCACAGCAGCAATTCGCGGCGGTGCGCAAACAGCTCTTTGCGCAGCACCGTGTGCCGGCCCAGCATGAAGCTGATCAGCTCCTGAATCTCCTGGCGGAACGCACGAACCACGCGAATGCCGGAGAATGTTTCGCCGACCCGCCCGTCCACGATCTCAACATCCTTGCGGACCGAGCGGTAAATCGGCCGGATGCGCCGCGTGAAGATGAGGCTCAACACCATTACACCGGGGATAATCGCAAGAGCAGTGATGGCAAGCTGCCAGTTGAGCGTCAACAGAATGCCGATGGCGATGATGAGACGGATAACGGAGATGGCCGGCGAAACGATTGCCATCTGCAGCAGTCCCGTCGTCGTCTCGACGTCACCGGTGAGACGCGACAGGATGCCGCCGGTCTTCATGTCCCACAGGCGTGGTAACGGCAGGTGCAGCAGGCGCTCATACAGCGAACGCCGGAGCGATAGCATCACCCGTACGTTGAGAATGCGCTGGCGGTAGTCCTTGAACCCTCCACCGACGTGGGACAGGATGATTACGCCGAGGAAGACGAGCCCGGTGAGATTGAGCCGCGTGAGGCGGGAGGAGAGATCGAGCGTCTTGTTGAGAATGACCTTATCGACGATGAACCGCACGAATAGCGGCTCGACCATCTGCAGGCCCGCGACCGCGAGGGCGAGGACAAAGACGACGCCCAGCTCATACCAATGGGGCCGGAGCCAGCGCAGGTAGTCCCGCACGTACGCGCGGCGTGCCCCCCCCCCGGCGGTGCGTGGCTGAGCGACCGGCTGGCCACCGTCCGCGTCGGCTACGTCATCGAGGCGGTGCTGTTTGTAATCCTGAACGAACTCCTGGTAGCGCTTCCGGGAAGAACGAGCGGGGCTCACGAGACAACGTGAACCCCGCTGATCCGCTTAGTCAACTGCGGTGGGCTATTTGCTCAAATCGGTTACCGTGCCGATGAGCAGCTGCATCTTGGCCTGATCGGTCGACGTTGTCGCGTCCGTCTTCAGTCGCGTCGCCAGCTGCGTCAACGCCGTGGAGCGCGCCGGGCCCGTCGCCTTCTCGGCTTGCGACAACGCATCACGGGCGTCGTTGATCTTGGCCTTCGGTAGACCGTTCGACCGGGCGAGCTGGTCGAGGTAGGCCCGCGCGACGACGAAGCTTGCGGGCCATACCAGCTTCTGCTGGTCCTGTGCATTCAGATAATCGAAGCGAACGAGCTTCGCCGCGTCGATCTCGTTTTGCGTGAGCAGCGTGCTCGGCGTCAGCTCGAAAATGTCGAGCCCGCGCGCGATCTCGGAGCTGATGATGTAGCCGTTGTACCAGTACGCCGACCACGACCCGGCGCCGACGAGTTTCGTGGAATCCATCGGGCCACGGTCGAAGAACGCGATTTCCTGGGGATGCGATGGATCGGTCCAATCGAAGACCGAGACACCGCCCTGGTACCAGCCCTGCACCATGACGTCGCGGCCGGGGACCGGAACGAGCGTGCCGTTGTGCGCCACGCAGTTTTCAAACTTCGTTTGCGGCACCGGCAGCTTGTAATAGGTCTTGAAGGCCAGGTTATTGCCGTCGCGCGTGAAGATCGCGTCGGCACCCCATTCCGGCTTGTCGGTCGAGCGGCAGCGCGGCTGCAGTCCCCCGCCCCATTCATCGGTGAAGAGGACCTTGCTGCCGTCGTTGTTGAACGTGGCCGAATGCCAGAAGGAGAAGTTCGAATCCGCCACGGCCGCCACCCGCTGCGGGTTGGCGGCGTCGCGAATATCCAGTAACAGCCCGTACCCAGCGCACGCGCCGCCGGCGAGCCCGATCGCGGGATAGACGGTGATGTCGTGGCACTGCGTCGGGCCGCTCTTTGGCCCGACTCCCTGGCGCCGGCGATTCCCCTCGACCCGCTGGCTAAAGATCGATTCCAAGTTGGTCCGCAGTGTCGCCGTATCGGCGGCGGTTGCCGCTCCGGTGTCGCCGCGTGCCTTCACGAGGCTGTCGAGCGCCCAGGTCGTAAACCCGCGGCCGAGAATGATGTCCTGGCCTTCAAACGTGACCACGAAGCCGCCCGCCGCGCGCGCCGAATCGGCCTCGCGCTTTTGCTCGGCGATGTCCTCGGGTGTCTCACCGTGACGCGCCGGCGCGACGAGGTCCTGAAAGATCCGCGGCGAGCTCACGATCTTCGCCTGCTCGGGATGCGCGAGGGGAACTTGAATGACCTCGATCCGGAACAGCGCGGTGGTTGGCGTCGTGTCAACCGCTCCGACCGCGCAACCCGCCAGCTCGTTGGATGAACGGACGGGCGCCGTGCCCGA
>WNGI01000607.1_pt1 | contig 27456 bp, 27 predicted proteins | sample 5400621 | NCBI WGS metagenome assembly WNGI01 (sample SAMN13153374, study PRJNA577476) | soil metagenome | isolation source: 20 cm soil or saprolite under Garry oak tree replicate 1 | place: USA:California | collected 2016-06-15
CCGATCTGCGTCGCGAGCCGGATCCGTTGCGCTTCCCCGCCAGACAGCGTCGCTGCCGAGCGATTGAGAGTGAGGTAGTCGAGCCCCACATCCACGAGAAAGCGCAGCCGGTCGGTGACTTCTTTGAGGATCGGCTGGGCGATTTCGGGGTCGAGACCGGCGCGGCCATTGCTGCGCAGCGGAATGCGCGAGAAGAACTCGAGCGCCTCGCGCACGGGCAGCGCCACGACGTCGCCGATGCTCTTGCCGGCCACGAGGACGGACAGGCTCTCCGGCTTGAGGCGCCGGCCCCCGCAAGTCGGACAGGGCTGCTCCACCATGTACTGCTCGAGCTGCTCGCGGATTGCGTCCGACGACGTCTCGCGATAGCGCTTTTCGACGTGATCGAGCACGCCTTTCCAGCTCGACTCGTACGAGCCGTGCCAGCGTTCGCTGTCGTACTGATACGTGATCGTCTTACCGGGTGCGCCCTTGAGCAGAATCTTCTGCACGGCCGGCGACAAGTCGCGCCACGCTGTATTGAGATCGAACTTGTAAGCGCGCGCCAGCGCCGGGAGGACCACCTTCCGCAGATAGCCGCTCGGCTCACCCCAGGGCAGCACCACCCCCTCAAGAATTGAGAGGCCGTGATCGCCGAGCACGAGGTCCTCGTTGACCTCGCGCCGCGTCCCCAATCCCGAGCAATCCGGACACGCGCCGTACGGGGAGTTGAAGGAGAACTGTCGCGGCTCGAGCTCCGGCAGTGACAGGCCACATTTGGGACAGGCGTAGCGCTCGGAGAATAGCCGCGACCGCGGGCTCCCGGTCTGTCGTACGACTTCCACCACGCCCTCGGCCGCCTTGAGCGCGGTCTCGATCGAATCCGCAAGCCGGCCGCGATCGGCGGGACGCACCACCAGCCGGTCGACCACGACCGCGATGTCGTGATTCTGACGGCGGTTCAGCTTCGGAACGTCGGAGAGGTCGTACGTCTCGCCGTTGATGCGCGCGCGCACGAACCCCTGCTTGCGCATCGCCTCAAAGACGTCGCGGAACTCACCCTTTCGGCCACGAACCAGCGGGGCGAGCACCTCGATCTTGGTACCCTCCGGCCAGTCGAGCACCAGGTCTGTGATCTGCGACGCCGACTGCCGCTCCACCGGTGACCCATCGTTAGGGCAATGCGGGGTACCCGTGCGAGCCCACAGCAGGCGGAGATAGTCGTAGACCTCGGTGATCGTGCCGACGGTCGAGCGGGGATTCGCGCCGGCGGTCTTTTGCTCGATGGAAATCGCCGGAGAGAGGCCCTCGATGGCATCGACATCGGGCTTGTCCATGAGACCGAGGAACTGCCGCGCATAAGCGGAGAGCGATTCGACGTAGCGACGCTGCCCCTCAGCGTAGATCGTGTCGAATGCCAGCGACGACTTGCCAGATCCGGACAGCCCCGTGATCACGACCAGGGCGTTCCTGGGCAGCTCGACGTCGATGTTCTTGAGATTGTGTTCGCGTGCTCCGCGAACGATGAGGGCGTCACCCGGCATAGACCCGTAGCCTAGATCGGCCAATGGCTTGCGGTCAACTCTCCACTTTCCTACGTTAGCATCCCTCAAATGGCCACGGATGCGCTGGTCGTCCTGACGACGCTCGGATCCGCCGGCGACGCGCGAACGCTGGTCCGCGGCCTGGTCGAGGAGCGCCTCGTCGCCTGCGGCACCGTGCTGCCGGCCGCGTCGATCTATCGGTGGGAAGGCGCCGTACACGAGGAAGAGGAGGTCGTGGTCTTGCTGAAAACCGATGCCTCCAAATGGGATGCGCTGGCCGCTGCGGTGCACGAGCGGCATCCCTATAAAGTTCCTGAGCTGCTCGCGTTCCCTGCCGAGGCAGGCTCCCCAGCGTACCTGTCATGGTTGAAGGGGTCGGTGGCACCATGAACAACCAGTCGGATCGCGGGGGCAACCCCAAGCGTGAGCGGCGCTGGCAAACATCGCAGGAGCGTGCGCGCGTCGCTGCCGAGCTGATCGAGGAAGCGGAATCGCTCACGCAGACCGGAGCCATCGCGAGTCCGAATGACGTGGCACGCGATCGCCAGCCGCCGCCCATTCGCGTCGCGCCACTGGCGACTCCGGCTCCCCAGGCAAAGCTCGATCAGGAAACGCCAGCGCCGAGTGAGGAGCCGACCGCTCCACCACCTCCTCCTCCTCCAGCCTCTACCAACGTCTCGGAGCCGCAGGCTCCGGTGTCCGACGATCCTTTGTATTTGGCGGCACGCGAGGCGAGCGAGCGCGGCGAGGTCGAGCGCGCGGCGGCGTCGTACCGCGACCTGCTCGCGCGCGATCCGAAACATGTGAAGGCGCGCAACAACCTGGCGCTCATCCTCGACTCGCGCGGCGATCGCGACGGCGCGCTCGCCGAGCTCGATCGCGCGCTGGAGATCGAGCCGGATAATGCCGCGCTCTTGCTCAACCGCGCCGCGCTGCTCGGCGCGAGCGTACGCTACGCCGCCGCACAGCGCGATCTGCAGCGCCTGCTGCGGGCCGATCCGACCAACGTCGAAGCGCTGTTCAATCTGGGCATCGTGCTGACGCGGCGCGGCATGTGGCGCGAAGGGATCGACCAGCTGCGGCGCGCCGTCGAGCTGGAGCCGGGCCGGGCCGCGGCGTGGTACTATCTCGGCGAAGCGTTGAACCACATGGACGATCTCAACGGGGCGCTGGCCGCCTATGAGCGGGCGGTCGAGATCCAACCGGCGAATCCCAAGGCCCTGTACGGCATCGGCAAGATCCTCGACCGGCTGAACCGGCCCGATGAAGCCACGGCGATGTATCGCCGCTCCCGGGAAATGACCGGGCGGTGATTCGCGTAGTCGTGGACGATCTGGCGACGTTTGCCGCCGATGCGATCGTCCGTCCCGCCACTACTCGACTCGACCCTACGGCTGCAGCGCTGCGTCGCCTGGAGATTCTCGGCGGCGAGGACTTCCAGAACAAGATTCGCCTGAGTCGTGAGCTGGCCGTCGGCGCGGCGGTGGTCACCGCCGCCGGCGGTGATTTGCCCTCCGAATTCGTCATTCATGCCGTGATCCGCAGTGAAGTCGAGCCGGTCACGCGCGGCAACGTCGCGCGGGCCTGGCTGTCGGTGCTGCATCAGGCGCAGGAGTGGCAGTTCAACCACCTCAGCGCGCCGCCCCTAGGGACGGGCGCCGGGAATCTCGCCCTCGAGGATGCCGCCGAGATCATGGCGACGGTCCTGCACGCCCATCACGGCAGCGCGCAGTTTCCGGCTGATGTCTCGTTCGTGGTTGAGCGGCCCGAGGATCAGCAGGTGTTCGAGGCCGCGCTGCAGCGGGCCGTCTCGTGAAGCGCAAGCATTGGGTGATCGCGATTCTCATCGCGTGGGCGCTCTCACTCGGGTGGCTTGTGAAGCGCGAGGTGTTCCGCCCGACGGGCGCCCGGCTGGCTGAGGCCGCGCTCGCCGTTCCGCCCGGCGCACTGTTTTACCGGCTCGACGTCGGCGACCAACAAGTCGGCTACTCCTCCACGACCATCGACACGCTGAGCAACGGGATCCGCGTCGAGAACGTCGTCGTGCTCGATGTCCCCGCGCTGGGTGCGCTGCATCGCACGACCGCCCGCAGCGTGACGATTCTGTCGCGCTCGCTGCGGGTGCAGAGCGTCGAAGCCACCTTCGATGGCGATCTCGGTCAATTCGCAGCCCACGGCCGCGTGTTCGGCGACACGGTGCTGTCGGTCGCCATCGTCTCCGCGGGCGACTCGCAGATGACCAGGATCCCGCTGCAGGGCCCGATCACGCTGCCCGCGCTGTTGCCGCTGCGGCTCGCGTTCGGCGGAGAGCTGAAATCGGGGCGCTCGTATACCGCGCGCCTGTTCGATCCGCTCCTGCTCACCGGCCGCGACGTCACCGCGCGGGTAGCCGCGGAGTCGACCCTGGTGGTATCCGACAGCGCGGATCTCGATTCGACGACCATGACCTGGGTGCCGGAGCACTATGACACGGTCCGCGCGTTTCGCATCGACCACGATGCCACCGGCGTTCCGACTCGCAGCTGGATCGACGCTCAGGGCCGCATCGTGGCCGCCACCACCGAGCCGGGCTTCGACATGGAGCGCGGGGCGTTCGAGATCGTGTACGAGAACTTCAGGCGTCGCGATACCGCGCGGGTCGCGCGCGCGAGCAGCGCTCCCGGGTTGGGCGAAATCGTGCCGCTGACGGCGCTGGCGGCCGGTGTGAAGAGCAATCCCGTTCCTCGCCCGCGTCTGCTCGTCAGAAAGAACGGCCGCGACACCCTCGACCTCCGCCAGGTGGACGTGCCGCAGGCCAATGCCGCTCCGTATCGACTCCCTGCGCGTGACACGGCACTGGCGCGCTGGCTCACGCCCGAGCCCCTGATTCAGAGCCACGACCCGCGTATTGTCGCGCAGGCGCGCCAGATCATCGAGCGCGAGCGCAGCCCCACCCGCGTGGCGGCCCTGCTCACGCATTGGGTCCACGGCTCCGTGCGCCGCGCGATTCCCCACGCCGGCAGCGCGCCGAGCGCGGTGCACGTGCTCGAGAACCCAAGCGGCGACTGCAATGAATTCACGACGCTGTATGTGGCGCTCGCGCGGTCGGCGGGACTCCCCGCCCGCACCGTGTCTGGCCTGCTATATGTGAACGGCCGCTTCTACTATCACGCCTGGCCGGAGATTTACCTCAACGATTGGATCGCGGTCGACCCGCTGTTCGATCAATTCCCAGCCGATGCCGCGCATCTGCGTATCGCGGTCGGCGGGCTCGCTCGGCAAGTCGAGCTGATTCCGCTGATCGGCCGGCTCAAGCTCGAGGTCCTATGATTCGCCTGGAGAACCTGACCAAGCTCTACGGCAGCTTCGTCGCGGTGGACGACATCAGTCTCCACGTTCCGCGCGGCATCCTGTACGGCTGTCTCGGTCCCAACGGCGCCGGGAAGACGACGACGCTCCGCATGATCGCCGGCATTCTGCGGCCCTCGCAGGGACGCGTGCTGCTGGGCGGCGATGACGTGCACCAGAACCCGCTCTCGGCCAAGATGCGGCTGGGCTTCATCCCGGACCGGCCGTTCGTGTACGACAAGCTCACCGGTGCCGAGTTCCTGCGCTTCGTCGCCGGGCTGTACGGGCAGGAGGGCGACGCCGTCGAGCGGCGGATCGCAGAGCTCCTCGAGGTGTTCGAGCTGACGAGCTGGAAGGACGAGCTCGTCGAAGCCTACAGTCACGGCATGCGCCAGAAGTTGATCATCTCCAGCGCGCTGATTCACCGGCCCGAATGCATCGTGGTGGACGAGCCGATGGTCGGGCTCGACCCCAAGGCCGCGCGCCTGCTCAAAGACATTTTCCGGCAGTTCGTCGAACGCGGCGGCACTGTGCTGATGAGCACCCACACGCTCGAAGTAGCGGAAGCGATGTGCGATCAGATCGCGATCGTCCAGCACGGCAAGATCGTCGCGGCCGGGACTGTCAGCGACGTCCGCCGCCAGCACAAGGCCGGCGACGCCAGCCTGGAAGAGCTGTTCCTGAAGCTCACGGGCGGCGCGCAGATCCGTGAGCTTGCGGAGGTGCTGGGACGGTGAAGCAACCGTCGCTCGCCCACGTCTTACAGCCCAAGTGGCGGACCGCCCTGCAGCGGCTGCGCGAAGAACGCGCCAGGGGCGGCAGCGGCAAGCTCATCATCCTGGCACTGGTCGGCGGATTGTTCTGGGCGGGTGTGTTCGGCGTTCTCTACAAGATCCTGAAGACGCTGCGTGCGGTGGAGGAGCTGGGCCCGCTCATTCCCGGCAAGATGCTCGGCCTGATTCTGCTTTCCTTCATATCGATCCTGGTGCTGTCGAACGTCATCACCGCGCTGTCGAGCTTCTTCCTCGCCAAGGACCTCGACCTGCTCGTCTCGGCGCCGGTGGACTGGCTGCGCCTGTACCTCGCGAAGCTGAGCGAGACGCTGCTGCACTCCTCGTGGATGGTGGCGCTGATGATCGTGCCGATTCTCGCGGCCTACGGCGTCGTCTACAAAGGGGGCGTGCTGTTCGCCGTGTACGCGATTCTCGCCATCATCCCGATGCTGATCCTCCCGGCAGTCGTCGGCTGTGCCGTAACGCTGGTGCTGGTGAACATCTTTCCCGCCCGGCGCACCCGGGACCTGCTCTCGATCATCGCGCTCGGCGCGGCCGGTGGCGTGATCCTGCTGTTCCGCATGATTCGCCCCGAGCAGCTCGCGCGGCCGGAAGGCTTCCGCAACCTGCTCGACTTCGTCATCCTGCTGCGTGGCCCGACGTCGCCCTTCTTGCCGAGTGAGTGGGCATCGCAGGCAATCATGGGGTACCTGCGAAATCAGATCGATGCCCTGCCGCTGCTGCTGCTGTGGACCACCGCCGCCGCATTCATCACGCTCGGGGCTGCGCTCCACCGCTCGCTCTATGCGCAGGGGTTCACCAAGGCTCAGGAGGGGGCCGAGCGGTTCATCCGCGGCACCGTGTGGCGGTGGACGGTTGGGCCGCTGCTGGGGTGGCTACCCGTGGCGAAGCGCGAGTTCGTGGTGAAGGACATCAAGTTGTTCTTCCGCGACACGACGCAATGGAGCCAGCTGATCCTGCTCGCGGTACTGGTCGTGGTCTATCTCTTCAACATCCAGGCGTTACCGCTGCATCGCGGCGAGCCGGTGGGATTCTTCTACGTCAATCTCGTCTCGTTCCTGAATCTCGGACTTGCGGGATTCGTGTTGGCCTCGATCGCGGCGCGTTTCATCTTCCCAGCGGTGTCGCTGGAAGGACGCCAGATGTGGCTACTGCGTTCCTCGCCGCTCGATCTACGGGCACTGCTGTGGTCCAAGTATTGGGTCGGCACCATCCCGCTGCTCGTCCTCGGACTGCTGCTGACGGGACTCACCAACGCGCTGCTCGAGGTCACGCCATTCATGATGATCATGGGCCTCGCGACGATGGCAGGACTGACGCTCGCCATCTCCGCCATGGCCCTGACGTTCGGCACGCTGTATCCGCAATTCGAGACGGAAAACGCCGCGCAGATTCCCACGTCGTTCGGAGGACTCGTCTTCATGATGGCGACGATCGCGCTCCTGGCGGGCGTGATCGTCTCGCTGTGGCAGGCGGTCTACCAGTACGTTCGAGCCGCCTATGAAGGGCAGCCCGTCGTCATCGACTCGTGGATGCTGCTCTGGTTCGCCGCGGCCGCCGTGCTCTGCACGACGGCCACGGTCGTGTCTCTCCGGATAGCCCGAAAAAAGATGGAGACCTTCGAGTTCTAGCTCAGCGCCAGCTGAGACCGAACACCACTTGAAATACGCTGTTGTCAGAGAGGATGAACTTCCCCTCGACGTAGGGTCTGGTCCGTCCGGTCCGCGCTTCGAGGCCGGTCAGCAGGTTCAAGTTCGCGTCGGTGTTGCCGCCGGCATGAAGCACATTGAGCCCACCGCCGACATACCACACGCGATACCGTGTCGCCGGCCGGAACTTGAGGTCGAAGTTCAGGGCCCAAGGCGTGGCGTTGTTATCGAAGTAGATATCGAAGCTCGGGTAGAAATCCAGCTGCGGCGAAATCGGCCAGGAGAGCTGCGCGCCGAGCACCGCGTCATCGGCATCGAAGTTGTAGCCGATGTGCGCTCCGTAGCGTGGTCCGGGCGAGCTCGCGACAGCGTGCCGCCGAGAACGCCGTTGTGCATCAGCCGTCGACGCCATGAAGGCGATCAACAACAACGCGACCAGCACGCGCCAGGCTTCACCCCACCGGTTCACGAATGGCTCCTGAATTTGGGACGGACACTGATAGGAAACGGCGTGCGGAAATGCAATAGCTCAGGCGGCGACGCGGGCTCCGCAGCGGTTGCAGTATCGCGCGTCGGTCTCGAGTGCTGTGCCGCAGCGCACACAGTATCCGGGCGCCGTCCCTAAGCGCCGGCCGCACTCGGAGCAGAAGGCGGCGTCGGGCTCAGGGCGGGCACCATGCTCGGGACAGTGTGCGCGGTGAGCCGTCAGCGGTGCACGGCGGGGGGGAGGGGGGGGGGCAGGCATTTCCCGTTTCGGAAAGTCCGGCTCACCGCGCGCCGCATACCCCGCACCCTCTCCGCGCATTGCCGCCAATGCTTCAGCAGTGTACTTCGCTTTCAGTTGCTCGTAATCCGGGTCGGAGAGTTTTCCCGTCGCACGATCGAACTCGATTTCCTTGAGCGCGCGCAGGGCGACAGTCTGCGGGCTCATGTCGTCTTCGGGATCGTCTCCTTCATCGGCAACGCGAGCCTGCTCGTCGCCCGCCAGGGGCGGCCGCAAGATGGGGAGCAAGACGAAATACGTCGCTCCCGCAGCAAGCAGGACACCGACCAACAGCTGAATCAGTTCCGTAGGGCAGTCAGCCTGGGAGGCGATCGAGCTCGTCGCGCAGGCGCTCGAGCTCGGCGGGAGAGGCGTCCGGTGAGACAGCCGGCATTGCCGGAGCGGCGGCTGGTGATTCACGCGTCCAGCGCCTCAGCATCCACACGAGACCGAGGGCGGCAACGACAAGCACCACTCCCGGCACGAAGTAGCCGAGGAGATTGAAGCCGCGTCGTGGCGGTGACATGAGAACGACCTGGCCGTACTGCGCAACGAAGGCGTCGATGACTTCCTGCTCGGTCTTACCGTCGCCCAGCATCCGGAGCACCTGCTGGTGGAGCGCGGGGCTGTAGGTGCAGGTGAAGTCGGTCGTGCGACAGGTGTAGATGTCGAGCCCGCAGCCGCAGCTGCAACGCAGCCGCTTTTCGAGCGCCTGCACGTTCTTGTCGTTATCGGCCGCGGTCACCGGCGCCTGCGCCCGACCGGCACGGTCGGGATCGTAGACCCGGCCTACGCTCGTGGTGTCCTGCACAACCGCGCCCGTGGCACCGATCGCGAGCACGAAGAAGTCTCGGCGACTCACTCCGTGCGTCATCGCTCCGCCTCGAGTTTTACGGCGTAACCGGCCTGGACGTGCGACGCTCTTGAGCCTTTTACGGCGACCGGCCCCCCGCCGGGCCACAAGACGATCAGGCCACCGATCACGAGCACGAAGCCACCGAACCACACCCACCAGACGAGCGGGTTGATCGTGAACCGGAAGACCGCCTGTTCCGTTCCGTTGACCAGACCGGCCAGCACGACGTACAGATCGACGCGCAGCCCGCTCATGATGCCGACCTCGGTGGAGGGCTCGAACGTGCGATTGCCGAGGGCGTCGACGTGTTGGCGCTTTTCGGTGCGCAGCCGGCCGATCTCCTTGCCGTCGCGCCGCACATCGAGCAGCGCCGCGGTCACCTGCCGGTTGAGGGCGTTGTACTGCGAGATGCCGAGGTGCGTGAACGTGTACACGTGCCCATCGCGGGCCCTCAGCTCGGCCGACTCGCCGGGCCGCAGCGTGGCTTCGGTCTCGGTCTTGAACGCCATGCCGGCGAAGCCGACGAAGAGCAGGACGATGCCGATGTGGACGATGTAGCCGCCGTAGCGGCGGCGATTGCGCGACAACAGCTGCAAGACCGCGAGCGGTAGCGCCTCACCATACTGGCGGTTCCGCGCCCGCGCGCCGCGGGCGAACTCCTGCACGACCGTCCCCACAACGAACGCACCGAGGCTGAAGGCGACGAGCGCCCAGCCGTCCCGCATGCCGCCGACGAGCAGAATCAGCAACGCGAAAACGCCGACCGTCACGGGGACGGCGAACTGGCGCCGGAGATTCGCGGTCGAGGCACGACGCCACGCGATCAGCGGCCCGATGCCCGTCATGAGCAGCAGCGTCAGGCCGAGCGGAATATTGACGAAGTTGAACGTGGGCGGGCCGTACGTGATTTTGACGCCCACCACTGCCTCGGAGATGATGGGGAAGAGCGTGCCCCACAATACCGAGAACGCGAGACCGATGAGCAGCAGGTTGTTGAACAGGAAGCTCGCCTCGCGGCTGACCATCGATTCCAGCGTTGCCTCCGCTTGCAACAGCGGGAGTCGGGTCACGTACAGCACCGCGGTGGCCGCTGTCGCGGCGACGAGGAAGAAAAGGAAATAGTAGCCGACCGGCGATTCCGTGAACGAATGCACGCTCGCGATCACGCCGGAGCGCGTGAGGAACGTGCCGAAGATCGACAGCACCCACGCGCCGAGGATCAGCGCCAGATTCCACTTCTTCAGCATGCCACGCTTTTCCTGAATCATCACAGAGTGGAGATACGCGGTCATCACCAGCCAGGGGAGCAGCGCCGCGTTTTCGACCGGATCCCAGGCCCAGTACCCGCCCCAACCCAGCTCTACGTACGCCCACCACATGCCGATCAGCAGCCCGATGCTGAGGAACAGCCACGACACGATCGTCCATTTGCGGACGGCCACCATCCACTCGGTATCGAGCTTCTTCGTCAGCAACGCGGCGATCGCGAACGCGAACGGAATCGTGATCGAGATGTAGCCGAGGTACAGCATCGGAGGATGAAAGACCATCCCGGGGTTCTGCAGCTGCGGATTCATTCCCTGCCCGTCCATCGGCGTGAACGCCAACCGCTGGAACGGATTCGCCGCGAACAGCATCACACTCACGAAGAACGACGCCACGAGCGACGTGACGGCGGCGACGTACGGCAGATAGACGCGATAACGGCCACCGGTCAGCAGCTGCGTGAGGGCCGCGAACAGGCTGAGCACCGCGGCCCAAAAGAGGAGGCTGCCTTCCTGGCCCGAATACAACGCCGACCAGAGATAGAACGTCGGCAGATTGCGGCTCGTACGCGACGCGACGTACTGCACGCTGAAGTCGTGACGGAAGATGGCGACCTCGAGCGAGATCACCGCGATGAGCAACGCGCCAAACAACGCAAACGTCGCGTGCCGCGCACTCTGCTGCAGATCGGCGCGACCCTGGGCGCCGCCGACGAACCCCGTGATGGCTCCCCACAGGCCGACCACGAGGGCGAGCCAGAGAGAAAAGTATCCGAGCAGCGTCATTTACGCCTTGGGAACTGCTTCGTAACGCGAGCCGCACTTGGCGAGAACGTCGGTCGCGTGAATCACGCCATCCTTTTCGAGCCGCCCTTCGACGACGACCTCGGCGGAATCGGTGAACGTATCGGGAGCAAGGCCCTTGTAGATGACGGGATAGCTGACGGTGCCGTCGGTGATATGGAAGCGGAGCGTCTGCGTCGCGATCTCCTTCTGCACGGTGCCGGGAACGACACGCGCCCCGACTTTCATGCCGAGATCGTAGAAGGTGGGATCGACGGAGACACGCTGAGCAAGCTCACTGGGCGTCAGGAAGTACTGGCCGGTCTGCTTGATGCCCGAGGCCATCAAGTATCCGACCGAGCCGACGATCAGGATCGCGCCGAATGCGAACTTCGTGCCCGCCTTCATGAGGTAATTATACCACTCCGCTGCGCGCCCGCTCCAACGCCCATTCTACGGCCTCGCCGGCACTCGTAGCGCGCCGCATTTCGATCGCGTTCCTGAAGGAATCGTGAAGCCCGATCACCGGCTTCTCGGTGCGCTGCGCCAGCGCGATCTCCGACAGCGTGCCGATCCCGCCACCGATCGCGATGAGCGCCTGCGCCACGCGCACGATCAGAAGGTTCCGCATCTCCCCGAGCCCAGTCGCCAGCGGAACATCGATGTAGGCGTTAGCCGCGGCCGGATCCGTGCCTGGTAAGATGCCGACGGTAACGCCGCCGTTTGATTTCGCCCCCTGTGCCGCCGCTTCCATGACGCCGCCGAGGCCGCCGCAGACCACGATCGCCCCACGGTCCGCCAGCAATCGACCGGTTTCGTGAGCAAGTGCCCATTCGTCCTGAGTGCAACTGCTGCCGCCGATCACGGCGACGATTGGCTTCACACTGCGCCTCGGCGCACGTTGTTCATTCGTTGGAGAACGGCGGTTGGAGGATCCCCCGGTCGGTGATGAACCCCGTGACGTAGCGCGCCGGCGTCACGTCGAACGCGGGATTCAACGCGGCCGCTCCATCCGGGGCTATCGGCCGGCCCGCGATCACCGTGACCTCAGCCGGCGCCCGTTGCTCGATCGGGATGAGATCGCCTTCGGGCAGCGACGAATCCACCGTGGACCACGGCGCAGCGCAATAGAACGGCACCCCATGGTGGCGCGCCAGCACGGCAAGTCCGTACGTACCGATCTTGTTGGCGAAATCGCCGTTGGCGCAGATCCGATCGGCCCCGACGAGTACGACGTCGACCTTGGCCTGCCGCATGAGCGTCGCCGCGGCAGCGTCGGTGATGAGCGTGCAGGGAATGCCGGCGTGCATCAGCTCCCAAACCGTCAGGCGAGCGCCCTGCAGCAGTGGACGCGTCTCATCCACAAAAACGTGTAGCCGGCGTCCCTGCTCGTGCGCGAGATAAATGGGCGCCAAAGCGGTCCCGATCCCCCCGGTTGCCAGCGCCCCGGTGTTGCAGTGCGTCAGGACATTTGATCCATCGGCGAGAATCGTAAGACCGTGCTCGCCGATCCGCCGGCACATCACGCGATCCTCTTCCCAAATGGCCATCGCTTCCGCGTGCAGTCGCTCCCAGACTCCCGCACTGTCGCCGGGCGTTGCTTGCGCCGCGCCCGCCATCCGATGGAGCGCCCAACGAAGATTCACCGCCGTCGGCCGAGCGTTCGCCAAGAGGTCCGACACCTGCGCGGCGCGCGCCAGGAAGGCGGCGCGCGGCGCAGTGCGGTGCTCGCGCAGCGCAGCCACTAGGCCCATAGCCGCAGCGATGCCGATCAGCGGCGCGCCGCGCACCTGGAGAGTCCGGATCGCTTCGGCGACCGCCTCGGCGCTTTCCAGATCGCGCGTGATTTCCGCCTCTGGCAGGGCACGCTGATCGATTATGCGAACCGCACCCGACGGTGCCCACGCGATCGCCTGTACACTCATCGCTTTGAACCTATAGCTTTCGAGCCATGACCTACCAGACCCTGTTGTTTGAGATAAAGGACGGTATCGCGTTCGTCACCATCAATCGTCCCGACAAACTGAATGCTCTCAACGACCAGGTGATGCTCGAGCTGGGCTCGGCCGTCGATCGCCTTACGACCGAAGCCGAGATCAAGGGAGCGATTCTCACCGGCGCGGGGTCCAAATCGTTCGTTGCCGGCGCCGACATCGGCGATCTCTCGCGCCAGGGGCCGTTCGACGGCAAAGCGCGCGCGCAGCGGGGTCAGGCCGTGCTGCGACGACTGGAGACGTGCGGCAAACCGGTCATCGCCGCGATCAACGGCTTTGCGCTGGGCGGCGGCTGCGAGCTCGCGATGGCGTGTCACATTCGGATCGCGGGCGAGAACGCAAAGTTCGGCCAGCCGGAAGTGAAGCTGGGCATTGCGCCCGGGTACGGCGGGACGCAGCGGCTGCCTCGAATTGTCGGCAAGGGCGTCGCCCTCCAATTGATCCTCACCGGCGAAATGATCGACGCGCAGGAAGCCTATCGCATCGGACTCGTGAACAAAATCGTTCCCTCAGGCGACTTGCTCGCCGAATCCGAGAAAATGATGCGGGGTATCCTCGCGATGGGACCGCTGGCGGTCCGGCTCGCCATGGAGGCGGTCGACCAGGGCCTGGAGATGACGCTGGATGAGGGGTTGTTGCTCGAGGCGAATCATTTTGGACTCCTGGCCGCCACCTCAGACATGAAAGAAGGAACGACCGCATTTCTCGAAAAGCGCGCCGCCAAGTTCCAGGGACGCTGATCCTCCTGTTCGTCGCAGCCTGCCTGGCCGAGCGGGAGCGTCCCGGGCCGCCGCGGCTGACGTTCACGATCGACGACATCTCCGCACTCAGCTCCACGCACGCCGACACACTCGCCGGGAGTGTGCGCGCGGAGGATCCCGATGGGATAGATTCGGTCTGGGTCGCCCTGGACAGCGTGGAGAAGGGCGAAGACGGCGGGTTCGACCTGGTGTTCACCTCCCGCTGGCGGTTTGTGGTCGCCGCCGGCCGCCCCCAGGGCGCTCGCCTCCCACTGACCTTCCGCGCCCGGGATGTAGCGGGGTTTGAGGCCCAGCGGGACACGTACGTTGTGGTCGGACCGTAACTTCCGTAGCTGCCTTAACTGTTGACAGGACAATGACTTCCGGGTAAATTGGAGGACTGTGTCAAACCGTTCCGACCGCCCCAAACGGACCCGTCCAGTCGCCGTCGGGGAAGCGCTGCAAGGCTATCTCGCGCGCACTGGTTTGGCGCGCCGGGTGGGCCAGGCGCAGGTGATTCCCGAGTGGCCTCGCCTGGTCGGCGCACAGATCGCCGCCGTTGCGACTCCCGAAAGCATAACGCCGGATGGCGTTCTGTTCGTGCGCGTCGCGACGAGCTCGTGGATGAATGAGCTGCAGCTGATGACACCCGACATCATGGCCCGCGTCAACGCGGGTCGCGGCGCGGGCCGCATCGCGACGATACGCTGGCTTCTTTCACGTTAGGAACTTGATGCCGAAGAAGAAACCTGCTGCGCCCCCGAAAGAAAAGGGCAACGGCGATTATCAAGCCGACTCGATTCAGGTCCTCAAGGGCCTCGAGGCGGTGCGGCGCCGTCCCGCGATGTACATCGGCTCGGTGTCGGCGCGCGGCTTGCACCACCTCGTGTATGAGGTCGTGGACAACTCGGTCGACGAAGCGCTGGCCGGCTACTGCACCAGCATCGACGTCACGATCCATTCCGACAACGCGATCACCGTGGTCGACAACGGCCGCGGCATTCCGGTCGACCTCCACAAGACGGAGAAGAAGCCCGGCGTCGAAGTCGCGCTGACAGTGCTCCATGCCGGCGGCAAGTTCGACAAGAGCAGCTACAAGGTGTCGGGCGGATTGCACGGCGTGGGCGTGTCCGTGGTGAACGCGCTGTCCGAGAAGCTGGAGGTCTGGGTCGACCGCGACGGCAAGCGCCACCACATGTCGTTCGAGCGCGGCGAGACCAAGAAGAAGCTCGAGGTCGTCGGCAAGGCGAAGGGCACCGGCACCACCGTCTGGTTCAAGCCCGACGCCAAGATCTTCACCGAGACCCGCTTCGACTACGCGACGATCGCCAACCGGCTGCGCGAGCTCGCGTTCCTGAACAAGGCACTCACGATCGTCCTCAAGGACGAGCGCAAGGGCAGTACCAAAGAAGAGACCTTCTATTACAAGGGCGGTCTCGCCGAATTCGTGAAGTGGATCATCGGCAATCGGAAGACGCTCCATCCCAAGCCCATCACGTTCGAGGCGACGCGCGAGGACGTGGAGGTCGAGGGCGCGGTACAGTACGACGATCAGTACAGCGAGAACACGTTCACCTTCGTGAACAACATCAACACGCACGAGGGCGGCACGCACCTCACCGGTTTCAAGGCCGCGCTGACGCGCACGATCAACGAGTGGGCGAAGCAGGACGGAGCGCTCAAGAAGGAAGACTTCACCCTTTCGGGTGACGACGTCCGCGAAGGGCTCAACTGCGTCCTCAGCATCAAGGTGAAGGCGCCGCAGTTCGAAGGACAGACGAAGACCAAGCTGGGCAACTCGGAAGTGGAAGGCATCGTCAAAACGGTCGTCAACGAGGCCCTCGGCGCCTTCTTCGACAAGAACCCGAGCATCGCGCGCTCGATCATCGCCAAGGCGCTGAGCGCGGCGCGAGCCCGCGAAGCCGCCCGCAAGGCGCGCGAACTCGTGCGCAAGAAGAGCGGCCTCGACGCCGGCCTCCTGCCGGGCAAGCTCGCCGATTGCTCGCTCACCGACCCCAAGCTGTGCGAGATCTATCTGGTCGAGGGCGACTCGGCCGGCGGGTCCGCGAAGATGGGCCGGGACCGCAGCTACCAGGCGATCCTGCCGCTGCGCGGCAAGATCTTGAACGTGCAGAAGGCGCGCATCGACAAGATCCTGTCGAACGAAGAAATCCGCACGATGATCACGGCGATCGGGACGGGCGTGGGCGACGACTTCCAAGTAGAGGAAGCGCGCTATCACAAGATCATCATCATGACCGACGCCGACGTGGACGGCGCGCACATCCGCACGCTGCTGCTCACCTTCTTCTACAAGGAGATGAAGCAGCTCATCGACGTGGGCTACATCTACATCGCGCAGCCGCCGCTGTATCGCGTGTCCAAGGGGAAGGAAGAGTTCTACGCCTACGACGAGAAGGAGCGCGATGGATACGTGAAGCGCCTGACGAACGGCACCGAGAGCAAGGCCGCGATCAACGTGAGCCGCTACAAGGGCCTCGGCGAGATGAATCCCGATCAGCTGCGCGACACGACGATGGATCCGACCAAGCGCACGCTGCTCAAGGTCACGATGGAAGATGCGCTCGAGGCGTCGCAGCTGTTCGAGACGCTGATGGGCGACGAGGTCGAGCCGCGTCGCAAGTTCATCGAGGAAAACGCCAAGTTCGTGAAGAACCTGGACGTTTAGCTCTTCGCCAGCTCCTCCACTCCCGCGCGGGTCACTCGGTGTGACACGAGCGGGAGTGGCTTTTTGGTGAGCTTGTCGCCAATCACGATCGCCTGACCGAGCGCGTCGAACCCGGTGCGGATGCCGTCGGCGTCTTTGGCGAAGACCGACGCGATGGGCTCCCCCTCCAGCACTTTGTCTCCCGGCTTTGCGGTGATGACGAATCCGACCGTCGGGTCGATCGTATCCTCGACGGTGCGCCGGCCGCCGCCGAGCGCGATGATCGCGCGGCCGATCGCGCGCGGCTCGACGCGCTGCACGACACCGGTGCGCGGCGCCGCGAAGACCTCGACGGCCAGGGCCTGCGGCAGCACGGACGGATCCTCCAGCACCTTGGGGTTGCCGCCCTGCGCCTCGATGATCTGCTCGAACTTCTCCGCCGCCAACCCCGATTCGATCGCGGTCTCCAGTTTCTTGCGCGCCTTCTTCGTGTTCTTCTCGATACCGGCCTGGAGCAGCATCTCGACGCTGAGCGCGTACGTCACCTCGAGGAGATCGGGCGGGCCTTCGCCCCGCAGCGCGAGAATCGCTTCTTCGGTTTCGAGGACGTTGCCGCACGCGCGCCCCAGCGGGCGATCCATTGCCGTGATGAGCGCGATCGTGGGACAGCCGCGATCCTCCCCCAGCGCGATCATCGTCTTCGCGAGCTCGAGGCCGCGCTCCACCTCCGGCAAGAACGCGCCACTGCCGTTTTTCACGTCGAGCACGAGCCCGTTCAGCCCCTCGGCGAGCTTCTTGGACATGATGCTCGCGGAGATCAGCGGGATCGATTCGACCGTCGCGGTCACGTCGCGCAGCGCGTACAGCTTGCGATCCGCCGGAGCGATCTCGGCCGTCTGCCCGATCAGGGCGCAGCCGAGTTTCTGAACCTGCGCCTTCGCTTCGGCGAGCGACAGATTTGTCCGGAAGCCGGGAATCGCCTCGAGCTTGTCGAGGGTTCCGCCGGTGTGCCCGAGGCCGCGGCCCGACATCATCGGCACCGCGACGCCGCACGCCGCCACGAGCGGGCCGAGCACGAGCGACACTTTGTCGCCCACGCCGCCGGTCGAGTGCTTGTCGATGCGCGGCGTCGCCCAGCCGTCGAATGACAGGCGTTGCCCCGACGCGAGCATGGCGTCGGTGAGGGCCGCGAGCTCCTGTCGCTCCAGCCCGCGCAGGAACACCGCCATCAGCAGCGCGGCGATCTGATAATCGGGGATGTGGCCGGCGGTGTATTCGGCGACGAGCGCCGACCACTCTTCGGGACTCAGGGCCGCGCCATCGCGCTTGCGCTCGATCAGAGGGCCGACGATCATTCGATTTATGCGCCTCTCCATTTGCCTGCTCGCTTCGCTGTGCTGCGCCACGAATCTCGTGGCGCAGGGCGACTCCACCGCACCGCACGCCGCTGCGCCCGGAGCCGCCCATCACATCGCGGCGGGCGACAGCGCCGGACCGATGCATCCCGATGTGGCGCTGCGCCACTATCAGGAGGCCCTCGCCGTCGATTCGACGAATTACGAAGCGGACTGGAAGGCGGCCCGGGCGATCGCCGACGTAGCCAAACAAATACAGGGCAACGACGATTCCCTCAAGAACCGCCGGGACAGCCTGTATTCAGTGGGCCGAACCTATGCCGAGCGGGCCATTCGCGCCGATTCGACGCAGGCGGACGGGCATTACGCGCTGGCGATGGTGCTGGGCCGGTTATCGAGAACCAGAGGCGGCAAGGAGCGCGTGCGTTTCGCCAAGGTCATCTACGACGAAGCCGCGCGCGCCGTCGCGATCAATCCCAACCACGATAACGCCCACCACGTCCTCGGCGCCTGGAATGCCGAAGTCAAGCGGTTGTCCGGATTCACCTACTTCTTTGCGAAGACGTTGTACGGCGGCGGGTTCATGTCAAAGGCGAATTGGCCTGACGCGGTCAGCCATCTCGAGAAAGCCGTGGAGATCAACCCCCAACACATCTATCACCGGCTCGAGCTGGCGGAAGTCTACGTCGACCTCGACCAGTACTCCAAGGCGCGCGAGCAGCTGCAGGTGATTGCGACGCTGCCGAACTACGACGTGCTGGACCATCAGTACAAAGACGACGCCGTGGCGCTCCTCGACGAGATCAAGAACAAGAAGGACAAAAGCAGCTAGCGCCCGCGCATCAGCTTTTCGATGGCGTCCGTGGTTCGCGGCGCGCCCGCGGACAGCCATTCCCCGCCCTTCGCCGTCACCAGCACGTCGTCCTCGATGCGGACGCCGAGTCGCTCGGCCTGCAGATAGATCCCGGGCTCCAGCGTCACCACCATTCCCGGCTCCAGCGGCCGGCCGATGCCGACATCGTGTACGTCCATGCCGATCGGGTGGCCGAGCCCGTGATTGAAGTATTCCCGGTCGTCGCACGTCTTGTCACCGCAGAGCGTACCGGAGTGATCGCGCATGTAGCGGCGCGCGATGTCGTCGAGCTGCCGCATCGTGATCCCGGGGTGCATGGAATCGAAGGCCGCCTGCTGCGCCCCCAGCACCAGGTCGTAAATCGCCTTTTGCCGGGGCGTGAACTTGCCGTTCACGGGGAAGGTGCGGGTGACGTCAGCCGTGTATTGCCCCCACTCCGCCGCCGCATCGATGACGACGAGGTCGCCGTTCTCAGTGCGACGGCGATTGACGTCGTAGTGGAGCGTCGTCGAATTCGGCCCGCTCCCGACGATCGACGGGTAACCCAGCCGGTCGGCGCCATTGCCGCGGAATCCCTCTTCGAGCACCGCCTCCATTTCGTACTCGTACATCCCCGGCCGAGCGGCGCGCATGGCGGCGACATGCCCGGCGACGCTGATCTCCACGGCCCGTCTGAGCCGCGCGATTTCGTCGGCGTCCTTCACGACGCGCATCGAATCGACGATCGGCAGGAGGTTCCGAACGTCGGCACCCGAGAACGCGATGTCGGCGATCTGGCGCTCCTCGCGCGTGGTCGGGCCGAGCGGCACGTAAATGGGGGTGTTCGCGAACCGCAGCCGTCTGAGCCGGGTGTCGAGTGAATCCGTGGGCAACACCTTCGCAATGCCGGAGAGCCGCACCGCCACGCTGTCGGGGCCGAGTCGCAGACCGGTCCAGCGTTCCTGAGAGGGCGTGCGGGGCGGCAGAAACAGCACCGTCTCGAGCGAATCCGGCCCGCGCGCCGTCATGACGAGCCACGCGTCCTGCGTCTCGAGCTCCGTGAAGTAGAAGAACGTGTTGTCCTGCCGGAAGTCGTTGTCCTGCACGTAATCCCTCTCGATGTTGCGCTCGTGCGCGCCGGGAATCAGCACCGTCGCTCGGCCGAGGCGGCGCAGCAGCGCGCGGCGGCGCGCGGCCGTCGCGGCGGTGTCCGCCGGACGCCCCATCCCCGGCAGCTCCGGACTGACGGTATAGGCGCCGATGGGTGGCGCAGCCGCGGATCCCGGGGATTGTGACGCAGATTGCGCAACAAATGCGATGCAGATGACGGACGTGAGTGTGATGGTTCGCATGAAAGGGTAATCTACATCCGCTTGACGGAGTTGGAGTCCCCGAGCGAAACTATGGCACTCATGACAATCAACTCGGCACTGACACACGTGGAAGGGGAACGCCTCGCCGCGCGTATCGCCGAGCTCGAGCATGAGCGCAAACATCTCCTCGCGGTCATCGAGATCCTGAAAGAAGGATCGAGTTCCTTACACTTCATTGACATCCTGCAAGCGATCGCGCGCAAGCTCGGCGAATCGTTCGGGCTCGATCGCTGCTCGATTTTTCTCGCTGAAAAGGGCGGCCGGCAGGTCCGTCTCGTGGCGTCGTACGAGGACCCGACCATCCGCAACTACCTGGTCGATCTCGAGCGCTACCCCGAGCTGAAGAGCGCCATGCAGAGCGGCGAGACGGTGTTCATTCCGGACGCGACCAACGATCCGTCGCTGCGGCACGTGAAGGGCGAGCTGATCAACCGCCGCGTGAAATCGATCACCGTGGTGCCCATCACGTGGCGGTCCGTGTCGATCGGCGCGATCTTTCTGCGCACCTACCGCGACGGCCCCACGTTCTCCGACGCCGACGTCCGCTTCGTCCAGGTCGTCGCTTCGCTCACCGCGCAGAGTCTCCGCAACGCCCACCGCTACGAACGCCTGGCGCAGCGCCAGCAGGAAACGGGAGAGCAGCTGCGCCGCATGGAGCTCGAGCGCGTGGCGCTGCTCGCGTTCATGCGCCGCCTGCTCGACACGTTCGGCCAGCGCGAGGGGGCATGGGGCGAGGCTCTCCTTCCCAAAGCGAGCGCCGATGAGCTGGACCGGCTGGTCGGCGTCGCCATGGCCGTGATCCAGGAAGAAGCCAAGGGACGGTGAAGGCAGCATCCCGCGCCGCCGAATTGCGGCGGATTCTGGAGCGGGCGAACCACGCGTATTACCTCCTCGACAAGCCGGAGATGTCGGACGCCGAGTACGATCGGCTGTTCCGCGAACTCCAGGCGCTCGAGGAAAAACATCCCGAGCTCCGGACGCCCGACTCTCCCACGCTGCGCGTGGGCGGCGAGCCGGCAACCGCATTCCGCAAACACCGCCATCTCGTCCCGATGCTGTCGCTGGCCAATGCATTCAGTGAGGCCGAGCTCCAGGAGTGGGAGGAGCGCAACGCGCGGCTGGTCCCGGAAGTGAAAGAGGCGGGATACACCCTCGAGGTGAAGATCGACGGGGCCGCCGTGAGTCTCACCTACGAGGACGGCGTGCTGGTCACCGGCGTCACGCGCGGAAATGGACTTGAAGGCGAGGACATCACCACGAATCTGCGCACCGTCCTCGACCTGCCGTTGCGGCTGCAGGGCCGGGGCTGGCCCAAAAAGATGGAGGTACGCGGCGAGGTGTACCTGCCGCTCACCCAGTTCGCGGAAACCAACACGCAGCGCGAGAAGGCGGGCGAGGCACCGTATGCCAATCCGCGCAACGCAGCGGCTGGCGCGCTGCGACAACTCGATCCCAAGAAGACCCGCGCCCGCGGCCTCCGGGTTTTCACCTTCCAGATCGAAGCGCCCGGCACGAAGCTCGGCATTGAGTCACAGCACGAGCTGCTCGAGACCCTGCACAAATGGGGACTCCCCGTCGAACCGCATCACACGCGCGCGAAAGACCTCGCGGAGGCGAACACCAAGATCAAAAAGCTCGAAGCGCTGCTCCCGACGCTCGACTACGGAGCGGATGGTGTCGCGGTCAAAGTCGACAACCGCGCGCTCTACGCCGAGCTCGGCACGATCGGCAACCGCGAGCCGCGCTGGTCAGTCGCCCGGAAGTTCGCCCCCGAAGTCCAGGTGACGAAGCTGCTCGACATTCGTATCAACGTGGGCCGCACCGGTGCGCTCAACCCCTACGCCGTCCTCGAACCGGTGGAAATCGGGGGGGTCACCGTTTCGAACGCCACGCTGCACAACGCCGATCTCATCGCCGCCAAGGACATCCGCATCGGCGATGCGGTCGAAGTCACGCGCGCGGGCGAAGTGATTCCTCAAATTCTGGGTCCGGCGCCCGGGCGCCCGCGGGGCGAGAAGCCGTTTCGCATGCCGGAGCGCTGCCCGAGCTGTGGCTCCCAGGTCGAGCATCCGCAAGACGAGGTGATGACCTATTGCCCCAACATTTCCTGCCCCTCGCGGATTCTCGAAAGCATCGTGCACTTCGCGAGTCGCAGCGCCATGGACATCCGGGGGCTCGGCTACGAGCGCGTGCGGGCGCTGCTCGACGCCAAGCTGATCGCGAACGTCGGCGACCTGTACAAGCTCACCCCGATGCAGCTGCTCACGCTGGAGGGTTTCGCCGAGAAATCGGCGCAGCAGCTCGTCGACAGCATTGCCGCCTCGAAGCGCCAGCCGCTCTCCGCGGTGCTGTTCGGATTGGGCATCAGGCACGTCGGCGCGCAGGGAGCCAAGATGCTGGCGCGGCACTTCGGCACACTGGAGTCGCTCTCCCGGGCGTCAGCCGAGGAGGTCGGCGCCGTGCGCGGCATCGGGCCGGCCATCGCCGAGGCCGTCGCGGGGTTTTTTGCCGATCCGCGCAACAAGGAGTTGCTGAGAAGCCTCGAGAAATCCGGTCTGACGCTCAGGGAGACCGAGACGGCAACGGGACCGCGCCCGCTCGCCGATCAGACCTACGTCGTCACCGGGACTCTTCCCACGCTCTCACGCCAGCAGGCGCGGGAGCTCATCGAGGCCGCCGGCGGGCACGTCTCGGACAGTCTCTCGAAAAAGACGACCGCGCTGGTGGTGGGTGGCGACCCGGGATCGAAGCTCGACAAGGCGGAGGCCCTCGGTATCGAACGGATCGACGAGGCCGAACTCTTGCGCCGCGCCAACCGTAAACCCTAAGTTGGCGTCCCATATGACCGCCCCCGGAATCGTCAGGCAATTGCATGCGAGCCTAGCGGCGCACGCGCCCGACCAGCTCGTCGCGATTCTCCAGGAAGCCGGCTACGCGGCCGGTGAAGGCCTGTATCGGAGCTTTGCGGCGACGAACAATCCCGCCGACCTCGATGCCGGCATGCTGGCCGAGACGTTGTCGGAGTTCTTCACGAGTGGGGGGTGGGGTAGCGTCACGATTACGCCGGTCGGCACCGGAGCGCTGGCGCTCGACTCCGTCGACTGGGTCGAAGCGGAGCCCGGTGCGGCGCAATCCCCGATGTGCTTCTTCTCGGCGGGCATGCTGGCGGACTTCTTAGGACGGCTGTCCGACGAGACCGTCGCGGTGCTCGAAGTCGAGTGTCGCAGCCGAGGGGACGCCCGCTGCCGCTTCTTATCGGCGACCCCCGATGTGCTGGAGCGCGTCTACAATGACATGACGGCGGGGAGGAGCTACGAACAGGCGTTGAGCTAGCTACCGCCGAGCGACGCTTACCCCCTCGAGTAGTAGCGACGGGGACCACCGCGCCCCCAGCCACCGCCCGTCAGTTCCAAATCCCCCAATCTTCTTCAGGAGATCGTAGGCGTTGCCCGCGACGGCCGCGTCCTTCACGCGTCCGGTGATCTCGCCGCGCTGCACGCGATAGGCGAGGCCCACGGGGTGGCTGAAGACGCCGCTGATCACGTTCCCCTGCCCTACGCCGATCAAGTCGTCGACGACCAGGCCATCATCGATGTCACCGATGAGACCGCCCCCGAGGACTGACGTGGACGCGTTGCTTCCGCGCGCACCATCGGCAGACATGCGGAAGAAGATGTTGGTATACCCGATCCGCGGTTTACCGAAGAAGCCGCGTTGTCCGTTTCCCGTGCTTTGCGTCTTGGCGCGCGCGGCGGTTTCGAGATCGTAGACAAAGCGTCCCACGCTGCCGCGCTCCACCAGTCCCGTCGCGCGGGACGGCACACATTCATCATCGATGGGCCGCGACGCGGGGCGCCCTGGCGTCAGCGGATCGTCGACAATCGACAAGCGTTCGTCGAACATCATCTCCCCAACCTTTCCTGCGAGCGGCGAGCTGCCCTGCAGCACGGTCTTGCCCGAGAGTGCCTGCTCGAGCGGCAGTACCACCGCGGCGAGCCCGGCGGGCGTGAACACTACGGGAAGCGCGCCATCAGGCGGCGCAACCACGGTCAGTGCCGCGGTGAGTCGCGTCTCGATCGACCGGACCAGCGCCTCCAGATCGGCGTCGCCCGGCATGTCCGCACCGACGTAGTGATCGTAGATCATCAGGACGTCGTCACCCGCAATGCGGGTGACGTCTGCCGCCACCGCGATGCCGGTGCCGCGGTATTCGCCGCGGGCGCCGGCGCTGTTGCCCACGGCCGTGTCGGTGATTTCGCGCTCGACCGACACATTCACCTGACAGCCCGGCCGCTCCAGTCGCTCGACGAGCCCCTTGCCCAAGCGGATCAAGTCGTCGAGTGACGCATTGGCGGTGCGATCGAAGAAGGTGGGAATCGGCGGGAGCTGTGATGAGGCGACCGCGGGGAATGCGAGCTCGACCGACTCGCCAAGCTCGGCGGAGGCGCGGGCGCGCGTGACGAGCTCCTCCGGGTCCGGCGCCGCCGACGTGGTGCCCGCGACTCCCATGCGGCCTCCGGCGATGACCCGCAGGTTCACCCCGGCTTCTTCGGAAATGCCCGCCGCCTTCAGGCGGCCAGCCTCGAATGCGACCGCCGTTTGCTCCTCGCGCCGCCACAACGCGTCGGCGTTATCGACTTTGCGCCGCGCGGTCTCGAGCAGGCGATCGATCACACGTCGCCCCCAATCAGCGCTTCTTCAATGCGGACGTGCGGCGCCCCTTCGGTGACGGGCAGGGGAAACTGGCCGCCTTTGCCGCAGCCGCCGCCCATCTGGTTCCACGTGAAGTCGCCGGCGATATGGTCGATGCGGTCGAGCGTCTGGAACAGATTGCCCGCGAGCACCACGTCCTTCACCAGCTCGGCGAGATGCCCGTCGCGGATCATGTAGCCCCATCCGGCCGTGAACGAGAAATTCTCGAGCATTGTCTGCCCGCCGAATGCGCCGCATGCGTAGACGCCGAGCTTCAAGTCGCTGATCAAATCCTGAAATCCGACGCCGGCCTTGCCCGGTGCGATGTAGGTGTTCGTCATCCGCACGATTGGCGGATGACGGAACGAAATCGCCCGGGCGTTGCCCGTCGGCCGCTCGTCGAGCTTCGCTGCGGTTTCGCGCGAATGGAGCCGGCCGACGAGAATGCCCTCGCGGATGAGCGGCGTGTCCTGCGTGGGTGTGCCTTCGTCATCATAGGGCAGCGTTCCGCGCAGCCCGCTCTCGGCACCGTTGTCGCCGGCGTTCAGCACCGGTTTGCCGAACCGCCGGCCGAGCGTCATCATCTCACGCGCCTGCGGGTTCTCGTAGACGAAGTCGGCTTCGGACAGATGCCCGAACGCTTCGTGGATGAAGACGCCGGCGAGCTCATTGTCGAGGATGACGGGGTAGCTGCCGCCCCGCACGCGTGGCGCGTCGAGCAGATCCACCGCCCGCTGCGCGGTGACACGAAAGCGCTCCTCGAACTCCTGCACGCTCCGCCACCCTTTGCGCAGCCCGATCGACTCGAGCCCCTTCTCGATGGTGCCGTTGCGCCGGCCGATCGCGGTCCCCGATACGACGACCTCGGGGCGCAGCTGGTAGATGGCGGTGCCCTCGGAGTTGACGTACCAGACCTCCGAGACCTCGTCGCGATAGGTCGATTGCGTGTCGACGATGGCGTTCGACACGGCGAGCATCGCGCCGTTGTAGGTCTCGAGGAGCGCCTTTTTGTCGGCGAGCGAGATTCCGCGCACGTCGCCGTCGAGATCGAGCGCGGCATCGGCCACCTGCGGCGCGGTATCGGCCAGCCGGATCGGCTCGGTGAGCCGCACGGCGCGCGACAGCTCGTGCGCCCGGCGAACCATGACGGGCAGCTCGTCGAGGGACGTAAACGACGCGATGCCCCACCCGTACCCCTTGTTGAGCGCGCGCACGAAGCCGCCCTGGTCTTCGCTGACGGTGGCGGTCTCAAGCCGCCGCCCCCGGAACGCGACGGAGGAGCTCCAGGTGCGTTCGACGCGAATTTCAGTGTAATCAGCCCGGGACTGTGTGACCGCTGCGGCGAGACGATCTTTCAACGGGTTTCCTTCAGCTGTTCGCGATAGTCGGGGCGGACGACGATTTCCCCGTCGACGATGACTTCGAGATCCCAGGGGAGAATGATGAAGTTTTCATTTTCCAGCGCGTAGTAGTCCGGCTTGTACGTGCCCGTCTTGAACGAGACGGCAGTTTTCACCGCGGCCGGTTTCAAATCGCGCACCGCGGCGAGGGCGAGCTTCATCGTGTTGCCCGATTCGCAGGTCTCATCCACGAGCAGGACGCGCTTGCCGGTCACGAGGCGCGGCGGCCCCGCGATCACCGACCCCTCAGGGGTGATGGCGATCGATGCGAAATCGCGCTGCAGAATGCTGGCGACCACGGCCCCGGGAATGACCCCCGCCCTGGCGATGCCGAGCACCACCTCGGGGTCGTATTCGCGGAACACTTTCAGCGCGAGCACGCGGCACAGCTCGCCGAACAGCGCCCAGTCCACCTGCAGCACGCCGCGCGGTGGCTGGCTCTTGGGTCGCATGCCCGTGGGTGAACGTGGATTGGGTCGCGGGGGCCGGGGAGGGAACGCCATGCGGGATTCTACATTGCCAATGTCCGCAGCCGCAAGCTATTTTCGGCGCATGGGTTTCTGGCGCCGCTTGTTCGGCGGGGACGGCTCGTCAGGCGACGATCTCAAACCACAACGTCTCGATTATCTCAACGAGGCGTTAGCCCTGGAGCGTCAGGGGGATTATGATGCGGCGCTCACGTCCTATCGCCTGGCGCTCCGCGATCACCCCAACGACGCGCGCATTCTCCAGAACATGGCGATCGCGTTCACCAAGACGCGCCGCTTCGATGAAGCGATCCGCCATTACCGGCGCGCGCTGGAGTTGGACAACTCGCTCGCCGGCGCGCATTACGGCCTCGCGTTCCTCCTGCTGCAACGCGGGGACCCCGACGGCGCCGCGCAGCACCTGAAGACCTTCCTCGCCCACCCGCCCAGAGGCCCGGACGCGCAGAAATGGATCGAGCATGCCACCCAGGCACTGCACGATCTGCGTTCTGGTGGGACCGCGCCGGCGAGCGCTCCCGAAGAGAGGACAGGCAGCCACTGATTCGGACGTTCGCGCTGCTCGCCGTCCTGGCGGGAGGGGGGGGAGTGGTGTTCGCGTGTAAAGTGAGTACCAATCTCGACCAGGTCATCGCGCTCGAGGTAGTCCTCCCCAACGGCGGCCAGGTCGAGGTCGGTGATACGCTACTGCCGAGCGCGCGCGCGCTCAACGGCCACGGCGACACGATCACGACGGACATCTTCTGGGTCACGCTGGATACGACCATCTCGGTGCTACCGGCCGCGCCTGTGCTCACGCGGGATACCATCATTCTCTCGCAGGCGGACACCATCTCGGACTCGCTGCGAGTGCAGCTCTTCGCGTCTCCGGTACTCGCGGTCGGCCGCCGGGTTGTTTTCAGCGCGACCACCTTTCCGGCCAGCGATCCATTGGTCACATTAGTGCCCAGGGACACG
>WNGI01001253.1_pt1 | contig 27442 bp, 19 predicted proteins | sample 5400621 | NCBI WGS metagenome assembly WNGI01 (sample SAMN13153374, study PRJNA577476) | soil metagenome | isolation source: 20 cm soil or saprolite under Garry oak tree replicate 1 | place: USA:California | collected 2016-06-15
CGATCAATTCCGGAAGTTCGCTCGACACCAGAACAACTGCTTTCCCCGCGTCGGTCAGCTGATTGATGATTTCGTAAATTTCCAATTTCGCGCCGACATCGATACCTCGAGTCGGTTCATCGAGAAAAATGACAAGCGGCTCGGTCATGAGCGCCTTGCCCAAAACAATCTTTTGCTGGTTGCCGCCAGAGAGCTTGCCGACCAGGGCCTCCATGGTCGGCGCTTTTACGCGCAGCGATTGAAAAAAATGATTGTTTCTTTTGAACTCGAGTCCTTGGTCGATCAGACGATTGCTCGTTAGATTTGCCAACGACGAGAGGGAAAGATTGAAGCCGATGGTTTTGTCCAAAATCAGTCCGTACCGGCGGCGGTCTTCGCTCACCAGCACCAGGCCGTGACGAATGATTTCATCTGGTTTTCGCGCGCGCAGCTCCTGATTATCGAGGCGAACTGCGCCACTCTTGCGTTCCCCCCACGCGCCGAACAAATGCATCAATAGCTCGGTGCGACCCGCTCCCATCAGGCCGCCAATTCCGAGTACCTCTCCGGCCTGCAACGAAAAGCTGATATCGGAAAGGATACTTTCTCCCGAATACGGATCGGCCACATTGAGGCTTTCAACTTGGAGAACAGGCGGGCCGGGCTTCGAAGATTTTCTCGGGAACAAATCGGTAATTTCGCGCCCAACCATGTGTTTGATGACTTCCGCTTTGTTGGCTTGCTTGGCGTCGAGCGTGATCACGGACGAACCGTCGCGCAGGACGGTGATGCGATTGCAGATTGCGAATACCTCATCGAGTTTGTGCGAGATGTAGATGCTGGCGATGCCGCGACCGCGAAGATCGCGCAGGATGTCGAGCAGGATGAGGACTTCGTGTTCTGCCAGGGCGGCCGTCGGCTCGTCCAGAATGAGGATCTTGGAACTTTTCGAAAGCGCCTTCACGATCTCCACCAACTGTTTCTGCCCCACACCGAGCTTCGTCACCGGCATGCTGGGGTCGATGTCGACTTTGAATTTTTCCAAGAGGAGTCGCGCTTCGTGATAAACTTTGTGCCAGTCGATCAACCCACCGGCCGTGCGTGGCTCTGAACCGAGAAAAATGTTTTCGCCGACGGTCATGTCGTTAACGAGCGCCAGCTCCTGGTAAATGACCGCGATGCCGGCCTGTTCGGCGTCGGCCAGCGAACGAAACTTGGCCAGCAATCCATTGATGAAAAACTGTCCCTCGTATGAACCGGCCGGATGGATCCCAGAGAGCAATTTAATGAGAGTCGATTTGCCCGCGCCGTTTTCGCCACACAGCGCGTGAATTTCGCTTTCGCGCAAAGTGAAGGTGACATCCTTCAGCGCGACAACGCCGGGAAATTTTTTGATAATTTTCTCGGCTTGAAGGACGACCGGTTTGATGGGCGGTTCCTCCATGTCATTTACCGTGGCTGCGGCCCTTCGGGAACGCCACGATACACTTGTGCGGCCCTGTGAAAGCCATCTTTAACAACCGTGTCCATCATGTTGTCTTTCGTAACGACGACAACGTCGAGCAGGATTGAAGGCACTTCGATTTTCCCATTCTTAATTTTGCCGAGCGCAAAGATTGGTTTGCTTCGCGCCATTTTTGCCGCGGCCTCGGCGGCTTGTTTGGCAAGTTGCGAAAGTGGTTTGTAAATCGTCATTGCCTGGGTCCCGTTGACGATCCGCTGGCAGGCGCTCAATTCAGCATCCTGGCCGGTGACGAGAATTTTTCCGGCCAGCCCTTCTTCGCTGAGCGCTTGGATCGCGCCGCCGGCAGTCCCGTCGTTCGAAGCCAGGATTGCATCGAAATTTGGACCGGCCTTTGTGATCGCCGCATTCGCGATCTTCTTCGCATTTTCCGGTTTCCAATCCTGCGTCCAGTCTTCATGCAAAACTTCGAATTCGCCTCTATTAATGAGCGGCGTGAGAACGTTGTCCTGTCCCTGTTTGTAGAGCATGGCGTTGTTGTCGGTCTTGGCGCCGTAGATGCGGACGATCTTTTTCTTCCTGTCCTTCGGAAGATGATCAACCAGGAATTGGGCCTGGAGCTCACCCACTTTTACGTTGTCGAAAGTCATATAAAGATCGAGATCGCAATCGGTGATTAAACGATCGTAAGCCAGCACCGGAATGCCGGCGTCATGCGCCATGTTGACGGCTTTCGCCATGGCGCCGCCGTTATGCGGAACGATCACGAGAACATCAACCCGCCGACTGATCAGCGCCTGGACGTCGCCAATTTGCCGGGTGTCATCACTGTTCGCTGATTGAACCAAGACATCAGCACCGAGATCTTTGGCACGCGCGACAAAGAGATCGCGGTCTCCCTGCCAGCGTTCTTCTTTCAGCGTGTCCATCGAGAGACCGATGAGCGGCTTGGCCCGCGCTTTGACACTTTCCGTGGAAGATCCGCCCCGTGAGAGAACGAAGCCTGTAACCAAGCTGATGACACACGAGGTGACGACCAAAAAAATCCGAAATTTCATTTGGATTTGGAGTCTGGGAAGACGTGCTCCTAGAATAGGGCGGACAATCTTAAGTTACAGATCGAAAGACACAGAAGGAAGCAGTTACGGTTACTGATCGCAATTGGTCTCGCGTGAGGGCCCGTTGCTAAGTCATTGCAGGAGAAGGTCGTACGAATCTTGTCAGAAATCCGAATAGCCGTTGCGCCGCTTCGTCTAATATAGAATGAAGAAGGTAATACTAAGTATGGCATTAGCAGTCGCGGCCCCGTTCGCATGGGCCCAGGTCTCAGAGACCACCACGACAACGACCACGACTGAGGGCAGTGGGACAATTACCGAGTTCTCGCCTGGTAGCACAATTGTGCTCAAGGAAAGCGCCGGTCCGAAACACTACCGCTTTGGAAAGCGCGTTACCTATGTGACGAGAAGCGGTAAGGAGTTGGACGAAGCCACTGTGAAGACGAAAATCAGAATCGGCGTCCCTGTCCGCGTCCATTACGTCGGGGAAGGTGACAACATGCTCGTCGATCGAGTGATCGTCGACCAGGATTAAGAGTTAACATCGACAACTAACAATCGCGCCTTTTCTGCTCTGTCTCAGGTTTCGAGGCGGAGCGGAGAGGCGCGTTTTGTTTAAGGTGGAAGGGGCCTCGGGCCCCGATCTTTGATAATTGAATGATTCATTAACACCCTGCTTTAGCGGGGTGCAAAAAGCCAACGCAAGCATCCGTAACCGCTTCAGCGGTTTTTTTCACCGCGCCCGAGAAACCGCTAAAGCGGTTTGCCGCCTTGTGACGCAGGCACCTCGCTGAAGCGAGGTGTTAATGAGAGATGGGCACTGCGCTCACCACGAGACGCTAAACAGATACACAGCTGCCCAGTTGTCACTTCTTCTTTGTCTCTTTTTTCCCGATACTCTTCCTGCTCGGCGGCGGCGAACGCTTTCTCCAAACCAACCATATCTTCGCCAGGCCTGAGAACGTCGAAGGCTTCCGATTCCTTGCGCAATTCTTCCTCGGAATAATTCGCGGCTTTGATCGAGAGACCGATGCGGCGCTCCACTTTGTCCACTTTGATAACGCGCGCTTCCACCTCCTGGCCGACTTTGAGGACGTCTTTGACCTTGGCCACGTGGTCCTCGCTCAGTTGCGAGATGTGGACGAGACCATCGATGTCATCGGCCAGCTGCACGAACGCGCCGAAACTGGCGAGCTTGGTCACTTTGCCTTTGACCAGATCGCCGATCTTGTACTTCTGGTCGATGTTCTTCCACGGATCATCGCTCAGCTGTTTGATACCGAGACTGATTCGCTGGTTTGTCTTATCAATGTCGATGACTTCGGCTTCGACTTCGTCGCCTTTCTTGAAGACTTCGCTCGGGTGATTGATTTTGCGCGTCCAGCTCAGATCGGAGACATGGATCATTCCGTCGATGCCTTCCTCAAGTTCGACGAACGCGCCATACGCGGTCATGTTCCGAATCTTGCCTTTGACGCGACTGCCGATAGTAAATTTCTTCTCGATTTCATCCCAGGGATTGGCTTCGAGCTGGCGCAGGCCTAACGAGATTTTCTGCTCCTCTTTATTCACGCCCAGGACGACGGCTTCGACTTCCTGGCCAACGGTGAGAATGTCAGATGGCCGCATGATGCGTTTTGTCCAGGAGAGTTCCGAGACGTGAATGAGCCCTTCCACGCCTTCTTCCAACTCGACGAAGGCGCCATACGGAACCAGATTTGTGATCTTGCCTTTAACGCGCTGGCCGGCCGGGAAGCGCTCTTCAATCTGGTCCCACGGATTTCTCTGGGTTTGCTTTAGACCTAACGAAACACGCTCCTTCTCCTTGTTGATGTCGAGGACGACGACCTCGAGCTGCTGCCCGACTTTCACTAACTCGCTCGGGTGGCCGAGCCGGCCCCAGGTCATGTCGGTGATGTGCAGAAGACCATCCATGCCATCGAGATCGATGAATGCGCCAAAATCGGTCAGGTTTTTAACCGTGCCTTGTACGCGGTCGCCCACCTTAACGCCTTCGAGGAATTTCTGGCGTTTCTCGCTCCGCTCCTGCTCGATTAATTCACGTCGGCTTAAGACCACATTTTTGCGGTCATCATTAATTTTAACGATTTTGAAGTCGTAGGTGTTGCCGACGAACTGCTGCAAATCCCTGGGCGGAACGATGTCGATCTGCGATGCGGGCAAAAAGGCTTCCACTCCGATGTTCACCATCAGTCCGCCTTTGACGACCGATTTTACTTTGCCTTTGATAAGGCCATCGCCCTGAAACACGCTCGCGATCTTGTTCCAATTCTGACGATAGGCGGCTTTTTCCTTCGAGAGAACGACCATGCCTTCGTCGTTCTCGAGTCGCTCTAGCAGGACGTCCACTTCATCGCCGATTTCGAGCGACTCGATGTCTTCAAACTCCTGGGAAGAAATGATGCCTTCGGATTTGTAGCCGATGTCGACCAGCACTTCGCGTGGGCGAATCTCGAGAATTCGGCCCTTCACGATGCTGCCTTCTCTGAAGTCCGGCATCGGCTTCGACATCAAATCCTGCATTTGGGTCATAAATAAAAAGTTCTCCTTCAGGCGCTTGACGCTGTAGCGGTCCGGCCGTGGCCGGATCGCATTAATCTCGTCGGTCGGAGACCGTCGCTACCACCAGCGAAACGAAAAAAGACAGTAGTAGTTCTCGCAGCGGCGGTCAACTCCGCATCCCGCCATCCAGTAGCATCATGCGATCGGCGATTTCGGCGGTCAAAGGCTGTCACTACAGCCGATGGAACGTTGGGTGTTGAACGTTAGCGGCTCCGGCGAATGCTTGAAACACCCTACCGACCCTTGAGTGCGCCGCGTTTCTCCGCATATTTTGAATGCGTGCCGATGTTTATCCGAATCCTGTTGCCAATCACACTGACGATCTGGGTGGTGGCTTTCCTGGATGCCGCGCCGTCTCCTGCCGAGCAAAAAGTTCTCGAGGCCATCAAATCGCCTGATTTAACCGTGGTGCATCTTTGGGCTCCCTGGTGCTCAAATTGTCAGGCGGAACTAAAGGGCGGCGGCTGGTTGAAAATGGTAAAGGATAATCCGCAGGTGAAGTTTTATTTCATTTCAGTTTGGAACGGCGGCGAAGATGGCCGCGCCATCCTTAAGAAGTTTGAAGTCGCTGACCAACCTAACGTCACCGTCCTGGCCGATCCGGGGCCGCGGACGGGAAACAAGATCAAACAATTTGCCGGCTTGCCGCTTTCCTGGATTCCAACGACATGGGTCTATAAGGGTGGCGACCTCCGTTACGCGCTCAATTACGGCGAAGTACGATTTCCCGCGTTGCAGCAATTTATTGAAGACAGCAAATCGGAATGGTCGCACAAAGGCGAAACGGCGACGGAATCGAGCAGCTAAAGATGATCGCAGTTGAAAGTTCGCGAATTAAGTTTCATCTCGCCGGTGGCCTGCAGCCGCTGATTCTGCTGCCGGTAACTGTAAACGGCCAGGGTCCGTTTCAGTTCATCCTTGATACAGGGGCTGGCACGTCATTGCTGTCACCCGAGCTGGCGCAGAAGGTCGGCGCAAACATAATTGGGGCAAAGGAAGGTCAGAGCGCGGGCGGCAAAGTTTCAGTATCGCTGGCCAAGGTTCATTCTCTCGCGGTCGGCGAAACCAGACGCGACGACGTCGACGTGGGTATCGTCGATCTTAGCCAAATTGCTAAGACGATTGGGACAAAGATCGATGGCGACCTGGGTTACAATTTTCTGAACCGTTTTCAGATCACAATTGATTATAGCAATTGCGAACTTCGTCTCGACGATCCGAAGCGCGTCGAATTCTTTGGCCGGTCTGCTAGGGCTGAAATCCCGTTGCGTTTGGCGAATCCAGCCAAGCCCCTTATTTTGGTCGACGCTTATCTGAATCGGCAGGGTCCTTTTCAGTTCGCGATCGATACCGGGACCTCAACTACCGCGATCACACCCGAACTCGGGAAAAAACTCGGCATAGCCGGTTCACCGGTTGGCCCAGCCACAACCGGGGGCGCACAAGTTGACGTCACTATCGGTTCGGTGCAGTCGTTCGCGCTCGGCGGCGCCAAGGTCGACGATATGGATGTCGTGGTGGCCGATTTTTTTGCGATGTTGAGCAGCGCAGTTGGCGCGAAACTTGATGGTATCGTGGGTTATAATTTCCTGCGCAACTACAAAGTCGTGATCGATTATCCGGGCGAAATACTCCGTTTGTTTTAGTATGTTAGAAATTCCGACCGCGGCGCCTCCGGCACGAAACAAACCGCCAGCGATCCTCTCGCTCATCGGCGAAACACCGCTGGTTGAGATCACGCGCATCGATACCGGCCCTTGTCAGCTCTTTGTCAAAATGGAAAGCCAGAATCCAACCGGCTCAATTAAGGACCGAGTCGCCCTGGCGATGATTGAAGCGGCCGAGCAGGACGGAAAACTAAAGCCGGGGGGGACGGTTATTGAAGCGACCGCCGGCAACACCGGACTCGGTCTGGCGCTCGTCGCTGGCGCGAAGGGCTATCGTGTTCTCCTCGTTATTCCGGACAAAATGTCACAGGAAAAAATCTACCATGTGCGCGCGCTCGGCGCGGAAGTGCGCATCGTCCGTTCCGATGTGACGCGCGGCCACCCCGAATACTACCAGGACGTGGCGGCGCGATTGGCAGAGGAAATTCCTGGTGGATTTTATGTGAATCAGTTCGGCAATCCGGCAAATCCGAAAGCACACGAGCGCAGTACCGGACCGGAAATTTGGGAGCAAATGCGGCATGATGTCGACACCGTGGTCTGCGGAGTCGGCTCCGGCGGAACCTTAACCGGACTCGGCCGCTTCTTTTCGCGAGTCAAGCCACGCCGAGGGATTGAGATCGTCCTGGCCGATCCAACCGGATCCGTTCTTTACGAATACGTTAAGACTGGAGAGCTGGTTGACTCTGGAAGTTGGGCAGTCGAAGGCATCGGCGAAGATTTCATTCCCGAAATCGCTGAAATGTCCTATGTCACCGACGCTTTCGAAATCGATGACGAAGAAAGCTTCGCGACCGCGCGCGAGCTTTTGCGGCAGGAGGGAATTCTCGGTGGATCTTCAACCGGAACGATGGTGGCGGCGGCATTACGGTATTGCCGCCAACAAACCAAGCCGAAACGCGTGGTCACGTTTGTGGCGGACAGTGGCAACAAATATCTGTCGAAGATGTACAATGATTTTTGGATGGCCGAGCAAGGGTTCATCCATCGGCCGCCGCATGGCGATCTGAGCGATCTGATAACCCATCGTCACGAAGCCGGCGAGGTCGTCCTGGTGGGACCGGACGATACGCTGCTGACTGCCTTCAAGCGCATGCGAGGAGGCGATATTTCGCAAGTTCCAGTGGTAGATGGAAAAGGGCGGGCCATCGGGATTCTCGACGAATCGGACCTGCTTGTGAAAGTGCATCGCGATTCGACGCATTTTAATGACCCGGTCCGAACGGCGATGACGGATCGTCTCGAGACATTGGCACCTACCGCCAAGATTAAAGATCTGCTCGAAGTGTTCGAGCGCGGCCGTGTCGCCATTGTGATGGAGGGCGACAAATTTCTAGGCCTGATTACGCGCACCGATTTGCTTTCGTATTTGCGGTTGAACATGCCGAAGTCGGTGGTGCCGCCGAGCCGGGAATACAGCTAGATCGGAATATTGGAAACCGCGGCTTGCGCGACTGACACGGATCAGGCGGAACGGGCAGTCGCAGCGTCGCATTTTGTGTTTTATTTTATCCGCGATATCCGCGTCATCCGCGGTTAAGCTGAAACCAGATGAAGAGACACCACGAATTCGCCACTCGCGCCATCCACGCAGGCCAGGAGCCCGATCCGTCGACCGGTGCGATTATGACGCCGATTTACGCGACTTCTACATATGTCCAGGAGAGCCCGGGCAAACACAAGGGATACGATTACGCGCGATCCATTAACCCGACTCGACTTGCCTATGAGCGTTGCATTGCCGATTTAGAGAGTGGCACGCGCGGCTGGGCTTTCGCCTCCGGGTTGGCCGCCATGGCGACGGCTCTCGATGTGCTCGATAGCGGTTCGCACATCGTCGCGAGCGACGATCTCTACGGCGGCACGTTTCGTTTGTTTGATCGCGTGCGGCGTCGCTCCGCCGATCTTGATTTCACTTATGTCGATCTGACTGACCCGACCAGGCTCGAGCGCGCGATTAAATCAAATACGCGGATGGTCTGGGTGGAAACACCGAGTAACCCGTTGCTTAAAATCATTGATCTTGAAGCGATTGCCAAAATGGCGCGCGAACGCAAGATCATTTCGGTTTCCGACAACACATTCGCCACACCATGGATCCAGCGACCAATCGAATCCGGTTTCGATATGGTGATCCATTCCGCGACGAAATACCTGAATGGACATTCGGATATGGTTGGCGGGGTAATCGTCGTTGGTGAAAACAAGGAACTGGCCGATCAAATTGCCTTTTTGCAAAATGCCGTCGGCGCAATTGCTGGACCGTTCGACAGCTTTCTGGTCATGCGTAGTTTGAAAACTCTGGCCTTGCGGATGGAGCGTCATTGCGCAAACGCGTTGGAGATTGCGCGCTGGCTGGAAGAACAACCGAACGTTAAATCAGTCAGCTATCCGGGGCTCAAATCTCATCCCCAACATGATTTGGCGCGGATGCAAATGCGTGGTTTCGGTGGGATGGTTACTATCGTTTTAAAGACTGATCTGGCCGGCACGCGCAGGTTTCTGGAGAACACGCATCTCTTTGCTTTGGCCGAAAGTCTGGGCGGGGTGGAAAGTCTTATTAATCATCCGGCGCTTATGACCCATGCTTCGGTTCCAAAAGAGCAGCGGGAAGCCCTCGGGGTTACCGACTCGCTCGTTAGGCTTTCCGTCGGCGTGGAAGATGTCCGCGACTTGATCGACGATCTACAATTCGCTTTCGAAGCTATTTGAGTGTTACTCTGGGGAGCGCAGGCGTCTGTTCAATGTGGGAGGGACCTTAGTGTCCCGATCAGCGTGTCTATAAGAATCGCGGCGCTAAGGCCGCTCCCACATTGTTAAATGCGCGACGGCGTTTAAGATTTCACCTAATGGGCAGCACCTTTGGCCAACTTTTTCGAGTCACCACCTTCGGCGAATCGCACGGCGGCGGAATTGGCGTGGTGATCGACGGCTGTCCGCCGCAGATCGAAATCGGCGAAGCTGACATTCAGTGTGAGCTCGATCGGCGACGGCCGGGCCAGAGCAAAATTACGACGCAACGAAAGGAGCAAGATCGCTGCGAAATACTTTCCGGAGTATTTGAAGGGAAAACTCTCGGGACACCAATCGCCATCCTCGTGCGCAATCAAGACGCGCGGCCGGAAGCTTATTCCGAAATGAAACAAACATTTCGACCTTCCCATGCCGATTTTACCTACCAGGCCAAGTACGGCATTCGAAACTGGCAAGGTGGCGGCCGCGCCTCCGCGCGTGAAACGATCGGCCGAGTTGCGGCCGGCGCAATTGCTCGCAAAGTACTGCGAAAGTTTTGGGCGAGCCTGGATGTGGTGGCTTACGTGAAGCAGATCCACGAAATTGTGGCGAAGATCGACAGATCGAACGTAAAAACGGAAGAGGTTGAGTCGAGCATTGTCCGCTGTCCGGATTCAACGGCGACGAAACTCATGGCGCAGCTTATTGAGGAAGTGCGGGCGCAAGGCGATTCCCTGGGTGGGGTGATTGAATGCGTGGTGCGCGATGCACCGGCTGGATTGGGCGAACCGGTTTTCGATAAACTCGAAGCTGATCTGGCTAGGGCTATGCTTAGTTTGCCGGCTACGAAAGGCTTCGAAATTGGTTCTGGATTTTCGGCGACGCGGATGCGCGGCTCTGAACACAACGATCCATTTGAGATGCAAGGCGAGCGGGTTCGCACATCAACTAACTATTCCGGCGGTATCCAGGGTGGGATCAGCAACGGCGAAGAGATTTATTTTCGCGTTGCCTTTAAGCCAACAGCTACGATCGCGCACGAACAGCAAACCGTCACGGCAAGCGGTGATGAAACGAAACTGGCCGCACGCGGGCGGCACGATCCGTGTGTGCTCCCGCGCGCTGTGCCAATAGTTGAAGCCATGACCGCTCTCGTGCTGTGCGACCACGCTCTGCGACAGCGTGCCGTTACCCCCAGCGCATGAATCCGCAACTGCAACAAGCGGCCGGGTCACCTGTTTGGCAGCTGGTGTTTATCTCATTTGGCCTGGCCCTTATTTTATTCGAGATCCTGCGCGGCTGGAAACGGGGCATCGCTCGTCAATTAGCGCGCGTCGGTGCACTGATCGCAGCTTATTTCGCAGCTTTTTACGCGGGTCAATTTGCCCTACCGCTCTTGCGACCGTTTTTGAAAGTGCCGGACCCAATCCTGTCGGCTTTGGCCGGTGCGGTGCTGGGGCTGTTTCTCTATGCTCTCATTACTGGTCTCGGCACGATGCTTTTCAAACGCACCAGCCAACATGATTCGGCTTTGGTAAGATTTTTTTATGGATTAAGTGGCGCCACAGTTGGTATTTTCTTTGGCACTTTTCTGGTGTGGCTTGTCGTTGTCGGTGTCAGGTCCTTGGGCGCAGTAGCCGACGCCAAAGTGCAGCACGAGGCCACTGAGCAAAACAATGCTGTGCTGCATGCCGTTGACCGGCGTCGTGGCTTAAGCGGGCCTAACGAAGAATCGCCGACGCTAATGACGTCGCTGGCACGATTGAAGAACTCGCTCGAACTCGGAGTGGTGGGCGATGCCGTAAAAAAAGCGGATGTCGTTCCGACACAGGCTTACGAAACACTTGGAAAAGTTGGGAAGCTAGTTTCCAACCCTGACAGCGCCCAGAGGTTCTTGAGCTTTCCCGGCGCCCATGAATTGAGTCAGAACCCAAAGATCGTTGCCCTGCGAGAGGACTCGGAAATATCCGACATGATTGCACAAGGCCGTTTTCTCGATCTCCTGCAAAACCCAAAGATCTTGGATGCAGCAAACGATCCGGAGCTGGCTCAGAAAATCAAACAATTCGATCTGCAAAAGGCGCTCGATTACGCGCTGGAGCAGAAATAGATCTCGCCCGACGGTCAAAGTGAAGCAGGTGGACCCTCGGAAAATGACGAATGACGAATGACGAATGACGAAGGAATCCCGAAATCCGAATGAGAGTGACAAACACCACCGCTTTTTTATCATTTTTTCATTCGAGTTTAATTCGTCATTCGTCATTCGTGCTTCGTCATTTTCTGTTCGTTGTGACCTTTGCGTCCGTAGTGCGAGTAATCTGACTACAGATGAACTATATCCCCACCATTGGTCTTGAAGTGCACGTTCAGCTGAAGACGCGGTCAAAGATGTTTTGCGGCAGCCCGGTTGAATTTGGAGCGGAACCGAACACTCATACGTGCCCGATATGTCTTGGGTTACCGGGCGCCTTGCCAGTGATGAACCACGAAGCGTTGCGCATGACCATTCTCACCGGCTTGATGCTGGACTGCGATATCGCGGTTACGTCCAAATTCGATCGGAAGAATTATTTTTACCCAGACATGCCGAAAAATTACCAGATTTCGCAATACGACATGCCGCTTTGCACAAACGGCCGTGTTCCATTGCACGATCTGGCCTACCCCAAAGATGCACAAAAAAATATCGCTGTCCCTGAGAAGGAGGTGCATCTCGTTCGGATCCACCTCGAGGAGGACGTGGCCAAAAGTTTTCATTTCGAAAATAGCACCGGCATCGATTTCAACCGTGCCGGCACGCCGCTGATGGAAATTGTTACGCAACCGGAGATCACCTCCCCGGAGGAAGCCTTCGCATTTTTGACATCGCTTAAGCAAATCCTCATATATGGCGCGGTCAGCGACGCCGATATGGAGAAAGGTCAGCTCCGGTGCGATTGTAACGTTTCGGTGCGGCCGGAATCGCAGCGCGAATTTGGGGCCAAGATTGAAATCAAAAATCTGAACTCTGTCAGTGGCGTCCGGCGGGCCCTGGCTTATGAAATTCAGCGGCAAACCAAAGCGCTCGAGCGCGGCGAGACCCTAGAGCAGGAAACTCGCGGCTGGAATGATGTTGCCGGTGAAACTTTTCTCCTGCGGGCGAAAGAATCGGCGCATGATTATCGTTATTTTCCGGACCCGGATCTCGTGCCGGTCAAGAGCGAGAACTTGGTCGCGGAGGCGCGGGCGCGTCTGCCGGAATTGCCAAGGGCAAAGCGCGCTCGTTTCGTCCAGCAGTATCAGGTGAGTCCGTATGATGCCGGTGTGCTGGCGGACGACCTTGATCTGGCGCATTATTTTGAAACAGCGGCCAAAGCTGCGAAGAAACCGAAAAACATCGCCAACTGGGTTTTGAACGACCTGCAAAATGCGCTCAGCACTTCTGGTAAAACCATCAACGACTGTCCAATTCCCCCTCAAGCGCTAGACGAGCTGGTCAATTTGATCGAGAGCGGAAAAATCAGCAGCAAACAAGGCAAGGAAGTTTTCGCGGATATGTTTGCCAGCGGCAAAGGCGCCGGCGCGATTGTGAAGGAAAAGGGCATTGAGCAATTAAGCGATGCAAGCGCGATCGAGGCACTTTGCGATGAGGTGATCGCGGCGAATCCAAAGCCATCCGCGGATTTCAAGGCGGGCCATGCGGCCTCGCTGAATTTTCTTAAGGGTTGGGTGATGAAATTATCAAAAGGGAAAGCCAACCCCCAGCTGGTGGGGGAGATTCTGGAGCGGAAGTTGAAGAGTTAAAGAGAGAACGCCCAACGCCGAACTCGAGTTGGCTTCGCTCCGGCCGGAATGATAATTCTCATTGCGCCGGTGTCATCCTGATCCCGCAGTGGCGGGAGAAGGATCCCTCGCAGACATATTGATCAACCAGGTTACGAACAATTTCCCAAACTCCGTAGGTGAGATCCCTCGCCGTCTCCGCGCCTCGGGATGACAGGCTGAGACCAAGCGACGATGTTTTTACAATGCGCATCCTAGTCGCGCCGGACAAGTTCAAAGGCTCGTTAACCGCGCGCGAAGTGGTGGAGAATATCGCACGAGGTCTGCGCGATATTCTTTCCGACGCGACGATTAGCATCCTGCCCGTGGCCGACGGCGGTGAAGGGACAGCCGAGGTGATCGGCGATGCGCTCGGCGGCTCATGGTTGAAATGCAACGCGCATGATCCGCTCGGTCGTGAAATAGCATGCCGTTACTCCTTTATCGAAAAGCGGAAGCTCGCTGTGATAGAGATGAGCGAGGCCGCCGGCATGAAGCGCTTGCATGTGGAGGAGCGCGATGTCGACCGCGCAAACACCTTCGGCGTCGGTGAGATGATTTTAGATGCGGCGCACCGAGATGCGAAGGAAATCATTGTTGGCCTGGGTGGTAGCGCGACCAACGATGGTGGATTCGGCATGGCGCGAGCGCTAAACTTTCGGTTTTTGGGAAAGCCAGCAACCTCTCATCGAAATCTAGAAACGATTCGGCAGGTCAGCGAGCTTCCGAGATTGGCACGAATCGAACGGCCAAGAGATTTGTCTTTACCGAAAATTATCGCAGCCGCGGATGTGCGGAATCCATTACTTGGTAAAACTGGTGCAACGCGGGTGTTTGGTCCGCAAAAAGGCCTGAAAGCGGAGCAGGTCGAGATTTTTGAGGACGCGTTAAAACGACTTGCTGACATGGTTGCAAAAGAGTTTGGTTTTGATTTCCGAGAAAAACCCGGAGCCGGCGCAGCGGGTGGATTGGGCTTCGGATTGATGAGTTTCTGCGGGGCAACGATCCGACCGGGTTTTGATGTGGTGGCGGAGGCGGTTGAGCTCGAATCGAAAATGAAAGACGCCGATATTGTGATTACAGGCGAAGGAAGCCTTGATGCGCAAACGCTTGAGGGAAAGACGTCCGCTGGAATTGCGACGATGGCGCGGAGACTTGGCAAACAGGTGGTCGCGATTGCCGGACGGACGAGTGAAGATCGAGAAGTACGCGAAGCATTTGATGGCGTTTATACTCTGGCGGAACGCGGAGTCAGCGAACAGGAAAGTATTAAGCACGCCGCGGAGTTGTTACGCGAACGCGCGCAAGAATTGGCAAAGGACTTAGAAAAGACGTCCAACTTTCAACGTCCAGCGTCCAAATGAAATGTGTAGGGGCGGTCTATGACCGCCGGATGACAAATGCGACGCTCATAGAGCGCCGCGACAGGTTTGACGCGTAAAATTCCCGGAGAAGCTGTAGGACGAGGTTCCAATCACGATTGCGCCGGGAACAACCCATGCTGTCGGATGACAGTGGGACCTTGCCAAGGCGCGCAGCAATTCCGGCATGACCGGGGGGAAAGGGATCTGAAGTGAAACTCATCAAATGGTTAACGTTCAATGTCCAACGCCAAACGTTCGACGCTCAATGAAAGAAGCGCACAGGCGTCTTAGCACGCAAGAATCGGATTTCATTCTTCGCCGGGGTGAACGATCATAAGCGTTTTATGCAGGAAATTCCTCCAGATACCCTTACGCCATTCGTCTTCTCCGACCCGGCAGGTAAACGCTGGCCGCGGTTGCGTTTGATCCTGCTGATTGGCGGCATCCTGTTCTTCCTCGGATCCATTCTTTTCGTCCAAACGCTCTTCGTCGCACCGCAAATGCGTGTCCCTTTTTCCCTGCGGCAATTGAAAGGGCAACTGAAAGCCTTGCAAAAGCAGAATCCAGCGGGGCAAGTGGCGCCGAACTCGTTACTTTGGCAGAAGTTTGGCGCGGCGCGGCAAGCAGCGAAGAAACTCGCTGGAGTGGCTCCAGTTCCAGCGGCGAAACAGCGCAAAAAGTCTCCGGACAACGAAGTCCGACTGGCGTTTTACGCAAACGGCGACCCATACAGCTATACCTCACTTGAGCAGCATGCCGCCCAAATCACTCACCTTTGTCCGGAATGGATGTCGGTCGTTAACGGGATGGGCGACTTGCAGATTGATGCAGATAATCGTCTTCCCAAGCTTGCTGCCAATAAAGGGATCGCCTTAATGCCGTTGCTGACGAATCTGGTGGGCGACACGTGGCAACCGGAAGCAATCGAGAACCTGGCGCACGCTGCCGCGGACCGGCAAGACCGCTTTATTCAGAACGTGCTGACGGTTCTGCGCAACGCCAAAGCGGCTGGTGTGGTGGTCGAGTGGGAACAAATCGATCCGGCCTACAAGAAAGACCTCACCTCGTTTATCGACAAATTTGCCGACGTTCTTCACGACGATCACAAGCAACTTTGGCTTTGCGTTCAGCCGGGGCAGGAACTGGATTATATCGATTTCGATGTGCTGGGCGACAACGTCGACCGTTTTGTGGCTCTGCTCTTTGACGAAACCTCCGACATTGATGCACCGGGCCCGCTGGGTTCGCGTTCCTGGTTCGAAGGTTGGCTGCATGTGCTGCTTGAAGACACGGACACCAAACAATGGATCATCGCGCTGGGTAGCTACGGGTATGATTGGACCATCGGCGCAAAAAAAGCGGAGCTGATCAGTTTTCCAGAAGCGATGAGTCGCGCCAACAGCGCAGAGGTAGAGACGACCGAAGTAGTGTCACCGAGTTACAATCCGTATTTTTATTTCGAGGAAGGGGACAAGGAACATGCCGTCTGGTTCCTGGATGTGGTGACCTTCCTCGATCAGCTTCGTGAAGTCCGCGATCAAAAGGCCGGGGGATTTGCTCTTTACCGGCTGGGAACGGAAGACCCTGCAATTTGGAACGTGTTGAGCGTGCGGCACGACTTTAGGATGGACGAGCAAACGCGCCAGGCCGTGGAGATTCTCGCCGGCACGGACACCATCACAGATGTAGGCGAAGGCGAAATTGTCACGGTGGATGAAAGTCGCTCTGACGGAATGCGAAGTGTGGCGGTGGATAACGACGGTTATCTGACCGCGAAGTACACGAAATTTCCGGAATTTCCGACACTTTATCATCAAGGCGCGGGGAGTGAAAACCAGGTCGCCATCACTTTCGATGACGGGCCTGATCCGGAGTGGACGCCGAGAGTCCTCGATATTTTAAAAGCAGCCAACGTCAAAGCGGCATTTTTTCTCGTGGGTGTAAATGCGGAGCACTATCCCAATCTGGTACGCCGGATCGTCAACGAAGGCCACGAGATTGGGAACCACACTTATTATCATCCGAATCTTGGGCTATGCTGGCCTGAGCATATTCGTCTCGAGCTAAACGCGACGCAGCTTCTGATTGAGAGCATTACCGGGCGCGCCACCACCTTGTTTCGTCCGCCCTATGCAGCCGATAGTAGCCCATCACAGTTGAGCGAATTGATTCCTTTGCAAATCGCGCAAGACCTCGACTACCTGGTTGTTTTGGAAAACATCGACCCACAAGACTGGGCGAAACCGGGCGCCGACATCATCCTGCAGCGCGTAAAACAACAACGCCACGACGGCAATATCATTCTCTTGCATGACGCCGGGGGCGATCGATCCCAAACGGTCGAAGCGCTCCCGAAGATTTTGGATTGGCTGCATACTCGCGGCGATAGCGTGGTGCCCTTGAGTACCCTGCTTGGCACGACGCGTGATGATCTGATGCCTCGGTTAGAGGAGGATGGCCAGTCGCTGGCGCGGATTGTTAGCGCGACAGGCTTTAGAATTTACCACACCATCGAAGAATTTCTTTGGGCTTTCATGATTGTCGCGACGGCGCTGGTGGTGATTCGCACCCTGATCGTCATTTGGCTGGCCTATCGGTTTCGACGACTACCGAAATCGGAATTTGCCAGACCTGTTAGCGTCGTAATTGCTGCCTACAACGAAGGAAAAGTAATCGCCAGTACTCTGCGGGCACTTCTCCGTAGCGACTACAAAGGCGAAATTGAAGTCATCGTGATCGATGATGGCTCGCGCGACGAAACTGCGGCCGAAGTTCAGAGTGTCGCACAAGTTGATCCGCGCATCCGGCTCGTGCGTCAGGAAAATCGTGGCAAAGCGCGCGCTCTGCAGCGCGGTCTCACCGCCGTCCGGCACGAAATTGTCGTGTTTATTGACGCCGACACCCAATGTCAAAGCGACACGCTTTCACGCTTACTCGAACCGTTCGCGGACGAGCGAATCGGCGCGGTTTCAGGGCACGCCAAAGTTGGGAATCTGCGCACTTTTATCGCGCGATGCCAAGCCCTGGAGTATACCTGCGGTTTCAATCTCGATCGCCGCGCTTACAATCGCTGGAATTGCATGACGGTGGTGCCCGGCGCGATCAGCGCCATCCGCAAAGATGCAATCGATCAAGCCGGCGGTTTGAGTTTGGAAACGCTGGCCGAAGATACAGACCTGACGTTGTCGCTCCATAAACATCGGCAGCGCATCGTTTACGTCCCAGGTGCGATCGCTTGGACGGAAGCGCCCGAGAGTGTGCGCACCCTTGCCCGCCAGCGGTTTCGTTGGGCTTATGGCACACTGCAATGCCTTTGGAAACATCGTGACATGGTTTTCAACTGGAACTATCGCGCGCTCGGCTGGTTCAGTTTGCCGAGCGTTTGGTTTTTCCAAATTATCCTCGTGGGCGTCACGCCGATGGTGGATCTCTTTCTGCTCGGATCATTGCCTTTCGGCGCATGGGGCGCGGTCATGCCCTTTGTCGTTACGTTTTTGGCCATGGACTTAATTCTGGCGACACTCGCGTGTATCCTGGAACGCGAACCCGTCACGCGCGCGTGGCGCATCTTGCCAATGCGATTGATTTACCGGCCGCTGCTTAGTTACTGCATCTGGAAAGCAATCTTGCGAGGAATCAAAGGTGCGTGGGTGAGTTGGGGAAAACTGGAACGGACGGCCTCGGTCCCAGTCCGAGCTTAGAGAGACAGAGGCGGAAGCGAGCGCTGATTACGAATCCGGAACAGATCCGCGCAACACGCACAGCGAATAGGGCGGCAGGTAGTACGATGGGGAGGCTGTGCGCAAAAAATGCACGGGCGGCAGGCTTCGTATGGGACGACCGTTCTGCCCGTCATCGCGCCAGGCGTACTGCTGGCGCGAGAACTGAACGATATTCACCTTGCCTCGAAACGTAACTGGCGGTCGCGTGTCAGATAATTTGAAGTGCACACTTAATTGGGCGACATGGTCCGGATCTTTGTTGATGGCAAGAAGAGCCCATTCCTTATCCGGTCGCCGGACTGCATAAACGCTGATCGCAGGCAAGGATGAGTTATCCTGCTCAACACTGACCTGAAATATTTCGTGCAAGTCGCTTCTCGGCTGCATCCATTCTTTTGTGATCATGCGGGCGCTGTAATAGGTCGATAAGCGATTGATTTTGTTACGCCTTGCGTCGATCTGCAGCATCATAAGATTCCCCCAGGAACAGCCTAGCTCATTCACCAGATAATTTGGTTCATACCCATACATGTAGGCTTTGCTGCCTCCCAAGCTGAGGAACGATCCGACGACGTCCGCCGCGAAAAGCGCTCCTTCGATATCGACCTCATGACGCCCGGTAAACACAGAATACCCATATTCTGTCATGAGCCACGGTATCTCAGAAGAAACGCCGTCTTTACGCAAGCTCGACATTATCGAAGCAAGTCGCCCAGGTACCTCTATTAGCTGGGGAGGCGCCGAGTTGGAGCAGATGTCGTCGAACGGATAAAATTCGAACGAGAAAAAATCCAACGGACATTGATTGGCTTGAATGCGACGCAGGAAGCGGTTCATCCAAAAGCGATTGCCCGAGGAGTCTGGCCAGGTGAGCAATTGCGATTCGAAATTCTGAAGGCTTGGCCCTCCAAGCCTGAGCTGAGAGTTCAGCGCGTGGAGACGCCGAGCGACTCCGGAGTAAAGGACAGCATAGTCTTCCGGCGAAACCCATTGTCCGTCTGGTTCTTCGCCAAGTTCAATGTGCTCGATCCGATAACCGCGCCGCAATAGATAGCTGATCTCCGCTGTGGAATTATCAGGCGTGTCGTACAAAACTCCCACCGGCACAAGCACAGGCAGATGGTTGGTGAGCTCACTGCGCAGAACAAAATCCAGTCCGGGCTGTTCGGTCTTGTAGTCGACATCCAAAGCTCGGTGCCAGGGATCGGTTGACGATACGTAGATCACCGTTTGTTTATGCCTGTCTGGTGCGTGACGGACTAGATCGTTGAAATCGCCCTTGTCATCGGTCGTACCGATGCCGATCTCGCGGACCGCGAATCCAAGGGTATCTCGAACGTCGTTTGATGGTATGGTTGTTCGCGAACTCCGGCTCATTACCAGCCGTACGAACCGAACTGAAAGAGGACTCGACGCGAGTCGAATGAGCTCGTCTCCGCCGGAGCTGTGAGTGACTAATCCTTGCGGAAAGAGGCGCCACTCGTCTGGCCGGTCGATGTGGAGGTGCATCGGATCCGGTCCGGTCCAGTATTCGACGCGATACTCCTCGGCATAGGGTTTTCCCCAAGAAACGCGGATAGAGTTCACCGTCTTAACCGATCCCAAATCGATCACCACCCACTGCGGATGGATCTCGTTAGGCTCGCCCGTAAAGTACTGATCAAGATACGGATTGCTTTTCCAGAAGGAATCTCGGTCGCCGTCCGCAATGCGTGAGTAACCGTCGTCGTTCGCCTGGTCGATGGTATTTCCGCGACGCGGCAAACGGTACCCGTAGGAGACATTGATCGGGCCGGCGATGGAATCATCGGACGTCCAATAACCACATGTGTGTGAGGCATCACTCCAACTGCCGTGCGGGTTCCAGTGCCAAACCTCGCCGGCCAGTTCTGTGCGCAGCCGGTAAGCCAAAGGTCCAAATCCAGCCGATCGCATTGCGGCGATGTTTGTTTGCGGGAATAGGCGAGCACATTGCCCTCGCTCGTGACCATCGACGCCCGCGCCGATCGCTTCTGTCGGCACGCATGCATTTACGCGATGATCGGCAGCGACTACGGCTGAGACGGGAATCGCGTTGTGCGGATCGGCGTAGCCGGCTGTTTCCGCCGCTGCCACGGTTGTTAGCAATTGGAGGCAGTAAATTGCGCCAACGGATAATCTCATGGCGCCGGCAAGCATTGAAGGCGAATCGGAAATCCTTGCTGGCAGGTGGGCCCTCGCTAAGCAACGCAAGAGTTGCACAATCATAACTGTTCAATGCAGCACGCGTCACCCATGCGTTCTTCTCTTTATGAGCCAGGCCACTTAAAATCGGTGTTCTGATCCTCGGTGCTCAATTTGGTCAATTATCATGCTCGGAAAGTTTTCGCCGTCACCGTCCACGGTTAGCGACTTGATTGGGAATTTAATGTGTGATTGCATGGAAAAATAAGAGTGGCTCAAGCTGGACAGCTATTTGTGTTGCACGCAGCTTGCAGCGCATGCGTCCGGCGGCAGTTGTGTTCGTTTTTTCAATGGCCGTCTCGATCTTTTCGATCTCGGGATGTCATAAGCTCATCCTAACCGAAAAGCTTGATCCGAATACGCCGGTAGAAGTAGTGATTCCCGAGCATGGCGCGTACACGGGCGCGTTCATCGATTTCGGCGATGCGGAAGACGCCCTATCTCTCGATATGATCGAGGATTTTGAGACGATGGTCGGCAAACATCAAGCCATTATCGCGTCGTCGAGCTATTGGGGTGAACAAAATTTTCCGACCGCAAACTTGAACATTATCTGGCGCCATGGCTCGCTTCCTCTCGTCTTTTGGTCGCCATGGGACCGGCCTTACGAACAGAATAAGGGACCCGACCGCTTCAGCCTTAACGCAATTATTGCCGGCGCTTGGGATGACTATATCGATCGGTGGGCTGATGCGGCCAAGGCATTCGGCAAACCTATGATCGTGGTCTTCGCCAACGAGATGAACGGTGATTGGTTTCCCTGGTCAGGCATTTATTACGGAGGCGATGAGCGCGATGCAGAGCACGACACTTGGAAAGGGCCGGCCAACTTCAAAACCGCTTATCGCCATGTGGTCGATCGAGTTCGGGCGCGCGGTGCGACCAATATTAAGTGGATGTTTCACACGAATAATTATTCGTACCCGCTCGATACCTGGAATTTCGCGCCGGCTTATTATCCCGGTGCGGACTATGTCGATTGGCTCGGCTTGAGCGTTTATGGTCAGCAGTATAAAGACGAACCTTGGGCCAACGTTCAATCGCTGGTCGATTGGCCTTACCAGGAAATGTCCAGGCTCGATCCGAACAAACCGATTATGATTGCGGAGTGGGCGACAGGCGAGTTCCCGCGCTCCGGAGACAAAGCTGCCTGGATCAAGGAGGGGCTGGATTTGTTTCGAATGCGATATCCTCGCATTAAGGCCGCAGTTTACTGGCACGAGCGCTGGCAGAATCCCGACGAATCTTACAGCAACCTGCGTGTGAACTCATCGGTCGAGTCGTTGAATGCCTACCGGGAAGGGGTTGCGCATCCAGATTGGTTGGGTGATTTGATTTTAAGAGTAATTACTCCCGCGAAGGCGAAGTGATTGCAATCCGCATTGACGCCGCCGCTCCTTGTTTTACGCGCCTAATTACCTATCGAAGCTCACTCCACTTTGCTCTTCTTTTGCCAATCCACGATGATTTTCCAGTCGCCACTGCGGTCATACCTCCAGATTGTGAGATAATAACCTTGCTCGGGAGCGTTGCCGTGTTCATTCGAATACGGACCGTAGCGCCACGCCAGATCATTTGATGCGCTCTTGCCCGCCCCGGATATTTGGCGCGTCATCTTCCCGTGGTCTGAATTGAGCATGATTTTCGCGGACTCTTTCCCAACCGCCGGAAAATTTTCGTCTCGAAAAATTCTAACCTCATCGCTTGCGAAATCGAGCAGCCCCGCGCCCGCATCGAGCTTTAAGCGGTTCGCGAATAGCTCTTCCGTTTTCGCAAAGACTGACTCATTTTTTGGCGCCGGATATGGCAAAGAAAATTGAACCTCACCGGGCTCCGCCGTCGGCTTCGGATGGCCGATTCCGGCATCGACAATCACTTTCCAGGAATTGTCCGGCTGTTTTTTCCAAACGGAAACAAATTGGCCGAACGCGAATGGTGCTTCGTCGGTCGCCGATTTTTTTAGTTGCCACGGCCCGGTTGTGACTCCGAGCTCGCTGGAATTGGAGATCGTGGCGAAAATCGGCCGCCAATTCAGCTGTCGTCCCTTGTCTTCATACTTTGCGTAAAGTGCCTTCCCATTCGCCGGCTCGGGACGAAGAATGATCGCGTCGTCCGCGAGAAATTGCAGAAACGATTCGCGAATTCCTCGGTGGAGAGAAGCAGCGGCGAAGTTCTTTTCCGATTCCACGACGGCGCGGAGAGCCGTCATCGAAGCGTTCTCTTCCGCAGCGCCGATGCCAGGCGCGATTAAAACCAGCAACAGGAAAAATTTACGTGGTTTAAACAAAATAGGGATTTGGCGGCGTCTTAATTATAAAAGACCGTGAAGAGGTCATGGAGAATGTCGCCACTGATGAAAGTTGGAGAACTAGTTTTTCTGAGCTCGCCCCTGGCTTGCTGCTTTTTGCGCGGCAATGGGTGCGGTCGGGAGCCGATGCGGAAGACATTGTTCAGGAAGCTTTCGTCAAATTTTGGCGGCGCAATCACAATGTCAATAATCGGGCCTTGCTCTATGCGACCGTCCGCTCGATCGCGCTCGATCTCATTCGCCGCGACAGCCGCCGAGCGCGACGCGAAGCCGAAGCTTATTCCGACGCTGAGCAGGCGGTCGAGCCAAAATTTGAAATCGCGGATGAATCGCAACGTTTGTTGGGTAATGCCGTTGATCGTTTGCCACGTGAACAACGTGAGGTCCTGGTGATGAAAATTTGGAATGATCTCACGTTTGCCGAAATCGCGGAGACTTTGGGTATTTCGCAAAACACCGCCGCCTCGCGTTATCGCTACGCGTTGGCCGCTTTGAAAAAGGATTTGCTGCCGCAATGAACGACTTCTCCGAACTGGAAAATGAACTGAAAAAGTTGCGGCCTTTATCGGCTTCACCGAAGCTTTTCTCGCGTGTCGAGCAGGGACTCACCAACGTCACCAGCGACGACACGCTGTCCGGTAAAGTCATTCGCCCGGAGCGCTTTCGAATCAACTGGCTCTCGTTTGGTATCGCGCTCGGCGCGGCCGCTGTGTTGCTCATTTTCGCGCGCCTCGACCTGAATCGTTCAGTGAAAAATGTCCCTGTGGTTGCTTCGGTCACGCCGGCGCCAAGAGTGGCAAACGCGATGCCAGCGAACCAATTTATTCCCGCCGGCGCGAGCCAGGTTGTCTACCAATCGCGGGATGAGGGTTTGATCTTTCCCGGCGAATCCGCCCAACCTGTGCGCCGGGTACGTTCGCGAATGCGCGAGACATCGCAGTGGCGCAATCCTGCCACCGGCGCGTCTCTGCGCGTTTCTTATCCGAGCGAGCAGGTCGAGCTTATCCCCGTTTCTGGCCAATGATTTTAATATACCGCCAGTCCGATCCGCCAATCGGACGGACTCGTCCCGTAGCGAGCTCAGACCGCCAGTCCGGCTCGGACCCTTAACCTAATGAAAAACATGAAACGAAAACCCCGCCCGCACCACCAAACCCGGTCAATCCGCCGGAGCGGCGTGAAAAGATGCCGAAGGTGCCGGTCACATTTTTGGGTGTCGAAACTTCGTCGGTCCCGCCGGTCGTGTGCGATCAACTCGCACTGGCCAAAGGTTTCGGCCTCGTCGTTGACTACGTCGTGCCGGACAGCCCCGCGGCCGCGGCGGGCATCCAGCAAAATGACATCCTGAAAATGCTGAATGACCAGATTTTGACGGAGCCTGATCAACTTTCGAAACTGGTGCGCAGCTATTCTGAGGGAACAAACATCACGTTCACGGTGCTGCGAAAAGGTCAGGAACAAAAAATCAGTGTGAAACTGGCAAAAAAGGAAGTGCCGCAGCGCCGCTCCTTTGGTCCGCGTGGGCGTGATTTTGGATTGGGGGATCAAGATTTTGGCGATTTGCGGGAAAATCTTCGCGATCAACTCGGCGATTTGAAGGATCAACTTGGTAATGCGAAGCAAGGCATGATTCATGACGCGGTGATGAAGGCGCATGAGGAAGTAATGCGGGCAAAGGAGGAGGCCCTGCGGGCGGGTCAACGTGTGCGCGATGAAGCGCAGCGTGCCCGTGACGAAGTGCGGCATGCCAGAGATGAAGCACAGCGTGAGCGGGACAAGGCGCAGCATGCGCGCGATGAAGCCCGGCGCGAAGGTGGAGAAATAAAAATCACACACAGAGACGACAACGGCTTGAAGACGACGAAGATCGACATGGGCAAGGCGCAGATTGTCTTCTCCGATGACAAAGGTGAATTGCGGATTGATTGCGCCGAGGGAAAACGAATTTTGACGGCGAAAGATCCAAAGGGGCTGTTGTTATTTAGCGGACCGGTCGAGACAAGAGAAGACATCGACAAGATCCCGGCTGAAGTGCGCGATCGCTTCGAGAAACTGCAGCAAAAAGATCTGCCTTCTGTAGTCGATTCGGATGAAAATGATGAGGACGACAATTCGGCTGACCTGGATGATGAAGACGATGAAACTTCATCGCCCGAGCAGGTCTCGATTCAATCCTTTCCCCGCAGCGTCTGGATGTTCCGCACTCTCTTGATTTGAGGCAGAAACTCCGCCGGGCTTCTTAACCCGGCCCGGCCAGCCGCTCGGCGGAGTTTTCCTTGTCGATCTTTCGCGCGCCTATAAATTTGGCGCGATGCTGGCGATTATTTTGTTACCGGGCCGAGCGGCAGCACGATCTTGCCGAACAATTCGTTGAGCACCTGGGCGAGGCCAGCGTAAATTGCGGAGAATCCGCAGAGGATTCCCTCATAACCGGTGACATGCTTGAATCCGGTACTCGCCGCAGTGAAATCACCGATGGCGAGTAGGAAGAACAGGATCGTGAGCGTGGCGAAAACAATTTGCAGCGCACGGTTTAGCCGCAACGTGCCGACAAACATGACGGCGGTGAACAGTCCCCACATAGCCAAATACGCGGCCATTGCCGTGTCGTTGGACGGGGCGCCCCATCCCAGTTTCGCGAAAATGATCAGTGTCACGAGCGACAACCAGAACAAGCCGTAGGAAATGAAAGCGGTAGTGGCGAAAGTGTTCCCTTTCCTCCATTCCATGATGCCGGCGATGATTTGCGCGGCACCGCCGTAGCAGATACCCATCGCCAGAATCATGCTATTGAGTTCGTAGAAGCCGGCGTTGTGCAGGTTAAGCAACACGGTAGTCATGCCAAAACCGAGCAGTCCGAGTGGAGCTGGATTGCCCGTGCTGTCCTTGATCTGAGTGACGGATTCGTTCATATGAAATCTGCAAAAGGGTCAAAGGTTATGGGAAGAGTCAGAGCCCGAGTAACGCCAATCTTACCGTAGAGGGAAATTGCTTCTCGCCGATTGTCCCGACTTACGCCGTGATAGCGAGCTCCCACATATTGAATGCGCAACGGCCGAGACACTCTTTCAACAGTGATCAAACGTGAGATGGACTGTCAATAGTAAGCGTTGTTCTCGGGATGTCCTCCGTAATACTTTTGTGCTGATGCGAATCCTCTTGTTTATAGCGGCTGTCGCGATTTGTTCTTCGCTCCGCGCCCAAACAGTTGCCAGTCCGGCCCGGACTTCTCCGTCGGCCGGCGCGCCATCGCTCGAGCAACGCGTCTCCGATCTTGAAGCTTATGTGAACAATGCCGCGCGCGGAGCCGATGCCGGGAACCCGCAAGTTACGTCAAATATTTCCGGCTCCGGCCCCGGCCATAATGCCTGGATGATGACCTGCGCTGCGCTGGTGCTTTTCATGACCCTTCCGGGTCTCGCGCTGTTCTATGGAGGACTTGTGCGTGCGAAGAACGTGTTGTCGGTCCTGGCGCAATGTCTCGGCATCGCTGGATTGGTCGCGATTCTTTGGTGGGCCGTCGGATATTCGCTTGTTTTCTCGCACGGCTCGCCGTTTTTCGGCGGTCTAAGATTCGCCTTTCTGCGCGGCGTCAATTCGCAGCCGAATGGCGATTACTCCTACTGGGTATCGCAAAACGTCTTCGCGATGTATCAACTGATGTTTGCCATCATCACACCGGCGTTAATTATCGGCTCCATCGCTGAGAGAATGAAATACGCCGCCGTGCTCATGTTCGTCGCGATCTGGATGTTGGCCGTTTATTTCCCGATCGCCCACATGGTCTGGGGAATCGACGGTTGGATGAACGGCGTGTGGAATCCCAGGGCAAAAATCACTGCGATGGATTTTGCCGGCGGCACCGTCGTTCATATGTCATCGGGCTGGTCCGCGTTGGTGCTTTGCATTTTGCTCGGGCGCCGCCTGGGGTTCAGCAAGGAAATTATGGCGCCACACAGCATGGTGCTCTGCATGGTCGGAGCTGGAATGCTTTGGGTGGGCTGGTATGGTTTTAATGCCGGCAGCGCGCTGGGCGCGGACGGCATTGCCGCAAACGCATTCACCACTACGACACTCGCGACCGCGGTGGCCTCGTTTACGTGGGCAATGATGGAATACCTTCTGCGCGGGAAGCCAAGTGTGCTCGGATTTTGTTCCGGGGCAGTAGCCGGGTTGGTTGTGATTACTCCAGCTTGTGGATACGTCGCGCCGACCGGTGCCGTCATTATCGGCGTGGCCGCGGGCATCATTCCTTTTTTTGCCTGTACGAAATTGAAAGCGGCGCTCGGCTACGACGATGCGCTTGATACTTTCGGCGTGCACGCGGTCGGCGGCACGCTCGGCGCATTTCTCACAGGTGTGCTTGCGACCGCGACCGTGAATTCAAACCTGGCGCCAGCTACGAGCGCGCCACTCAATGCCGCGACCCAAAACGGGCTGGCCAGGATTATTGGGCATACGCTTTGGCTCGAGCAATTGAAGGCAATCGCTATCACCATCGCACTCGCGGTCATTGGAACTGCGATCATTGCTGCGACT
>WNGI01000597.1_pt1 | contig 27424 bp, 31 predicted proteins | sample 5400621 | NCBI WGS metagenome assembly WNGI01 (sample SAMN13153374, study PRJNA577476) | soil metagenome | isolation source: 20 cm soil or saprolite under Garry oak tree replicate 1 | place: USA:California | collected 2016-06-15
GAAAACGCCTGGTGGCCTGAGGCCTATTCCCCCCCGCTCCCGCGGTACATCGGGTTTGCGGGGCCGTGGCCCGACCCCAAGGGGAGCGCCGCGCGGATGGCGCCCGTGATGAACACCTTGGCGTCCCGGATCGCCTCGATCGGCGGAGCGCCGCGGGCCAGGCCGGCAGCGATGGCGGCGGAGAAGATGCACCCGGTGCCGTGCGTATGCTTGGTCGGGATCCGCGGAGCCTCCAGCCGTTCCACCCGCTCCCCGTCGAAGACGACATCCTGAGCGGCCCCTTCGAGGTGGCCCCCCTTCACCACCACGTACCGCGGGCCCAGGGCGTGGAGGGCGCGGGCCGCGTCTTCCATTTGCGCCGGCGTGGCGACCGGGCGGTCGAGGAGCGCGGCGGCCTCGTGCAGGTTGGGGGTGGCGACCAGAGCGAGCGGCAGGAGGGTGCGGCGGAGTTCCTCGCGGGCCTCCGGGCGCAGCAGCGGCGCCCCGCTCTTCGCGATCATCACCGGGTCGATCACGAGCGCATGAATCCGGTGCCGGCGGATCTCATCCGCGACGGCCTCGATGATCGGCGCGCTGCTGAGCATTCCGGTCTTCACCGCATCGACGCCGATGTCCAGGACGACGGCGTCGATCTGCTGGCGCACGAACTCCGGGGAGAGCTCCACGATCGCCGTGACGCCCGTGGTGTTCTGGGCGGTGAGCGCCGTGATCGCGGTCATCCCGAACACGCCGAGGGCGGAAAACGTCTTGAGATCGGCCTGGATGCCGGCCCCGCCGCCGGAGTCCGACCCGGCGATCGTGAGCGCGCGTGGAATTCGCACCACGGTCACCTCCTCGTGGAGAAGTGATCCCAGCCCTGCGCGGCGAGCGGCCGCCGCTGCCCGCCGGGGCGGTAGATCCACCGCCCCTCGGGCTCCGGGAGGATTTCGCCGATGCGGGTCAGGGGCACATCCATCTGCGCCGCGGCGCCTGCGGCCCCGGCGTCGAACCCCCGGTCCGCCGTGAACAGGAGCTCGTAGTCCTCGCCCCCACCGAGGGCCCACGCCGCGGGGTCGAGCCCCGCGGCCTGCGCCGCCTGCGGGAGGCCTTCCGGCCGCGGCAGCCGCTCTTCATCGAGCCGGACGCCGACATGGGATGCCTCGACCAGGTGGAGCAGGTCGCTGGCCGTCCCGCCGCTGGTGTCGATCATCGCGCCGAGCGGCCGCTCAGCCAGGACCTGCCCGGCCTGGACGCGCGGGGTGGGCCGGCGATACGCCGCGGCGAGCCCCGCGGCGCCGGGGACCTGGACCTCGGGGTGCTGCAGCAGAAAGCGGCCGGCCGCGGCCTTGCCGACGGTGCCCGTCACCCATACGCCGTCCCCGGGCCTGGCCCCCGCCCGGGTGACGGCGTGCCGCGTCCCGTCCAGCGAGCCCAGCGCCGCGACGTCCACGATCAGGGGCCCGGCGGTGCGGGAGATGTTGCCCCCGACGATGAGGACACCGTAGGCGCCCGCGATCTCGGCGAGCCCCCGGTAGATCCCCTCGATGGTCGCGAGCTGCGTCTCCGCGGGAAGCGCGAGCGAGATCAGCGCGTACCGCGGCATCCCCCCCATGGCCGCGATGTCGCTGAGGTTCACCGCGAGCGCGCGCCAGCCGACGTCTTCCGGCCCGCAGAGATCCCAGGCGAAGTGCACGCCCTCCACCTGGATGTCGCACGTCGCCACCACCGGTCCGGCGCACTGCAGCACCGCGGCGTCGTCGCCGATGCCGACGGTGACGCCCGGGCCGGCCGCAGGGACGAGCCGCCGGAGCCGGTCGATCAGTCCGAACTCTCCGAGCGATGCCAGGGGGCTGCTATCGGGGGAGCGCGGCATCAACCTCTCTCCGAATCCGGCGCACGGCGGCCGCCATATCATCGGCCAGGGTGACCGCCGTAATCACCGCGACGCCCGCGGCGCCGGCGCGGATGACCGCGGCCGCGTTGTCCGCCGTGATCCCGCCGATGCCGACGACCGGGAGGCGCACGGCCAGGCGGATCTCGCGCAGGCGGTCCAGTCCGACCGGCGGCCCGGCGTCGGCCTTCGTCGCCGTCGCGAAGACGGCCCCCACCCCGAGGTAGTCCGCTCCCGCCCGCTCGGCCGCGACGGCTTCGTCGACGGTGGCGGCCGACACGCCGATCACCGCATCCCCGCCCGCGAAGGCGCGCACCGCGCCCGCCGGAAGGTCGTCCTGCCCGACGTGGACGCCGTCCGCGCCCGCGATCATCGCCACGTCGGCCCGATCGTTGACGATGAAGGTCACCCCGGCGGCGCGGCAGAGCGGAGCGATCTGCCGCGCCGCCTCCACGATCCGCCGGGCCGGCTCATCCTTCATCCGGAGCTGCACCGCGGTGGCGCCCCCGCGGATCGCCGCCTCGGCGATCTCGCGGGGGGAGCGCTCCCGGTCCGCGCGGGAATCTGTGAGCACGTAGACACGCCAGTCGCGGATCACTCGACCGTCATCCGGGCCCGACGCAGGACGGCCGGACCGTCCAGCGCATCCAGGGCATCCATCAGCGCGGCCCGGAACGTGCCGGGCCCCGAGGCGCGCTCGGCCGCGTACTCGGCGGCCACTTCGAAGCAGACGAGCCCGGCGACGGCCGCCGAGAGCGCATCGGGCTCGACGGCGGCGAAGGCAGCCACCGCCGCCGTCGCCATGCACCCGCTCCCCGTGATCCGCGCCAGGAGGGGATGCCCGTTGGCGATGCGCACCGTCGTGGCGCCGTCGGTCACCACGTCCTCCACCCCGGTCGCGGCGACCACCGCCCCTGTCTGCTCCGCCACCCCGCGGGCCAGGGCCTCGATCTCCCGGGGCGCCCCAAGGGCATCCACGCCGCGCACGGTCCCGGCCCGCCCGGCGAGGGCGGCGACTTCTCCCGCGTTGCCGCGCACACACCGGCACCGGACCTCCGCCAGGATGCGCCGGCTCTGCGCGGAGCGGAACCTCGTCGCCCCCGCGCCCACCGGATCGAGGATGACAGGCACCCCGCGCGCGTTGGCCGCGCGGCCGGCCAGCACCATGACATCGACGGCCGCCGCGGTCAGCGTCCCGATGTTCAGGACGAGCGCGGCGGCCTGCGCCGCCATCTCCTCCACCTCTTCGCGGGCGTGCGCCATGACGGGGGAGGCGCCGAGCGCGATCGTCGTGTTCGCCACGTCGTTCATGGTGACGAGGTTGGTGATGTGGTGGACCAGCGGTCGCTGTACGCGCACCCGGTCCAGCTGCGCGGCCACGTCCTGGGCGGAGATGCGCGTCACGGGCCGCCCCGTCGAATGCGGGTCAGCCACCGGTGAAACCAGTGGCGGGCCCGCAGGCGCAGGTCCACCCGGTCGGTCGCCTCGCGCATCGCCTCGAGGGTGACCTCACCCCGCCGGTATCTCACGTGCACCTCTTTGGTCGCCAGGTCCACCTGTGCGCTCTGCACTCCGGGGAGCTCCTCCAGAGCTCCGACCACGCGGCTCGCTCAGAGGTGACAGAGGATGCGGTCCGCCCGAAAGACCGCCTCCTCCGCTCCGCCGGGCCGCCCGGGCCCGGACTCGCCCATCCCCGGTGCCCCAGGTGCCCCCGCCCGGGATGGGCCGCTCACGGCTGCGCGGCCCACTGGCCGACGGCAGGGACGCGCCGCAGGGCGCGGATGAACACGTATCCGAGAATGGCCCCGGGGATGCTGCTCCAGAGAAACGCCGTCAGAAAGAACCACCACGTGCCGTGCGAGCCCACGAGCGGGGCAACAATCCACGCGGCCAGGGTTCCCCCGATCGGCCCCGTCCCGAGCGGCTCGCACAGCGCCGCCGCGTCGGTGCGCAGCAGCCGGTAGGCGTAGCCGACGGCCAGCGCGCCGAAGGGGCTCCCCGGGAACGCGAAGGGCGTCCCCCAGTGGAGCAGGTTGCGGAGGAACGCGGTGACCACGGCCGCGCCGGCAGCATACCACGGTCCGAGCAGGATGCCGGCGATGGCGTTGATCGTGTGCTGGAACGGCGCCACCTTGGTCGGACCGACGGGAACGCTGATCAATCCGAGGAGCGTCGCCAGCCCGGCAAACATCGCGGCGAGTGTGAGCCGCCTGAGGTGCTGGCTGCGGTCACGATCCGTCTGTCCGATCATACGGGCCACTCCTCCATGCGGTCTGCCATCTCCCAGAACATATACTCGTAGCGCTGGCTGCGGAGATACGCCTCCCGAAGCGCAGCCTCCCGGCCCGCGGGCAGTTCCTCCGCGACCCGGTCGAGCACATCCGCCGCCCACCGGGCGAACGCCTCGTACTCCTCCGCGGTGTACATTCGGATCCACTCGGCATACAGCGGGTGCCGATCCCACCCCTTCTGTGCCCGGAGCGCGCTCGCGATCTCCCAGTACCCGTGCGCGCACGGGAGGATGGCCGCGAGAATCGTGGACAGGTCCCCGGTCTCCGCGGCGAGCCGCAGGTGGTTGGTATAGGCGACCGTGGTGGGGGCGGGCCGGGTGGCCTCGAGGACTTCGGGCGCGATCCCGGCCTTTCGCGCGAACCGGCGGTGCAGGTCCATCTCCACGTTGAGCGTCAGGGTGAGCAGGCCGGCCAAGCGGGCCGCCACGGCCAGCTCCTCGGCGCGGGCCGCGGCCAGCGCCAGCACCCGGCAGTATTCGATCAGGAACAGGTAGTCCTGCCGCAGATAGAACTGGAACCGATCCTCGGCGAGATCCCCGCTCCCGAGCCCGCGCACAAACGGATGGGCGTGGATGCGTTCGCGGAGCGGCGTCGCCGCTGCCTGGAGGCGGGCGAAGAGACTCATGCGCCGCACCACTCGGCGATCACCCCTGGAGGACATGCGCTCCCCATCCTTACGGAGTCAGGTTCGTGTACAACTCTGCTGTGGACACGGGCGCGGCCACAACCTTGTGCGCGGCGAGCCACCGGTCGAGCTCGCCCCACCGCGCCGCGGACTGCACCTGGGACCGCGCGTACGTCGGGAGCGTCGCCTGGAACGACTTTCGGTTCAGGTCGTCATCGAGGGTCATCGTCGGGTTGGCGCGGACGTACTCGGCGAAGGCCTGATCGGGGTGCGCGAGGGTGAACGCGATCCCCCGGCCCACCGCGCGGACGAACCGCCCGAGGGCGTCCCGGTGGCGCGCCAGGCCCTGATCGCTCGTGATCAGTACCAATTCATAAAACGTTGGGACGCCGTACCGTTCCGGCTCGAACATCCCGACGGCCTGTCCCTGGAGCTCGATCTGCACGCGCTCGTAGTTTCGGTAGGCGCCGACGACCGCGTCGACCTTGTGGGCGAGGAGCGCCGGCACGAGATCGAACCCGACGCTCACCATCCGGACGCGGGTCGCCGACCCCCCGGCGGTCCGCATCATCTGATCGACCATCGCCTCGGCGAACCCCGTCACGGCGACGCCGATGCGCCGGCCCTCGAGGTCTTTCGGCGACCGGATGCCCGAGCTCCGCAGAAACATCACCGTGATGAGCGGCTGCCCCACCAGCAGGCCGATGCTGCGCACCGGGAGCCCCTGCGCGCGCGCGAGGATGACGTTCGGTTCATAGTTGACCGCGACATCGACCCGGCCGGCGGCCGCGAGTTTGAGCGGGTCGTCGGTGTTCGCGGGGACCTGCAGCGTGACCCGCACCCCCTCCTGGGTGAAGAACCCTTCCCCCTGCGCCGCATAGAGCGGCACGTGATCGGGGTTGGGGAACCAGTCCAGCATGAACACCAGCCGGGGCGGCGCCGCCCCCGCTCCGGGGATCGCCGCCGCGATCACGAGCGCGAGCCCCGCCGCGCCCACGCCCCATCCTCCCCTCACCGTGCACCCCTCCTCACGCGTTCCCGGCCCGGCGCCAGGGCAGGAGCAGCCACTCGGCCCCGGAGACCACCGCGAAGAGCGCGATGGCCATCAGGCTCAGCACCGCGATCGCCGCGAACACCAGGTCGACGTGCAGCTGGGCGTTCGCATGGATCATGAGGAACCCCAGCCCTTGGGTCGCGCCCACCCATTCACCGATCACCGCCCCGATCACGCTGGTCGCGACCGCGATCCGAACGCCTGAGAACACGAACGGGAGGGCCGCGGGGGCGCGGATCTTCCAGAGCGCCTGCGCGGGGGTGGCGCCGAGGATGAGCAGGAGGTTGACGGCGTCGGGATCCGCGGCCCGGAGGCCGTCAACCGTGTTGACCACGATCGGGAAGAACACGATCAGCGCCGTCATCGCCACCTTGGAGACCATCCCGTACCCCAGCCACACGATGAGCAGCGGAGCGATGGCGAAGACCGGCACGGTCTGGCTCGCGATCACGAGCGGGTACACCGCCCGCTCGACCGTGCGGGAGATGAAGATCAGGAGCGCCAGGCCGACGCCGACGACGAACGCGAGCGCGAATCCGAGGAAGATCTCGAGGAGCGTCACCGCCGCCTCCCCCAGGAGCAGCCCGCGATCGGCGACCATCAGGCGCGCGATCCGGCTCGGCGCGGGCAGGATGTAAAATGGGATTCCGAACGCGCGCACCGCCCACTCCCACGCTGCGACGCAGGCCGCCAGCAGCAGGGCCGGCGGCCCCGCCTGCGCCATCCACCGCCGCGCGGTCCGGCGCCATGCCTGCGCGGCCTCCCCCCTCTCCCCCACCGAACGCTCGGGGATGCGGACCCGCGCCTCCCGCAGGGGAGCGGCCTTCACCGGAACGCCTCCGCCATCTCGTCGTGGAGGAGCGCCAGGAGGCGCGCCTTCTCCCGCACCACCCCGCCGTCCGTCGGCTGCCGCGGCCGGGGGAGCGGGATCGGGATCTCCGCGCGGACGCGCCCCGGACGCGCGGTCATGACGTACACGCGGTCGGAGAGGAGCACCGCCTCCTCGACGTCGTGCGTGATGAACAGGATGGTGCGCCCGAACTCTTCCTGCAGCCGCCGTAGGTACCCCTGCATCGCGGCGCGGGTCATGGCATCGAGCGCCCCGAACGGCTCGTCGAGAACGAGCAAGTCTTTCCGGCAGAGGAGCGTGCGGACGAGCGCGACGCGCTGGCGCATCCCCCCGGAGAGCAGGCTGGGGTAGGCCAGTTCGAAGCGCTCCAGGCCGAACCGGCGGAGGAGGTCCCGGGCCTCCTCCCGCGCCGCCGCCCGGGGCGTGCCCTGAACTTCCAGCCCGAGGATGGCGTTGTCGATGACCCGGCGCCAGGGGAGCAGAAGGTCCTTCTGCTGCATGTAGGCCACCCGGCCTCGCGAGGCGGCGAGCAGGGTCCCGTCCAGCAGCACCTCGCCGCGGTCTGGGGGGAACAGCCCGGCCACGACGTTGCAGAGGGTGCTCTTGCCGCACCCGCTCGGGCCGAGCAGCGTGACGAACTCTCCCTGGGCGACCTGGAGCGAGACGCCGCGTAGGACCTCCAGCCACTCGCCGCCGCTCCCGCCCGACCCGGCGAGGGGAAATCGCTTCGAGAGATCGGTGATGACCAGTTTCGGCATCATGCCGGCGCTGCGCCGCCGCAATCAAAAAGCGCCATCCCCGGAACCGGGGCGGCGCATCGAAGCTCCCTCCGCTGGCATTACCCAGATCAGGTTCCGGGGTCGACGGCAGGGTAGCCGTCCTCTCAGCCTGGTTCCCCAAGCTCCCCCACTGCTATGGGTGGTGCGCCCTTAGTATACCACAGCGCCGCTCATGCTTCGCGCGCAAGGACCCGCCACAGCTCATCCGCCGCCGGCGGGGGCAGCGGGAACTCGCGGCCGCCCCGCACGACCAGGCGGTCCCGGGGGACGAACTGCCCGATCTCTTCGGCCCGGATCCCGTCGCGGGCAATCGCCTCCGCGGTGCGCGCGGCGTCGGGCGTCGCCACCAGCAGCGCCCCGCTGCCGATCAGGCCCAGCGGATCGATCCCGAGGACCCCGCAGATCGCCGCGGTCTCCGCCAGCACCGGGATGCGGGCGGCATCGATCCGCACCCCGATCCCGGCCGCCGCCGCCATCTCGTAGGCGGCGCCCAGCACCCCGCCCTCGGTGACGTCGTGCATGGCGCGGGCGCCGGCCCGGGCCGCCGCCCGCGCCTCCGGGAGCACGCTGATCTGCAGCCGGAAGCCTTTGGCCCGCTCGAGGAGCGCTGCGCCCAGGACCGGCGCGAGACGGCGCTCCAGCGCTCCCGCGAGGATGGCCGTCCCCTCGATGCCCGCGCCCTTGGTGAGCAACAAGGCATCGCCGGCCGTTGCCCCGCCGCTTCGCAGCGCCCGGCCCCTCGGGGCCCGTCCCACCGCCGTCACCACGACGATGGTCCGGTCGATCCCGCGGGTGACTTCGCTGTGGCCGCCGACGATCTCCACCTCGAGCGTCTGCGCGGCCGCCGAGGCGTCCCGCATGATCCGCGCGAGATCCTCCGCCGCGCGTTCGGGGGCCAGCAGGAGGGTCAGGGTCAGGGCGACGGGCTCCGCCCCGGCCGCCGCGAGATCGTTCGTGGCCACGCACACGGCGTACCAGCCGAGATCCGCGTCCGCGCCGGTGATGGGGTCCGTGGTGAGCACGGCCACCTCTTCGCCGAAATCGATCGCGGCGCAGTCCTCGCCGAACTGGGCGTGGACGAGGACGTCCGGGCGGCGCGTGCCGAGGTGCGGATAGACGACCGAGGCAAGCAGGTCAGCGGGGACTTTGCCGATGGGGAGCCGCACCGTCTCCGCGCGGCGGCCTTTAGACAGGCACCTTGGAAGAGATGAGGGTCATCTTCTTCAGAATCGCCTGCGCGGCCTCGAGCGCGCGCACGCCGTGCTCGCCGGGGACGAGCGGCGTGGCCTCGCCGCGCACGCAGCTCATGAAGTGCATCAGCTCGGCCCGCAGCGGTTCTTCTCCCTTGACCACCGTCCGGTGCTGCTTCCCGTGGCGCCGCACCGTGATCTGCTGGCGGAGGTAGTTCAGATGGATCAGCCCGTCGGGGAGCGTGATCTCGAGCTCCGCGGCCTTCACGGGGGAGACCCGGCTGGCGACGAAGCTGGCCAGGCATCCGCTCTCCAGCACCAGATGGGCGACGGCGAGGTCTTCGTCTTCCCCGTGGATGGCGGCCCCAAACGCGCTCACGCGCGCGACCGGCGAGCGCATCAGGTTCAAAATGATGTCGAGGTCGTGGATCATGAGGTCCAGGACCACCCCGACGTCCATCACGCGGGAGGGGTTCCAGGGGCGGACCCGCCGGACCTGGACGAACAGGGGCTCGCCGACCAGATCGTTGAGCGCGTGCACGGCCGGCTTGAACCGTTCGACGTGGCCGACCAGGAGGGTGACCCCGGCACGGTGGGCGAGCTCAACGAGCTCGACGGCCTGATCCACCGTGGTGGTAATGGGCTTTTCCACGAGCACGTGCACGGCGTGCTGGAGGAACTCGCGGGCGATCTCGTAGTGGAAGGCCGTCGGGATGGCCAGGCTGACCGCATCGACCTTGCCGAACAGCATGCGGTGGTCGCGATACCCCGCCGTCTGGTAGCGCTTGGCGAACGCGTTCACTTCCGCCGGTGCCTTGTCGACGACGCCCGCGAGGATGACATCGGGGAGGTGATGGTACACGCGGACATGGTGCTGGCCCCACTGCCCCAGGCCGACTACGCCGACACGGATCGGCCGAGCCATGGATACCTCCTCAGTGGCGGGGATCGAACCGGCGGATCGCGTGAACGATCCGGTGGATGTGTTCCTCCCCGAGCGCCGGGTGCACCGGGACGCTGAGGACTTCCTCAGCCGCCCGTTCGGCCTCCGGGCAGCGCGCCTCGCCGTAGCCGAGCCGCCGGTACAGCGGGCTCCGATGGATCGGGGTCGGGTAGTAGACGCGGGCGCCAATGCCGCACGCCGCCAGATGCTGCGCCAGCCGGTCCCGATGTTTGGGCACCCGCAGGGTGTACTGGTGGTACACGTGCGTGGCGTCCCGCGGTTCCCGCGGCAGCGTCAGCCACTCCAGGTCCTGGAGCCCTTCGGTCAGGGCCTTCGCGTTTTGCCGGCGCCGCGTGTTATGTTCGTCGAGCCGGGCGAGCTGCCCGATCCCGATCGCGGCCGCGATCTCGGTCATGCGATAGTTCGAGCCCAGCATCTCGTACACGTACTGGGAGGACTGCCCGACGTTGATGAGCATCCGCGCGCGCTCGGCGAGGCCGGGGTCATCGGTGACGACCATCCCTCCCTCGCCGGTGGTGAGGTTCTTGGACGGGTAGAAACTGAACGCGGCGGCAGCGCCGAACGTGCCGACCTTGCGTGCCCCCACCGCCGCGCCATGGGCCTGCGCGGCGTCCTCGATGACGGTGAGGTGGTGCCTCCGCGCGATCTCCATCAGCGCCCCCATCCGGCACGGCAGACCGTAGAGGTGCACCATCAGCAGCCCCTGGACGCCGGGCGTGCGGCTCAGCGCTTCCGAGACGGCGTCGGGACTCAGGTTGAACGTCTCGGGATCGATGTCGACGAACACCGGGGTGTAGCCGCGGCGCACGATCGCGTTGGCCGTGGCGACAAACGAGAATGGCGTCGTGATCACCCGAGCCCCCGGCACCAGGCCGGCGACTTCGAGGATCACTTCGAGGGCGGTGGTGCCGGAGGACGTCGCGGCGCCGTGGCCGGCTCCAAGATAGACGCTGAACGCCCGCTCAAACTCGCGGACCCACCGGCCTGCGACGAGGTGCCCGGACTCGAGCACCGCAAGAACCCGGCGCTTGTCTTCGTCGGAGAGGAAGGGTGCGGCAATGGGGATTGTCGGTTGCGGCGTCGTCTGCACGTCCGTGCCCAGGCTGATCTCACCCTCCCGAGACGGGCATCATCGTGTAATTCTGGACAGCAAAGAGATTTCCTGCTGCGCGGGAAGCGCAGGCGTGCGCGCGCGCCGGGCGGAGGCGATGCGGCGCAGCCCGGTGGAACGGCGCTAGGCCTGCGCCGGCGATTCCAACTGGCGCTGCAGGGCGCCCAGCATGCGCTCGAGATTCTCCTTCATCTTCATACGCAGGAGCGTGCTGAGCAATCCTCCGATCAGCGGGATGTCGAACTCGAAATCCACCACGATGGTGGTCCGGGTCCCTCCGGATTCCGGGCTGAACATCCACGTCCCTTCGTACCGGTCGAAGTCCCCGTCGCGCTGCCGGAACCGGCAGAGGTGCCGCGCGTCGTCCCAGGCGTCCTCTTCGATCCACCGGATCCGCCGTCCCTCCACGATCCCGACCCACTCCGTCAGCACAGGCACGCCGTCGCGCCGCTCCAAGACGGTGAGCTGCTCGAGATCGGGCATGAACCGAGGAAAATCCTCGACGCGCTTCGCCAGCGCATACGCCGCCTCGAGCGGCGCCCGAATCAGGACCGTCCCTTCCACCCGCGCCATGCCGCAGGCCTCCTCGGGGGCTAGGCATGCAGTTCCAGGATATCGCCGTCCTCGAGCACGTGCTCCCGCTGCACCATCTGGCCCTCAAACGTGCCCGTCCCCCAGATGCGCGCGTACTTGAGCCGGTCGGCAAAGTCCTTATGCACGACGGCCGCCGCGTCCTGCACGGTCGTCCCCCGCTTCAAGACAAAGGGCACCGACAGGTCCGCGCGCCGTCCCCGGGCCTTCGTGTAGACGCGGATGACGTTGAGGAGCCGAAACATCTCCAGGCGCAGCGCGTCGACATTCATCCCGGTTTCGGCCGAAATGGCCAGGATCGGCCACCGGCTCGCGTAGAGCTCGCGGAGGATTTCCAGCCGCCCATCCGCCCCCGGAGCGTCCGCCTTGGCCGCGACGAGGATCGTCGGGACGCTCCCGGACATCGCGCTCTCGGCCGCACCGGGCTCGGAGCCCCCGGTGCCCCCGGAACTCCCGCGACCCTCGGCGCCCCCGCCGTCCTCGGCAGGCGCGCCGGCCCTGCCGAGGCGCGCATTGAAGCGTTCGAGCAGGGTCAGCGTCTCTTCCATGGAGGACAGCAGATCATCGCTGGCCAGGTCTGCGACGAGGAGCGCGCCGTCGGCCTGCCGGATCAGCGCGAACAACCACGGCTCCGCCGTCTCCGGGGCGATCGGCGGCAGGTCGATGAGCTGAATCTGCACGTTCTCAAATGGCACCATCCCGGGGAGCGGCGTGCGCGTCGAGAAGGGGTAAGATGCCACCACCGGGGTGGCATTGCTGAGCGCGGCGAGGAGGCGTGACTTCCCCGCGTTGGGGGGGCCGATCAGGACTTCCTGCCCGGCTCCTTCGCGGGGAACATGGTGCCAGGTGGGCCCGCGCCCCGAGCTCCGCTTGCGGGCCGCCTCGGTCCGCACCTTGGCCATCCGCCGCCGGATGTCCGCCCGCATGTGCTCGGTCCCCTTGTGTTTGGGGATCGTGGCCATCATTTCGTTCAGGGCGGCCAACTGTTCTTCCGGGGTGGTGGCCTCGCGGAAGCGGCGTTCCGCGTCAAGGTATTGCGGGGTGAGGTTGGCGGGCATCCCGGGGCGCAGTTAGGTGATGCGGCTCACCCGGAGCTCCAGAGTCCCGGCAGGGACGGCGACGCGGATGGTCTCACCGACCGCGCGCCCCAGGAGCGCGGCGCCGACCGGTGACAGATGGCTGATGCGGCCCTCGGACGGGCTCGCCTCCACGGGCCCCACGATGGTGTAGACCATGGGCTCCTTCGTCGCCGTGTCGATGAGGTGGACGGTGTTGCCGATCGTGACCACTTCCGACCGGCCCCGGCCCGGTTCATCGATCACCTGGACGTTGCGCAGGAGCAGGTCGAGCTCTTGGATGCGTCCTTCAACGAAGGCCTGCTCGTTCTTCGCGTCTTCATACTCGGAGTTCTCCGAACGGTCGCCGAGCTCCGCGGCCCGCTTGATCCGCAGGGCGACCTCGCGGCGCTTCGTCGACCGCAGGTGCCGCAGTTCCGCCTCGAGCTGATCGCGGCCCTGCTGGGTCAGAAAGGTCGGAGGTGGCTGGGGCGGGCTGTCGCTGCGCACAAATGTCCCCCTGTATCTGCATCAACCTCTGCGTGCGGTTATCCCTACGTCGGTCTGGAGCCCCCGGAGGGGACAACCTCTGCGTGCGGTTATCTCTGCGCCGGTTTGGAGCCCCGGAGGGGGCGACTGTTATTGTACCAGAGCACGGTGGGGCAGTGAAGGTTCGGTTTGGAGCCCCCGGAGGGGGTTATGTGCTCAGGCCGTTCTTCACCGCGTACGATGCAGCTTGGGCGCGGTTGTGGATGCGCAGCTTCTGATACACGGACCGGAGATGGCTCTTCACGGTGGGCTCGGAGAGGAAGAGTTTCTGCGCGACCTCCTTATCGCTCAGCCCGGACGCCACGCCCTTCAGGACGTCGAGCTCGCGCTCCGTCAGGCCGGGGCCTCGGCGGAAGTTGAACAACACCGCGTCCCGCTCGGTCGCCGCCAGGCGCTCGACGAGTTTGCGGGCGATCACAGGGTTGATCATGGTCCGGTCCGAGTGGACCGACCGGATGGCCCGGATGAGGTTCTCGGGAGGGATATCCTTCAGCACGTAGCCGATGGCGCCGGCCTGGACGGCCTTGAGGACGGTTTCCTGATCGTCATAGACGGTCAGCATGAGCACCTGGGTCTCGGGGCAGGCCTCTTTGATCTGCTTGGTCGCGTCGATCCCGCTGCCGTCCGACAGTTTCACGTCCATGAGGATGACATCGGGCTTGAGCTCGGTCGCCCGCCGGACCGCTTCCTTGACGCCGCTCGCCTTGCCGACCACGGAAATATCGTGCTCGGCCTGCAGGATCACCCTCAATCCTGCGGCTACGATCTCATGATCGTCAACCAGCATCACCCGGACTGGCACTGCGTCTCCTCCTCGGACCCGCCCAGAGACTCCCGGTCCCCCGCGGGGGACAACCTCTGCTTGCCGCGTTTGTACATTTACTATGCCCCGTTTCCAGCCGGGCTAGCCTCATCCCCACCCCTCCGGCATCACCTCTGCTTGCCGTTTGCCCCACTCCGGTTTGGAGCCCCCGCAGGGGGCACTCCTCGCCGACCTTAGCTCCACTCCCCGCTTCGATCGGCCTGCGATCGGCCTGCGATCGGCCTTTTCATGGGCTTAATCGTCTGGATGATCCGTTCAGACATGAGATCGCACGTTCGAATGACGACCTATCATCCGAACGAAGGATCAAATTCCATCGAAAGAGATCAAGGGACCGGACTTTCCCTCCGGGAAACAACCTGATATGTTACGAGAGAAATGGTGCCAACAATGACCTCGGTCCGAGTCATGGTCGTCGATGACATGACCCTCGTACGCGAAGGCATCCACAGCTTGATGACCGGGCGGGACTCCGTCGAGATCATCGGCAAAGCCTCGGATGTCCAGGAGGCGACTGGGCTCATGGCCCAGACCGATCCTGATGTCGTCCTCCTCGATCAAGACCTGCCCGGACTGGACACCTCGGAGGCGATCTTTCTCCTCAAGCAGCAGCGTCCTCAGGTAGAAGTCATCGTGCTCTCGGAGACTCCGGACGAAGAGCGGGCGCTCCGGGCGCTCGAAGCCGGGGCGAGCGGATACGTCCTCAAGGACATCAGCCCGGAGAATCTCGTCCGAGCGATCCACGGCGTCCGCGATGGCCGGACGATGACCAATCCATACATCACCCGCCAGCTGATCGAGCGGTTTCGGGTGCTGATGCGCGAACGGGGAAGTGCCCAAGGCGGCCACCCCGCCGGCCTTTCGGCCCGCGAGTTGGAGATCGTCGTGGAGATGGCGAAGGGGGCCACGGACCGCGAGATTGCCAAGAAGGTATGCCTTGGCGAGTCCACGGTCAAGAGCCACATCCGGTCGATTCTCCGGAAGTTCGGCGCCCGCAACCGCACGCACGCGGTCGCCTATTTCCTTCGCAAAGGCATCATGCGATAGCCATGGAGGGGCGCATGCTCGAGCCGGAGGTTCTTCGACCCCAGATAGACAAACCGCTCTACGCACCGATGGAGATCAGCGTCCAGGCGCGGCTGTGCAATGGATCGCGCCTGCACCGTGTTGGCGACCTGATCACCTATCGATCGGGGATTTGGATGGTGAAGGGATTCTTCCTCGGCCCCACCGCGACGGGTGAGTTCGAACTGTACTATATTCTCGCCGAAGCCACCCCGTCGTCGCACCAGCTCGGCGCGCCGTAACCTCGCGCACCGCCGCGCGGGGAAGTCCCCCGGCCCGACCCGCCGGTTCCGGTGCGGAAGATCGAGGCCCTGCGCAGCAGCCGCAGCGCCGGGCAGCCGAGGATCACGCGGTCAGGTGTCTTGAGCCTTTCCGCTCGTGCTGCTGAAAATCGAGGCTTTGCTTGATCGGTTTCCACCATCCAGGGGATCGTACGTACCACTCCACCGTTTGGGCGAGCCCCTCAGGGAAGGCCCACCCTCTCACCCACCCCAGGGATTCGGCCTTGGTCGGGTCCACACTATAGCGATAATCATGCCCCGGCCGGTCGGCCACGTACTCGATCAGATCAACGGACTTCGCCAATAACGCCAACACCTGCGTTGCCACCTCTAGACCCGAGACCTCGAGCCGGGCGCCCAGGTTGTAGGCCTCACCATTCTCCCCGTGATGGAGCACCAGATCAATCCCACGGCAGTGGTCCTCAACGTGGAGGTAGTCTCGGACCGCGCTCCCGTCCCCATACACGGGCAGCCGGCGATCGTCCAGCGCATTGGTAATAAAGAGCGGGATGATCTTTTCCGGGTACTGGTAGGCGCCGTAGGTGTTGGATCCTCTGGTCACCACCACGTCCAGGCCGTACGAGCTCCCGTAGCTGAACACGAGATGTTCGGCGGCGGCTTTGGTGGCAGCGTAGGGACTCCTCGGCTCCAGCGTATCGGTTTCTACGGAGTGCTGGCCGGTTCCCGAAAGATCGCCGTAGACCTCGTCGGTGGACACGTGCAAAAAGCGTCTGACGCCCGCGCGCCGCGCGTGCTCGAGCAGCACGAGCGTCCCTTCCACGTTGGTCCTGACAAAGGAGTGCGGGGCGAGTAAGCTGCGGTCAACGTGGGTCTCCGCCGCAAAATTCAGCACGGCGTCGGCTCCGATCATCGCGGTGGCGACGTCCTCCGGACTGGTGATGTCTCCCCGAACGAACGAGATCTGATCCGCAACGTCCCGGAGGGTCTCCAGGGATCCCGCGTAGGTCAGCTTGTCGAGCACCACAATCTCCCACTCGGGATGGTGCTCCCGGGCGTACCGCACGTAGTGGCTCCCGATAAACCCCGCCCCGCCGGTGATCAGGACGCGCCGCACCTCAGCCACGACCTTCCTCATGCTGCCATCGCCGCTTCAGCGATTCCCATCGAGACGCATCGAGTGAGATGTCGTCCGGCAATGCGACGGGTGCCTCCGATTTCGACCGCGGCTCAACGTCGGGGCTGCGCCGCCGGGCAAGGCTGAAGACACTCTTGCGTTCGGAGGCAATGTGCAGGGTATCGTAGGGAATGTCCGAGAGGTGCCGGACGGCCAGGGCGATCTCAGGGGCGACGATGTCGACATAATCCTGACTCGTATAGACGTCGGTGAACGCGACCGCATAGGGCCACTGCCGGGGCCGAAAGCTTGTGCGGATGACGAGGGAGCGAGGGGCAACGCGCACCACTGCCTCCGCCACCAGTTTGGTCAGCGCGTAGTAATTGCGGACGGGCCCGGGGGACTCGTCTTCCCGGTACATGCCTCGGCTGCCCTCGAAGACGTAATCTGTCGAAATGTGCACCAGGAACACGCCGCGCGCCGCGGCGGCGCGGACGATGTTCCGCGTGCCGTGCACGTTGGTCCGCCAGCATGCATCGCGCTCCCGCTCGGCCGCAGCGACATCGGTGAAGGCTGCCGCATGGATCAGGAGACCCGGACGGTATCGGTCGAGCGCATGCTCGATCGCAGACACGTCGGTGATATCCATCTCCGACCGAGGCGGGGCCATCACATTGGGCACCAACTGGCGAAGCTCCGTTCCGAGTGTTCCCGACCCGCCGGTGAGGAGCACGGGCTCCCCGGTCACTCCCGGCTCCCCCCGTACACGAAGCTGTTGTCCGCGTTTTGCAGAGGGGCAAGCTGCGCGTCCCTGGGGGAGAGGATGGGCTGGTGGAGCGGCCAGGCGATTCCCAGTTCCGGATCGTTCCAGAGAATCCCGCGATCCAGCTCCGGCGCGTATTCCTCCGTCACCTTGTAGATCACGTCGGCTTCATCGCTGATCGCACAGAACCCGTGCGCGAACCCCGCGGGGATGTAGAGCATCCGGCGATCGCCAGACGACAACGTGACGCCGACCCAGCGACGGTAGGTGGGCGAGCCCCGGCGGATATCGACCGCAACGTCGAAGATCGTTCCCCGGAACACGGTGACGAGTTTCCCCTGCGCCTTGGGGGGCTTTTGAAAATGCAGGCCTCGGAGCACGCCGCGACGCGAATGGGAGTAGTTGTCTTGAACGAAGACGTCGGGAATCCCCGCGGCCGTGAATTCAGACCGCTTATAGGTCTCCAGGAGGAAGCCTCGCTGATCCTCCAAGGCCTGGGCGTGGACCAAGATCACCTCTGGAATCTCCAGCCGCGAGAATCGAAACGGCACGGCCCAGCCCGCCCTCCTCCGGCGTCTCCGCCCGCTGTCTACCTCGTCAATACCCACGAGACATTCCATCCCGGACGTTCCGCAGCAGACGGCGCCGGCCCGGGGAGCCCAGGCTGGCGCCGAGGCCACGATAGCATGAGTGTTTCCGGCGTGTCAAACAACGGAAAGACGCCGACCCTCCTATCCTGCCGTGCCTGGCGGGACAGGCGCCCGCGCGTCCGGAAACCGGTCCTCCCTGGGCACTATTCCGGACGGATGGAGCGGCGCGAGCAGGTGCCGGCGGCCGAGGCTCGTAGATAGCCTGCGGGATGCTTGGGCCCAGAGGGGGTCGCGAAGGACGATGAAGGACCTGAAGGGTCTTGTCCTCTGCGGCGGGCGGGGGACGCGGCTTCGGCCGTTGACCTATACGAGCGCAAAGCAGCTGATCCCCGTGGCCAACAGGCCGATCCTCCACTTCGTCCTCGATCAGGTCGCGGAGGCAGGGATCCGGGAGGTCGGCATCATCATCTCGCCTGAGACCGGCGCGGCGGTCCAGGGAGCGATCGGCACCGGGGAGCGCTGGGGGCTGCGGGCGACCTACATGACCCAGAACGCTCCCAGCGGGCTGGCCCATGCGGTCCTGACCGCGCGTCCGTTCCTCGAGGACAGCCCCTTCCTCATGTTCCTGGGCGACAACCTGATCCAGGGCGGCGTGCGGGCGCTCCGGCAGCGATTCGACGGCGGCCGGGCGGATGCGCTGATTCTCTTGAAGGAGGTCGCCGATCCCCGCCAGTTCGGGGTCGCCGTGCTCAACGGCGACGGCAGCGTCCACGCGCTCGTCGAGAAACCCGAGACCCCTCCCAGCAACCTGGCGCTCGTCGGCGTCTACCTCTTCCGCCCCGCCATCCACGAGGCTATCGCGCGCATCCGGCCGTCTGCCCGCGGGGAACTCGAGATCACCGATGCCATTCAGGAGCTCCTGCGGGCCGGAGGCCGGGTAGAGACCGTGCGCCTCGAGGGCTGGTGGCTGGATGCCGGAAAGAAGGACGACCTGCTGGAGGCCAACCGGGCCGTGCTGGATGAGTTCACCCGGCGGGAGATCCGGGGCACGGTCGGCGACGAGTGCACGATCACCGGGCGGGTGGAGATCGGGCGCATGACGACGGTGGAGCGGAGCACGATTCGGGGCCCTGCCGTCATCGGCGAGCGATGCCGGATCGAGGGCGCCTTCATCGGCCCCTACAGTGCGATCGGAGACGGCACCGTCGTCGCGCAGAGCAGCATCCAGCACTCGGTCGTCCTCGACGGCTGCCGTCTCGAAGGGATCGACCGTCTCGAGGACAGCGTGCTCGGGCGCGCCGTGACCATCACGAGGGCCACGAACGGCCCCAAGGCGCTCCGGGTGTTTGTGAGCGACGACTCGAAGATTTCTCTCTGACCTCCGGCGGCAGGCTCGCGCGCGGTCCCGTCGAACCACAGGGGGACACCATCGCGCGGAGGACATGGATGGCATCGTTGTCCGTCATCGTCCCCACCTACAACGAGGCTGAGAATATCAACCGGCTCGTCGAGCGCGTCCACACCGCGCTCGCGGGGACCGACTATGAACTCATTGTCGTCGACGACAGCGTGGATGGCACCGAGCAGGTCCTGGCCGATCTGGCGCGGTTCACCCCCTGGATCCGCGTCTTTCACCGCAACGGGCGGCGGGGGCTGGCCTCCGCGGTCGTCGATGGCATCGCCGCCGCTCAGGGAAGCGTGGTGTGCGTCCTCGACGCCGACCTCCAGCACCCCCCCGAGACCCTGCCGCTGCTCACCGCGGCGTTGGAGCGGTCTGGAGCGGACCTCGCCGTGGCGAGCCGGTACGTGCCCGGGGGACGCTATGTCACATTCGAAGCGTGGAGGCGGGTCGTCTCGAGGGTGGCGACCCGGGCCGCCCAGATCCTGCTCCACCGAGCCCGGCGCGTTGCGGATCCGCTGTCCGGATTCTTCGCCTTCCGGCGGGCCGCGGTGCACGGCGTCCGGCTGAGACCCGTCGGGTATAAGATCCTTCTGGAGATCCTCGTTCGGGGCAACTTGTCCCGCGTCGTCGAGATCCCCTACAGCTTCGAGATCCGGAGCGCAGGCCAGAGCAAGCTCACGCCGCGGCAGCACTGGGAGTACCTGCAGCACCTGTGCATGCTCGCCGGCGGGCAGTTTGGAAACCTTCGGTCCATCGAGGTAGCCGTTCTCCCCGCCCCCCTGAGGAGCGGGGCCAGCGAGTAAGACCGGTCTGCCGGCGCCCGAGCGCGGCGCCGTGGCGGCGGGCCGCCCCGCGCGGCGGCCCGCGCTCAGCTCCCGGGGAATTGAAGCCGGCCGGCCTCGAGATAGCGGGACGGCAGCGGATGCCCGAGCGGACCGGCAAGGGCCCGCGACGCCGCCGCGACCGCCTCGAGGTCGATCCCCGTGGCGATGCCCATCCCGTGCAGCATATAGAGCAGGTCCTCGGTCGCGAGGTTGCCGGACGCCCCCGGCGCGTACGGACATCCCCCCAGGCCCCCCGCTGAGGCGTCCACGGTGGAGATGCCGCAGGCGAGCGCGGCCAGCACGTTGGCCAGGGCGGTGCCGCGGGTGTCGTGGAAGTGTACCGCGATCGCGCTCGCGGGGAGATCCCGGGACAGGGACTCCAGGAGGGAGATCACCTCGGCCGGGGTCGCGGCGCCGATGGTATCGGAGATGGCGACCTCGTAGCATCCCATCTCGACAAGGGCCCGCGCGACCGACCGGACCTGTTCGGGGGCCACGCGTCCACTGTAGGGACACCACCAGGACGTTGAGACATACCCGCGAACACGGCGCCCCGCCGCTTGCGCCAGCGCCATGACCTCGCGGAACGCGGCGAGCGATTCCTCGATCCCCATGTTGATGTTGTGGCGGGCGAAGGCCTCCGATGCCGCGGTAAAGACGGCGACCTCGCGCGCCCCGGTCCGGAGGGCCCGTTCCATCCCCTGGCGGTTGGGCACCAGGGCGGTGAAGACCGGGCCCTCGACTCCCTGAAGGCGCCGGAACACCTCTTCCGTGTTGGCCATCTGCGGGATCCGGTCCGGACGCACGAATGCGCCCGCCTCGATCACCGGGCACCCGGCCGCGGCCAGGCCCCTGATGAACTGCACCCTCACGTCCACAGACACGACCGCGGATTCGTTCTGGAGTCCGTCGCGCGGCCCGACCTCGACCACTCGAACCCGGCGCGGCGCTTGGTCGAGGGGATTCACGGCGCCCTCCCCCCGGCGCCCTCCGCCGGGGACATCTCGACCACAACGGTCCCCCCCTCGATCTGGTCGCCCGAACGGACGTTGATCGCCCGGATCCGCCCTCCGAGGGAGGCCCTGATGACATGCTCCATCTTCATCGCCTCGATGATCACCAACGGCTGCCCCGCGGTGACCGAATCGCCCACGCCGGCCAGCACTTGAGTGACGAGGCCCGGCATCGGCGCGACGAGGCCGGCCCCCGACGCTCGCGGGGCGCGGCGTTCCCCGGGCGCGACCCGGTATTCGAGCGTGTGCCCGTCCAAATGGAGGTACCAGCGCTCCCCCTGCCGGGCGACGGTGGCGATCGCCGAATGGCCCCCCACCCGCACGCGAAGCATCCCCGCGCCCAGCGGGCTGAGTTGCACGCGGTGCGCCACGCCGCCCGCCCGCACGACAACATCATCGCCTTCCCGCTCCACATCACACGTGACGGCGCGGTCCCCGAGGTGCAGCGTCAGCTCACCCACGGCCTGCGCCCATCCGCCACCGTCCAACCCCTTCCCAAGGGTCCTGGAATGCTTGGGGCTCACCGCGCGCCGGAATGCGGCCCGCGTCCCCACCGGCGCCGGGGACGAGGATCGTGGGGTCCTGCTCGCTCAGCGCCGCCACGGCGGCCGCAACCGCTACGACCTCATCCGGGACCGCGGGACGCCACCCACGGAAGTGCTGCTCGAGGACCCGCGTGGTCGTGTTTCCGCTGCGGAACGCCTCGTGCGCCACAATGTCCTGAAGGAACGTCAGGTTTGTCCGGCAGCCGAGCAGCACGTACCGGCGCAGCGCCTCCCGCACACGGGCGATCGCCTCGGGCCGGGTCCGGTCCCAGGCGACGACCTTGGCCAGCAGCGGATCGTACGCCACGGGGATCTGCCACCCCGCATACACGCCGGAGTCGACCCGGATCCCCGGACCGCCCGGCTCCTGGAGCGCCAGGATCGGCCCGGGCGACGGCGCGAAATCCTGGGCCGGGTCCTCGGCATAGATCCGGCATTCGATCGCGTGCCCGCGCGAGACGACAGGCTCCCGGGGCAGCGGCTCCCCCGCCGCGATCCGGAGCTGCCACTTGACGAGATCCACGCCCGTCGCGACCTCCGTGATCGGGTGCTCGACCTGCAGCCGAGTATTCACCTCGAGGAAGTAGAACTGCCCGCCCGGCTCGACCAGAAATTCCACGCTGCCCGCGTTCACGTACCGAACCGCCTCGGCCGCCGCGACCGCCGTCTCGGCCAGGCGCGCGCGCAGCGGCGGAGCGACGAACGGCGACGGTGTTTCCTCGATGAGCTTCTGGAGGCGCCGCTGGACGCTGCATTCCCGCTCGCCGAGGTGGCAGACCGTCCCCCCGCCATCGGCCAGGATCTGGATCTCGATGTGGTGAACCTCGGGCAGGTGCCGCTCCAGGTACAGCGCGCTCGACCCGAACGCCGCGCCGGCTTCGCGCCGCGCGGACGCGAGCGCCTCCGGCAGATCGTCCAGGCGCTCGACCAGGCGCACGCCCCGCCCTCCCCCGCCGCCGGCCGCCTTGACCAGGAGCGGCGCCCCGAGCCGCCGGGCGGCCGCGGTCAGGGCGTCGTCGGACGCGTCGGGAGAGGCGTACCCGGGGATCACCGGGATCCCCGCGCGCTCCATGGTCCGCCGGGCCGCGATCTTGTCGCCGAGGGCCGCGATGACTTCGGGCGGGGGCCCGACGAAGGTGAGCCCCGCGTCGCGCACGGCAGCGGCGAACCCCGAACTCTCGGCGAGAAACCCGTACCCCGGGTGCACCGCGTCGGCGCCGCACGACCTGGCCGCCTCGACGAGGCGGTCGATGTTCAGGTAACTCTCCCGGGGATCGGCCGCCCCGATGGACAGCGCATCGTCCGCCAGACGCACATGCAGCGCGTCGCGGTCGGCCTCCGAGTACACCGCCGCCGCGGCGAGGCCGAGTTCCCGGCACGCGCGGATGATGCGGACGGCGATCTCACCTCGGTTGGCGATGAGGACCTTGCGCAACGCCTTACCTTCGCTCCACTCTACGCCTCGATTGGCTTACATCCGGAAGACGCCCGGCCGCATGCCCCTCACGGGGGCGTTGAGGACGGCGGACAGGCTGAGCGCCAGAACGGTGCGGGTCTCGGCCGGCTCGATGATGCCGTCGTCCCACAGCCGCGCCGTGCTGTAGTAGGCGCTGCCCTCTTCCTCGTACTTCGCCAGAATCGGAGCGGTCAACGCCGCCTCTTCCTGGGGGGTCATCGTCTTGCCTTCGCGGCGCAGTTGATCGTGTTTGACCGTCAGGAGAACGGTCGCGGCCTGCTCGCCCCCCATGACGGAGATTCGGGCATTGGGCCACATCCAGAGGAAGCGCGGCTCGTACGCGCGGCCGCACATCGCGTAGTTCCCCGCGCCGTAGGACCCGCCGATGATCACCGTGATCCGCGGCACGCCCGCGGTCGCCACCGCGTGCACCATCTTGGCCCCGGCCCGGGCAATGCCGGCGGCCTCGTACTGGCGGCCGACGATGAACCCGGTGATGTTCTGGAGGAAGAGCAGCGGGATGCGCCGCTGCCCGCACAACTCGATGAAATGCGCGCCCTTTTCGGCGCTCTCGACGAACAGGACCCCGTTGTTGGCCAGGACGCCCACGGGGATCCCGTGCAGGCGCGCGAAGCCGGTGACCAGCGTCTGCCCGTAGCGCGCCTTGAACTCCTGGAAGCGGCTGCCGTCCACGAGGCGGGCGATGATCTCCCGGGCGTCAATCTGCCGCCGCAGGTCCTGGGGGAGGATGCCGTAGATCTCCCGGGGGTCGTACCGGGGCTGCTCCGGAGGCGCCACGTCCAGGGCGACGCGCTTGACCCGGTTCAGCGTCCCCACGATCTCGCGCACGATGGCGATCGCATCCGCGTCGTCCTCGGCGAAATGATCGGCCACCCCGCTGCGCCGGGTATGGACATCCGCGCCGCCCAGCTCTTCCGCCGACACTTCCTCGCCGGTCGCGGCCTTCACGAGCGGCGGGCCTCCGAGGAAGATCGCTCCGCTCCCCCGGACGATCACCGCCTCGTCGGCCATCGCCGGCACATAGGCGCCCCCGGCGGTGGACGATCCGAGCACCGCGGCGATCTGCGGAATCCCGCGCGCGGAGAGCTGCGCCTGGTTGTAGAAGATCCGTCCAAAATGCTCGCGATCGGGAAAGACCTCCGCCTGCAGGGGCAGGAACGCTCCGCCGGAGTCGACCAGGTACAGGCAGGGCAGGTGGTTCTCGAGCGCGATCTGCTGCGCGCGGAGGTGCTTCTTCACGGTGAGCGGATAGTAGGTCCCGCCCTTGACGGTGGCGTCGTTGGCCACGATGATGCACTCGACGCCCCGGACGCGGCCGATTCCGGTGACCATCCCGGCGGAGGGGGCCTCGCCGGCGTACATCTCCCAGGCCGCCAGGGGAGCGATCTCCAGGAACGGCGACTGGGGGTCCAGCAGGAGATCGATCCGTTCCCTGGCGGTCTTCTTCCCCTGCTCTTGGTGTCTTCGCTGGGCGCGCGGGCCCCCGCCCTCCCGGACCTTGGCCAGACGTTCCGCCAGCAAGCGGGCCAGTCCCTCATGGTGGGCGTAGTTGGCGGCGAATTCTTGAGAGCCCGTATCGACCTGCGACTCAAGGACCGGCATCGTACCTGCTATTCCCTTCTGAAAGGGGCAATCCTCGTCGCCGGCGCACAAACTTTCGCGATACACCCATTCGGCTTTGAATTCGACGTCGAGTCTGCCCTATGCTTAAGCATGTCAGTCGTTGATCACGCGACAGAACGCTCAACACCCAACGGCAACGGCTCCTCTTCTTGCGGCACCGGACAGGCCCCAAATTAGCCTCATGGGAGGTGTGATGTGCCCAAGTACCTGATCCAGGCTTCTTACACGGCGGAGGGTGCGAAAGGGATCCTCAAGGGCGGTGCTCCTCACCCCCGAAGAGATCGACAAGGCCGCGAAGAAGACGGTGAGGTACCGTCCGCCGGGGCAGTAGCGGGCGAGCCGCAGCGGTACTGAGATCCGGAGCGTTCGCGGTCTGCTCCACTGGTGACGACAAAAAGAAAGGGGGCATTTCAATGGACCGAGTCTGCCTGGTGGTCCCAATCCTCCCCGGCAAGACCGCTGCTGCGCGAGACTTCTGGCGTGAGGTCGAGACAGAGCGCAAGGCCGAATACGGGCGCTCGGAGCGGCGCATCGGGATAACCAAGGAGGTCTGGCATCTGGCCCAGTTACCGGGCGGCGACCACTTCGTCGCCTACATGGAAAGCCCGGATTTCAAACACGCGCTGCGGTTGTTCTCCCAATCGCAGGATGACTTTGATGTGTGGTTCAAGCGCCGGCTGGCCGAGGCGACCGGGGTCGACCTGAACAACCCGCCCGAGATGCAGTTGCCTGAGTTGCTCTCCAGCTACCAAGCGTGATCAAGACGATGGCCGAGTCAGGGGGCAGGGAAATCCTCCTGCCCCTTTGCATTTTACATCACACCTTGTCCAAAGGAGGGAGATATGGCCACGGCCGTCCGAGCCGGTGAGCAAGAAGCCATCTATTATCCCGAAGATCGTCTGCCCGGGCTTCAGACCGTCCTGCTCGGCATCCAGCACGTTATGGCGATGTTCGGAGCCACCGTTCTCGTCCCGCTCATCCTCGGCTTCAACGTCAACACGGTGCTGTTCTTCAGCGGGGTCGCCACCCTGATTTTCCTCGCATGGACCGGCGGCAAGATCCCGAGCTACCTCGGATCGTCGTTCTCGTTCATCGGGTCGGTGCTGGCGATCCAGGGCGGCGCCGGCCAGAATCAATCGCTGGCCTTCGCCGGGATCTTCGTGGCGGGGGCCCTGTACTTCCTCGTCGGCCTGGGCGTCCACCGGGCCGGTCCCAATGTCATCCGGTTCTTCATGCCGCCGGTGGTGACCGGCACCGTTGTGGCGGTGATCGGTCTGGCCCTCGCCAACCCTGCCTGGGCCAGCTACTCGAAGGATCTCTTTACCGCCACCGTCACCGTGCTGACCGCGGCCGTGGCCAGCGTCTACCTGCGCGGCTTTGCCCGCCTGCTGCCGATTCTGATCGCGATCGTCGTCGGCTACGTGGTCGCCCTGGTCGATCCTCTCTGCGGGGCCGCCACGTCGGGATGCCATGTCAATTTCGGCCTGGTGACCGGGGCGCCCTGGGTTGGTCATCCTCAGTTCAGCTTTCCGCAGTTCACCGCCCGGGCCGTGAGCCTGTTCTGGTTCATTCCCATCGTGCTGGTCGCGGAGAACGCCGGCCACGTCTACGCCATCAGCGGCCTGATGAAGCGCGACCTCAGCGGATACCTGGGCCGGGCCTTCATGGGGGATGGGATCGGGACGATGTTGAGCGGGCTGTTCGGGGGGACCGGCGAAACCACCTATGCCGAGAACATCGGGGTCATGGGCGTGACGCGGGTCTTTTCGATTCCGGTGTACGTCGTGGCCGCCGTCGTCGCGATCCTGCTCGGCTTCATCCCGAAGTTCGGCGGCCTGGTCAACAGCATCCCGGTGAGCGTCCTCGGCGGAATCGAACTGTATCTGTTCGGGCTCATCGCCGCCATCGGCGGGAAGATCTGGGTGGACGGTCGTGTCGACTTCTCCAACCGCGCCAACCTGGCCACCGCGGCCATCCCGCTCATCCTCGCGGCCAGTGGATCGGGCATCAAGTCCGGGGCCTTTGAGATCAACAATCTCGGCCTGGGAGCGCTGGGCGCCATTCTCATCTACCAGATCCTTCGGCCGGGCATGAAGGAGGCGTAGACTCCCGCCTCCCGTCTAGGGGGCGTCCTCAGTCCGAGACCTCAGCGGCCCCGGGGGCCTTCCGGCCACCCCCAGGGAACAGGAAAAGGGGGTGGAGGAAGCATATTCTTCGTTCTCCATGGGGCCGCCCACGACGCCGAGACAGACACCTCGCGGCCGGCGTGCAGTTCCGTGTGGATCGATCGCCGCGGTGTCCGCGGCCGCGGCGATGATGGTCGCCGTCGGGCTGCCGGGCGAGAGAGCCGCGGCCCAGGTCCCCTCTCCTGACGAGATCATTGCCCGCGTGTCGGAGGCGAGCGCGAGCATTTCAGGCGTCGCGGACGCCGCCTTCAAGTTGTGGATCAAAAAGCCGGTGACCGAACGGCCCAACTGCGTGTTCAGCGGAACGCTGCGCCTCGACCAGGGGCGCCAGACGCTCATCGTCGAGGAGCGGACGGCCGGCACGTTCTGCTGGGCGGTCAACCAGTACGTCGTCGGCCGGCTGTTCGAAGCCAGCGAGCCCGTGGGGGCCTTTCTGTCGAGGTTCGACCTCACCGTGCTCGGGCAGAAGCTCGTGGACGATGACCGGTACTATCTGGTCCAGGGCAAGGCCCGGGATCCCAAAAACAATCCCCGGGGACTGATCGCCTGGATCGACTATGATCGAGGCCTGGTGATCGACGGGACGCTCCAGTACGGGTGGGGGACCATTGATGCCGAGCAGCAGTACTCTCTCATCAACGGGGTCTGGGTGCTCACCGAGCAGGTACTGCACTCGGCCAAGTTCGACGCAACGCTCGATGCCTCATACGCCAATTTTCGCTTCGCCTCCCCGTAGCCACCCTACTCCTCGACCGCCGGCGCCGCGTCCCGGACCGGGGCCACCCGGTACCCCAGCAGCCGCTCGGCTTCCTCGATGCCGCCCTGCAT
>WNGI01000598.1_pt1 | contig 27419 bp, 28 predicted proteins | sample 5400621 | NCBI WGS metagenome assembly WNGI01 (sample SAMN13153374, study PRJNA577476) | soil metagenome | isolation source: 20 cm soil or saprolite under Garry oak tree replicate 1 | place: USA:California | collected 2016-06-15
GAGGCGTTTCCGCAGTCCCGGCGTAAGCGTGTCGGTCATGCGGCGGCCTCCGCCTCACGATCTCCGGCGATCGCCTCCTCGAGCGACGCGACCGCGACCTCGATCATCCGCGCGTCCGGCCGCCGCGTGGTGATGCGCTGCAGCAGCAGGCCCGGGGCGACGAGAGCTCGCATGACCGGCAGCCGCTCGTGCGCGGCGCCGAGCCTCAGCACCTCATACGAGATGGAGGCGACCGGGATGACCAAGAGCAGCCGCGTGACGAGGTCGACCAGGATGTTGACCCGCGGCAGGAACGCGAAGAGCGCGATCGCGACGACCGCGACGAACAGCAGGAACGCGGTACCACAGCGCGGGTGCGCCGTGGGGTAGGGCGCGATGCGCTCGGGCACGAGCGGATCGCCGTGCTCGAACGCGTGAATGGTCATGTGCTCGGCGCCGTGGTAGGCGAACACCCGGCGGACCTCGGGCATGAAAGAGATGGCGATCAGATAACCGATGAGCAGGACGAGGCGGATCACGCCCTCGGTGATGTTCAGCAGCACCGAGCTGGGGATCGTGCTGCGCGCAAGGTTGGTCGCCACGTACGGGACGCCGATGAAGAGCACGAGTGCGACGAAGAGCGCGGCACCGATGATCGCGTTGTTGCCGCCGGTGCTCTGATGCTGCTCGCCTTCGAGCTGCACCTCCGCGGACCGCATCAGCATGCGTAGTCCATAGCTCAGGGACTCCCACAACACCACGATCCCGCGCACGAACGGCAGCCGTGCGACGCGGGAGCGCAGCAGGGGCGAGCGCAGCGGCTCGCGATAGCGGTAGATGTCGCCATTCGGGCGGCGGCAGGCGAGGGCGACGGTCCGTCGTCCGCGGATCATCACGCCCTCGATGACCGCCTGTCCGCCATAGGCCGTAGGCTGCGGCTTCTTCCCGATCACGCTTCCACCGCTGTGCGGCGCGGAACCTCGTGGCAGCCGCGGCACCGCGCCTCGTAGGCTTCCTGCGCGCCGATCACGATGATCGGATCGTCGAAGAACGCCGGCACGCCATTCACGATGCGCTGCGTCCGAGTCGCGGCCTGGCCGCAGACGACGCAGATCGCCTCGAGCTTGTCGACGCGCTCGGCCAGGGCGAGCAGCACCGGGACCGGGCCGAAGGGCTCGCCGCGGAAGTCGAGGTCGAGTCCGGCGCAGATCACCCGACGCCCGCTCGAAACCAGCGAGCGGACCACATCGATGATCCCGGGATCGAAGAACTGGACCTCGTCGATGCCGACCACGCTCGTCTCCCGCTCGACCGAACGCGACACATCCGCGCTCGAGCGCACCGGGAGCGCGACGAACGAATCGCCATCGTGCGAGCGGACGAGCGCGTTCCCGAAGCGGTCGTCGATCGACGGCTTGAAGACCTGGACCGCGCGACGCGCGATGATCGCGCGCTTGACGCGCCTGATGAGCTCTTCGCTCTTCCCGCTGAACATCGAACCGACGATGACCTCGAGACCAGCATGCCCGCCGGTCGGGATGGTCGGCACCTAACGGTGCGGGGCGGCCTCCGCGGTCGCGGACGGCGCCGCCGGTTCTTTCTTCGCGTACCGCTTGGTGAAGCGTTCGACGCGACCCTGCACGTCGAGGATGTGCTGCGTCCCCGTGTAAAAGGGATGGCAGCCCGCGCAGACCTCCACGTGGAGCTCCGGTTTGGTGGATCCCGTCGTGTACGAGCGTCCGCAGGCGCAGATGATCTTCGCCTGCATGTACTTGGGATGGATCTTTTCTTTCATGACCTGACCTCTAGCTTGCGACGACGCTCACGCGCCGGCGATCGTCGCGTGCGGCCTTGAACTCCACCGTCCCCGCGACGAGCGCGAAGAGCGTGTGGTCCTTGCCGACGCCGACATTGTTTCCCGGGAGAACACGCGTGCCGCGCTGGCGGACGATGATCGCCCCCGCGTCGACGCGCGCACCCGCGTATTCCTTGACGCCGAGCCGCTGCCCGGCGCTGTCTCGTCCGTTGCGGGTCGAACCCGCGCCTTTCTTGTGTGCCATTTCTACCTATGCCTCGATCTTCGTGATCCGGAGCGTCGTCTCGTCCTGACGGTGGCCACGCATCTTCCGCGACCTGGTCTTGTTCTTGTACTTGAACACGCGGATCTTCGGGCCTCTTCCATGCCGCACGATCTCCGCCAGCACCTTGGCGTCGCTGACGAAGGGCGTCCCGGCACGTACGCGAACGCCGTCGGCGATGAGCAGCACCTGGTCGAAGGTCACCGTATCCCCGGGATCGGCCTTGCGGCGATCGACGGTGATCTGGGCGCCTTCCTCGACTCGGTAGCTTTTGGTGCCGTTTCGGACGACCGCGTACACGGACTTGGTGACCTCTCCGAACAGAAAAAGTCGCCGCGCTCGCGCGCGACGTATGAAAAGTATAGCGGACGGCCGTCCTCGAGACGGCCGTCCGCTGTGTCGCTCGCTAGGCCGGAGCGGGCGCGCGCATGGTCGCCGGCGAGGCCGCCAGACGAATGGAGTAAGTCACGATGGCGAGCAGAACTGAAAGACCCATGATCGGCGCGGTGAAGGCCACAGGGTGGGCGAACGCCGATGAGCCGGCGCTCGTGCCGACAAAGATCAGGACCGCGATGAACGAAGCCGCCCCAACGTTGAGGCCCCAGAAGATGACGTGATCGGCCCAGGGCCACACGCGCGGGCGATTGGCCATCAGCGTCAGGACCGCTCCAAACAGCACGTTGGTCGAAAGACCGACGAACATCGCGTGATTCAGCGCGTTGAGGAAGCCCGGGGGGATCTTCGAGAAGTCTCCCTGGGCCGCGATGCTCATCTGCACCAGCGCGATGAGGAGCACGAGTCCAAGGGCCATGAAGGGGATGGCGATGGCGGCATGCCGCGCTCCGGTCGGAGCGCCCCACGCGGCGCCCAGAACGCGACGGCCGAGACGGACCGCGACCATGATGATGCCGGCCAGCTGTAGAACGTTCGACACGATGAGCAGCGGCTGAACGTTCGCGAGGAATCCGATCGCGAGAGTGAGCCCGGCCAGGAAAAGAAGCCAGGACTGGATCTCGCCGCCCCTCGTCCGCCCGACGGCGGGATTCAGGATCCACTCGGCGACGCCGGCCGCGACCAGGATCAGGTAGCCACCGACCTGCGCGGACGCGTGCGCGCCGATGAGGACGGCGTTCTGGTCGTTGAGGTTGTTGGTCGCGTACAGGATCTGGACGATCACGCCGAGTGTCGAGCCGATGACGAGAGTCGTGAGCCCGAGGACGATCGAAAGCTGCGGGTTCGTTAGTCGCCCGTAGCCCTGCGCCGAGGCGCGGTAGAGGACCCACGCCCACCAGCCGAAGATGGTCGCGAGCATCACGACCCCGAAGATGGCGCGCGCGTAGAAGTTGCCCGACCAGAACGCGAGGACGTAAGCGGCGGTGGCTAGAGCGCTGAGGAGAACATTCGGGCCGATCATCGAGCCGTTGCGGCCGAAGAGGGCGAGCGCGATGCCGAATACCCCCATCGTGATCCAGCCGAGGGTCCCCGAGTGAAGGTGCGTCAGCAGCGCGTTGCGGTCGATGTCACCGAAGATCTTGGTCGCGTTCGCCAGGCCAATGAGTGCGGTGAGCGCGAAGATGCCGAGCCCGTACTGGAAAGCGCGTAGAGCGCCTTGCGGATACGTCATTTACTCCCTCCCTCGCGGCGCGAGATTAGCGCGCGCGGGAGTCCAGTGCGACGACCTGCACGTTCTCGGGAAGTGAACCGCGGGTGACCGACAGCTTCGGGACCGGGGTGAGCTCCTTGACCCCGAGCTCGTGTAAGAGCCGGTCGAACGGGGTGTCCTTTTTCTTGTCGTCCGGGTCGTAGGACATCGGGACCACCACCTTCGGCTCGAGCTGGTGGATCACCTCGGCGGCGCGGGCGGCTGTCAGGTTCACTTCCGCGCCCGAGATCGGCACGAGGACGATGTCGATATCGCCGAGCCGCTCGAGGTCCGCTGCGGGCAGCTCGTGCCCGAGGTCGCCGAGATGGCAGACCACGAGATCGTCGAGGCGGATCGCGAAGACCGTATTGCGTCCGCGCGCCTCGCCCTTCTCGTCGTCGTGGAACGAACCGATGCCGGTGACGAGCACCTCGTGGACCTCGTACTCGCCGGGCCCGCGGAGAACGACCGGCTCGCCACCCACCGACTTGAGACTCGAATGCCCGGGGTGGTCGTGCGAGATCGTCACGATGGCGGCCTCCGTTTTGGGGATCGCGTGCCCAGATTTGGGGTCGGGCGGATCGGTCAGCACGATCCCTTCACGACCGCGCATGCGAAAACAGGCGTGGCCCAGCCAGGTGAGGTCCATGGAGTGGGCCGAGAATACGCGAAACACCGCGCCGGACCGCCGGGTAGACCCAATGACCGGGCGAGGTCCTGGCCGTGTAACGGAGGCTCGGCTGACCGGCACCGACCAGGACGTCGTACGGGCGTGCCTCGCCGGTAACGCCGACGCCTACGCGACCATCGTCGAACGGTACGGAAGCCGGCTCTACAACATCGCGCTTCGCATCACGGGCGACACGGACGCGGCGAACGACTGCGCTCAGGAGGCATTCATTCGGGCCTATCGCGCGCTCCACCAATACGATCCGGCGCTGCCGCTGGGGCCGTGGCTGTATCGCATCACCACGAATGCCAGCCTGAATCACGTGCGCCGCTGGCACGCTCACGAGGCACCCGCCCTGGAGCTTCCGGAGTCGCCTGAGGAGCTGGACGCGGGACCTGAGGCGACGGCACTCCGGCGGGAGGAGCTTGGCGAGGTGGTGGCCGCGATGGCGGAGCTGCCGTCGGCCTACCGCGCCGCGCTGACGCTCCGGCATATGCAGCAGCTCTCATATCAAGAGGTCGCCGACGCGCTCGGGATCCCGCTCGGCACCGTCAAGACCCACTTGCATCGCGCGCGGGCGGCGCTCAAGGTTCGCCTCGCGGCACGGTCGAAGGGGAGGTCCGCGTGAGCCGGTACACGCCGTCCGATCTCGAGCCCGCAGAGCGCTCCGTCCATCAGCTGCTCGCGGCGGTGCCGCCGCAGGCTCTTCCGCTCGGATTCCGCGACGCCGTCATGAGGCGCGTCTCCGCCCGGGGGGCCGGCACGTGGGAATGGATCGTCGCGGGCGTTCTTGCGTTGCCGTCGGTCGCATTCCTCTTCTATCAGATCGCGACGCACGGCGATGAGTTCACCGCCGCACTGAACAACGTGATGACCGCGGCGTCGGCGGAGAGCGCCGACGCGTTCTTCTTCATCGACGGCGCGATGGTCCTCGCCCTGGTGATCCTCGGCGTCGCCAGCCTGATCGCCGCGCACGCATCGATCGTCACTCCGCTGCGGCGTTCCCCGACCCGATGAAGCAACGCGACGCGATGCTCGTGCTCGCTGCCGTCCTCCTCGCGGTCGGCGTATCCGCGATCCTGCTCGCAAGCTCGCTCGCCAGCACGCCGAGCTCGTCGGGTCAGCGGCCGGGTATTTTTTTCAGCCCGCGCAGCAGCGCGCCTCCCGCGCGCACGGTCACCGAGGCACAGCGCGATCTGCCCACGCCGCTCCAGCCGATCGTTCCGGTGCAGCGTGGACTGACCGACACCGCACGCGACGCCGCGGGTTACCTGCTGATCCTGCTCGGCACGTCGGCGGCCCTCGTTCTCGCGCGCGAGCAGGTCGTCAGCACGTATCGCGCGTCACTCGGCGGTTGGCGCGCGCAGCTTCGAGTGGTGGCGAGCGGCCTGGCCGTGATCGGCGTCGCCGCGTCGGCCGCGGCGCTCGCGTGGATCGTTTTCCTCGGCTCGGTCTCGACGTTTCGTAACGGCGGTTTCATCGGGGTGCCAGCCGCGCTGCAGGTGGGCCTCGCGGCTTTCAGCGTGGCGCTGGTGGTGGGGGGACTCGCCGCACTCGTCGGCTTTGCGGCGGCCTCGTGGCGGCTCGGGGACGCGCTCTTTCGGATCAGGGGCCTCCGCGGCTGGGCCGATAGGGTCCCGACCCCTCTCATTGCCCTCTTAGGCGCAACCCTTATCTATATGGCGTGGCAGCTTCCATATCTGGGCGCCGTGGCGGTGATCGCGGCCCTCGCCTACGCGCTCGGGGCCGTGGTCACCGCGCGACTCACGCACTCGGCCGATACACGGCTCGCAGCCAGGTAGCGGACCAAGGGGGAAGGCGTACATGACCCTGTTCAGAGGCATCCTCACCACGTGGCCGGGGCGGCTCCTCGCGGTCGCTCTCGTCGCCGCTGTGGGTGGAGGCGCCTTCCTCGCGTCTCGTGCGAACTCGCAGCCGCCGAAACAGGAGCTCCGCACGCAGGCGGTGACAAAGGGATCGGTCACGCAATCGGTCGCCGTCTCGGGATCGGTCGCCGCGTCCGGGCAGACGAAGCTCGCCTTCAAATCGGCCGGGAAGGTCACCGCGGTGTACGTGTCCGTGGGCCAGCAGGTGACGGCCGGTCAGGCGCTCGCGCAGATCGACGCTACGGACCTCCAAGCCGCGCTGACGAAAGCGCAGCAGGATCTCCGGTCCGCTCAGCTCAGCTACGACCGCGCCGTGAGCTCGGCGGCGGACGCGCAGCGAAACGTCGATCAGACCATCCAGTCCACGCAGGCCGACATCGCCACGGCGCAGAACACCCTCGCCAAGCTCAAGGCGAACTACTCGATCGCGAAGGCCAACGCGCTTTCGTTCGGCGGCGTCGTCTACACCGACCTCGGCAGCTACCAGAACGGACTCGACACGATCAAGCTCGATGTCGACATCGAGCAGAGCGATCTCAACCAGGCGCTGCGCGATCCGGCCGTGGGCCTCAACGCGCAGAACGACGTGCGGAGCGCGCAGTCTTCGATCAGCAACGCCTACGCGCCGCTCTCGAGCGCGCAGAGCCTCGTCTCGAGCGTCCTCAAGCCGGCCATCGATGACTTCCAGCGCTCGGTCGACGGCATCGGCGCATCGATCGGGTCCTTCGACGCCGCGCTCGCCGCCGGATCCGATCTGTCCAACGCGAGCGCCAACTTCCAGCAGGCGATGCAGAGCTACAACCTCGCGACCTCGCGTTTGACCAACGCAATCGACTCGGTGAACTCATCCTTCACTTCCATCTCGAGCAGCATCAGCGCGGCGAATGCGAGCCTCAACACGACGAACACCCGGACCCAGACCGCTCTCGATCGCTCGCGAACCGATCTCGCCACCCTCCTGACTGCCGTGACCAACGAGCAGCAGCTGGCGAGCACGATCAAGACCAAGATCACGCAGGCCGGAACCGCGCTGAGCACGGTCAACGACGCGATCGGGGGCTCGATCGCCAACGCCATGTCCAACATCGACGCGGCGGTCCAGCGCGCGACGACAAGCGTGCAGTCGGCGCAGAGCAACCTCACCTCGCAGCCCTTCAATATCGCCAGCGCGAGGACCGCGGTCGACAACGCCGCGACGAATGTGCAGACCGCGCAGAGCAACCTCGACGCCACCACGCTGACCGCATCGGCCGCGGGCGTCGTCTCGTCGATCGCCTCCGCCGTCGGCGAGAACGCGGCCAGCCCGTTTCTGGTCGTGGCGCAAACCAACGCGATCGTGCTGCACGGGACGGTCGGCGAGAGCGACATCGCGAAGCTGAAGCTCGGCCTCGTCGCCAACGTGACCGTCGACGCGGTAGGCGCAGGCACGCGCATGACCGGCCGGGTCACCTCTCTCGACCCGGTCGCCACGATCCAGCAGGGCGTCCCGGTCTACGGGACCGACGTGACCATCGACCTGCCCAGCCCGGCGGTGAAGCCGGGCATGACCGGCACGGCGAACGTCGTCATCGCGAGCCGCCAGGGCGTGCTCACGATTCCCAATCTCGCGATCCGGAGCGCGTCCGGCAGGCGTTACGTGCAGGTCCTGAAGGACGGCGAGGCCGTCGACACCGACGTGACCTTCGGCATCGCGAACGACACGATCACCGAGGTCACCAGCGGGCTCGCGGAGGGCGATCTCGTCGTCCTGCCTCAGTCGCGCGTGACCACGACCGCCCGGCCGGGCGGTGGACCAGGCGGGCAGCCCGTCATCATCGGCCGATGAACGCGGGCGTCGTCCAGCTTCGCGGGATCTCGAAGACCTATCACATCGGACGCGAGATCACGGTGAACGCGCTGCGCGGCGTCGACCTCGACATTCGCGCGGGCGAGTTCGTGGCGATCATGGGCCCGTCGGGTTCCGGCAAGTCGACGCTGATGAACGTGCTCGGCTGCCTCGACGTCGCGGATGCCGGGACCTACGTGCTGGCCGGCGAGAACGTTGGGAAGCTTTCCGACGACCAATTGGCCGCGATCCGCAACAAGCACGTCGGCTTCGTATTCCAGACCTTCAATCTGCTCTCGCGGCTGAACGCGATCGAGAACGTCGAGCTGCCGCTGATTTACGGGGGAGACCGCCACAAGCGCAGGGAGCGCGCGCTTGCCGCACTCGAGCAGGTGGGCCTCGGCGACCGGGTGCATCACCGGCCGAGCGAGCTTTCCGGCGGGCAGCAACAGCGCGTGGCCATCGCGCGCGCGCTCCTCAACGATCCTTCGATGATCCTCGCCGACGAGCCGACCGGAAATCTCGATTCGCGATCGAGCGCGGAGATCCTCTCGATCTTCCAGCGCCTCAACGAGACGGGCAAAACGGTCGTCATGGTCACGCACGAGCCCGACGTGGCGGCGCACTGCAAGCGCGTCGTGCGCATGCGCGACGGCGTCGTGGCCCGCGACGAGCTCGTGCCCAACCCGCGGCGCGCCGAGGATGAGCTCGCCGTCGGGATAGGCGCGGCCGAATGAAGCTCTACGACTCCTTCCGGTCGGCGCTGCAATCCCTCGTGGTGAACAAGCTCCGATCCGCGCTCACGATGCTCGGCGTGATCATCGGCGTCGCCGCGGTGATCGCGATGGTCTCGGTCGGCAACGGCGCGTCGGCGAGCGTCCAGGCGACGATCCTGAATCTCGGCTCGAACCTCGTCACCGTCCAGCCGCAGTTCGGGAACGACAACGGCCTGCGTGGCGCGGGCGCGCAGGCCCAGAACCTGACGCTCGACGACATGCGCTCGATCCAGAACCAGCTGGGCGACGGGATCGCGGCCGCCGAAGCGGAGCAGCAGGCGGGCCGCTGGCAGGTGACCGTCGCCGGCCAGAACTGGAACTCCCAGGTGACTGGCGTGACCGAGGACTACCCGATCGTGCGGGACTGGAAGCTCGATAGCGGCGAGTTCTTCAGCACGTCGGATCTCAACGTGAACGCGCAGGTCGCGATCCTCGGCACGACGACGGCGAACAACCTGTTCGGCGACGCCGACGCGGTCGGCCAGACGATCCAGCTTCGGCAGGTCTTCGGCGGCGGCGGGCAGGGCGGCGGCCAACGCGCGCGGATCCTGAACTTCCGCGTGGTCGGCGTTCTGTCGACGAAGGGCAGCACGTTCGGCTTCAGCCGCGACGATCAGATCCTGGTCCCGCTCACCACGGCCCAGCACGTCCTGACGGGCCAGCTGAACCGCGTAAGCCAGATCGTCATCAAGGCCACGTCGAGCGACACCATGGACATCACCACGGGCGACGTGCAGAACATCCTCCTGCAGCGGCACAACATCTCCGATCCGGCGAGCGCGGACTTCACGGTCACGAATCAGAACGACACCCTCGCCGCGCTCTCCTCGATCACGGGCACGTTCACGCTGCTGCTCGGCGCGATCGGTGGGATCTCTCTGCTCGTCGGAGGGATCGGGATCATGAACATCATGCTCGTCTCGGTCAACGAGCGGACGCGCGAGATCGGGATCCGCAAGGCCGTCGGCGCGCGGCGCGGGGACATCCTCACACAGTTCCTCATCGAGGCGATCGCGCTCACCGGCCTCGGAGGCGTGCTCGGGATCCTCCTCGGATGGGGGATCACCGAGGTCGTCCATCGCATCCCGCAGGCGGCGAGCCTGCCACTTCTCATCACCAGCGGCACCGTGATCATCGCGGTCGGCGTGTCCGTCGCGATCGGCATCGTGTTCGGGCTCTACCCGGCCATGCGCGCCGCGCGGCTCCATCCGATCCAAGCGCTTCGCTATGAGTAGCGATCCAAGGGAGAAAAACAGATGAAGAGCACACAGATCGTGATAGGGGCGGTCGCGGCGCTCGCGATCGCCGGCGCCGGATTCGCGGCCGGCATGACATACGAGAAAGGGCAGGCCCCAAGCAGCTCCACCGCGATCCTCACGACCACCGGGCGCGGCGCGCCGGGCGGGCGGGTGGGCGCGGGCGGCGCGAGCGGCGCGAGCGCCGGCCAGATCCCAATTACGGGACGCATCCTCGCGATCAACGACGGCTCGATCACCGTGGCCGCGATGGAACGGGGACAGGGCCAACAAGCCGCGGGCGCGTCGCCCGCGACCACGTCGCAGATCGTGCTCGTCGGCACGAGCACGCGGATCGTCAAGACGACCGAGGCCGACGTGAAGCTCGGCGACCTCAAGGTGAACGACCAGGTAACCGTCGTCGGGACCACCGACAGCAGCGGGATCGTCTCCGCCAACGCGATCGTGGTCGGCGCGACCAATGTGCTCGGCCAGCTCTTCGGATCGCAGACCGGCAATCCCGGCGGGTTCGGAGGACGGCCCGGAGCGAGCGCGAGCCCGACCGCGCGACCATGACCGTGTGAGCTCGGGCTGGGCGGCCGGTCTGTCGTCGCGCTTCGGCGACGAGTACCGGCCGTGGCTCGAAATGCTGGAGGCGGCCGGCCCGAACGAGCCTGGCATTCCCCTTCCGGAACCCGCGGAGCTTCCCGCCATCTTCGAGCGCCTCGCGATCGATCAGGAGGACGCGACCGAGATCGTGGCGGGCTGGCCGTCGCCGGCGACGTCTCCTGACGTCTGGTGGCTTCTCGAGCACGCGTATCACGCGCTCGTCAAGGACATGGGCGGGATCGAACCGCTCCGGTGGCCCAACCTGCCGCCGGCCTTGGGCGCTACCGGCCGTTTCTTCTACGCGTACCTGTTCCTCGCGGCACTCGGCGACGTTCGGGCGTTGCATCTGCGGCGGGGCATTCCGGACGAGGTCTCCTGGACGACCCTCGCCGATCTGGGTCGCAACCTCAAGAGGGACCGTCTCCTGCTAGGAGACGGCGGCCTTCGGACCAGCGCGTGGCTGTCGCTGCACTTCCGCGGGGTGATCTACGCGCTCGGCCGGCTCCAGTTCAATCTCTCGCGATTTCAGGGAAGCCCCGCGCTCGGCATCCACATACCCGAGACCGGTCCCTTATCGCCGAACGCCTGCGATGCGTCGCTCCGCTGGGCGCGCGAATTCTTTCCCGCGCACTTTCCCGAGACGCCGTGGCGCGTCGGCACGTGCTACTCATGGCTTCTCGACGATCAGCTCGCGGAGTACCTCGACGAAAGCTCGAACATCATTCGCTTCCAGCGGCGCTTTCGGATCGTCGGTGAGGGTGGCGACGGTGACGCCGACATCCTGCGATTCGTGTTCAAGCGGATCGCGCCGGACCTCGACGAGCTTCCACAGCGGACGACGCTGGAGCGCGCTGTCGTCACGCACCTGCGCGCGGGCAAACACTGGCGCAGTCGCACGGGCTGGCTGCCGCTCTGAGTGGCCTCAGGGGTTGAACCTGGTGGCTCCCCAGGATGCAGGGTCGACGTCCGCGATCGATTGCGAGAACGTCCATAGATGCCCGCCGGGATCTTCGGCGCTGTACTGCCTCTCGCCGTAGGGATAGTCGGCGGGTGGCTGGAGGATGCGCGCGCCCGATCGCAGGGCCTGCTCGTGGTGGCGGTCCACATCTTCGACGCGCACGTGCACCGAGTGCGACGCTTTATCCGGAGGCGCGGCTCTGGCGGTCAGGATCACTGCACCGTCGCCGTAGACGAGCTGAACGCGATGATCTCCGATGCGCAGCCGTTCTCTGAATCCGAACGCGCGGCAGAGCCAATCGCTCGCCGCGGCGACGTCCTTGTAGGCCAGCACGGGAATCACCGCAGCCGACGGGCTCGAACGGTTGACGATCATGCTTCTGCGCCTACGGTCACATCGTGTCCGGGGCGCCGACTCCAAGAAGTCCGAGCGTCTGGCGCAGCGCGACCTGCGCCGCCCGCACCAGGCGGAGCCGCGCCTTCGAGCGAGGGACGTCGGCTTCGTCGACGACGCGGTGATCGCGATAGAAGCCATGGAACGCGCCGGCGAGCTCGAGCGCGTAGGTGGTGAGCTGATGGACGCCGTAATGCTGGCGGATGTCGTCGACGAGCTCCGGCAGCCGGAGCGCGAGCCGGACCAGATCGAGCTCGCCCTTTTCGGTCAGGAGCGCGACGTCCCCGCCCTCGGAGCTGATCCCACGCTCCGCGGCCGTGCGGAGGATGCTGGCGATTCGCGCGTGCGCGTACTGCACGTAATAGACGGGGTTCTCATTTGACTGCTGGATCGCCAGCTCGAGGTCGAAGTCGAGCTGTCGGTCGGCGCTCGTCTGCAGAAAGAAGTAGCGCGTCGCGTCCTTGCCGACGGCCTCGATGACGTCCTCGAGCAGCAGGAACTGTCCAGCGCGTCGCGCCATGCGCCTCAGGACCCCTTCGTGGAGGAAGCGCACGTACTGGTAGAGCACCACCTCGAATCTGTCGAGCAATCCAAGCGCTTTCATCGCGGCGCGCATCTGGATGAGGTGGTAATGGGTGTTCGAACCCCAGATGTCGATCTTCTTGTCGAACCTGCGCTCCCGCAGCGACTGCACGTGGTACGCGATGTCCTTTCCGAGATAGCCCGGCTCCCCGCTCGAGCGGACGAGCACCCACCCTTCCTTGTCGTCGACGGCCTCGCTCGCTTGGAGCCAGACCGCGCCGTCCTTCTCGTACACCAGACCGCGCTCGCGCAGCTCGGCGAGCGTCTTTTCGAAGTAGCCCGATCGCATCATCTCGGCCTGCGAGAACCAGGTGTCGTAGCGGATGCCAAGCATCGCGGTGACGCGCTTGGCCTCGCGCAGCACCCACCTGACGCCGTCCTCGGCGAAACGCTTGCCCTGGTCCTCGAGCGAGAGCTTCAGCCACTTGTCACCGTCGCGCGCGGTGATCTCCGCGGCGATGTCCTTCACGTATTCGGCCGGATACGCGTCCTCGGGAACCTCGATGTTCTCGCCATGGAGCTGCCGGTAGCGGATCGCGATGGAGCGCCCGAAGGTGTCGAACTGCGTGCCGGTGTCCTCGACGTAGTACTCGCGTTCCACCTTCGCGCCCGCGAGCTCCAGGACCGCGGAGAGCACGTCGCCGAGCGGGCCGCCGCGCGCGTTCGCGACCGTGAGCGGACCGGTGGGATTCGCCGAGACGAACTCGACCTGCAAACGCTTGCCGGCGAGCGTTTTGGATCGGCCGAAGTCCTTGTCCGCGCGGACGATGTCGTCGACCTGTCGCGCGAGCCACTTCAGATCGAGGCGCACGTTGACGAACCCGTTGAGCGCCTCGACCGCGGCGATCGGGCCCGACACGTTCACGCGCTCGCGGATGGCCTCGGCGATGTCCCGCGGGGACTTGCGTACCGGCTTGGCGAGACGGAGCGCGACGCTCGTCGCGTAGTCCCCATGGTCGGGATTCGCGGGGCGCTCGACCTCGACCGGGACGCCGTCGACGCCGCTCCAACCGAGCTCGCCCGCGGCGCGCCGGAGCGCGTCCCCGAGGGCTTCCGTGATCTGATCGCGCAGCAGTCCGTCCGTCACACGCGCGAGTCTGGGGCAGTCACCATCGGCAGGCCAACGTCGCCCGAAGGCTCGTGGCCGGCGAAGAGCCGCCAGGTCATGAATGCCGCAAGCCCATACGCGATGACGAGCGTGATGAGATTCACGGTGAACCCGGCGGGTCCCACCGCCCCGCGGACCGCGCCCGAGACGATCGCGCCGATAGCGTTCGCGGCGCTCCACGCGAGCGCGAAGAGCGCGTTCGCGCCGGCGCGCTCCGCCGGCGTGAACGACGACAGCTGGAAGGCGTTGACGGTCCCGCTCGCGCCGAACATCAGGAAGTGACGGGCCGCCAGGGCGGCGACCGCGATGCCCAGCGCACCGGTGAATGCGGCGACCAGCGCGAACGGCAACGACAACGCCTCGACCAGGACGATCGACGGGATCGCGCCGATCCGCGCGGCGACGAATCGTCCGTGGAGGAGCGCGCCCAGGCTCCCCGACACCGCAAGGACGCCCAGAAGCAGGCCCAGGGCCGCAAAGGGAACGCCGTACCGGTCCGCGAAGAAGAGGTTCAGGAAAGGCAGGAAGCTTCCCGCGCCGAACCCGAAGAGCGTCTCGATGACCAGGAACCGGCGGACGAGGTCGTTGCGCGTCGGGGCTGCCAGCGTCTGTTGACCCACACGCACCGACTGGATCGCGAGCACCGGCACGATCGAAAGCGCGGCGATCATTCCACCGGTGGCCACAAGGACTCGGAGCACCAGCGGATCGCCCGGCTGCGCGCCGAGCAGCCCCGCAACAGGCGAGGCCAGCGCACCGGCGAGGGCACTCGATAGGAACGCGGCGGTCGTCCCAAGCGCGACCTGCTGACCGAATCGCGTTGCGCGCCGCGCGGCTTCGGTGGCGTCGGCGAGGAGCGCCGCGCCGGACGAGCTCGCGATGATTCCGCCGAAGCCCACGAGCGCCGCCGATAGGAAGAGCGGCAGCAGCGCGTTGAACACCAGGATCCCGCCGATCCCGAAGCCGGTCAGCGTTCCCCCCGCGATGATGGCGGCGCGTCGCGAACGACCGCGGGTGAACGTCGCCGCGGGGATCGCGCCCGCTACCACGCCGATGGCCTGCGCTCCGGCGAGGAGACCGATCGAGAAGTCGTCGAAGCCGAGCGCCCGGTAGAGAAAGTTCAGATAGAAGGAAGCGACGCCAAGACCGAAAGCTCCGACGCCGGCCGCCCCCAGATACAGGACGGCGTCGCGCCGCCCGAGCGCCGCCGTTATTGGGGCTGGCCGAGGGTCAATTCGACCGTCTGTTCCTTGCCGTCGCGGATCAGCGTGAGCTTCACCCTGTCGCCTGGCCGGAATTTCACCATCACGCTCTGGAGCGGATGCTGCGGATCGACGACCTGGTCGTTGACCTTGGTGACGATGTCATTGACGCGAATGCCCGCCTGGGCCGCTGGCGATCCCGGTACGACCTGCGAGACGATGATCCCGGTGGTGCCCCCCGGTAGTCCGAGCTGGGCTCCCTGACGCGCGGAGAGCTGGGTGTACTGGACGCCGATGAACCCGCGAACGACCTTGCCGTTCCTGATCAGCTCGTCGGCGATCTGCCGCACCGTGTTGCTGGAGATCGCGAAGCCAAGACCACTCGCGTTGCTCGCGACCAGCGTGTTCACTCCAATGACCTGATGCGTCGCGGCCCAGATGAGCGGTCCTCCGGAGTTTCCCTCATTGATCGCCGCATCCGTCTGCACGAGGTCCTCGAGGAAGATGGTCTGGGTCTCAGCGACGCGCCGGCCCTTGGCCGAGACGATCCCCGCGGTCACGGTGTTCTGGAACTCGCCGAGCGGGCTACCGATGGCGACGACCGTCGATCCCACCGGCACAGCGTCGCTGTCGCCAAGTGTTGCCGCCTTGAGGTTCTGTGCGCCGACCTGGAGGACCGCAAGATCCGTCAACTGATCGCGGCCGACGAGCTTTGCTTCGACCTTACGGTCGTCGGAGAAGACCACGTCAAAGGCTGCGCCCGCGCCGGTGTCGCGGACATTCTCGACGACGTGGTTGTTGGTGACGATGTAACCGCGGACCGCGTCGACGATGAAGCCCGAGCCGCTGGACTGGGGTTGGCCACTCGAAAGCTTGTTGATCACCGTGACGACAGAGGGCAGCAGATCCTGGACAACGGCGACGACCGGGTCTGCGTTCGCGCCGGTCACGGGAGCGCCCGCCGACGCGGAGGGCAGCAAAGACGCGCTCGCCAGCGGCGCCGGCGCCGGTGACTCGGCCGCCTGAGGGACAACGCAGGAGGCGGCGACGAGACCGAGAAGAAGACCGGCGGTGATGACACGAAGCGCGCTCACGCAGCGCGTCATGCGCTGGCTACCTCCGCGGCAAGCGTGAGGTTTCCACCGCCGTGCCGGTCGTGGCCTTGCGACGCCGCGCCGTTGGCCGCACGGCCTCGGGTTCGACCATCTGTCCGACGGCCGTCGCGCGGATCTCGAGGTCGACGTGCGCGTCGGGCTCGATCGTCACGTTCCAGCTCGAGGAGATCTCGAGCTGCTGGTAGACGCGCTCGAATCCCTGCTCGGAGTTCGTGATCGAGTAGATCGGCCGGGTGGTGACCTCGCAGGGCGGATCGATCGCGAAGGCGATGTCGAAGTGCTTGGACTCCGAGTGGACGGCGATCTCCGTGACGTGCCGAACGTCGATCGGCTTGCCCGCCGTGGTCTTGCGTGTCCCGACGGTGATCACGTCGGCGGGGTTTTGCTCCGAGAGCAGACCCACGTTGGTCGCGCTGGTGAACTGAAGAGAGATCGCGTCCTCGCCGTCGTTCCGCAGGCGATAGCGCACGCCGGCCGCGAGACCCTCGTCGGCGATGCGGATGTCCTTGCGGATGCCGAAGCCGGGCACGCTCACCAGCGCGCGGGCCGGCGGCTCGAGGATCAGGCTCACGGTGCGCGCTTCGCGCTGCGGCGTGAGCTGGTAGTGGTAGGCGTGCAGGACGACGGGCTCGGCCTTGCCGGCGCGGAAGCTGTCCTGGAAGAACGCGCGTCGCGCGACGTCGTACTCGAGCAGCTTCGAGAGACCACGCTCCCGCGCGCGAACGCTTTCGTGGATGGACTTCGTGTCCTTGTCCGCGGCTTTGCCGACGAGCACCTTGCCCGCCTTCTCGGCGCGGCGAAGGGCTTCGTGCTCGGCTTCGGGACGGCGCGCGAGTGTATCCACGAGATTCGTCGCCGACGCGTAGATATCCCACTCGATCACCGCGCCGCCCTGAACGTGCACGAACACCGCTCCCAGGTTGCCGCGGAAGATGTATTCGTCGTAGCCGTCGACGTCGTAGTCGCGTTGCTCCCCCGCCGCGGTCCGGCGCTCCGAAAGGATCCGCTCGGCCTTCAGCAGCGAGGCGTAGGCGTCCGCGCGCAGGTGCGGGAAGTAGATGCCCCCGAAGACCCCATGCCAATACACGTCGTTGCCCTGCGCGCGCCACAGGTTCTGCTGTGCCTGCCGAACTTCTTGCGATGCGTCGAGGATGCTGCGACGCGCCAGCTCCTCGCTCACGATCAGCATCCGCTTGTGCAAGCCGTTCGACTCCGGGTATTTCGCAAAGAAGTTTCGCCAGAGCGGCGCGGTCACGAGTCCGGCGAGCTCGTCCCCCAGCTTGTTGCGGGCCTGCTGGTAGCGGCGCGCGGCGTTCGCCTCGAGCGCCCACTCCGCCATCTCGGGATATGAGCCGCCGGGGATGTAGATACGGCGGGCGGGCTTTTGGAAGATCCACGCGTCCTCGAGCGTGACGGTCTGCAGGAAGTCGGCCTGGGCGATCGCGCTGAAGAACTGCTCGAGCCAGCCATCCTTGTGAACGCGCTGGTAGGTTCCAGGCCACGCCCCGAATTTCTCGCCGTCATCCGCATAGACGACGAGCCGGGCGCCCTCGTCCGCACGCGCGCGCAGCTCCTTCATCGTCTGCGCGACATCGCGGAACGGGATCAGGTAACGGAGCTTCATGCTCCCTGGGAAGACGATCACGGGAAGCCCTTGATCCTCGGTGACGTACGACTCACCGAGCTCCTGGGGACGGAGTCCGGCCTGGAGGAAGTGCTCGTCGTCCAGCACCGTGTACGCGACGCCGGCCTCGGCGAGCAGCGAGGGAAGGTGCGGCTCCCACACGCGCTCGGTCAGCCATGCGCCGAGTGGCCGCTGACCGAAGATCGCGTGGACGCGATCCGAAAGCCCGCGGATCTGCCCGACGCCGTCCCGCCGCGGCACACCGACGAGAACGGGTTCGTAATACCCGCCAGAGAGGAGCTCGATCTGGCCGCGCCGCACCAGGTCCGCGAGATCGCCGATCACATCGGGCCGGTTCGCCTCGAGCCAGTCCAACAGGGGGCCGGAGAAGTGAAGGCTTGCTTTGACCTCCGGGTGGCGGTAGAGCGTCGCCACAAGCGGCGCATACGCACGCTCGGTCACCTCTTGGAAGACTGACGGGAAGTTCCCGGCCGGCTGGTGCTGGTGGAAAACCAGCGCCAAACGCACACGATCGGCCACTAACAACGCATTTTACCAAAAATGGAATCTGCGTACGCTCTGCGTACAAACTGCCGGTCTACGTGTCAACGATCTCGACAGGGGGACGTTAAGAAGTCAGGCTTGCAGCGGATGTTCGGTCGCTTGGTGATGTACGCGGCGCTCCTGACGGCGCTGGGAATCGTGATCGTCAGCGCCTGCACGCCCCAGCAGCCGGTCCCACCGTCTCCAACGGTCGCTGCCGCATCACCGTCCGCTTCGCGGCCAGCCACGCCGGCTGTTACAGCCGTGCCCACCGTGGCACTCCCCGCCCGTCCACCGGCATCGCCGACGGCACCCGCCAGCCCGGGTTCGACTCCCGCGGCGGCCTGCCCTCGGGTCACCGGGGGCGGCCCGACCAACCAAGCGCAGCTGGTCGCGGTCCGGATCGCCCACCAGACCGGATTTGATCGCCTCGTGTTCGAGTTCGGCCCGAGCACCGCGCCGGGGCCGTTCGGGATGCCGGCCTACACCATCGAAGCGGCGAATTCGCTCGCCGGGCCGAGCGGGCAGCCGGTGGCGATCGCGGGGAACGCCCTGTTTGGGACCCGTTTCCAGAACGCGTCGACGATGTCCCCGAACGGGACATCGAGCTACTCGGGGAGCACGGACATGAAGCCGACGACGCCGCTCATCAAACAGGTGCGCCTGGTCGAGGACTTCGAGCGCGTGCTGGTGTGGGGCACCGGGCTCGACCACCTGACCTGTCCCAAGGTGACCGAGCTGGCGGGCCCCTACCGCGTCATCCTGGATTTCCCGACCCCGCCGTAGCCGGCACCCGCCCGCAACGCCCATAGGGGATAATTCGACTTCCGCAGCAACTTGAGGGGGAGCATCCGGCTTTGGCTGAAGCGCAAAAACTGAGCGTCCGCCCGCGCACCATTCGCGGCAAGAAGGTGAAGGCCCTCCGCCGCAAGGGTGTGCTGCCGGGCGTCGTCTACGGCGGACGTGCCGACTCGACGCCGGTCGAGACGGACCTCCACACCTTCGAGCTCTCCTACCGCCGCTGGGGCAACACCACGCTCCTCGCGCTCACCGGGCTCGACGGTGGCGAAGTCCCGGCATTGGTCTACGACGTCAGCCGCGATCCGGTGAGTGGCCGGATGCTGCACGTCGACTTCGCGCGCGTGTCCCTGACCGAGAAGACGCACGCCGACGTGCCGCTTCACTTCGTCAACGAATCACCCGCCGTACGCACGCTCGGTGCGGTGCTGCTGCACGCGCGCTCCGAGGTCAACGTCGAAGCGTTCCCGCAGGACATGCCGCGCGCCATCGAGGTGGACCTTTCCGGCCTGCTCGAGATCGACGACGCGATCTTCGTCCGTGACATCAAGGTCGACGCGACGACGCTGCGGATCACCGACGATCCGGACGAGCTCGTCGTGAAGGCCGTGCCGGTCAAGGTCGAGGAGGAGCCCAAGGCCGCCGAAGCTGCGGTGCCCGCCGAGGGCGAGGTCGCCGCGGAAGGCGAGGCCGCAGAGGGCGCCGCGCCGGCGGCGGGTGCGGAAGCCGGGAAGCCCGGCGCGCCCGCGGCCGCGAAGGGTGGCGCACCGGCGGCCGAAGGCGGCGCGAAAGGCGCGCCGCCCAAGCCTCCGGCCGGAGGCGCGAAGAAGTCCTAGCCGTCGTAATCGGCTAGCGACGCGTCCGGGAACGGATTGTCCGCGCGCTCGAGACTTCGCAGCTCGACCTCGTCTTCGGTCGCATTGCCGCCGCGAGCGAGCGCGACCGCACGACGGAAGCGCTGCGCGTGCGCGCGGAAGCGCTCGACCGCGTAATCAGCGGCCTGTCCCGTGGTCACCAGGAACGGCCAATCGCTCGATTGCGCGAGCAGGAGCTCGCGCACAGCCTGCCGTGCCGCGCGCTCGCGGAAGGGATCGTCACGCGGCGGCAAGGCACGGAGCTGCTCGAGATCGCGCGCGAGCCGCTCGAGCTCGTCCCACATCCACGCGGTCGCTTCGTTGCGCCACGTCGAGTGATCGTTGTTCTTCCCCCACGAGCCCTCGGCCAGCGCGACGCGTTCGCGGGGCGGCTCTCGATCGATGTACTCGGACGCGGTCGCGATCCGTACTTCTGATGGCTCGCTCATCTGGCGGAGCACCAGGCCAAGCCAGTCCACACCTTCGAACCACCAGTGACCGAAGAGCTCGCTATCGAACGTGACCGCCAGGAGCGGGTCGCGACCATCGGCAGCGCGCCGCGCGAGCTCGTCGTGCACGACCTTCACGAAGTGGCCCGCGTGCTCGCGGACGCGATCGGACGCGCGGCCCGGCGAGTAGACATCTTTCTCGCCGAGGCCGAGGTGGACCGAGGTCACCCTCCAGTAGCGCAGGCCGCTGCGGTCGTCCTTACGGTGAAACTCGCGGTAGTCCGGATCGCCGGGGTATCCCATCATCGCCGACCAGACCTGCCCCGAGACGCGGTCGTGCCGCGCGATGGCCACGACGTTCGAATCACCGACGTAATACGGGCGCAGGAGATCGACATCGGTCTCCGCTGGTGCGGTCGCGACCGCGACGCGCGACTCGTGCGGGGCGTGGCGTCGAAGCTCGCTCTGTCCGCGACGGCGCGCGCCCTCTCCAGCGGCCTGCGCGTGCCCCGGTAGGAGCGCGGCGTCGGTGAAGAAATGCGTGAGGCCGTGCTCTTCGAGCGCGTCTTCGAGGCCGGGCGCGTACGCGCATTCGGGAAGCCAGATCCCGGTCGGCTCGAGCCCGAGAAGGCGGCGCGACGAGCGACGCCCGATGCGCAGCTGCGCGTCGACCGATGCGCGGTCCAGGAGTGGCAGATAACCATGTGTCGCGGCCGAGGTGAGGATCTCGACGTGCCCGCTGCGCGCGAGATCGGCGAACGCGCCGACGAGATCGCGCCCGAACCTTCCGGTGTAGGCCTCGCGAAGCCTACGGTAGGACGCGAGATAGAAGTCGGCGAGCGCAGCGCGGCCCGTGTCGCCGGTGTCGACGAAACGGCGGACGTCCTTTTCCGCGCGGCTGACCTGGTCGTCGATGTACTCGAGATTGCGAACGTCGACGTCGTGATCCGCGAGCTGCTCGAGCAGCACCGGCGTGAGGCCGATGACGATCCGGTAGGCCACGCCCGTATCGCGCAGGTCGTGAAGGAGGCCGAGCAGCGGGAGGTAGGTGCCGAGCACGGCCTCGTGGATCCACTCCTCGCCGTGCGGCCACCGGCCGGCCCCACGGCAGTAGGGCAGGTGCGAGTGCAGGGCGAGAACAAAGGTTCCCACTCTTGGCATTCTGTCGCACGGGCGGGTTCGGGCCATGTTGTGTCGGGCCCGTTACCTGTTCGCGCGCTGCGCGCCCTAATGGGAGGTCGGGAGTGGCCTGGCCGATGCAGCGCCTGCTCGGTGGGCTATCAGCCCAACGTCTCGAAAGATAAAGAGAGGGATCCATATGCCCGCGCCTGTCACTGATCTCACGACAGCGCTGATCACGGGCGTCACCGCCGGCCTGGTGACGCTCATCGCGGCGCTTCCCGCGATCCTCGGCGCCATCGTCCTCCTCGTCCTCGGCTGGATCATCGCCGGCATCGTCGGCGGTCTTATCGCCCGAGGGCTTCGCGCCATCAAAGTCGACGCGATGGCCGACCGCGCCGGCGTCACCGCGTTCCTCAGACGAGCCCAGGTCCGCACGGATGCGGCAGGGTTCATCGCGGGGATCGCGAAGTGGTACATCCGGCTCATCTTCGTGCTCATGGCGGCGAACGCCGTTGGCCTGACCGCGGTCAGCACGATCGTGAATCAGGTGCTCGCGTTCATCCCGAACCTGCTGGTGGCCATCGTGATCCTCGCCGTGTTCTCATGGCTCGGCCAGCTCGTGCGGAACGTCGTCAGCGCCACCACGATGCCCAACGCGAAGACCATGGGCTTGCTGGCGTACGCGGCCACACTTGGCTTCGGTGTGATCGCCGCAGCGACGCAGATCGGCGTGGCAGCGACGCTGGTCCAAGTCCTCTTCGCCGGGATCGTCTTCGGTCTCGCGCTCGCGTTTGGCCTTGCCTTCGGGCTCGGCGGGCGCGACGAAGCGGCGCAGATGTGGCGCGGCCTTCGCGGCTCGGTCCGCGAGGTCGCTTCAACTCCGGCACCAACACCGATCGACCGCGCCGGAAACGGTCGACCCTTCGAGCGCTCGGAGACTTCGGTCCGGACCTAACCCGCACGCAGGAACGCCAAGTGGCCGCCAGTCTCGATGACCGAGGCTGGCGGCCTCTTCGTCGCCCCCGGCGTACCCTCTAATCGTCGGATCCTTGTAGGGGGAAAGACCAAATGAAAAGTCTTTGTGCGCGCCAGATCGTGGCGCTCATCGTCACCGCACTCGCGATCGCCGCGTGTCAGCCGGCTGCCACGCCGGGCGCGAGCGGAAGCCCGGGCGGAAGCCCGGCCGCGAGCCCCGGAGGAAAGATCGGCGGCACCGTAAGCGTCCTCGCCACCTGGGGAGGGAGCGAACAGGACTCGTTCCTCGCGATGGTGAAGCCGTTCGAGGACCAGACCGGCGTGAAGGTCAATTACGAGGGGACCCGCGACCTGAACGCGATCCTCTCGACGCGCGTACAGGGTGGGAACCCGCCGGACGTCGCCGGACTGCCCGGACCCGGTCAGATGGCGCAGTTCGCGAACCAGGGCAAGCTGATCGACCTGGGCGGCGTCCTCGACACGAACGCGATGAAAGACCAGTACCCGGACACGTTCCTCAAGTTCGCGCAGGTCAATGGGAAACAGGTCGGCATCTTCATCAAGGCCGCTCTCAAGGGACCGGTCTGGTACAACCCGAAGCAGTTCTCCGCCAAGAGCTACACCGTCCCCAAGACCTGGGACGACCTCACGGCGCTTTCGAAGAAGATCGCCGACTCGGGGACCACGCCCTGGTGCGTCGGCCTCGAGTCGGGCGCCGCCTCCGGGTGGCCGGGCACCGACTGGATCGAGGACATCGTGATCCGCCAGTCCGGTCCCGACGTGTACGACTCGTGGTGGCAGGGCAAGACCAAATGGACGAGCGCGGAGATCAAGAAGGCCTGGCAGACCTGGGGCACGATCGTCTCCGACCCGAAGATGGTCTTCGGTGGCAAGTCGGCGATGCTCGCCACGAACTTCGGCGACTCGGGAACGCCGATGTTCGCGAACCCGCCGAAGTGCTTCATGCACCACCAGGCCTCGTTCATCACCGACTTCTTCACCAAGGCGGTCCCGACCGCGAAGGTCGGCGAGGACTTCAACTTCTTCATGACACCAGACATCGACACCAAGTACGCCGGCGCGGTCACCGGGTCGGGGGACCTGTTCGGCATGTTCAAGGACACGCCGCAGTCCCGGGCGCTCATGAAGTACCTGACCACGCCTGAGGCGCAGGGGATCTGGGTGAGTCGCGGCGGCGCCCTCTCGCCGAACAAGAAGGTCACCCAGTATCCCGACCCGATCGCGAAGCAGTCGGCGGACGCGCTGACGTCGGCGAAGGTGTTCCGCTTCGATGCGAGCGACCTCATGCCGCAGGCCATGAACGACGCCTTCTGGAAGGCGATCCTCGATTACGTGAACAACCCATCCAATCTCGACTCGATACTCGCGAGCCTCGATAAGGTGCAAGCCGACTCCTACAAGTAAATGGAGCGATTACCGCAGGTAGCGGCCGCGATCGCACTGCCGATCGCGGCCCTCCTGGGCTACATCTTCGTGGCCGAGTGGGTCATCGGCCGCACACCGCCGAAGATGCAGCCGCGCCTGCGACCGTGGGTCTGGGTCGGACCCGCGCTGGCGTTCGTCGGGTTCTTCCTCGTGGCGCCGAGCATCGAGACGTTCGTCCTGAGCCTCGAGAACGCCACGTCGACGGCCTTCGTCGGCGCCGACAACTACGTGACCATCGCGACAGACCCGACCGTCCACATCGCGCTCCGCAACAACGTCCTCTGGATCGTGCTCTTCACCGGCCTCGTGCTCGCGGCCGGTCTCGTCATCGCGCTGCTCGCGGATCGCGTGCCCTACGAAGGGCCGGCGAAGTCGCTCGTTTTCCTCCCGCAGGCGATCTCCTTCACGGCCGCGGGCACGATCTGGAAGTTCATCTATGCGTACCAGCCGGCGGGCATCGACCAGACCGGCACCCTGAACGCCGTGGTCACGGCATTCGGTGGCGAGCCCCAGCCGTGGCTGACCCTGGCGCCGGGGAACAACATCGCGCTGATCATGGTCGCCGTCTGGGGCTGGGCCGGCTTCGCGACGGTCATCCTCTCGGCTGCGCTCAAAGGCATCCCGGTCGAGCTCCACGAGGCCGCACGCGTCGACGGCGCCAACGAGCTCACGGTCTTCCGCCGGATCACGCTGCCGCTCCTGATGCCGACGATCACGGTCGTCGCGACGACCCTCGTGATCTTCGCGCTCAAGGCCTTCGACATCGTCTACGTCATGACCAATGGGGCCTTCGACACCGACGTGATCGCGCTCCGCCAGTACAAGGAGGCCTTCAGCGCGCACAACATCGGGCGCGCGAGCGCGATCGCGATCCTCCTCCTCGCGGCGATCGTGCCGGTCCTCCTCTTCAACATCCGGCGTTTCCGGGCCCAGGAGGCGATCCGATGAGCGCGTCGCGGCGCCTCGGCGCCCTCCCCGTTCACGTCGCGATCATCGCTCTCGTCGTGCTGTGGACGATCCCGACGCTCGCGACGATCGTCAACTCATTCCGGCCCCCGATCGCGATCGCATCCTCGGGGTGGTGGACCGCCCTCGTCCCGCCCTTCAACTTCACCATCGACAACTACCAGCGCGTTCTCACCACGAACAACATGGGGCCGAGCTTCCTCAACAGCCTCACCATCACGATCCCGGCGACGGTCTTACCGATCGCCGTCGCGGCTTTCGCCGCATACGCGTTCGCCTGGATGAACTTCCCGTTCCGCAACACGCTCTTCCTCGTGCTCGTCGGCCTGCTCGTCGTGCCTCTGCAGATCACGCTGGTTCCGGTGCTGCAGGCCTACACCGCGCTCGGCCTGAACGGGACGTTCCCGGCCATCTGGCTGGCCCACACCGGGTACGGCCTGCCGTTCGCGATCTACCTTCTCCGGAACTTCTTCGGCGCGCTGCCGAAGGAGCTGTTCGAGGCATCGGCGCTCGACGGCGCGGGAACGCTCACGACCTTCTTCCGCCTGGTGCTGCCGCTCTCGGTCCCCGCGCTCGCATCGCTCGCGATCTTTCAGTTTCTCTGGGTCTGGAATGACCTCCTGGTGGCCCTCATCTATCTGGGAGGCACCCAGGACGTCGCGCCCATGACCGTGACCATGAGCGGCCTCGTCAACTCACTGGGGCAGGACTGGCAACGGCTCACGGCGGCGGCCTTCATCTCCGCCTTCCTTCCGCTTGTCGTTTTCATCGGCCTGCAGCGCTATTTCACGAGCGGCATCCTCGCCGGCTCGGTCAAGGGCTAACCGCTGCACGACGTCGAGATCGGCACGAAGCGCCTCGCCGACTACGCCCAGGTCATCGGCCAAAAGCGTTATGAGGAGCTGCGCACGCTCGCGGCGGCGGCGGCCGGGCGGAGCATGCTCCACATCAACGCGACCGCATACGGCGGAGGCGTCGCGGAGATCTTGCAGAACCTCATCCCGCTCCTGCGCGACGCGGGCGTCGACGCGCACTGGGCCGTTCTGGACGCGCCGCCCGCGTTCTACGACATCACCAAGAAGATCCACAACGCGCTCCAGGGGATGAGGCTCGACCTTTCGGAGGCCGAGCGGAAGCTTTTTCTCGACGTCGCGCGCGAGAACGCCGCGCAGCTACGCCAGGCCGACGTCGTCCTCGCGCATGACCCGCAAGCGGTGGCGCTCCGGCACTTTGCCGGTGCTCGCGGCGCGGGATGGGTCTGGCGGTGTCACATCGACCTCACGACCGCATACGAGCCGGTGTGGTCATTCCTCCGCCCGTATGTGGATGAGCATGACGCCTCGATCTGGACGATGCCCCAGTTCGTCAGACCGGATCTCCGCATGAAGCGCGTGCTGATTCAGGCCCCGACGATCGACCCGTTCTCGATGAAGAACCGCGAGATGCCACTGGCCGAGGCACGTGAGGTCGTGCAGGCCTTCGGCGTCGATGTCGAGCGCCCGATGCTCCTGCAGGTCTCGCGCTTCGATCCGTGGAAGGATCCGCTCGGAGTCATCGACGCGTACCGCCTGACAAAGAAGAAAGTCCACGGGGTCCAGCTCGTCATGATCGGTTCGCTCGCCGACGACGACCCCGAGGGCCAGGAGTACCTCGACCGGACGCGCACGCACGCCGGCGGCGATCCCGACGTGTACCTCCTCACGAATCTCGATGGGGTCAAGGACCGCGAGGTGAACGCGTTCCAGCGCGCTTCGACCGTCGTCATCCAGAAGTCACTGCGCGAGGGCTTCGGTCTGGTCGTCGCGGAGGCGCTCTGGAAAGAGATCCCGGTCGTCGCCGGTAAGGTCGGCGGCATCGTGATCCAGATCCAGGACGGCGTCTCGGGCTATCTCGTCTCGAGCCCCGAGGAGTGCGCCGAACGCAGCGTCGAGCTGCTGCGCGACCCGGCGCTCCGGAAGCGGACGGCAGCGGCCGGACGCGAGCACGTGCGCGAGAACTTCCTCATCACACGCGACGTCCGCGATCAGCTCGAGCTCGTCAATACGCTCGCAAAGGGTCCCGTCCGCCGGTAGCTAGCATCGGCGCGATGGGCGACGCGGCCTTCGAGATCGATCCAGACATCCGCGTCGCCCGGACCCTGCCGGCGCGGGTGTACTCGGATCCAGAGCTCTTCCGCGCACAGCGCGACAGCGTGTTCGCACGGACGTGGCATTACGCGGGACACGACGATCTCGTGAAGGTGGCTGGGCAGGTTTACCCGTTCACGCTCCTGCCCGGCGCGCTCGACGAGCCGCTTCTCCTGACGCGCGACCTGAGCGATCGGCTCCACTGCGTCTCGAACGTGTGCACGCACCGCGGAACGGTGGTCGTCGAGGGCTCGGGGCACGAGCAGCAGCTTCGCTGCCGTTACCACGGGCGGCGCTTCACGCTCGACGGACACTTCCATTCGATGCCCGAGTTCGAGGGCACGAAAGATTTCCCGTCGCCCGCCGATGACCTGCCTCCGGTCGGCCTCGGCGTCTGGGAGCGGTTCCTGATGGTCGCGCTCGCACCGGCCATGACCTTCGAGGAAGCGGTCACGCCC
>WNGI01000599.1_pt1 | contig 27397 bp, 25 predicted proteins | sample 5400621 | NCBI WGS metagenome assembly WNGI01 (sample SAMN13153374, study PRJNA577476) | soil metagenome | isolation source: 20 cm soil or saprolite under Garry oak tree replicate 1 | place: USA:California | collected 2016-06-15
CCAAGCCGGTCGAGATCAAACTGTTCGGCGAGCGGCTGGACTCGCTCGAGGCGTACGCGCGGCGGCTGGAGCCGGGCCTCGACAGCATCGAGGGCTTGGAAGACCTGTACAACGGCGTGAGCGAGCCGTCGCCGGAGCTCCTGATGCACGTCAATCAGGCCGAGGCGGGGCGTGTCGGGCTCACCCCGCAGGATGTGGGCGACGCCGTCGGTGCCGCCTTGCTCGGCGCCAACGCCGGCGAAGTGCGGCGCGAGGATCGCCCGGTCGCGGTTCGCGTGCGAGCACCCGATTCTGTGCGATTCGATCCGCTCCGCTTGCGGGCGCTACCGATCGCCGGCGGCACGCCGCTGGGCAGTCTGGCGTCGTTCACCACGACGGAATCGCGCATGAGCCTCGAGCGCGAAAACCAGCAGCAAATGATCGCGATCACCGCCGACGTGAGCGGGCGATCGCTCGGGGGCGTGATGCACGACGTCCGGCAGCTGCTGGCCGAGCAGCCACCGCCACCGGGTATCCGTCTGGCGCTCGGCGGTCAGTACGAGAGCCAGCAGGAGGCGTTCCGCGCGCTGCTGCTCGTGCTGTTTCTCGCCGCGGTGAGCGTCTGCGCGGTGATGGTCGTCCAGTTCGAATCGTTCGTGGAGCCGCTCGTCGTCCTGCTCGTGGCTCCGGTGTCGTTCGTCGGCGCGCTCGTCCTGCTGCTGATCACGGGCGTGGCGCTGAACGTCGCGTCGTTCATGGGCCTGATTTTGCTGGTCGGCCTTATCGTGAAGAACGGCATTATCTTGCTCGACTTCACGCGCCTCCGGATGCGCGAGGAGGGTGTGCCGCTCGAGACCGCAATTCGGGAAGCCGCGCGCGTCCGGCTCCGGCCCATCCTCATGACGACGCTCTGCACCCTGTTCGGGCTCCTGCCGCTCGCGCTGGGAATCGGGGCGGGAAGCGAGCTGCAACGGCCGCTCGCGCTGGCCGTGATCGGGGGCTTAGTCCTTTCGACCCCGATCACCCTGTTCGCTGTACCGACACTGCTGGTCGCGATCCGGGGGCCGAATTTCAGGCTGGAGTGACCATCCCGGGAGTGAGATGGTCTCAAGTAGCGACACGAATTACCACCTCATTCTCGGAGTTTGTCCCATGCGCCTGCTCAGCACCATCACCCTCGTTGCCGGACTAACCCTCGTGGCGGGCACCGCCAACCTCTCGGCTCAAGCCCCCATGCGCCAAGTTCCCGACAGCCTCGTCGCGAAAGCCAAGGTCAATGAAGACTCGGCTCGCGGGATCGCCCTGAAGCGAGTGCCGGGATCCGTGGAAGGCGTCAAGCTGTACACGAAGAGCGGAAAGCTGGAATGGGTCTTTGGCGTCAAGCCCAAGGGCAAGACCAACGTCGAGAGGGTCAGTATCGATGCGTTGACCGGTCATGTCCTGTCGGTGTCGTCCGGGTCGGCTCCTAAGAAGCCAGCAACTCAGCGTTAGTCTTAGCGCGCTTCATCAGCTGTAGCAGGTTCTGCATGCTTTGCTCCGGCGGGAGATCGACCAGACCCCGCCGGAGTTTGTGTCTGGCCTCGATCGTCTTCGCGTCCGCGAGCAGCTCCTCACGGCGCGTACCGCTCGCCGCGATGTCCACCGCTGGATAGATGCGGCGGTCCGCCAGCGCACGCGTCAAGCGGAGCTCGGCGTTGCCCGTGCCTTTGAACTCCTCGAAGATGATGTCGTCCATGCGGCTCTCGGTCTCGACGAGCGCCGTGGCGATCACGGTCAACGAGCCGCCCTGCGGGGCGGGGACCGCGCGCGCCGCGCCGAACATCGCCTTTGGCTTCGCGAGCGCGTTCGCGTCGAGACCGCCCGTCATGGTGCGGCCGCTGCCGCGTCCCGTGGTGTTATGCGAGCGCGCGAGCCGCGTGAGTGAGTCCAGCACGATCACCACGTCGCGGGCCAGCTCCACCTGCCGGCGCGCGTGATCGAAGACCATCTCTGCCGCTGCAACATGACGCTCGTGCGGGAGATCGAAGCTCGAGGCGATGACCTCGCCGCGGCCCCAGTCCACCATCTCGGTGACCTCTTCGGGCCGTTCGTCCACGAGCAGGATCAGCAGCAGCGCGGTGGGATGATTCTCGGCGACCGCCTCCGCGATCGCCTGCAGCATCATCGTCTTGCCGGCCTTGGGTGGCGAGACGATCAGGGCGCGCTGGCCGAAGCCGAACGGGCAAATCAGATCGACCACGCGCTGGATATCGGCGGTGCGCGGGCTCGACGCGCGCGGCGTCTCGAGCGTCAGTGGGCGGTTGGGATGGACGGCGCCCAGCGACGCGAAGTCCGGCCGCCCGTCCAGCTGTGATGCCGGAAGACCGTTGACGGTCGTGACGCGGCCGTTTTCCAGGACGATCAGGTCGCCGCGCCGGAGGCCCGGCAGGCGCACGGGCGGATCGCCCTTCGCCGGCAAGTAGCTGTTCGCGGCGAGGCGGAGCGCGCCCCCTTTGGGGGACGGGTCATACCAACCAGTCATGGGAGGCATGTGGGAAGGTGATTAAAGGTACAGGCTATATTTAGCGCCGCATGCGCCAGGATCACATCCGCAACTTCTGCATCGTCGCCCATATCGATCATGGGAAGTCGACGCTCGCTGACCGGCTCATCGAGCTTACCGGCACGCTCGACAAGCGCCTGATGCGCGAGCAGGTCCTCGACACGATGGACCTGGAGCGCGAGCGCGGCATCACGATCAAGTTGAACGCAGTGCGGATGAGTTACCACGCCAAGAGCGGCCAGTTGTATGAGCTCAACCTCATCGATACGCCCGGGCACGTGGATTTTACGTACGAAGTCTCGCGATCACTAGCTGCCTGCGAAGGCGCGATACTGGTCGTGGATGCGTCCCAGGGGATTCAGGCCCAAACCCTGTCCAATCTGCTGCTGGCGATGGATGCGGGACTGGAGATAATACCCGTCCTCAACAAAATCGATCTTCCCGGCGCCGAGCCGGACAAGCGCGCGCACGAGATCCATGACCTGATTGGCACCAAGCCGGAAGAAATCCTCAGGATCTCGGCCAAAGAGGGACGCGGCGTACCGGAGCTGCTCGAGGCGGTGGTGGAACGGGTACCGCCGCCCCGCGGCAATCGCGAGGCCCCCCTCCGAGCCCTGATCTTCGACTCCTACTACGACCGCTATCGGGGCGCCATTCCGTCGATTCGGGTGGTGGATGGCGTGATCAAGCCGGGGATGAAGATGGCGTTTGGGGCGCACCGCGACGACACCTACGAAGTCGACGAGGTCGGCTATCTGCAGCTTGGCCACAAGCCAGGCGAGCAGCTCGAGGCCGGCGAGGTGGGGTACGTCGTGGCGAACGTGCGGGGTGTGCGCGAGACGCGTCCCGGCGACACCGTGCTCGACGCCGAGCACCGCGACGTGGACCTGCTGCCGGGCTATCGCGACATCCAATCGATGGTGTTCGCGGGTCTCTACCCGACGAATGCCGAGCAGTACGAGGAGCTGCGCGACGCGCTGGCCAAGCTGCAGCTGAACGACGCCTCGCTGCACTATGAGCCCGAGACATCGGTCGCGCTCGGGTTCGGCTTCCGGTGCGGCTTCCTCGGCCTCCTGCACATGGAGATCGTGCGCGAGCGGCTGGAGCGCGAATTCGATCTCGACTTGATCAGCACGGTTCCGAACGTCGAGTATCATGTTTACAAGACCGATGGTAGCATGGAGCTGGTGGAGAATCCGAGCCTCTTGCCGCACGGGTCGGAGGTGGATCGCATCGAAGAGCCGTATGTCAAAGCCCGGATTTTCGTGCCGTCCGACTACATCGGCGGCATCATGAACCTGGGACAAGAGCGGCGCGGCGTGTATGGCGGCATGCAGTACCTCGATCCCACACGCGTCGAGTTCGACTGGGAGTTCCCGCTCGCGGAGATCATCCTCGACTTCTACGACAAGCTGAAGACGATCTCGCGGGGCTATGCATCGCTCGACTACGAATTCCTGGCTTACCGGCCCGGCGAGCTGGTCAAGCTCGACATGCTGCTCAACAGCGAGGCAGTGGACGCGTTCAGCGTCATCATCCACAAGGACAAGGCCTACGAATGGGGCCGCAAGATCGCGGAGAAGCTGAAGGAGCTGATCCCGCGCCAGTTGTTCGAAGTCGTGATCCAAGCGGCGATCGGAACCAAGGTCATCGCCCGGGAATCGATCCGGCCGCTCCGAAAAAACGTCACCGCGAAGTGTTACGGCGGGGACGTGACGCGCAAGCGCAAGCTGCTCGAAAAGCAGAAAGAAGGAAAGAAACGGATGAAGCAGGTCGGCACAGTGGAAATTCCGCAGGAGGCGTTTCTCGCAGTGCTCCAGGTCGAATAGAAGGAGGTCTTATGCGCCCCCAGATGCTCGTCGCAGCGGTGGTGGGGACCCTCGCGGTCCTGCCCCGCTCCGCGCCCGCTCAGTTCACGCTGGAGCAGGTGCGGTCGTATCCCTACCCCACCGAACTGACCGCCGCGGCGACGGGTGCTCGGATCGCGTGGGCGTTCAACGAGCAGGGCCGTCGCAACATCTACGTGGCCGAAGGTCCGAGTTTCACGGCGCGCCGGCTCACGAATTACGATCGCGATGACGGCCAGGAGCTGAGCAGCGTCACCGTCGCCGCAAACGGGCGCTGGGTGGTGTATGTGCGTGGCGGCGATCACGGCTCGAATTGGGACGACGCGCTACCGGTGAACGTCGGCTCGAATCCGGTGCCGCCCAAGGTGCAGATCTTCAGTGCGCCGTTCGATGGCGGCGATCCGAAAGCGATCGGCGACGGCGACGAGCCCGCCGTCTCGCCCCGTGGGGACGTCGTGGCGTTCATCAAGGGCGGTCAGATCTGGATCGCAGCGCTCGACGGATCGGCTCCCGCCAAGCAGCTCCTCACGGTACGGGGGGAAAACGGCGATCTCCGCTGGTCACCCGACGGCGCCCGTCTGGCGTTCGTCGCCAATCGCGGCGATCACGCGTTCATCGGCGTCTTCACCAATGACAGTACGCCAGTTACCTGGCTCGCTCCCGCGTTCGCGCGTGACCGGTCCCCGCGCTGGTCTCCGGACGGAAAGCGCATCGCGTTCGTGCGCCTTCCCGGCGCCGGCGGCGCGCCCGACTCCCTGCTGCCGCCACGCCCCAATCCGTGGGAGATCTGGACGGCCGACGCTGCAACGGGCGCCGCGCAGCGCCTGTGGCGCTCGCCCGAGACCCTCGCGGGCTCGGTCCCCAACACTGACGGAGGTACCAATCTTGGCTGGGGCGCGGGCAACAGAATCGTCTTCCTTTCTTATCAGGATGGCTGGCCGCACCTGTACTCGATTCCTGCTGCGGGCGGGACGGCGCTGCTACTCACGCCCGGCCGGTACATGGCCGAGCATATCTCGCTGAGCAGCGACGGGCGGTGGCTGGTGTTCGCGGGCAACATGGGGGGAGGCACAGACTCGCTCGACATCGATCGCCGCCACGTGGTGCGGGTCCCGGTCGATCGGCCTGTTCCCGAAGTCATGACGCCGGGGAACGGCCTGGAATGGAGTCCGGCAGTCACAGGCGATGGCACCACACTCGTGCTCATCAGCGCGACTCCGCAGCGCCCGCCACTGCCCGCCGCGATGGCGTTCAGTGGGGTGCGTGCCACGTTGCGCACCATCGGCGCGGACCACGTTCCGAGCGACTTCCCCACTGGCCTGGTTACACCACGCCAGGTCGTGTTCAAGTCGGCAGATGGGCTGACGATCCACGGACAACTGTTCGAGGCACCTGGAGCTGCCAAGGGCCGCAAGCCGGCGGTGGTATACGTGCACGGCGGACCGCCGCGGCAGATGCTGCTGGGGTGGCACTACTCGGACTACTACGCCAACGCCTACGCGCTGAACCAGTATCTGGCGAGCCGCGGATTCATCGTGCTCTCGGTGAACTATCGCCTCGGCATCGGATACGGCTACGACTTCCATCAGCCACCCAATTCCGGCGCACGGGGCGCCGCCGAGTATCGCGATGTGCAGGCCGGCGCGGCGTACTTGCGCTCCCTGTCACGCGTCGATCCCAGCCGCATCGGGATCTACGGCGGTTCCTACGGTGGCTACCTGACGGCCCTGGCATTGGCTCGTAATTCCGATGTCTTTGCGGCCGGCGTCGACATCCACGGCGTACATGATTGGAGCACCTACTCGCGAGCGCTGGACCGGACGCGTTACGAACAGGCTCCCGATGCCGACTCGTCGATCGCCACGGCGTGGCATTCGTCTCCGGTGTCGTCAGTAGCAAGCTGGAAGTCCCCTGTGCTGCTGATTCATGGCGACGACGATCGCAACGTGCGGTTCTCGCAGAGCACCGATTTGGTCCGGCGCCTGGCCGCTGCCGGGGTTAGATTCGAAACACTGGTGATTCCCGACGACACGCACCATTTCCTCCGCTACGCGAATATCTTGACGGTGGACAAGGCCGCGGCGGACTTCTTAGAACGACAACTGCTTCCGGCGAGCAGCACCGAACCGCGCGCCACCGGACGTCCATAGGAGCCCCATGTTGCTACGATCACGCAGAACCGCCGTCCTTCTCATCGGCGCCGCAGTCGCAGGCGCGGGCTGTCGCCCGGTACTCAACTATCCGAGCGCACTCGGGCCCCGCTATGCCGGGTCGCCCCTCCCGGCTGCGGTTGCTGTCCCTATGCCCCCCCCCGGTCACACGATCCGCGTCGTCACCTACAACGTGCAATGGGGCAAGCATATCGATCGCGCGATCAACGTGCTGACGACGCGGACGCCGCTGCCGGACGCCGATATCGTGGTGTTGCAGGAGATGGACCCGAACGGGACGCGCCGCATTGCAGAGGCCCTGGGAATGTCGTGGGTTTACTATCCCGCCTCCGTCCATCCGCGGGCGGGCCATGATTTTGGGAACGCCGTGCTATCGCGCTGGCCGATCGTCGCGGACGAGAAACTGATGCTGCCGCATATAGCCGGTCTGCGGCATGCCCAACGCATCGCGACAGCGGCGACGGTGATGGTCGGTGACGTGAAGGTCCGCGTCTACAGCGCCCACCTCGGCACGCCGAGCGATATCCGGCCGTCGAAGCGGCGCGATCAGGCCCAGATGATCATGGCCGATGCCGCCACTTATCCGCTGGTAATCGTCGCCGGCGACATGAACAGCCACGGCATCGGCAAGACGTTCGTGTCCGGTGGTTATCAGTGGCCGACCGAGCACAACGGCTTCACCAGCGCAGTGTTCAACTGGGATCACGTTTTTCTGAAGGGGTTCGGCAAGCCGGTGCCCGGCAGCGCGAAGGTGACGGGGATAGTGCGCGACACGCTCGGCACGAGCGACCACGACCCGGTATGGGCCGTGGCTCAGCTCCCTTGAGCGCATCGACTCTCGTCATTCAAACCGCATTTCTGGGCGATGTCGTACTGACCACGCCGCTGCTGTCCGCGCTGGCCGCCCAGCACGGACCGGTGGACGTCGTCACGACGCCGGTCGCCGCGCCGCTACTCGAAACACATCCGGCAGTCGTGCAGGTGATTCCCTACGACAAGCACGGCGGAGACCGCGGCTGGGCGGGCCTCGGCCGGCTAGCGCGGCAGCTTCGGAACGTGCATTACGCGCGCGCCTATCTGCCACATCGATCGCTCAGGACGGCGGCGCTGGCCACGCTCGCCCGGATCCCGATCCGCCGGGGGTTCTCGGGCGGCTGGTCTTTCCTCTATACAGAGGCTATTCCGAAGCCCCGAACGGGTCACGAAACTGACCGGCTGCTGACCCTCGCGGACGGCGCGCCGGCGGTCTATCCTCCCCACCTGCGGCCCACGACGGAGGACGAGCGCGCGGCCAGTGGTGTCTGGGATCAGATCGCGCCAAGGCCTGAGGGTCCCTTCGTCGCGCTCGCGCCAGGCTCGATCTGGGGCAGCAAGCGCTGGCCGTATTATCCCGAGCTCGCGCATCACCTGGCTGCACGTGGGATAGCCATCGCGGTTGTGGGTGGGCCGGACGATGCGGGACTGGGATCTGAGATTGTCGCAGCGGCTGCGGCTGCGGGTGGCTCGACCACGATCAATACCTGCGGCATGCTCACGCTGCGACAGTCGGCGGCGCTCATCGCGAAGGCGGCGGTGCTCGTGACGAACGACAGTGCGCCGCTGCACCTGGCGACGGCCATGGGCACGCCCGTCGTGGCGCTGTTCGGTCCGACCATAACGGAATTCGGATTTGGGCCGCTGCGCCCCGGCGATCTGGCGTTGGGCGTGGACGGACTGCTGTGCCGGCCCTGCTCGTCGCACGGCCCACCGCAGTGCCCGTTGGGTCATCACCGTTGTATGCGCGAGCTCACTGCTCCGGCCGTCGTCACGGCCATCGAGGAACTGGGTGCGTTACGTCGTCGGAGTTGACGTTGGGGGGACGAATCTCGTGGCCGGCGTCGTCGCTGAGGACGGCTCGGAGATCCACGCCGTCGTATCGGAGCCGACCCTGGCGGCGCAGGGTGCCGATCCGGTGATCAGCCGGATCGTCAAGCTCGCCAAAGCATCGATCAAAGAGTCCGGCAAGAAGGTGGAAGGTGTGGGGATCGGCTCGCCCGGGCCGCTCGACACGAAAAAGGGCATCGTCCTCCTCACGCCGAACCTCGGCTGGACCAACATGCCGCTGCGCGATCGTGTGAGCGAAGGGCTCGGGCTCCCCGGGACGCTCGACAACGACGCGAACTGCGCGATCTACGGCGAGTGGTGGCGGGGAGCGGCGCAGGGGGCGAAGTACGTCATCGGCCTGACGCTCGGCACGGGCATCGGCGGCGGCATCGTGATCGACGGCGAGATCTATCACGGCGCGTCGGACGCGGCGGGCGAATTCGGGCACGTGTCGATCGACGCGAACGGCCGGCGCTGCAAATGCGGCAACTACGGCTGCGTCGAAGCGTACGCGTCGGGGCCGGCCATCGCCGAGCGCGCCGTCGAAGGGATTCAGTCGGGCGTCGAGACGTCGCTGGGGCAGTATGTGAAGGGCGACCTCTCCCAGATCACTGCGCAGATCGTGTACGAGGCCGCGAACGACGGCGACGAATGGGCGCTCGAGGTCGTGCGCGAAACCTCGCAGCTGCTCGGCGCGGCGGTGGCGAGCTTCATCAACATCTTCAATCCTGAGGTCGTCGTGATCTGCGGCGGCGTGACGCAGGCAGGGGACAAGCTGTTCGTGCCGCTGCGCAGCGAGGTCAAGCGCCGTGCGTTCAAGCCGGCGTGGGAAGTCTGCAAGATCGTGCCGGGCACGCTGCCGGGTACGGCCGGCGTCTTCGGCGCCGCCGGGGTGTTCATCCAGAGAAACTGGGGATTGCGCTGAAGCGACTGGGTGTCATCGGGTCGATGGTGTGGGACACCATTTATGGCCGGGACCCCGCCCAACCCGCCGTGCAAGAGTGGGGCGGTATTTCGTACGCGCTCGCCGCGCTCGACGCCGCACTGCCCGACGATTGGCAGATCGTCCCCCTGATCAAGGTGGGCCGCGATCTGGCGGCCAAGGCCAATGAGTTTCTTTCCGGCGTACGACGCACGGCACACGGCGCACGCTTTATCGAAGTGCCCCAGCCAAATAACCGCGTCACGCTGCGCTACGAATCGGCGGAGCGCCGCTGCGAGCAGATGGCCGGCGGCGTGCCGCCCTGGACGTGGGAAGAGCTCGGACCGCTCGTCCAGGATGCCGATGCGCTCTACATCAACTTCATTTCGGGATACGAGCTGACGCTCGAGACCGCGCAGCTGCTCAGGCGCGGCTTCCGACGCTTCATCTACGCGGACCTGCACAGCCTCTTCCTCGGCAAGGAACCGGACGGCATGCGCGTCCCGCGACCGTTGCCGCAAGCGCCGGCGTGGTTCGGCTGCTTCAACGTCGTCCAGTTGAACGAGGACGAGATGAATCAGCTGGGATCCGACCCGCTCGCCGTGGCGGCGGACGCCTTGGGTCAGGGATGTAGCACGCTGTGCGTCACGCTCGGCAGGCGCGGCGCCGCCTACTTCACCGGCAACCCCGTTCGCACCGAGCTCATCCCCGCGCCGCTCACGCACCCGCCGGCGTTCGATCAGGTGGTCGACCCAACAGGCTGCGGCGACGTCTTCGGTGGTGCCGTCGTCGCCACGCTCCTCGGCGGCACAGGCATCGAGCAGGCCATCCGCATCGGCAACCAGCTCGGCGCGCGCAACGTGAGCCACCGCGGCGCAACGGGACTGCGCGATCATCTGATGGGCAAACTGTCGGTGGCATGACGCGGCTGATCGAAGTTCCTACCCAGTTCGACGACCGCTCCTTCGATCAGTTCGCCGCGGCCTATGCCCAGGCGGTAGACGGGGGGAGCGGCGAGCGGCTGCTGTTCGATGCGCACGCCGCGGAGTGGGCGTCGCCGTTCGGGCTCGTGGGACTGCTCGCCGCGGGCGAGGCGGCCGCCCGCAAGAGCGAGCGCGCGCTGTTGACGGCACCGGCCAATCCGGACGTCGTGAGCTACTGGGCGCGCGCCGGTTTCTTCCGTGAAGCGGCGGACCTGTTCGAGGTGCACGGCAAGGTCCCCAAGACCAAAGTCGCGGCGGAGAGCGACGTGTTGCTGCCCGTGACGCCGGTGCGCGCCGCGGAAGACGTCCACGCGGTGGTGAGCACGATCCAGCAGCGCGCGTCCGCGATTCTCAGCTCGGAACTGGGACTCGATCCGAAGGCGACGATGGGCTTCGCTATGGCGCTTTCGGAGTCTTGTCAGAATATTGTGGAGCACGCCGGCACCGGCGGTTGGGTCGCGGTGCAGGCGTACAACTGGCGGCGCAAGCTGGCGCGCCGTGTGGTCGTGATCGCGGTCGCCGATGCAGGTGTCGGATTCCGGCATTCGTTGGAAGCCACGCAGGCCAAGCGGTTCGGCGAACGGTGGGGCGATGCCGCCGCGCTGGAAGCGGCCTTGGTTCAAGGCGTGAGCCGGTTTCGTGATCCAGGCCGCGGTCAGGGATTGGCGGGCATCCGGCGTTACCTGGCCCGCTGGGAAGGCAAGGTCGCGATTCGCAGCGGCACCGCGCGGATCGCGATCGTGCCCAAGTGGGACGACGACGTGCCGCTGAAAGACGGGTTGCCGGCGTTTCCGGGCTCGCAGGTGCTGCTCATCATTCCGGAGCAAGTGTCGGAGAAAGGGCTGTCGAAGAAGTGATTCCTCATATCATGGTGAGCGCGGTTCTGCAGCAGGCCGTCGCCGGCTTCTATACCGACCTCGTCACACGGCCCACCGGCCGCGCGGTTCGCGAAAACATCGAGCGTGACCTTCCTCTAGGCAGCATCGCCGTGATGGATTTCACCGGCGTCGGCTGCCTCGACTATTCCTGCGCCGATGAGATCGTCGCCAAGCTGGTCCGGGACAAGGTGAGAGTGCTGTTGCTGCGCGGGTTGACCGACGCCCATCGCGAAGCGATCGAACCGGTACTCGCGGGCGCGGGACTGGCCGTGCTGTGCGAGCGCGCCGACGGGGCGCTCGAGGGGCTGGGCGCGAGTGAGCCGGCTCCGGCGCTGCTCAACGAGCTGGTCGAGCGGCGGCTGGCGGCACGCAATCCGGGAGGCTCCATCCGACTCACCGCGGCGTGAAACGCCGCCGTCTGGGTCTGTCCACCCGCGCCATCCACGGCGATCCCAAGGCGCGCGCCGACTGGTCCGCCATCGCTCCCCCGCTGTACCAAAGCTCCACCTTCACGAATCCGGTCGGCTCCAGCGCCGAAGTTCTCTACAGCCGCTACGGCAACAACCCCAACCAGGTCGACATCGGCAAGAAGCTCGCGCTGCTCGAGGGCGCCGATGCGGGGCTGTTCGTCGCCAGCGGCATGGGGGCGGTCGCCCTCGCGCATCTCGCGGTGCTCCGCCCCGGCGATCACTTGCTGGCGAGCGAGTGGATCTATGGCGGCGTGTTCCGCCTGTTCCGCGAAGAATTCGGGAAACTGGGCATCGACGTCTCGTTCGTGAATCCCACGCAGTCGCGCAGCTGGAAGAAGGCGATGCGGAAGACCACGCGCGCGCTGTTTCTGGAAACGCCCACCAATCCGCTGATGCGGGTGATCGATCTCGAGCCGGTGGCAACCCTCAGCAAGGCCGAAGGGCTGGCGCTGATCGTGGACTCGACGTTCGCGTCGCCGGTGAATTTTCGGCCACTCGAGCACGGCGCCGATCTCGTCATTCACTCGGCGACGAAATACCTGAATGGCCATACCGACGTGATCGCGGGCGCCGTGGCGGGCACCGATCAGGTGGTCGAGGAGGTCCGGCGGCTGATGCAGGTGTGGGGCCAGGCGATCGATCCGTTCGCCGCATGGCTGATCGACCGGGGGATGCGCACGCTCACCGTGCGGGTGGAACGGCAGAACGAGATTGGGCTCGCGATCGCCCAATGGTGCGCCAAACAGGACGCGATCGCGAAGGTGCACTACCCCGGCCTCCCCTCCCATCAGGATCACGAGCTGGCGAAGCGCACTCTCAATGGGTTCGGCGGCATGCTGGGTATCGAGCTGAAGGGCGGCGTGCGCGCCGCCGAGCGGTTCCTCAAGGCCCTGACCATCGCCGCGCACGCGCCGAGCCTGGGCGGCGTGGAAACGCTCGTATCCGAGCCCCGGCTCACCTCGCACGCCAGTTTGACGGCGGAGCAGCGCGCACAGGCTGGCATCCCGGACGGATTCCTGAGATTTTCCCTGGGACTGGAGGATCCCGATGACATCATCGCGGACTTCGCCCAGGCTCTGGCGCGGCACTAAATGATCAAGTTCACCCACGTCTTCAAGGCCTTCCCCAAGGGCGGCCTGGCGCTGAAGGACGTCTCCTTCCACGTCGCCAAGGGGGAGTTTGCGTTTCTCACCGGCCACTCCGGCGCCGGCAAGTCGACGGTCATGAAGCTCATCTACGCCGACGAGCGGCCCACCTCGGGCGAGGTGCGCGTCTCGGGCTACAACGTGAACGAGATGCGCCCCCGCGAGGTCCCGATGCTGCGCCGCAGACTCGGCATCGTCTTCCAGGACTTCCGGCTGCTCGAGGACCGCACGGCGGAAGAAAACGTCGCGTTCGCGCTCGAGGTGACGGGTGCCCGCTCGTCGACGATTCCGGCCCGCGTCATGCGCGTGCTGACGCAGGTCGGCCTGGCCGCCAAGGCACAGGCCTACCCGCGCGAGCTGTCGGGCGGCGAGCAGCAGCGCGTCGCGATCGCGCGGGCGCTGGTGAACGAGCCCACCGTGCTGCTGGCCGACGAGCCCACCGGCAACCTCGATGAGCGCGCGACGCGCGGCGTGTTCCAGCTGCTGCGCGACATCAACGCGAGCGGGACCGCGGTCGTGATGGCCACGCACGATCTCGACCTGGTGCGGCAGGCGCCCTACCGCGTGATCGAGCTACAGGAGGGTGCACTCGTCTATGATTCGTCCATCGACGAGGCGCGGGACCAGGCGGCAGCGCCATGAATCTCACGCTCCGCGAGGCGATGCTCATCTTCAAGCGCGCGCCGCTCCTCTCGGTGCTCTCGGTGACGACGATCGCGTTCTCGCTGTTCGTGCTGGGGCTGTTCGGTCTGGTGGTCGTGAACCTGCAGGATGCGCTGCGAGGCATCGAGGAACGGGTCGAGGTGGTCGCCTACCTGCTCCCCGGTGCGCCGGTGGAGGCCGTTGCGCAGGCGCTCAAGGACATCGAGGCGTTCCCCGAAGTCCAATCAGCCAATTACGTCTCGGAGGATGATGCGCTCGCCCGCGCGCGGGCCGAGCTCGTCGAGCTGCGCGACGTGATGGCGGAGCTGGAGCGCAATCCCCTCCCCGCGTCGATCGAGGTGAAGCTCAAGCCCGGCTTTCGCGATACCGACCACGTGAGCGCCGTGGCCGAACGGTTGCGCGGCATCGGGTTCGTGGACGACGTCCGCTTCGGCCGCGACTGGGTGGAGAACGTCGACCGGCTGCGCGGGCTCGCGGCGGCCGTCGGCATCGTGGTGGGAGCCGCATTTGCGGTGGTCGCCATCATCATCATCGGCACGACGATCCGGATGGCCGTGCTGCAGCGCAGCCGCGAGATCGCGATCATGCGGCTCGTCGGGGCGACGGACGGCTTCGTCCGCCGGCCGTTCCTGCTGCAGGGCACGATCAAGGGGCTGCTGGGCGGTGCCGTCGCCATCGGCCTGTCGTTTGCGGCCTACTTGCTGATCAATCGGTACTTGTTGAAATCGGCCTTCTTCACGCAAGAGCAGGCGGCGGCAATCGTGGCGTTCGGCGCGCTCATCGGATTGCTCGGCAGCGCGTTGAGTGTCGGAAGACATCTGAAGCGCGTATGAGGTTTGCCGCGCTGTTACTGTTGGCCACGGCGCCGCTCGCGGCCCAGCGTCCGACTTATCAGCAACAGATGCAGGACAACCAGCGCCGGCTCGAGAGTATCCGCCGCGATCGCTCCGAAGTCGAACAGGAGCTCGAGCGGCTGCGCACCCAGGCCCACTCGCTGTCGGACGAAATCGCGAACATCGAGCAACAGAAGCAAAGCACGAATCGCATCGTCAATGAATTGGACCGCCAAATCACCGGCCTCGGCGGTCAAATCGACCAGATCACGGTCGACCTGTTGATCGCGCAGGATGCGCTGCTCGAGAAGGGCGCCGTGCTCGAGCGGCGGCTGGTGGACATCTACAAGCGGGGGCCGCTGTACAGCTGGCAGGTGTTGTTCACCGCCGCGAGCTTCGGCGACCTGCTGTCTCGCTACAAGTATCTCTATCTCGTCAGCCGTCAGGATCGCCTGCTCACCAACGAAGTGCAAAAACTGCGTGATCGCGTCGCGCGACAGCGCCAGCTCCTGGTCGATGCGCGGGAAGCGCTGGCGCGCCGGCGCCGTGAGCGCACCGACGAGCTGGGCCGTTACCTCGCACTCGAACGGGAGCGGCAAACGAACCTGCGCGAGACACGCCGCAACACTCGCCAGGCCGAGGAGCGGCTGTCGCGCCTCGATCGCGACGAAAAAGCGCTCAACGATCGGATCGAAGCGCTCGAGCGCGCGCGCCGCGAAGCCGAGTCCCGTGGCGCCAGCACGAGCGCCGGCGCCATCACCACGGCCGACCTCGGCGGCCTCGACTGGCCCGTCGAAGGCTTGATCATCTATCCGTTCGGCACGACGACCGGCCCCAACAACACACGCATCCCGCGGCACGGCATCGGGATCAGGGCGCCCGTCGGGACGGCGGTGCGCGCCGTCGCCGCCGGCACGGTGAGCCTCGCAGGACCGCTCGGGCTGTATCTAACCTCCGTGCTGATCGACCACGGCGGCGGCTACTACACCTTCTACGGGTACCTGAACGACGCCACCGTACATCAGGGCGACCGGGTGATCCGCGGCCAGGTGATCGGCCACGTCGGCGGCCAGTCGAGCGACGAAGGTCCGCACCTCCACTTCGAGATTCGCGGCCAGGGCGGCATCGCATTGGATCCCGGCAATTGGCTGCGCGCTCCACGACCGCGGCGCTAGTTCTCGCGGCAACGGTGGCCGCCGGGTGCGCCCGCTCCAGTAACACCCTCACCGTCGCCGGCACGGTGGAGATCCGCGAGGTTCGCCTCAGTCCACTCGCGTCCGGCCGCGTACAGCGTCTCCTCAAGGATGAGGGCGACTCGGTCCGCAACGGCGACACGGTCGCGGTTCTTGAACAGCCCGGCCTCTCGTCCCTGATCGAGCAGCGCCGCGCGCTCGCCGACGCCGCATCGACGCGCACCGCCGAAATCCGCGCCGCGCAGGCGGACAGCCAACGCATTGCGAACGACCTCGCGCGGACGCGCGAGCTGGCGAACCAGGGGATCGCCTCGCCCCAGGAGCTCGAACGTCTGCAGTCAGCAGCCGCTGCGGCCGCCGCCCGCCTGCAATCGGTCCGTGCATCGGTGCGGGAGTCGGAAGCGGCGCGCGCCGGCGCCGAGGTGACCGAATCGATCCGCGATCAGCTCGTGCTGTTGTCGCCCGCCGACGGGATCGTGCTGACGCGGTTCGCCGAGCGCGGCGAGGTGATCACGGCAGGCGTACCGGTCGTCTCGATCGGATTGGTGCGGGAGCCGTGGATCCGGGCCTTCGTCGGCGAGCGGTTCGTCGCACGACTCCGAACCGGCCAGGACGCGCGCATTCGCGTCGATGGCTATCCCGACACCAGCTTCGCGGGCACGATCACCGAGATCTCACCGCGAGCCGAGTTCACGCCGCGCGCCGCGCTGACGGAGCGGGAGCGCGCTGATCTGGTATTCGGCATCAAGGTGAGCACCGACGGCGCCGGCGGCCGGCTCAAGGCCGGCATGCCGGTGCGCGTGGAGATCCCGCTGCAGCCGTGATCGATTCCGCAGTTACGGTCGAGACCCGGCATCTCACCCGGCGGTTTGGCCATCTCGTCGCCGTCCGCGATCTCAACCTCACAATCGCCCGTGGCGAAGTCTTCGGCCTGCTCGGCCCCAACGGCTCGGGCAAGACAACCACGATCCGCATGCTCTGCGGGCTGATCGAGCCCTCCGAGGGCACGGCCATCATCGCGGACGTGGACGTGGTGAAGTCTCCCGATCTCATCAAAGAGCGCATCGGGTATATGTCGCAGCGGTTCGGTCTCTATGAAGACCTGACCGTCGCCGAGAACATGGACTTCTTCGCCGGGATCTACGGCCTCGAAGGTCCGGGGCGGCGCGGCCGCGTCGCCGAGGTGGTGAGCTTTCTCGGACTGGGCCGGCGGCTCAACCAGATCGCGGCGACCCTGTCAGGTGGCTGGAAGCAGCGGCTCGGACTCGCGTGCGCGCTCATGCACCGGCCGCCCGTGCTCTTCCTCGATGAGCCGACAGCCGGTGTGGACCCGGCGGCGCGCAAAGCGTTTTGGACCACGATCTCGGCGCTCGCCGCTCAGGGGACGACCGTCATCGTTACGACGCATTACATGGATGAAGCGGGCCGCTGCGGACGAATCGGCCTCATGAGCCACGGCCATCTGATTGCACTGGGGACGCCGGACGAGGTGGCGAAGCAAGTCGGCGGCACGGACCTCGAGGATGCGTTCATCATCCTGCAGGAGCGTGACGAGGCGGAGACGGATCAGGAGCAGGACGCATGAGGCGCTTCGGCCCGATGTTCCGCAAGGAATTCATCCAGATGCGCCGCGACCGCCTCACGCTCGGCATCATGACGGGCATTCCGGTGATCCAGCTGCTCTTGTTCGGGTTCGCGATCCAAACCGATGTGCGGCACATCCCGACTGTGATCCTGGATGAATCGCGGACTCCCACGAGCCGCGATGTGGTTGCCGCCTTCGAGAACACCGGCAATTTCCGGATCGTGGCCCACGTCGATGGCCGCGACGCCATGGACGCCTGGATCGCCCGCGGCGATGCGCAGGCCGGCATCGCGATTCCCCACGATTTCCCACGCGATCTCGCCCGCGGCACCACGGCAACCATCCAGGTGATCGTGGACGCATCCGATCCGCTGTCGTCGCAGGCGGCGCTCGCCGCAGCGGCTGGTGTCGCGCAGGTCCGTAACCTCGAGCTGCTGTCCGCGGCGGCCCGAGTCCCCGGCGGTGCCCTGCCCCTCGAGACGCGAATCCGGCCCCGCTACAACCCGGGCCTGCGGAGCCCCAATTACATCGTGCCCGGACTCGTGGGCGTCATTCTGACGATCACGCTGGTGCTGGTGACGGCCATGGCGATCGTGCGAGAGCGCGAGCGCGGCACACTGGAACAGCTCATCGTCACGCCGATCACCAAGACCGAGCTGATGTTGGGCAAGATTGCGCCGTACGTCGGCGTCGGTCTGATCCAAATGACGACCGTGCTGCTGCTCGGCAGGTTCGTGTTCGACGTCCCGCTGACCGGCAACGTGTTCCTGCTCTACGGCATTGCGCTGGTGTTCGTCGTCGCCAGTCTGGCGCTCGGGCTGTTCGTCTCGACGCTCGTGCGCACGCAGCAGCAGGCGATGCAGGCAAGCTTCTTCTTTGTCCTGCCCAACATCCTCCTCTCGGGCTTCATGTTTCCGCGCCAGGCCATGCCCGCGGTCTTTCAATGGATCGGCGCTTTCCTGCCGCTCACGCACTTTCTCAAAGTGCTGCGCGGTATTCTGCTCAAAGGCGTGGGCGTGGCGGAATTGTGGAAGGAAATTCTGATCCTGGCGCTCTTCGCGATCGTGCTGATCGCGCTGTCGGTTCGCCGCTTCCGCAAGACGCTCGATTAAGTTCAGCGCATGCCCAGGCAAGCACGCCCCGCCCCGGAGACGCGCGGTCCCCGCACCCGGATGGTCATGCGACAGCTGGCGGGGCGTGGCGTACGGGATCAGCGCGTGCTGGCTGCGATGCGCTGGGCACCGCGCGAGTGGTTCCTGCCGCCCCATCTCGCCGGCGACGCCTACAGCGACACGCCCCTGCCAATCGGCAACGGGCAGACCATCTCGCAGCCTTATGTCGTCGCGCTCATGACCGAGCGGCTACAAGCGGCGCGCAGAGACCGGATCCTCGAGATCGGCACCGGCTCGGGCTACCAGACGGCGATCCTCGCCTACCTCGCCTCAGCGGGCAAAGTCTTCACGATCGAGCGCCTGCCCGACTTGCTGGTCGAGGCGGAAGAACGCTTCCGCCGTCTCGGGCTCACGAATACCGAGACGCGCCTCGGCGACGGGGCGTCGGGCTGGCCGGAGGAAGCGCCGTTCGACGGCATCATCGTCGCCGCGGCGGCTCCGCGTGTCCCCGAGCCGCTCGCCGCGCAGCTTGCGCCGGGAGGCCGGCTCATCATCCCCATCGGTGACCTCGCGTCCCAAGAGCTGGTCATCTTGGAACGGGCTGTAGGTGGGCCCGGGGACGGAGGAGGGCTCGTGCAGCGCGAAGCCGGCGCTGTGCGCTTCGTCCCGCTCATCTCGCGACTCGCGTTCACCGAGGACCAGTGATGCTCGGCGCGCACGTGTCGAGCCAGGGTGGAGTCGCGGCGGCGCCGCAGCGCGGCGGTGCGCTGCGGGCCAGCGCGATTCAGCTCTTCACCAAGACGCCAAACCAGTGGCGCGAGCCGGTCATCACCGCCGATGTCGTAGAACGGTTCCGAAGCGAGGTGACAAAACATGCTCTCGATGCGGTGGTGGCACACGACAGCTATCTCATCAACCTCGCATCGCCCGATCCGGTGCTCCGGGCGCGCAGCATCGCGAGCTTTACACGAGAGCTCGAGCGCTCACGCGATCTCGGGCTACGTGCCGTCGTCTCCCACCCGGGCAACTACATCGACGACCGCGAGGCCGGGCTCGAGCGGAACGCGCGCGGATATGCCGAATGCCTCGCGGCGGTCAGCGGCGCTCCGGAAGTGTGGATTGAGGGAACGGCGGGATCGGGCACCGCGTTGGGCGCGCGCTTCCAAGAGCTGTGTGAGCTCCGCAAGGCGCTGCCTGACGAGTTCCGGACGCGCGTCGGTTTTTGCCTCGACACCGCGCATCTGCACGCAGTGGGGTACGAGCTGTCGCGCGTGGAAGCGGTCTGGGAGGAGTTCGACCGGGTGATCGGATTCGATCTGCTTAAATGCTTGCACCTCAACGATTCCCGCGCCGCACTGGGGTCGCGGGTGGACCGGCACGAGTGGATCGCCGAGGGCCGGATCGGGCCCGAGCCGTTCCGACGGATCATGCAGGACCCTGATTTGGCCACAGTCGTTAAGATTATCGAAACGCCCAAGCGGGATGATCCGCTGCGGCACGATCGCCGGATGCTGCGGCGCCTGCGCGCGTACGCGCGGGGCAACACCGGGGTCGCGGCCGGCGTATGAAGGAGATCATGCTGAAGCGGATTGCACTCGCGATTCTGCTCGCCATTCAGGCCGTGGGCGGCGGCGCCATATCTTTGGCGCACGCCCGTGACGCGGTCGTGCAGCCGCCGGGGTACGAGGCGGGTCACGACGCGCGCTGTGCGATCCTCCACGACGAAATGCGCTGCGCCCTCTGCCATTACGCGAGCGCGCGCGTCGTCACGCAGCAGGTCTTTACTCTTCCGGTGCCGGCGACCATGGTGCGCTTCGCGCCCCTGCCGCCGGCGCTCGTCTTCACCACGGCGGTCCAATTCGCCGCCCCCGCTCGAGCCCCGCCCGCCGTCCTCTCCTGAGCACGAGTACGCGCTTCGCCCGTCGCGGAGCGAACTGATTTCTGTACACACAGGAGAGGTGATCCAACATGATACGCACGATGTGCGTCGTACTGCTGGCCGCGGCGTGTCTCGCCACGCCGGCGACCGGCCAACAACCGACCCAACGACAGCTGGATTCGCTGGCACGCGAGGTGCGGCAGCTGCGCGCCAGGCTGGACAGCATAGCGCACGCGATGAGGGGGGGACCGCCACCGGCCGCGGCGCCGGTGGGCGACGAGCTCGCCGCGCTGCGGGCCGCGGCGGCTCAGGCCTCGGGCGCGAGCGACACGGCGCGCGCTGACACTATGGGCCAGGCGGTCGGCCGGGAGCGCAATCAGTCGCAGCTCAATCCGGAGATCGGCGTCACGGGAGACATCCGCGGCTACGTGACCAACGGCACCCAGCACGACAACTTCGATCCGCGGGAGTTCGAGGTCGGATTTCAGTCGGCGCTCGATCCGTATTCGCACACAAAGATTTTCCTCAGCTTTGAGAACGGCAGCGTAGGTGTCGAAGAAGGATACGCGTATTGGACCGGCTTGCCCGGACGGGTGCGACTCGATGCCGGCAAATTCCGGCAGCAATTCGGCGAGCTGAACCGCTGGCACCTGCACGCCCTGCCGGAGACGGAGTATCCGCTCGCGATCACGACGTATCTCGGAGCAGACGGGCTCGCCGGAACCGGCATCTCGCTGTACCACGCGTTCAGCGTCTTTGGGACGAACGAGCTGACGGCGCAGGTTACGCGGAGCTCGAGCGACTCCGAGCTGTTTGGAAACACCGGCCGGCCGACCTACCTATTGCACTTGCTGAATTTCTGGCAGCTGAGCCACTCGACCTACATGCAGCTCGGTGGCACGGCGTTGTACGGCACCGACCCGGATTCGTCGCTGCGCACGAAAGTCGGCGGCGTCGAGTTCCGGCTCACCTGGCGCCCACCGCTGCGCGCGATGTACCGCGAGTGGACGCTGCGCGGCGAGCTGCTCGCTCTGAAGAAAGAAGTCGGCGGCACCGGGCCGTCGCGGCTTGGCGGTTACGTGAGCTCGACGTTCAAGCTGAACCAGCGCTTTATTCTTGGCGCCCGGTATGACTACGTGGAATCGCCCGACTTCGGGGTGATCACGCGTCAAGCGATCCCCTCGCTCACGATGTGGCAAAGCGAGTGGGTTTTCCTTCGTGCCCAATACCAATGGCAGCGAGTTGCGAACGGCCCGACGAATCAACAGTTCGCGCTCCAGGCGGTCTGGGCCATTGGACCACATAAACACGAGACTTACTGACATGCTATCGATCATTGCTGTCGCTCTTGCAGTTTCCGGCAACGCGCCGGCCCGCCCAGTGGCGGCGCCCGTGAAGGTCGTCACGTCGCTGACGACGTACGCCGCGATCGCAAACGAGATCATCGGCGATCGCGGGAAGGTCAGCTCGATCGCGGTGGGCGACGAGAACCCGCACTACGTGCAGCCCAAGCCGAGTTTCGTGCCGACGCTGGCGCAGGCCGACCTGTTCGTGACGACGGGTCTCGACCTCGAACTCTGGGTGCCTGCGCTGCTCGACAAGGCGAACAACCCGCGGATTACCGAGGGACAGCCCGGCTACGTCGCGGCGTTTCAGGGATTGCCGCTGCTCGACATTCCCGCCAACCTGTCGCGCTCGCAGGGCGACATCCATGTGTACGGCAATCCGCACATCTGGACCGATCCGCTGAATGCGGTGCTCATCGCGCGCAACATCCTGCGCGGGCTGCGGCGCGTCGCGCCGCAGGACGCCGACTACTACACGGCGCGCGAGAAGGATTTCGAGGATCGCATCTACCACGCCTTGTTCGGCGACCAGCTCGTGAAGCTCATCGGGGGGGATCAGCTTGCCGATCTCGACCGACAGGGCAAGTTGTTCACGTTCCTGAATCAGCAGAAATACCAGGGCGCGCCGCTCATGAATCAGTTGGGCGGGTGGCTCAAACAGGGGATGCCGTTCCGCGGCAAGCTCGTGGCGTGCTACCACAAGGAATGGGACTACTTCTCGCGCGAGTTCCAGGTCACCTGCTTCGACTACATCGAGCCGAAGCCGGGTATTCCACCGACGCCGCGCCACGTGCAGGAGATCATCACCGCGATGCGGGATCAGCACATTCAGGTGCTGTTGTCTACGAACTACTATGACCGCAGTCAGGTCATGGACGTGGCCCAGCGGACCGATGCCAAGGCGGTGATCGTGCCGTCCAACACGGGGGGGCAGAGCGGCGTGAACACGTACTTCGACCTCGTCAATCTGTGGGTGACTGAGCTGGCCCAGGCCTTCAGCGCGAAGGAGGTTCCGTGAGCGGCCTGGAGTTGATGCTGCCGCCCTTTGTGGCGTGCATGATCCTCGTGGCCATGCTGTCCTATCTCGGCCTGCACGTGATTGCGCGGGAGGTGATTTTCGTCGACCTCTCGCTCGCGCAGATGGCGGCGTTGGGCAGCCTCTCGGCCCTGCTGTTTCACGTGCAATCCGACTCGCCGATGACCTACGTGTTTGCCTTGGCGATGACGGCGGTCGGGGCGTTTCTGTTCGCATTGACGCGCACGTCGGTCCACGGTGGCGGCGGCGGTGGACGGGTTCCGCAGGAGGCTTTCATCGGCATCGTCTATGTCGTCGCCTCGGCCGCGGCCGTGCTGGTCGCCAATAAGGTGCCGGGTGGGGGCGAGGCGGTGGAAAAGACGCTCGTGGGGAGCTTGCTGTGGGTGACGTGGTCCAACATCAAGAAGCTGGCGCTGGCCTATGCGGCGTTGGGGGTGTTCCACTACGCGTTACGCCGCCGCTTCCTGACCATCTCGTTCCATCCGGACCAGGCGGAGGCACAGGGCTGGAAGATCCGGCTCTGGGACTTTGTGTTTTATCTGTCGTTCGGCGTGGTCATCACGCTCGCGGTCCCGATTGCCGGCGTGCTGATGGTGTTCAGCTTCCTCGTGGTCCCCGCGGTGATCGCGAATCTCTTCACCGCCGACAAGCGCAAGCTGACGATCATCTCGTGGAGCTCCGGGGCCCTCGCCTCGATCCTGGGTCTCTGGCTCTCCTATACCAAGGATCTGCCGACCGGGCCGCTCGTGGTCTGCATGTACGGTCTGCTCCTCGTGCTCGCGGCCGTGCTGCGCAAGCTCGGCGTCGGCGGCCGAGAGGGCGCGGGCGTCTCAGCGAATCCGCAGCACACTTAGCCGCGGCTGGACGGCGCCCGACACGAGCGCGCCGTTCGGCCCGCTGAAATGCAGGGTGAACTCGGCGCTGTGAGGCGGCTGCATCACGCGCACGTACTCGCCGGAGCCGGACCACAGCGTGCCGCTGACATTGACCGAGCTGGCGGCTGCGACGGCCGGCACCAGAGGAAAGGCGAGTGGAAAATCGGTGGAATCCTGGGTGTGCAGGCTGTTGAATGTGCGTCTGAAGTTCCACGACGGGTATTGGAGCTCGGGCGGAGTGGTGAATCCGGGCAGACTGTCGACCCAGTTCGCGAAAGCCCAGCGGCTTACGGTCTGATCAAACGGCTGACCCGTTTGAGTCGCCACGTTATTGGCGCCCCGCAGTGCCGTCCGAACGAGTCTTCCCGGCAGCGAGTCCCCGAACTGATCCACGATGTAGCGCGTGAACAGCCAGCTCGCGCCGACCATCGCCAAGGTTCCGGTGTCTGCCGGAATGATGAGGGGCGTATCGCCCGGGGCGAGCAGATACTGGTAGCCGTCGTACACGGAACCGATCGCGAACTGGCTGAAGCGCGGATCTTGCGTGCCGAAGGCGCGGCCCCCGATTTCCTCCGCGTACTTCGAGAGCCCTTCATCGAGCCAGCCTTCCTCTGTTTGTGGCGCGTTCTTGACCAGCACATGCTCCACGAAGTTGATCATGTGCTGGAACTCGTGCGTGAACGTCACCGGCGTGACGAAGTTGATCTCCGAATTCTTGTGCGCGCAGCTCAACGTCGCGTTGGAGTCCGCGACCACCGAGTAGAAGATCTCACCGTTGTTGTATTGGGTGGAAAATCCCGGGGCGAGATCGCCGGGGAAGAAGAAGCCGGCGATATACCCACTGCTGGCGCAGTGGGACGCGCTGACCAGCTTGTTCACCTGATTCGTCATCAACACGATGACGACGGTGTTCGTGTCGATGTCCGACACGTGACCAAAAACCGCCGTATCGAGCGGGTAAAGCAGCGTGTCGAACATTTGCTTCATCGCATCGAGCTCGCCCGCACTCAGCCCAGGAGAAGGCGCCAGCGTATCGACGTAGATCGCGATGTGCTGGCCAACTGATCGCGCAACGGCACCGACGTTCGTGAGCGGCGGTGAGCAGCTCAGGTTCGCACAGACCTTGAACGTGTGTTTGTCGCCCACCGGCGGCGGAGCGGCCACCGCCGATGCGCGCGAGAGCGCGGGAGCGGGCATGGCCGGCGACCGCATGTCGATCCGATAGCTGCGCGTGTTGCCGAGCTGGCGTAGAAAGTGATCGAACGCGACTGGCGTTGCGTCTCTCGTTCCTGCGCGCAGTGAGGCAAAGCGCGACGACGCGATCGATGTGACCGCCGGTGACGCGGCCTGCAGCGTGAACGGCGCCGATTGCGCCTGTCCACCCACCGACCACGGCAGCACGAGGTACTCGGCCGTGTCGGCCGAGGCGTTGGCGGCGAATGTCACGCAGCCGGAATCGGTGGCGGGATTGATTGACGTGTATTGCGCGACGGCGAGTGAGAGCTGCGTGCCGTGCGCGCCGCAGGACGGCAGGGGGCCTGGCCCCGCCGATTCGCTGCTGCATGCGATCGTCAGCGCCAAGCCCCCCAAGACTGCCGGCAATGAAACCCGAGTGTTGAGAGCCACTTAGAACTCCGTGGTTACCCGTGCAAGAAGTGAGCGGCCCATGCCAGGATCCAGGGCATTGGTCTTGATCCGGCTCAGGTAGTCTGCGTAACGCCTGTTGAACGCGTTGCGCAGCGAGAGATCGACCGTGAACGTGCGGGATCCTACCACCAAGCCGGCACCCGCGCCAACGTTCACGAGCGCATAGGATTGAGACTGATACCCCGCTCCCCCAAAAGCATTCGCGTAAAACTGCTGCTCGGCGGGATCCAGGCGGGTCTGCCGAGCATTCATCTCGCCGCTCACCGAGAAGTAGGGGTGCTGCACCTCACCACCGGGGCGCTCCCCGGATTCGAGGCGAACCAGCCAGGTCGCTCGCAGGGGAGGCATGTTCGGCAAAGGGTTATGGCTCGACGTATTCTGGCCGCGGACATAGTCGGCCGTTCCCTGGAGATGCACGTGGGGCGTCGGATGCCACTGCGCCGCCGCCTCGAAACCGGTGAGGCTCGCATCCCCCTGTGTGACATCGAAGATCTGGAAGCCTGAGGCGCTGTCGACGGTTCCCGTCGGCACCGTGTAGATGAAGTCCTGAATCAGATTGAGGAACGTCCCCACCTCGAGCGACAGACGGTCCGATTGCGCGCGAAGCGCCACATCGGTGTTGACCGATTGCTCCGTCTTGAGATTGGGATTGCCGCGTTCGAATGCGACTGTGCCTTCGTGGACGCCATTGGAATACAGGTCGAATGAGGAGGGCGCACGGAACCCCCGTCCGACGTTGATCACCAACGCCGTCGGCTCGCTCAAGTGGAATAACAGACCGACATTGCCGATCAGCGAATTCCAGGTGTGGGCACGCGCGGGGTTGCCCAATGCGGTATCGGCGTCCACGTCGAGATGACGGTAGTCGTAGCGCGCCCCGAACGAGACGTTCACCCGTTTCCCTTCGGCCTGTTCGAACGCGTAGATACCCGCGCTACTGAGCTGGCTGGGCGGGATCAGCGTCTCCTCACCGAACTTGTCGAACGCGTTGCGAAGGCCGGAGAATCCCAACAACCCGGAGAATTGCCCGATCGGCGCATGGTGATAATGGACGTCCGCGAGATAGGTCTGGGACAGCAGGCCAAGTCCGACCGTGGTGGTCGTGGCATCCTCGAACTCGCGGCGGCGGCTCCGCTCGTAGCCCGTCGATACCTCGAGCCGGGACGCGCCGAGCGGCAACGCCAGATCCACCCGGCCATGGCTCGTCGTCATGCGTTGCGTTGGTGTCGCCGTGGAATCCTCATCGGTCATGGAGAGTCTTTCGTTCCGCTGGGAGAAGCTGCCCGACAGGCTGCCCCACGGCCCGTGTGTTCCCAGTGTTGCGCTGCCGGCCCCCTGCTCGAGGCCGCTGTTCCAGAGCGTGTAATCGGGCGTATGGACGTTGCCGCTGCTGCGCCCGCTGAGGTTCGCCCGAAACCCCACGCTGCCGCTGCCGCCTTCGAGATCGAACGACCCGTCCTTCAGACTGTTGCCGCTGGCGAAGCCGGCGCTCGCGCTGCCGTGAACGAACCCCGGTCTGCCGCTCGCGTCCGGCAGATTCTTCTGAACCACGTTGACGACACCGCCGAGCGCGTCGGACCCGTACAGCACGCTGGCCGGCCCGCGAATCACCTCGATCCGTTCCGCGTTCGCGGTCTCGACGTTCGGACTGTGCTCGTCACCCCACTGCTGTGTCTCGAGCCGCTGTCCGTCGTCCAGCACCAGCACGCGGTTGGACGACAGGCCGCGGATCACCGGCTTGCCGATGCCCGCGCCGGTGCTCCAGCTGTGCACACCCGCGATCCCCTCGAGGGTCTCTCCCAGTGTGGGAGACTGCGACTGCCGGAGCTCTTCGCCTGAACGCACACTGGTTGGCTGCGGTGAATTCAGGGCGTCGGTCGCGTTGGCGCTCGCAGTGACTTGTATCCCCGTCAACTCGAGGACTGATTCCCGCAGCGTGACGTCGGCGCTGACATCAGCGCCGGTCGAAACGACTTTGCGCACTGCTGGAGCGAAACCGATACGCTGGAACGTGATCGTGAACGTGCCCGCGGGTACGTCGGCGATCGCATAGTGCCCGGTGCTGTCGGTCGTCGTAGAGCGGCGCAGATCTGTGAGCGAGACCTGGACGTCGGCAACCGGCGCGCCCGACGATGTGGTGACGCGTCCAGACACCGTCCCGCTCGTCGCGGATAACAGTGTCATGAGCATGGTGAAGAAATGCATGACGCTCTCCTTGTAAGGTCCGGCGCACACGCATTCCCCCCATGGGGGAGACGGGCACGCGAAGCTTGTTTTGGATTTGCGGTCGCCGCGGAAATGCGGCGCCGGTACTCAGGAAAGCGTCGGAGGAGCGCGGGAATCCGGAAGAGTGAGATCAGCAGCAGTTGCCGAACGTTCGATCGCAGCAGGCGTCCAACTGACTCCCCGCCCTTCGCGAATCCGAATT
>WNGI01001379.1_pt1 | contig 27383 bp, 29 predicted proteins | sample 5400621 | NCBI WGS metagenome assembly WNGI01 (sample SAMN13153374, study PRJNA577476) | soil metagenome | isolation source: 20 cm soil or saprolite under Garry oak tree replicate 1 | place: USA:California | collected 2016-06-15
GGGTCGCTCTCTTGAACAAAGGATTGCTCCAACAATTCGACCCGCCCCGGACCATGTACGACCGACCGGCGAACCGGTTTTGCGCGAGCTTCATCGGGAGCCCTCCGATCAACCTCATCTCATGCGATGTCCGGGACGGTGGGACGCTCGACGCTGGCGACTTCAGGATTCCGGTCCCTGAGCATTTGTCCGAATGCGTGCAACGCACATCGGCCCAGGAGGTCATCCTCGGCGTACGGCCCCAGGACCTGAGCGTGAGCGCCGGAGCCGGGAATGACGCCGATGGCGTCGTCCTCTACCGATTTCCGGCGTCCTCGGTGCCGGCGGAGATCTACACGACCGAACCGCTCGGAGATTCGACTATCCTCGATCTCAAGGTCGGGGACAAACTGCTCAAGGCCCTCGTCGGAGCGAATTTCGAGGGCGATGCCGGGACGAAAGTGGTCGTCCGGTTCCCTCCGGAGCGGGTTCACCTCTTTGATCGGTCCTCCGGGCTTGTCATCCGGTAGCGGCGATCCGAATGGATCTCTCGGCGGTTCGGGCCCGCCTGTGGGACGACCTGAATCGCTTGAGGACTCCGGCCGGCTATCTCCGAGCCGGCGCGCCGCGATACTCGACCTTGTTCGGTCGGGACTCTCTCATCTCCGCCTGGCAGATGCTCGAACTCGATCCGTCAATCGCCGCCGCGACCCTTCGGGTCCTGGCCGCGTATCAGGGACATCGAATGGATTCAAGATCGGAAGAGGAGCCGGGCAAGATCCTTCATGAGCATCGGTTCGAAAAATCCCAGCAAGCGGAACTACCGGATTGGGGATTCCCGTATTACGGCAGCATCGACAGCACGCCCCTGTTCCTGATCGTCGCCGACGCCTACGTGGCTGCCACCGGCGACGAGACGATGCTGAAGGAACTGTGGAGCGCGATTGGAGCGGCCTACCATTGGATGGTCGAGTTCGGCGACCTCGACGGCGATGGGTATCTCGAGTACTCCCGAAAGAACCCGCACGGTCTCTGGCATCAAGGCTGGAAGGATGGCTCGGAGGACCACCTTCGAATCGCACCGCCGGTCGCGATGGTCGAGGTCCAAGGATACGCCGTCGCGGCCCACCGGGCGTATGCAAGACTCGCCCGTCGGCGAGGCCTGGGCGACGCCTCTTTGCGGGCGGAGGCTTCCGCGGACAGGATCCGGATCGCGCTGAATCGAGATTTCTGGATGCCCAAATCGCAGTTCTTCGCCCTTGCGTTGGATGGATCGAAGCACTTGCGCACCGCGATCACCTCGAACCCCGCCCATTTGCTCGCCGTCCAGGCTGTCGGCGAAGAACGAATAGAACCGCTCGTGAGCCGGCTGTTCGCGGACGACCTCTGGACCCCCTACGGGCTCCGGACGCATGCTTCGTCGGAGCCGGACTTCGATCCGTACGGGTATCATCTGGGCACCATTTGGCCCCACGACAACTGGTTCCTGTACCGGGGACTGAAGCTCCTCGGGCGAGACCCCGAAGCGCGTCGAATTCGAGATGCGATGTTGCGAGTCTGGGAAGAGCTGGGCTGTATTCCAGAACTCCTTGCGGTCGTCCACGGGAAACTCGAAGACCTGTCCCACGGCGGACACGGGGTCGGCGCGAACCCGCTCCAGGCCTGGTCTTCCGCGGGCCTCCTCGATATGATTGCGAGGGAATGACGGTCAGCCTTTGATCGTCCAGCCAACCATGCCCCGAATGTAGTAGCGCTGGAGGACGGCGTACATGGCGACGGGGACGAGCATCACCAGGACGGATCCCGCCGCGAGGAGGCCGGGGTCGAATTCAAAGCGACCGATCGTGCGAATCAGGGCGACCGTCGCCGGCATGCAGGAGACCGTCGCGGGACACAGGAGGACCGCGAAGAAGAAGTCGTTCCAGACCCACATGAACTGGAGGACCGCGACCGCGCCGAGCGCCGGCAGGGCCATCGGCAGAACGATCCGGAAGAACACCTTGAAGTCGGAAGCCCCGTCCACGCGGGCGGCCTCTTCGACCTCCTTGGGAAGCGACGAAATGAAATTGCGCATGAAGAGGATGATCCACGGGAGACCCCAGGCCGAGTGGAGCAGGATGAGCGAGGAGACCGTGTTCGCGAGGCCCAGGCCGAGCATGATTCGGAAGATCGGGATGGCCACCATCTGTTGCGGAATGGTCATCAAGAGGACGATCGTCAGGAAGAGATAGTCCCGGACCGGGAACGAAAACCGCGCGAACCCGTAGCCCGCGAGGGTCGCGACGAACATGGGGATCAACGTCCCCGGAACCGCGATGAGGACGGAATTGCCCAAGCCCGTTCCGATCTTGGAAAAGGCACTTCCAAATTTGTCGAGGGTTGGGCTGAACTGGCCGAAGTTCCACCAGCCTCCGATGATCTCGGGAATCGGGCGGAAGCTCGCCATGAGGAGGCCCACGAAGGGGAACAGCCATGCGATCGCGAGGGCCCAGGCAAAGACATGAATCACAATGCTCCGGAGCCGAAGTTTCAACGTTTCACCATGTAGCGGAGCGTCGCCACAGTCGCGACCATCGTGAGGATGCTCAGGAACGTCGCGACGGCCGCCGCCGCTCCGACGTTCGCAGGAAGTTGGACGAACGCATACCGATACATCTGCAACCCGAGGACATCGGCCGCGCCACCGACGCCTCCTTGCGGGTTCGTGGCCCCGAACACCAGGTCGAAGATTTTCAGCTCCCACAGGATCGTCATGGTGATGACGACGATGGTCATCGGCTTGAGGAGGGGGAAGGTCACGCGCGTGAACATCCGGAAGGTCGAAGTGCCGTCGACCTTCGCGGCCTCCCAGTAGTCCTTCGGGATCGTCGTGAGCCCGGCGGAGTAAACGATGAGGCTGAACCCGGTCCAGAGCCAGACCGAGCCGAAGATCAGGCCGAAGAGGAGCGTGACTGGGTGTTGCAACCAGCCCGTGGCGAGCGATTGAACCCCGATGAGATTGAAAAAGCTCGGAACGACGCCGATATTGCCGTCGTAGAGGTAGAGCATCAGGATCCCGCCGACGATGAGCGGGGTCACCATCCCGATGAAGATGGCCGTCTTGATCCACGAGGCACCCTTCACGTCTCGGAGGACGAGGGCGAGCCACAGGCCGAGGAAAAGAGAGAGCGGCAGGTGGATGCCGATCCAGATCGCGTTATGGATGAGGGTCCCATAGGGCGGCGGTTTTGGGAACCCATTTAGGTTCGCGGTATCCGGGCTTCCGAGCACGGTCCCGTAGTTCCCGAAGCCAACGAAACTCCCGTCCGAGGAGAAGAGGCTCACGCCAATCGTCGCGAAGACCGGGTAGGCGACGAACAGCAGGACCAGGAGCAGGGCCGGTGCGAAGAAGACGAGCCGGAGCACGTTTCGCCGAGCTCGAGCGTGCGCTCGACCTCCGGGCGTCGCCTCCCGGTGCCAGAGGCGTCGAAGGAGCGCGGTCGCCCCCTCGAGCCTTATTCGTTTCACTACGCTGGCACCTTCGACTGAATCGAGGCCAGGACCGCGTCGAGTTGCCCCGGCGAGACCCAGAGCAGCTGGAGCTGGCTCCAGAAGTTCGTCTGGAAGTCCCCGCCGATCGTGTCGTCCAAGTCGGACAGGATGTCCACGCCGTTCGTCAGGTTCGCCACGCCTCGGTCGACGGCCGGGTACTCACTCGAGGGCACATTCAGGGCGGTGGCGATGTTTCCTCCCTGCCGCACCTGATATGTCTGGCCATCCTTGCCGGCGAGCCACCCCGCTAGCTGTTGTGCCTCGGCAAGGTTCGCGGTGTACTTCGGGACGAAGAAGTAATCCCCCGCGAACACGATTCCTCGCGTGATCCCGGCCTGCGCCGGCAGCGAGAAGACGCCGAGGTCGCTGGGATCGGCCACCAGGCCCGTGATCCAGCTCCCCATGAAATAGAGGGCGTGAAGTCCGCCCCACCAGTTCGTCAGCGCGACCGTGTTCCATTCAAGGGGTTCGCTGAAGCATTTTCCCGCGAGGAGCGGAATCAGTCGGTCCGCGAAGACCGCACGGACGTCGGAGGCCGTCCAGGCCTTGGTCTTCGCCATGAGGTCCCGATGCATCTGGGCCCCGCCGTACGTCGCGATGAAGTGCTCCGTGATGTCGGAAAGGGGCCAACCGACCCCGTCGCCGCTCACAATCGGAGTCCGAATCCCCGAGATCTTGGAGATCTTGACGAGCAGGTCCTTGAATTCTTGGAACGTCGTCGGCACGGTGAGGTTGTGGGCCTGGAAGAACGATTTCCGGTACCAGAATCCGGGCTTGATCTTTCCCGTATAGACGCCGCCGTAGGCATCCGCCCCGACCTTCACGGCGTCCAGTGATCCCGGGATATAGTTCGAGTCGCTGATGTTACCGGTCAACTTAACCATGTGGGCGGCCCCGTTTGCTTTGATGAAGGAGCTCACCATGAAGATCACGTCCCCGGGGGCAGTCCCCGATGCAAACTGGGTCGGAAGAATCGTCCGGAGATCTTCCTGTCGGATGTTTTGATACTGGACCGGAATGCCAGTGATTCGAGTGAAGTTCTCGAGGACCCGTAGGAATGGCGTCGCCTCTGGACCGGCCCATGGTCCGATGGCTTTGATTGTCGCCTGCGTCGTTTTGTACGGTGGACTGATCGTGACCACAAATCCGGAGGAACTCGACTCGATCGTGACTTGCACGGCTTGGCTCACGGCCGGAGGAGCCCTTGACGCGCCGGCACTCCCCGCGCAGAGGGCGACGGTCGTCGTGGCGGGTTGAGCGAGATAGAACACGCTCAAACCGGTGATCACATTCGTGATCACGAGAACCGCGGCCAAAATCGCGATCATTCGCCCCCTGGCGGAAGGCGGCTTGTACGGTACGGTCGATCCTGCCGGCGCACCTGCTGAAGTCCCTGAGTCCGTCAACCCTATCTCCTCCCCGACGGTCGCGCCCGGATGGCCCTCATCGCTCATTACCCTTACGGAGGTCGGGATGACCGAACCATTTCACCATAGAGACGCAGGTGGTCTCGCAAGTATCGGGTAATCAGGAACTCGCGGCGCACGCGGTCTCGACCGGCTTGCCCCATCCGCTTCCGAAGGGCGGCATCTTTCAGGAGGGTCAGGGTCCTCGCGGCCGCTTCGTTCACGGACGTAACGAGGTAGCCATGGGTCCCGTCCTCGACCTGGATCCGGATGCCCCCGACGTCGCCGCCGACGACCGGGACGCCCTTCCACAGGGCCTCGCTGACGATGAGGCCGAACCCCTCCCGGAGGGACTTCGCGAGCGCGACGTCCGTCTCCCGTTGCAACACATTCACCTCGAGTGCGCCGACGCCGCGCAGGTCCGTCAGGAAATGGATATCGGGGTCGTCGCCGGCGTGCCGCGTCGTGCGTTCGAACCAGAGCCACCCTTCCGGGTCGTCCTTGGCCATCGACCCGATCATGAGGAGCTGGACCTCCGGGATCGTGCGCTTCGCGATCCGGTAGGCGTCGATCACGCCGAGCGGGTCCTTCCAAGGGTCGAATCGACCGACCTGGGACATGACCGGCCGATCGCGGTCAAACTCGAACCGGGACAGGATCGCGGCTCGCTCCTCATCGAGGAGGTCCCGGTTCTTCGGGCTCAGCGGGTCGATCGCGGGTGGGGCGACCACGAGCTTCTTGAATCGGACCTCGGGAGGGGCGTAAGTTCTCGCGCTGAAGATCGCGGCATCGAAAACCTCGAGGTCGGGTTGGAGCGTCCGCAATACGCCCGGGTTCGGGGTCGTCAGGTCGATGTGGCATCGCCAAATCCACGGCCCCTTCCGCTCGACGAGACGGACCATAGGAGCCGGCTGGGGATCGTGGATGACCACCGCATCGAAGTCGTCCCGGAATCCGGCCGCATTCGATTCGTTCACCCGCCGGTATTCGGATTCCAGCTCCGGCGTCAGTCCGACCGGCGAACCCTGGAGCGCGTTGTGGATCGTCTTCGTCGCGTCGTAGAACCGCGGGGTCCCGGAGAGGACGAACCAGGTCACGTCGAGGCCGAGATCGCGCATCAAGGGGACGATGCTGTGGAGCAATTCGGCGACGCCGCCGCCGTAGGAGGTGGCGTTCACCTGCGCGATCCGCTTCCCCCGGAGTTTTGTACCGAGGGAGAGGATCTCAGCGTAGGCCGCATCGCCGATGATGGTCCGGTAGTCCGCGATGTGCTTCTCCGAGACCGAGACTTCTTCCATTCGACGAACCCCGCCCTGCGCAAGGAACCGCCTCTCATTAGTTGTTCGGTCGGGACTCGATTCGCAACCGTGAAATAGCGGCCCCCATGGTCACATTCGCCGTAGGCGCTTCATGTCGGAGCTCCGAAAGGACTACACGACCAACACGTGGGTCGAGGCGCTGAGCGACTCCGACGGCTCCTCGCTCGCGGACCTCCTCCGCGAGTCCCTGCGCCGGCTCCATCAGGTGGTCGACGATCCGGACTTCAATTACTACATCCACACGGCGCCGACGGCGACGAAGGAGGCGGACTCGCATTGGCACCTGGGGATCACGCCGCACCTCCCGGAGCTCGCGGGATTCGAGCACGGGACGGGCATTTTCATCAATCAGGTCATGCCCGAAGACGCGGCTTCCATCTTGCGCGGGGACATCCGCCTGACGGGGCCGAGCAATTCGAGATAGCTCGGATCAGGAGAGAAAGGTCGCCTTCCGCAGAGGCCCCTCACTTCGACGCCATGGTCCCGGGTTTCTCGAACCAGATTTCGATTCGGTAGCCGTCGAGGTCGCGGGCGAAAAGGTACGGTTCCCCGGGGACGAACTCGCCGCGGTCTTCCACGGTCCCTCCCGCCCGTTTGACTTCCTCGACGGCGGCATCGATGTCGTCTGGGTCCTGGAGGCGGAACCCGAAATGCGTCACGCCCCTCATCCGGCCGACGGCTTTGCCGTCCCGCTCGAAGACGATCACGTCGCGCGACCCGGGCGTCTGCCCTTGGATCGACCCAGGTTCTCGGTAGATCTCGCGAAGGCCGAGGACTCGCTCGTAGAATCGGAACGCGCGCTCCGGGTCTCGCACCGCCAGACCGATGTGCGTCAGCCCGTACGTCTTGATCATGGCCTCGCCGACGGCTCAACGGCCGGACGATACTTAAGTCCCGCATCAGGGGTGTTAGTGCCCTCCGCCGGCTCGAAGATGACGAGGGCGACGAGGGCCCCCTGAATCTCTCGCAGGAATTCGTGGTACTTCGACGCCCGCTCCCGCAAGACTTTCTCGAACGTGCCGATTTCGAAGGCGTCCATAGAGGGAGACCGCGGCCGCACCGTGCCCGGCGCGCATAGGACTGATGTCGGCACGGCACCGTTAAGTAGGCTCGGCAACTTAGCGTCGGTCAGACATGGCCGGACCGGACGACGAGGAGCAAAAGAAGCGGCCCTCCCCTCCGCCGGTCGAATTCGTCAAGCCCGGCGAGGCCCCCGCCCCTCTCCCGCCGCGGGACCAGCCTCCCGCCGCCTGGGTGACGAGGCCCGAGGACTATCTGCGACAGGTGGCGCCCCCGCCGCAATTGCGCGCGCCGGGTCAGATCCACCGGGTGGCGGGCATCCTGCTCGTCCTCTCCGCCCTCGTGGCGGTCGGTTGGACGATCGCCTTGAGCATTCGTTTCCTGACGCCCGCTCAATATGAGAACGCGACGGCAGGCCTCACGCCGGAGGCGTGGGCGATCGGTCAGATCTGCGGGCTCCTCGGGATTTGGGGTCAAGCCATCGCACTCCTCGCCGGCGTCATGTCATTCCGCCGAATGAGCTGGAGATTCGTGTTCGCGGCCTCCCTCATCTCGGTCTTGTCGATCGGGGCCACTGCCGTCGCCTTCTTTGACCCATTCTTCGGGGGGGCTGCGGGACTCGGACTCGTGGGCGTCATCCTGTTGAGCCTTGGCCGGCGAGAGTTTCCACCTTGAAATATTGGACCCCTAGTGGGTCCTCGAGCCCGAGGCGAAGAGGTCAACGACGTCGGGCACATCACGCCGGGACTTTCGTCCGATCTCGGATCAAGAAGCGGCAGACCGCATCGCCCGCGACCACTCGGTGGGAGGTCTCGACGTCCGCGGCAAGGAGTTTTTGAAACATCTCCCGCTCGACCGCGCACGCCTCCGGGTAGGCTTCGGCTACGGCCATGATAGGGCAGTTGTGTTCCATCATCTCGACCACATTCCGGCCGGCGTGGCCGAGCTCCGCCATGTACCCTCCCTCGTCGCGGATCTTCACGAGCTCCGCGACCCTCTCCTTCAAGCTGCCGTCGGGGACGCGGTTCCGGTTCGCGTCGAGCACTTCCTGGGCCCGTTGCTTCAGGAGGCGTTCCACCGCCTCCCGGCCGATCTTCTCCTCGATGAACCGCAGGGCGCAGAGCGTCATGTGCGTGTACGCCTCCGGGAAGAGGCCCGTCGATCCACGGCTGAGGGCGAAGAAGGCCCGCGGGCGTCCCCGCCCCGCGGCCCGGAAGGATCGCTCGACGAGGCCTTTCCCTTCGAGGACCGTGAGGTGCTTCAACGTCGCCATCTTCGAGATGCGGAGGGACGCCGCGAGGTCGGTGAGGGAGACCGCCCCTTGTCGTTTCAAGGTGAGAAGGATCTGCTTCTTAGAAGACGAGAAGCCCGTCTCGAGACCGCCTTCGTCGACCTCCGGGATTGAGGCCATGGCGTCTCCATCGACTCGCGATATCATATACCTGTGCGTTTACAAAATAGACGGACAAGGAATTGGCCTCAGGGCGACCGAGCTGGAGGACGCGGGCCCGATCAGGTCTCTGGCGGAGGGGGCGGCACCGCGCGCTTTCGGCGCCGGGTCAGGAGGACGACGATCAAGAGAACGGCGGCCACGACCGCGACGGCGGCCACGATGGCGGCGGTGAGGATCCCCGACCCCGCGGAGCCGGGGAGCTGGAGATCGGCCTGAACGTCTGTCATGACCGAAGGATCGTGGACGATCGTGGCCCCGCCTTGGAAGCTGAGGCCCGCGAGGAGCGCGAATCCGACGAACGCGTTGCCGTTCTCACCGATTCCCGCGAAGCGGACGCCGGAGACGATCTGGCCATACACGAGGGACGGCGCGCCGTCCACGACGGCGTTGCTGACCCAGACTAGCCGGGCGATGCGCGTCCACGTACCGCCAAAGTCGACGGACGGGCTGGTCAAGCGTCGGACGGCCAGATAGGGTCCCGTCGTGTCGTTCGCCCGTTCCGCGCCGACGGTCGAGTTGAAGGAAGCGGTGCCTGCCTCCCCGAATCGGCCGATCGCGCGGGCGTCGAACCAGGCATCGACGAGGGCGGCCGGGATCAGGTTGCCGACGACCGCACCGAGTTCGAGGAACAGCCGGCGGCGCGTGCCGGTGTTCGCGCCATCGTAGGACCAGCCGCTGATGCTCTGGTCCCACTTGAGATCGTAATGCACGGCTTTCCCGCTGACGACGAGGTTGGCCATGCGCGTGAGGTTGACGACGTCGTTCCGGCCGCCCGCCGTGTCGACGGTGACCCGCCATTGCGGGACCGTCGCGTTGTTGACCTCTTCGAGCGAGGCGTTCAGGTGGAAGGTGAAACGGACGGTAGGGGGCGGCAGCGCCGTGCTCCCGGTGTTATTCGCGACGTTGGTGTATGAGAGGTTCCCTGCGGTGAGATTGAAGGTCCAGGTCCGGTAGGTCGTGTCGTTCGTTCGCTGGATCGCGTCGCGGGTCCAGTTCGTGTGGAGGTCGACCTTCTTGTAGAGGGTGTCGAGCCGGTTGAAGTAGTCGCTGAATCGGCCGGTCGTGCTGTTGTACAGCCGGCCATAGTCGGCGACGTTGTTCCGGTTCGTGTCTCGGAATTCGATGATCGAATCGAGCTTGACGGCGTAGAGGGTGTAGATCTTGATCGGCCGGTTCTCGGCGATCGTCCGGTTCTGGGTGTCGGCCACCTGGGCCACGCCGAGGTACCGGGCCTTGATCGCGACGATGTAGACGTTGTTCGGATTCGCGGTTGTGCCATAGACGACGCCGAAGGCGGCGTCGGCTCCGAAACGCACGAACACGTGGTCTCCTCCGCCGAGCACGGACGTGGGGCCCGATTCCTCGACGAGTTGCCCGTTGATCAGGGTAGCCGCGCGCGACACGGGTGCCGCGAAGATAGCGGCCATCGCGGTCACGAGGAGGCACAGGACGAGGAGGATCGCCTTGGCGTGCATGCAATCACCCGGTGCAGGTCCCCTCCTCGCGAAGGGGCTCTTGAACCCTTCGCTGCGAAATTCATTCCCGATTCCGTGCGGTGTCCCAAGATGGCCGGGTTCCCAGCCCCGCCACGTCGGAAAGATTCTTAGAGGCGGCTTCGTTCGGACGCCGAATGCAACGACGGCCGCTCGGGAAGACCGGCCTCCAGGTCTCGGAAATCGGATTCGGGGCCTGGGCGATCGGCGGGAACGCCCATGGGAATTCCTACGGCCCGACGGACGACGGGGAGTCGGTCGCCGCGGTACAGAAGGCGGTCGACCTCGGCGTGAACTTCTTCGATACCGCGGACGTGTACGGATGGGGGCACAGCGAGGAGGTCCTCGGCAAGGCCCTGGAGGGACGCCGGGATCAGGTGCACCTCGCCACGAAGGTGGGCGGCGATTTCTACCATGGGGGAGTCCGCGCGAATTTCGATCCCGGATACATCGCGTTCGCCCTCGAGCGGTCGCTCCAGCGCCTGCGGACGGACCATGTGGACCTCTACCAGTTGCACAACCCGCCCGCGGAGATGATGGCGGATCCCGCCGCGTACGAAGTCCTCGAGACGCTGAAGGCGGAAGGCAAGATCGTCAGTTACGGCGTCTCGGTCCACGAGCCCATGGAAGCGTCGTTGTGCCTGGAATCGGGGAAACCCGAGGTCCTCCAGATTCCCTTCAGCCTGTTCCGACAGGAGTGGATCGACGAGGTCCTTCCCGCCGCCCACCGCGCCGGCGTAGGCATCATCGCCCGCGAGCCGCTCGGGAACGGATTCCTCGCCGGGAAGATTCGCCCCGGCCAACGGTTCCCTCCGGGCGACATCCGGCACCACTGGCCTGGGTCCATGGTGGCGGGTCGGGTCGCGGCCGCCGAACGATTGTCGATCTTGACGAAACCGAACCGGACGCGGACACAGGCCGCGCTCCGTTTCGTCCTCGCGTTCCCCGGGACCTCCGTCGCGATCCCGGGCGCGAAGACCGTCGAACAGGTCGAGGAGAATGTCGCGGCAGCCGATGCGCCCCCGTTGACCGAGGATGAAATCCGAGAGGCCCGGACCCTCTACGCCAAAGACTTAGGATTGTAACGCCACTGAAAGCTTTTAGCCAACCCACTCCTTAGCAATATCTGGAGAAGCGCAGATGTGGGCCCGGCCGGACCTTCGCGCCGAGCTGAAAGGGCTCGGCCTTCTGCGGAGTCCGGACCTCGACCAGGCGTTCCTCCACGTGCGTCAGGAATCGTTCCTTCCGGAGTCGTTGAGCCTCCTCGCGTACGCGGACATGCCGCTCCCCGTTCACGTCTCGGCGAATCCACCGACGATGCCGTCCCCCCGATGTCTCGTCGCCGCGCTCGACCTGCTCGAGTCGGAGGCAGGCATGCGCATCCTCATCGCGGGGTGCCGCGGCGGCTACCCGGCGGCGCTCCTCGCGGAAATCGTCGGACCGGAACATGTCGTGGTCGTCGAGACCGATCCGGAGCGGCGGACCCGAAGCGCCCGTCGGCTCGAGGCCGCGGGCTTCGGCGCGGTGCGGGTCCTCCCGTCGATCCCCGATGAGACGTTCGATCGGATCCTCGTGCTCGACGCGACGCCGCCAAAGCAGCTCGTTCGCCTCCTCGCGGATCCCGGATCACTGATCGGCCGCGGCCGCGGGGTGCACGACCTGGCGTTCGTGAAGCTCGTTCGCCGGAGCGGCGAAACGGCCCAGATGACCTTCAACGAAGCCCCGTCCGGGGGCGCCGAGGGACCGTCGGAGAACGGCGAATCGGGCCCAGTCGACTTCGGCCGTCTCTTCGCGGTCGAGGACCTGCTCGCCCATGCGTGGGAGGGCCGCGTCACGGGCCACTACGACCAGCACTTCCGGGACGTCGTCGACGAGACGTTCTCGCAGGGACCGTTGGATCCCGCGGCCTTCGACGCGGACCGGGAACCCTCGAAGCAGGCCGCCCGCCGGGCGTTCCAGGCGGCCTACATCCTGCAGAGCGCGGGGGAACTCGAGCGGTCCGCGGACGCCTACGAGCGGTCGATCCGTCTCGAGCCGACCGCGGAGGCCCACACCTTCCACGGATGGGCGCTGAGCTTCCTAGGCCGATACGACGACGCGATCGAGGAATGCAAGCGGGCGATCGAGGTAGACCCTTCCTTCGGCAATCCTTACAACGACATCGGCGCCTACCTGATTGAAGTCGGGCGCCTCGACGAAGCGATCCCCTGGCTCGAACGCGCGATCGCCGCCCCGCGGTACTGCTGCTATTTCTACGCTCACACGAACCTCGCGCGGGTGTACCTTCAGAAGGGCCTGCGCGAAAAGGCGCGGAAAGCCCTTCGACAGGCGCTCGAGGTGAACCCGGAGTACGAGCCGGCCCAGGAGCTGCTCCGGCGGATCGACCGGGAACGGGGCTATTTCGCCTGAGGGCCCAAGATCGTCGCGCGCAGGACGTGGACGTCCTCTTCAGAGAGGGTCGGCCCGGGTCCATTCGAGACGAGGAAGTCCAGCGGGCCGTCGTCCGTGGTGAGTCGGAGCCGATCCTCGCTCCTGCGATTCCCGACCGCGTCGACGACCGGCACGACCTCATGAGTCATTTCGCGCACGATGCCGCGCGAGACCGCTTGGTGCAACGCGTAGCCTTGGAACTGCTTCACGTTCCAGGCGCCGTGGACTTCCAGATGGGCCCGCAGTTCGAGGAGGCGCTGGTCCGTCACTAAGAGGGTGCCGCCATGGATGGGAAGGAAGGCGAGCGGCCTCTCGTCCTCTTCGAGGTGTTCGCCGAACAGCGAAAGGCGGTACGGATCCCTCTTCCCGGAGCGGGCGAGGCCCAAGAAGGCGGTGTCCTCGAATGCGTCCGCGCCGCGCATCGGTGTCAACGAACAACCACCGGGAGATGAAGGTTCGGGGCAGACGGGCACCCTTAAGAGAACCGCGTTCTTTGGCATCGTGCCGTGACGACGACGAAGACCGACGAAGCGAAGGCCGCCCTCGAGAAAGGAGACTTCGACAAGGCCATGGGACTGGTCGAAGCCGCGCTGTCCGAACAGCCGGACGACCCGTCGGCCCGCGAGCTTTATGCCGTCACGCACCTCGCGAGGGCGATCCGTCTCTCGGACAAAGCCCGGGAGGCCCGGCGAACGGACCTGCTCCGGCGCGAGATCGACTACGACCAGGAGTTCCAGGACCTCCCTGATGTCGCTCGCACCTTCGACGAGGCGATCGCCGCGATCGAGGACGTCCTGCGCGTCGATCCGGCGCACTGGAAGGCGCGGATGCTCAAGGCCGCGTTGGTGTTCCGTCGGGACCGCGACGCCGGGCGTCCGGAGGCCCTCGCGATCCTCCGCGAGCTCGCCACCGCCGATCCGACGAACAAACAGGTGCCCTTTGCAATCCGGAAAATCGAACGGCCGTGCCCGCGGTGTGGCGATACGGGTTTTTGTTCCCGTTGCCTGGGCCGCGGCATTCGGCGAACTCTGGGACTCGAGCGGAAATGCGAGGCGTGCTACGGCCGCGGGATCTGCCCCGCCTGCGGCGTCCTCTGATCACTCCTCTTCGTCCTTGAGCTCCGCCATGGCCGGATCCTTGCCCTCGATCCACTCGACCCGGTCCGCTCGGCCGACCTCGCCGCAGGAAAGGCACTCCCATCCGAGCGCGTAATCCTCGAACATCACGAGGCCACGTTCCTCCTTGGAACACTTCGAGCAAGGGCCGGGGACGTACCCGCTGACCCGGAACGCGCGGATGACGACCTCAGGCATCGACGTCCTCCCGAAGGCTCACTCCTCGGCGGTGTCGTCCCTCCCGGTTGGAGAGACGTACCAGTCCGGGACACCCTGGTCCCCGCCGAGGTCGCACTTCGGACAGACGTAGTCGAGGATCGGATAGTTGCCGTGGGAGTGTTGGACGAAAAACACCTTGTCGGTGCCGCACTTCTCGCATTTTTGGGGCTCTCCCCCGATGTTCTTCCGGCTGAACACGTTCCGGCCGACGACTCCGGCCGAACATAAAGTTGCCGGTCTCCGCAAATTCTATGGGAACGGACACGGTGGCCTCGGCGTGTTCGTACGCTTCGCACGGTTCCGATTCAAGGAGGGCAAAGAGGGCGAGGGGCTTCGGATCCTCCGAGACCACGCCGCCGCCATCCGGTCTGCGCCGGGGTGCCGCGATGCGTGGCTCGCACAAGGCCAACATCCCGCGACGGAATGCGTCGTGATCGCCCTCTTCGAGGATGAGGACTCCCTCCGAAGGCTCGAGGGCCGCCTCCGGTCGGACCCGAGACGCGGCGGGGACTTCTTCGCCCTCCTCGGCCTGACGACGCAGCCGCCCGAGGTCGTGCCGTACGAAGTCCGTGAGACCTCCTAAGGCTCGCCGCGAAGCTTATGGGCTCTCCATTGTATTCGTGGCCGGGGAGATTCATGGCCGTTTCGTTTTCGGCGCTCGACAAGCGGATTGAGCGAGACACGCGGGTGTTGCACGACTTCCTCTGGCAAGGAGCCAAGGAGCGGGGATCGGCCTTGGCGTCGGCCCTCCTGAAGGATGCCCGCGACGCCGACGCATTCCTTCGCCTCGGCGGATTGCTCCGTAAGAGCGCCGAGCCGCTCGCAAAAGGACTGGAGAAACCGGGGAATGGGGAATCGCTCTTCGAGCTCCTCGACCATGCATGGGGCCTCGGCTCCGCGACGGTCTTGGCATCCAAGAAAGACTATCGCCGGGCCGCGGGACGCGCGAAGGAAGTCGTAGGGAGCGCGAGCATCGGTGTGTGCGCCAACGCGGGATGCTTCGAATTCGTCGAGGAATGGGAAGGAGGGAAAGTCGAGTTCGATCCCTACGCCGGAAAACTCGCCGCCTTCCTGGAGCCAAAGGGCGTCTTGGACGCGCCGCAGTTCAAACGAATGTTGATTACGGTTTACAATTTCGGAATGAACTGGAATGGCGCAGCGAGCCAGTTCGAGCAAGCGCTCGCGGCTCGAGCGTCCATCGCGGGGGGCGGGTGGTGCCTTCTGACCGCGGTATCAATCCGTGAGATGCTCGGCGCCGCGCCGAGGTTTTCATCCTCCGACTACGCGAAAATCATCGATCGCATCGTCGCGCGTCTTTAGTAAGCTCATTCTCCGGCGCGTCAGACCTTGGAGCGGAGTTTGGGACGGTACGATTTCGTTCCGTCCGGGAGGTCCGTTGCGACAAAGTCGCCGTAGAGGTACGGGTAGTCCCGAATGCAAATCTCCGCAATTTGATTGAAGACCATCCGAATTTCGACTTCGGCGGAGGGATCCGTCCGCATCTCGATGACCCATCGGAGGGTTCGATGGTTCGCGGTCCAAATGAGATTCGTCGCCAGGCCATCCGGTAGGATGCGGCGAATCGCGGAGGTGAGGCGTTTCTTCTGGTCCATCGTCATCTTCTCCCAGGGCACTTGGGCCTCCAGTTCCCGGTAGGCCTTTTCCGCGGCGGCAACGGCCTTCTCCATGGCCTTCCGTTGTTCGGGATTCAGCTCGTCGGGAATCCAGAATCTGATTTCTGGCGGTCGAACATACCGCAACGACTCCTGACTGACCGCCGTTCCGACTCGGTGTCTCACCAGTTCGTGCGTGGTGATGCGGCTCACGTGGCAGATTCCGAAACTCACCGCGGAATGTTCCAGGATTGATCCGTCACCGCGACTCACGATGTTCCGGAAATAGTCCGCCGGATCCTCTCGGATCCGCGTCACGTTCGGATTGAGTCCGGGCTCGTAGCTTTCGTAGCAGATCCGCCCGGCGAACTCAATCAGTGTTTGACCGTCCGTCCCGTGGGTGCCCAGGAACTTTGAGCTCGCGGTTTCGCTGGCACCGACTTCGGCAAGCACCCGGCCGAGGGCCTCAGGATGAACGAACGTTTCGCCGATCTTGATCACGATGGGCCTTACGTTTCTCATGATCTCACACCGCCTTCGATTCCCTGAGGTCCAGGGACGCGTCAGACCCCAGCGACAACGAACGAATCAGATAAGAACTCCTCGAAGGGGAGCGCGAACGTCGTCACAGCCAGCGAAAGAGGACTTTCCAAAATTCGGACTTCTCCGGCTTTCGGACCCCGGAGAGGACCGTCTGAAGGACGTGCTTCTCTTGGGCGCCCTTGTTCTCGTAGCCCGCCGACATCGCGTCGTAGTCGGAGAGCCGCTCGAGGGTCGTCTTCTCCACGAGGATGGCCTGGCCTTCCCCCACGACCTCGTCTTTGAACTTGACGACGAGCCGGTTCCCGGGCACCAGAGACATCCGATCGTGCTCGTGAGGCGACAGGTAGGTCTGGTACACGTACTGCTTCCGGATCTTCTCCTCCGCGCCGGGGTACGTGATGACGATCGTCTTCGGTGGCGCCGCATTGGGCGGGATCATGGACCCAGCGTCGGCGGAATCGGCGTCCGATGATGAACCTTTGTCCGCTCACAGGGCCGCGAGGACTTCGTCGGTGTGGCCTTCGACGTGGACCTTCGGCCATATCCGAGCGATCTTGCCAACCTCGTCAATGAGGAACGTCGTCCGCTCGATCCCGAAGTACTCCCGACCGTACAGGTTTTTCTTCTTCCAAACCCCGTAGGCCTCGGTCACCCGGCCTTTGTCGTCGCTGAGCAACGGGAAGTTGAGATCGTACTTCTCCCGGAACTTGACGTGGCTCACCGTGTCGTCGCGACTCACGCCGAGGATGATCGCGCCCTTCGACGTGACCCGGCCGAGGTTGTCGCGGAAGCTGCAAGCCTCCTTCGTGCAACCCGGCGTGTCGTCCTTCGGATAGAAGTACAGCACGACCTTCTTCCCTCGAAGCTCTTTGAGCGACACGACCTTCCCATCGTCCGACCGCAAGCTGAAGTCCGGAGCAGGTTCGCCGACCGCGGGCATGGCAAATCCTCGGCCCATGGAGGCGTCCGTCTCGGATAACCCCACCGATTTTCGTTCCCGCGGCTTCAATTCGGGGAGATGCGCGGGTTCGTCCAATACAGTATCAACTCTGGTATTTCTCGACGCATCCTTTATGTAAACGTACCAAGTTCGTTTTCATTAAGCCCTCCCAGCCGTAGGTGGAATCAGGGACTCCATGGCCCGCAAGGCGAATTCTAGCAAGCCGCCGGGACCCAAGACGGGGTTCCGACCGTCGTTCGAGAGGTCGAAGCCGCCGAAGGCGGCGGCCGCCGCGGACCCGGGCACCTCGGCCCAGCAGGGCATGCTCCAGCTCACCTTCGCCCGCCACGCCCACGGATACGGGTTCCTCGCGGCGATCGCGTTCTTCTTCAACGGCGTCCTCCTCGTGACGTTCGCGGGACGGCCGTTGCCGATCACGGGCCTGCGCCTCGACTATGTCCTTTGGCTCCTGCCGGCGGTGGCCGGCGCCCTGACCTCCTGGGATGCCGTTCGCCTGAAGCGGGAACCATATCGACGGCACTATGTCTCGCGGCATTTCGCGACATCGGCGGCGGGCATGGGCCTCTTCTTCGTCGTCGCCCTCGCCATCATCGCGGCGATGCAGGGGAGCCTGCCCCTCTGGGTCATCCCGCTGATCTACCCGATCTCCGCCGCGGGAGTGCCCCTGACGATCATCTCGATGGGGCTCACGTGGCAGGGGCTCGGCGCGCGGAAGCTTGGAAGCCTCGGGTCCGCGTTAATCATGCCCATCCTGATGGTCTTCCTCACACTGTTCACGGCCAACTTCACGATCGAGACGCAGGACGGCCGGGCGTTGTTCATCATCATCTACCTGATCGGCGCCCTCACGACGGAGATCGCGGGATCCCTCCTGCACATCATCGCCTCTTCGACCTCGGTCTACCAGCGGGAGATCCTGAAGGCGGACAACACGAAGGTCGCGATCATCCAGCAGGACTACCAGAAGAAACGGGAGGCGCTGGACTACAAGGAGCGGGCGCTGCGCGGCCGCGAGGCCCATCTCGAGGCCCTGCAGCAGGAGTTGGAGGATCAGGCGAAGGACCTGAAGGGCAAGCTGGGCGACGTCACGACCCGCGAGGTCGCGATCGAGAAAGGCACGAGCCAGCTACGGGAGCTCGACCGGAAGGTTGCATCGGCCCGGGCCGAGATGGAGGCGAAGGCCGAGGAGATCCGGCTGAAGGACAGCGACCTGGCGGGCCTCAAGAAGGAACTCGAGAAGACCCGTCAGTCCGTCGGCGCGCGAGAGGCCTCCCTCGCGGAGCGCGAGAAGGAGGTCAAGCGCGCCTCGATCGAGTTGACCTCGAAGGTGCGCGGGTCGGAGACGAAGCTCAAGTCCGTCGAGGAACGCGAGTCGCGGCTCCAGGAGCTCGAGAAGTCGTTCGATTCCACCCGGACCTCGCTCCTGAAGAAGGAAAAAGATCTCGAGCTCAAGGAATCGGAGCTCCGGATGAAGTCCGAGCGACTCGAGGCGACGCATTCCGCCGGCGAGGCAACGAGGATCCGCGAGCTGAAGGATTGGGAGTCGAAGATTCTCGCGAAGGAGAAGGAAGTCGGCAAGAAGGAGGTCGAGGTCAAGACCTTGGAGAGCCAGCTCCGCGAGCGCTACGAAAATGCGACGCGGATCGACAAGCAGTTCCAAGGCCAGCGTCGCTCTTTCGAGGACCGGGAGACCGAATTCGTTTCCCGCGAGAAGACGATCGCGGACCAAGAGGCCGCCTTGCGGCAGCGAGCCGCGGAAATCGATCGCCAGGCCTCCTCCGTGGAAGAGGCGCAGCGTGGCCTCGATGACAAGACGAAGAAGTATGCGGAACTTTTCAAAGACGCGAAGATGAAGGAGGCGGCGGCCGGGTCGAACGCCGAGGATGTCAAACGGCAGGAAAAGACCCTCGCGTCTCGGGAGAAAAAGGTCGCCGAGATGCAGTCGAACCTGCAAACCGAGATCAAGCGGCTGAACGAGGAGAACCGGAGCCTGCTCGAGCGAGCGAAGGAACTCGAGGAACGCGAGTCGGACGTCCAGCTCAAGGCGCTCGAACTGGAAGGGAAGGCCCGAGAGGGCCGGGCCACCAGCACCCCGGGCATGAAAGACCTCGACCGCGACGCCCAGCTCGAAGCGTGGGAGCACCGGCTGCGCGAGCGAGAAGAGGAATTCAAGCGCCGGACGTACCAAAAGGAAAAGGAATTCGAGATGCGCGAGGGGGCCGTCAAGGCCCGCATCACGACCGCGGCTGGCGAGGCGGAGGCGGAAGAGGCCGTCGCCATCGAGAAGAAGGCGGACCGTGTCAAGACGGGGACCCCGCGTCTCGACGACCTGCTCTACGGGGGCATCCCCTTCAATTCGAACGTCCTCTTCGTCGGTCCCGCGTTCGTCGGGAAAGAGGTCGCGCTCCTCAACTTCATCGCGGAGGGCCTGAGGAAGGGCATCCCCGCCATCATCATCACGACGACGAAGCTGCCGATCGACGTCGCGAAGGACATCGCGCCCGTCCTGCCGACGTTCGTCGAGTACGACCAGCTCGGCCTCGTCCGCTGGATCGACTGCACGTCGCCTCTCCAGTCCTCCAAACCGGTGAAGGAGAAGAACGTCTGGCGGGTGAACGGCCCGACGGACTTCGAGAACATCTACCAGATCGTGAGCCAGCTCGACGAGGAATTCAAGAAGAAGTATCCCTACTTCCGGCTCGCGTACCTGACCCTCAGCTCCTCGATCACCCAGGCAGACGAGCGGGACGCGATGAACTTCTTCCAGCGGCTCGTGAACCGCCTCCGTCAGACGAAGGTCGTTTCCGCGATCGCCCTCGAGCGAGGCATGCACAACGACCAGACCCTCGAGGCCATGGAGCACATGGTCGACGGCGCGATCCACTTCAAGTCGGACAAGCAGAAGACGCAGCTCCAGGTCGTCGGATTGGGAGAGGTCCAGACCCACGACTGGGTTCCCTACAAGTTCACGAACAAAGCGATCATGATCGGGTCGTTCCAACTCGAACGAATCCGCTGAAGATCGGGGGCGAGACATGGCAGTCACCTGCGGCGTTCACAAGCTCGTCGCGGACATCGCGATTCGTGCCGGCGACCGAGTCCTGTTCGTGAAGTACAAGGACGTCTCCCGGTATGACGGGCAGCGAGGCTGGTTTCTCCCCGACGATTACCTAGGCCACCTCGAGCATCCGGACGAGGCCGCCAAAAGGATCGCGACAACTCAAACCGGCCTGACGTCCGCCGTCCCGAAATTGAGCCACATCGAGTCCTTCGGAAATGGGGCGTGGCATCTCGTTTTCCATTACCGAGCGGACTTCAAGGCCATGCCGCGCGGCGCACCGGGTCCGAATGTCGCCGCATTGGAGTGGTTCCCGAGGTCGCGCCTTCCCGACCGCTCGCTGATGGCCCATGATGGGTGGGCCGCGGACGTGTTGGATGCGATGGACCGACGCGGTTCCGACTAGCGGCGACCGAATCGTTGGGCGGCGAACACGCCGACAATCACCATTACTCCCCCGATGACCGCAGCCGTCGTAAGAGATTCCTGGAGGATCGCGATGCCCCCGATCACGGCGACGAGGGTGCTCGCGTAGATGTAGGCCGCGGCGGATGCCGCCGGAAGACGAGCGAGGGCCCGAAACCAGATCGTGTATCCGAGGAAGGTGGGCAGGAACGCGAGGAACAGGACCGGGAGCCAGCCGTTGACGCCCATCGTCATGAGGTCTCGCACGAACCCCGGAAACGTGAGCGCGAGGAGCGGGAGCAGGAGGACCGTCCCGATCAGGAGGGTCCAGGTGATCAGGCTGGCCGGCGGATATCGAACGAGCGATCGCTTCCCGAAGACCGCATACAGGGCGGAAAAGATCGCCGAAGGGATGACGGTGAGCGCTCCCTGGGAGGCCTGGAACCGGAACTGGCTTCCCGGGTGCGCGAAAAAAATCATCAGGCCGAGGCCGGCAAACGCGAGGGCGATGGCTGCAGCCTGCAGGGGGCGGATCTTCTCCTTGAGGAGAGGGATTGACAGCACCGCGATGAACGCCGGAGTCGAGGCGATGATGAGCGCCGCGGTCCCCGCGGTCACCGTGGGATCGGTTTCGCCGAGGTTCAGAAAGAGGTGGTATCCGGTGAAGCCGACGAACGCGAGAAGGGTCAGCCGCGGGAGGTCCGCGCGACGCGGGGCCGGCCGGAGCTGGCGCCGCGCCGCCAGGGAACCGACGAACAGCAGGTCGGCAACCGCGAAGCGCAGGAACGTCAGGGTGATCCACGACATGTACACGAGGGCTTGCTTGATCGCGACGAACGCGAGCCCCCAGACGAGGACGAGGAAGAGCATGGAGCCGTGGACGGCCCGGCTCGTGCCGAACCGGTCCGACAGCGACATGCCGCGGGAACCTGGGCGGGCGATAAAAAGGTGAGGGCGGCGATCGCCGGGGCGCATCGGAAATCGACTGCACGGTGTGATTTGTCGATCCAGCGGACTCGGCGCTACAGGAGGAAGACCGGAGGAAAGTCTGGCGATTCTGCCGTGAAAAGGTTGGGCACCGCCTCAGGACCGCCGATGCGTTTCGTCAACTCCTTCTGCCCGCGCTCCAGCATCTCCGGATTGTAGGAATACTGGATCCGCACATAATTCGTCGCGCCGACGGACGTCTTGCGATTCAAGAATCGGACGAAATCCTTCCAGCCCGGCGGTTGACGCGAGAACACGTTCGCCATCTCGACCGCGAAGCGCCCGCCTATGAAGAACGCCTTCCACTCGTTCACGTTCCGTTCATCGAGGCGGCCTTCGACGAGCTTCGCGACGCCTTCCGCGTAGGAGGGGTTGATGTATTGCCGGAAGGCTTCCATGTTCGCGAGGGCCTCCTCGAGATTCCCGACGTCCTCGGGGACCATCGCGGGTTTCGGCGGCGCGGAATACCACGTCGCCTGATAGGGCCCGTACCGGACTTTGCCATCGCCGGATTCCTGCGTCGCGGCCCAGCGGTCGACGAGGTAGTGGATGCGGTTGTGCGACAGGAGGTAGTCAAGGACCAGGGTCGTCTCGACCTTGTCTGCGATGTCGTCGACATTCTGGTCCGCGTATTTGCCGAGGTCCCTCCAGATAATGCGGTGGTATTCCTCCTTGAGCGCACGGAGGCCTCCCTCGCGGATGTAGACGCCCCATGCCTCGGGGGCGAGCCGGAAGCTCACGTAGAACGCGACCGCCTCCGGGCCGACCTTCAGCATCGCGGGCAGCGTGGTCGGATCCTTCGGCGTCTCCACTCGAAAGGCCGCGAGGTTCTCCGCGGACAGCTCGAAGGGTCGAGCCCTCTCGAGGGGCGGGAGGGTTCCGAGTCCTGGGACCCGAACGACGGAAGGATTGCAAAGCTCCGGATGGGAGGCCGCGAACCGAGACAAATCCTCCATTCGCGGTCCCGATGGGCGCGACCGACTTAAGCCCTTGGCCTCAATAGAGGAGACACTCGACGGTCCGCCCTTCGACTTCCTTCGGCAGGAGCTGCTCCGGCGAGCGGAACCGGACGACGGCACGTGACTCCTCGACGTCCACCGCCTCGACGGCCGAGGCCATCGGCGCGGCGGCTTGGGCGACGATCGAACGCAGATACGCCACGGTCGCGGTTGCATTCTCATCTCGGGTCCGGCGCCACGCCCGGAGTCCGTCGGCCCGCCAGTCTTCGGGCACGCCGATCACGGTCTCATCGGCCCGGGCCTTCGTCGCATCGAGGCGCCGCTGCTCGAGATAATCGATGAAGTCTCGTCCTTCCCATCCGCAGGTGGGCAGGACCGACGGGCATCGCGGATGGAAGCGACATCCCGCGGGAGGATTGATCGCGTCGGGGATCTCGCCGCGCGGCAGCACGCCCGCCCTCGGTCGACCGGGTTCCGGCACCGGGATCGCGGCGATGAGGGCGCGGGTGTACGGATGCTTCGGGTCCCGGAAGATCGTCGCGGATGGCCCGGTCTCGACGATCCGCCCCAGGTACATGATCGCGATGCGGTCGCACAGGAACTTCGCGGTCGCGAGGTCGTGCGTGATGAACAGGAACGCGAGCTGGTAGCGCCGCCGCAGGTCGAGGAGCAATTCGAGGATCTTCGCGCGGATCGACATGTCCAACATCGCCACGGGTTCGTCGGCGACGATCAATTCCGGGTTCAGGATCATCGCGCGGGCGATGACGGCCCGTTGCTTCTGGCCCCCGCTGAGGTCTGCGGGATATTTTCCGTAGAGCTGTTCGGCCGGGGCGAGGCCGACCTCGGTCATCATCCGGAGGGCGGTCGTCCGGGCCTCGTTCGGCTCGGCCGATTCGTGGATAATCAGAGGATCGGCGATGCTCTGTCCGATCGTCATCGCCGGATTCAGGGCCGCATGAGGATCCTGGAAGATCATCTGCATCTTGCGACGCATCGGACGGAGCGTTTTCTCCTTCAAGTGCGTGATGTCGGTCCCGCGAAACCGGATCGTACCTTGCGATGGCTCGAGCAGTCTCAGGACGGTGCGACCAACTGTCGTCTTGCCGCTCCCGCTCTCTCCGACGAGTCCCAGGATCTCCCCCTCCTGCAGGGAAAACGAGACGCCGTCGACCGCGTGGACGGCGACGTTCCCCAGGAGGGCTCGCTGGACGATCGACAGGTTGACGGGGAAATGCTTCACCAGGTCTTGGACCTCGAGGACCGTTTCGGTCACAGGAAGTCCTTCCCGAAATGACAGGAGGCGAAATGCCCCGGCCGGTATTCGATCCACTCCGGGTCGCGGGTCGAACAGATCTCTTTGGCGTACGGACATCGGGGATGGAACCGGCACGCGGCGGGCGGATCGACCAAGTCCGGCGGCAGGCCGTCGATCGAGTAGAGCTCCTTCGAGTCCATGTGGATCGTCGATTGCAGGAGGCCGCGCGTATAGGGGTGGATGGGACGCTTGAACACGTCGTACACCGAGCCGAGCTCAACGAATTGGCCGGCGTACATCACCGCGACCCGGTCGCACACCTCCGCCACGATCCCCAGGTTGTGAGTGATCAGCACGACCGACATCTTGAAGGCGCGCCGCAGGTCCTCGAGGATCTCCAGGATCTGGGCTTCGACGATGACGTCCAAGGACGTCGTCGGCTCGTCGGCGATCAGGAGCTTCGGGTGCATCACGAGCGACATCGCGATCATGATGCGTTGACGCATGCCGCCGCTGAACTCGTGCGGGTAATGACGAAGCCGGCTCTCGGGGATGCCCATCGAGGCGAGCGCCTTCACGGCCCGGTCGACCGCCTCCTTCCGCGGGACCTTCTCATGCGCGGCGATCGTCTCGACGAAATGTGCCTCGATCGTCAGGAGAGGATCGAGCCGCGTCACCGGGTCCTGGAAGATCAGCGCGATGTCCCTGCCTCGGATTTTGCGAAACGGTTCTTCGGGGAGCGATGTCAGATTCCGCTCGCCGAACTGCAGACGCCCCTCGACCCGGGTTCGCGGCGGGAGGATCCCGAGGATCGCTTTGCCGAGGGTCGATTTCCCACAGCCCGTCTCGCCGACGACTCCGATCGTCTCTCCCTCCCGAACGGAGAAGGAGACCCCGTCGACCGCATGGACCGGACCGCGGCGGGTCTGGTAATGAACTCGAAGGTCCTCGGCCTCGAGGACGGCGTCCGTCACGAGCGCTCCCTCCGCAGGACCGGGTTCACGATGTCGTTGAGGCCTTCGCCGAGGAAGCTCAGCCCGATCGTCAGGATGACGATGACGAGGCCCGGGAAGAAGGACGACCACCAGATGCCGACGCTGATCCGGCTCGCGGCTGCGGAGAGATCGAGCCCCCAGTCCGCCGTCGGCGCCTGCACGCCAAGGCCGAGGTAGCTCAATCCGGCGGCTGTCAGGACGGCATCGGCCGCGCTCAAGGAGAAGATCACGGGAATCGCGACGAGCACGTTGTAGGCGATGTACCGCCAGAGGATTCGGCCGGGCTTCGCGCCCAAGGCGCGCGCAGCCTCCACGTACAGCTCCTCCCGCGCGGACAGGACGTGGCTCCGGGTCGCCCGGAAGTACAGGGGGATGTAGATCACCGTGACCGCGAGTCCGATGTTCACGACGCCCTTCCCGATCAGGACCGCGATCAAGCCGGCCAGGAGGAGTCCGGGAAAGGCGTAGAGGGAGTCCATCACGAGGACGAGCACCTTGTCGATCCGGCCGCCCGTGTAGCCGGAGAACAGTCCGAGCGGGAAGCCGACGAGGAGGGCCGCGAAGACGCCGATCGCCATGATCTGGAGCGACGTGCCCGTACCGACGAGGACTCGGGAGAAGACGTCCCGACCGACCGGATCCGTCCCCATCAGATGCCAGAAGCTGAGCCACACGACGTGGAACGCGGCGTAGTTCAGGGCGACTTGCCCGGCCGTGTTCGTATCGGCCAGATGGGTGAACCTCAGGCTGAACCGGCCCGGCTCGACGGAGGCGAGGTTCCAGGATCGAAGGGGAGTCAGGTCCATGCGGACGAACTGGTTGAACGTACGGATCGCCGTCCGGGGAGACCAGGTCGCCCCGCCGTCCGCGCTCCATTCGAGGCCCAAATAGTGGCCGGGCGTCGTGGCCCGCCCGTCCAGGAGGATCACGTATGAGACGTTCGTCACCGCGTCTCGGAACACCCGCAGGAGGAAGCTCGAGACGACGACCGTATCGTTGATCCCCCTGGAGGTGGCGTCCCTCCCGTCAATCGCCTGCCCCGCCGTCATGTTCATCCACGGGGTCGGGGAGAAGGAAAAGTACGTGCTGTTCGCCAGGACCGGCGCGTTCGTCCAGGGAGGGACGTCCGGGCCGTCGACGAACGCGTAGGGGTCCCACGGCGCAAGCAGGGGCGAAGCGATCGCGATGAAGACGAAGACGATCACGATGCCGATCCCGAGCCACGTCAGGACCGCGGGCAGGCTCCGTCGCTCCTCGATCAGCGGGAACAAGATGCGGCCGAGGATCGATTGCCGAGGAATCCATCGCCGAAGCGAATCCGCTAGCGACGCCCGGCGAGGCTTCTCGGCCATGGGCACCTACAATCGGATCCGGGGATCGATCGACGCCCCGAGGATGTCGATGGCGAGGCTGATCAACACGATGATCGCCGCGTAGAACACGACGACCCCCTGGATCATCGTCATGTCTTTCGAGGTGATGGACTCCAACAGGAGGATGCCGAGGCCCTGGTAGGAGAACGTCTTCTCGGTGAGGACGGCCCCGGCGAATAGGATCGCGAACTGGAGGCCGAGGACCGTCACGACCGGCACGAGGGCGTTCTTGAACGCGTGGCGGTAGATGATCGCGCGCCTCGGCACCCCGCGGGCTCGGGCCGCTTCCGTGAAATCGGCCCCAATCGTCCGCAACATGTTCGCCCGGACCGTCTTCGCGAAGAAGCCGGAGAGGACGAGGCCGAGGGTGAGCGACGGCAGGAGGAGGTGGCTGACCGCCGTCGCGAAGTGACCGAGGTTGCCCTCGATCAGGCTGTCGACCGTGTACATCCCCGTTTGGAACCGGCACGTGGAGGGCGGGGCGCAGGGCGTGTCGACCCCGGTCCAACGCCCGTTCGCGGGGAGCCATCGGAGCCACACGCCGAAGACGAGCTGCAGGATGAGGCCGAGCCAGAAGATCGGGATGACCCAGATGATCGTGCCGTAGAGGCGGACGCCGAGGTCGACCCAGCGATCCCTGTTCGCGCCCGCGACGACCCCGAGCGGGATCCCGACGAGGGACGCGACGAGCATGCCGCCGAACGCCAGTTCGACGGTCGCGGGGAACCGGGTTGCGATCTGACTCCAGACCGGCGTCCCGCGGTACTGCTCCCCAATCGAGATGCCCAGGTTGCCCGTGAAGATGTTCCGAAGGTATGTGAGATATTGGACGATTGGCGGCTGATCGAGGCCGAGCTGCACCCGGGCCCGTTCGACGGCGTCCGGCGGCGGTGTCCGCCCGCCCCACAGGGCGAGGATCGGATCCCCCGGCAGGATTCGGAGGACCACGAACACGGCGGTGAGTAGGATGAAGAGCATCGGGAGGGCCAGGATCGCCCGCGTCAACGCATACGCAAGGAGCGAACTGCCTCGGGCCACGGACTACGCGTCCTCCTTCAGGGGATACCCCTGCGGGCGATAAAGACCTTGAGAAAAGAGGGAAGGGCCAGGGACCTACCGATCCCTGGCAAGGGCGATCAACTCGATCGTGGCGGGAACCTGGGCCAGCAGGTTGTTCGCATCCGCACAGCGTGCGTCGCCATACTTCGACTGGAACACGGCGGTCGAATACGGCATCTCCGCGGGGATCATGCTGTACAGCGGCGA
>WNGI01000702.1_pt1 | contig 27370 bp, 27 predicted proteins | sample 5400621 | NCBI WGS metagenome assembly WNGI01 (sample SAMN13153374, study PRJNA577476) | soil metagenome | isolation source: 20 cm soil or saprolite under Garry oak tree replicate 1 | place: USA:California | collected 2016-06-15
TCCTGCATCGTGATCACGTCTTCCTCCATGCCGGTGACCTCGCTGATCTGGACCACTTTGCGGCCGCCGTCGCGCATCCGCTCCAGGTGCACGATCACGTTGATGGCGCTGGTGATCTGAGCTCGAATCGCGCGCACAGGCAAGTCATAGCCTGCCATCAGCACCAGCGTTTCAATCCTCGCGAGCGCGTCGCGCGGCTTGTTCGCGTGAATGCTCGTCATCGATCCATCGTGGCCGGTGTTCATCGCCTGAAGCATGTCGAGCGCCTCCGGTCCGCGGACCTCGCCCACGACGAGCCGATCGGGCCGCATGCGAAGCGACGAAACAACGAGATCGCGGATTGTGATCTCTTTGCCGTCGGGCCCGGCCGGACGGGACTCGAGCCGCGCGACATGACGCTGGCGAAGCTGCAGCTCGGCCGCGTCCTCGATGGTGACGATTCGTTCGTCATCGGGCAAATAGCCGGAGAGCACGTTCAGCAGCGTCGTCTTGCCACTGCCTGTCCCCCCGCTGATGACCACGTTGGCGCGCGCGATGACACATGCTTTCAGGAAACCGAAAGCGCTCTCGCTGCAGCTTCCCAGCCGGATCAGATCCTCCATGTTGAGCGGGCCACGAACGAACTTCCGGATGTTGAGCAGCGGCCCGTCGACCGCCACCGGTGGAATCGCGACGTGCACACGAGACCCGTCGGCCAACCGGGCGTCGGCAAGGGGGGTTTCGGCGCTGATGCGCCTACCGACAGCTTCGACTATGTAGCGGATGACGGCCATGAGCTCGTCATCGTTGGCGAAGCTGATCGGCGTCAGCACGATCTTTCCGTCGACCTCGACGTAGACGTCGCGAACGCCCATGACCATGATCTCCGTCACCTGGGGATTGGCCATAAGCGGCCCAAGGGGACCGAGGTGCGAGTAATCGTTCGCCGCGGACTGGGGCTGATCGATCACTGCGTCAACCTCACCGTGGAGGGCCACGCCCGCAGAGATGGGTCGGCCGAGATCGCGAGGTTCTCGCTCCCGAGAACTGTCGCCGTCCAGGCGACAAGGCCGCCGGCAATCGTCGCGCGCACCCTGCTGGTGCCGTTGAGCGTGATATCGGCTGCAGGGACATAGAAGATGCCGATGAAACTCGTGAAGTCGTGGCCGTTGAGCTTGTTCGCGCAGGTATTTGGCACTCCGGACTGCTCCGGCCCCGGCTCAAACAGCACGATGCGCTGGTACTGATTGCCGCTGAACACGTAAATGTCACCTCCGCCGTTCATCGAAACGCAGCCTCCGGATGGGATGTACACGATGACTGCCCCCGGATTGACTGTCGATGCGCTGCACGCGACATTGGCGCCGGTGGCCGGGTTGACGCACTGATTCTCATTGGCCAGATCGCCGCGGGGCGGCGTGCCCGCCAGCGGATCCGAGTTCGGCAAGGTGCTGACCAGGGGCGGATTCGCCTGGTCGGGCAGTGTCGCGGCGCCAGCGGGCCAGCCGGCGGGGAACGTGCTGCTGTTGATGATCACAGATGAGTTCGTCGTGTTCTGAACGCGGGTCAGGTACGCCAGCCCTGAACATGACGCGCCCGGGGCCACGTAGATGTTGAGATATTGAGCGCCCGGAACAGGAGCGGTGGGTGCCACCCTGATGTTTGTGCTGCTTCCGAGCGTCACCGTCTTGCACATCGAAGGTGTGCTCTCGCGGATGAAGCACGTTGGCGTGGCGACCGCCTGACCGCCGCACGTATAGGGTTCCCATCGCATGGCGGTCACCTGGACTGACCACGTGCCCGCCGTCAGGTTGTTGGTGTTGCCCACCGCCGTCGCCGCGAATGAGCCGCCGCAGTTGAGGCCGTTGGCGTCCCAGAACTGCGGCAGCGCGCGGAATGACACCAGCGACCCGCTTGGCACGGTCCCCACGACATCCTGCCTGCTGATGCTCAGTCGAACATCTCCTGCGGCGGCGGCGGCCGACAGCTGGAAGGTCTGGCCGCCAACACTGATGAGCGTCGCAGTCGGAACCGCGCCAGGCATCGCCGCGACAGATATCTGCTGCACCCTGGATCCGCTCAAGTCACCGTTGAGGGTTGTGGTCGTAGCTTGGCCAGGTGCATAGACGTTCGGTTCGTCAGGCGGCCGAAGCTCGTTGCTCACCAGACCACCCTGTTGCGTGAATCCTGCGCTGAAGTCATAGACCCCGGCCTCCAGGAAGTAACACCCCGCCCCGCCGACGAGATGTGGATCGGCGGCGTACGTGCCAGGGCACTCACCATCGCAGCCGGGCGAGTTCCAGTTCGGACGCGCGGGATTCAACGGCGGCATCGCATATCCGGGGTCCGGCATGTTCCACCCGTTGACCTGGGATCCGCTTACGGTCCAGGGCGCCTGCAAGAACGGCGGGGGCGGCGACGAGCACACGCCAACCACGTTTCCGCTAACCGAACCGCTCGAGCTCCCGCCGCCGGTGATGCTGCCGTTCGACCACACGTCTCCGATCAGGGTGGCCGTTCCGTTTCCGCCGAAGGCCAAAGAAGCGGTGCACGACTGACTCAGCGTCTGGATGGCAGCGCCGTTGGTGCCTGGCCGGCGCGCCAGCGCGGTCGCTGTAGCGCCGATGGCCATCGTCGAGCCTGCACCCAGGGTCTGCATCATCGTGACTGTCACCTGATGGGTGGCTGTGGCGTTGAAGGTAACCCCCGCGATCGAATGAGCTACGGCCGACAGGGTGAGGACTTGATTCGTCCCGTCGGCGAACGAACAGGAAAGCGTCATCGCCGTTGATGTGCAGGTGGGGCCGATGTAGAGCCGTTCGTTGGTCGCGTATACGTCCCGGCCCGCCAGCTCAGCGTGGCCGACGTCGTTGCTCGTCATATAGTCGTACGCGGCCGCAAGGGATGCCGCGTCGACGGAAGCCTGCATCTGGCGGCGGTCGAGATATGCACGGCCGCCATCGATCGCGAGTCCCACGAAGCCAAACAGAACGACGAGAAGCAGGCCGACGAGGACGATCGCCTGGCCGCGCTGCGCACAAGTGCGATCCCCGGCCATCTCAGTACTCCGTCTTGTAAGTGGCAGACGCGCTGATGACGATGTGGTTGGCTGTCACCTGCTGGATCAGCGGCGTGAACGGCACGAAGTTGTAGCGAATCGTTACCTGCAGCGGGGCGTGATCGTGGGCCGGGTTGGTCGCGCTGCACGTTCCGTTCGACGTACCCCACATCTGGCCCCCCGGGGCGTTTTCAAGGGTCGGCGCCAGGGCCTCTATCGCGGATGGCGCGTCAGGCTCTGTGATGAAGATCCATCCCTGGTTGGCGGGCGGTGTGGCCGTCGTGATCGGACCGTTGGGGCATGGGTTCGCCAGCGAGACGTCAACGGCATGCTGCTTGACGGCCGTTTCGACATCGCTGTTGGTCGGTAGAAGCGCCGACGCACGGATCGCGCTCCGGGCCCCTTCGTTCACGGCCTGGTTGATCGTGGCGTAGACGTAAATAACCCTGCCGAAATCCACCACGCCAAAGATCAGGAGCAGGAGAACCGGCGCTACGATCGCAAACTCGACGATCGATTGGGAGAGCTGATTGTTGCGGTCCATGTCAGTAGCCGCCGATGACCATGTGCGTGTTGGCGACGATGTGGAGCGACGTGCCGACCACATTGGGCAGGAATCCGCCGGCGAATCCGTAGCTCATGACCAGGATTACGTTCACGTCCTGTCCCTTGAAGGAGTTGTCGATCGGGGCTGTCGCCAGGTCCAGGCCTGGCGTGTTCGCGTAACAGATGAATAGAAGCGGCTGGTTCGTGGCGGCGGGGTATGTCGTGTCAAGGTACGGCGGGTTGTAAACCGCGTTGCCGTCGGCGGATGCCGGGCAGGTCGCTGTCGGGTTCTGAAGGATCGACGAAGGCAGGTGGTACTTATTGAGGTTGCAATCGACGGATTGCTTGATTCCAGGGCTTGGGTTGGGATCTCCATTTGGATTTCCACCCGCTTCGTAAGGGCACGGATCCTGCGACCAGCCGTCCGTGTCATAAAGCCCCGGATTCGTTCCGGGCGAGCCGCTGCCGGCCGGAGGCGGCACGAACCAGCTGGCCTGCCGCGCCGCTTCGCGCGTCGCACCGGTCAGGCCGACGTCGAAATAGAACACGCGCCCCAGGTCGATCAAGCCAAACACGAGCAGAAAGAGGACGATCGCGGAGGCTCCGAACTCGACCGCGGACTGCCCGCGCTGGGAACTCTTCACCTAGCCGCCTCGCAGAAATCTCATGGCGAGAAGTGCGGCCGGCCCGAGGAGGATCACCCACAGAGTCGGAAAGATGCACCCGAGCATGGGGAGCAGCATCTTCAGCGATGCCCGCGCGCCGCGCTCTTGGGCCATGACCAAGCGCTTCAAGCGCATCTCGTCCGATTGGATGCGGAGAATGCGGCTCACGCCCGATCCCAGCTGTTCCGACTGGATGATGGCCTGCACGAAGTGGTTCAACTCCTCGACACCCGTGCGCTGGCCCATCTCATTCAATGCGTCCAGTCGTGGCCTGCCGAGCCGGATCTCTTGCATCATCCGGCCGAACTCCTCGGACAGGGCGTGGTCGTACTTCTCGACCACCCTTTCGACAGCGGCCTCGAAGGTGAGTCCCGCCTCGACACAGACGACAAGGACGTCGATCACATCGGGCAGGTCTGCCTGGATGTGTGCGCGGCGTCGCCTCAGCTTGCTGCGCAGCCAGAAAATCGGGGCGTACATGCCGACGACCGCTCCGACCGCGGCGAAGGTCGCGAGCGCCAAGGGGTTGCCCATCAGCATCCCGACCGCGATTCCGAACAGACAGAGGGCGGCGGTCAGGACGTAACGCAACGCGATGAAGTCCCCCGCTGCCATGCCGCTGGGCCTGCCGGCGACATAGAGCTTGAGGCTGATCTGCTGTCTTGCTTTGACAGGTGTTGTTTGTTCGATGAGCTGGCCGATGCGCTTGAAGGCGGGCCTCACGACCCGATCCATGAAGGATTGCCTCAGCTCGATCTCGGAGAGTGTCAAAGGCAGTCCCTTCTCGTAGATGCGCAGGCGGCCTTCGACCAGATCGGCGTTGGTCGGCGGCTGCGGAATCACGCTCCACACGGTCGTGAAGACTCCGACGGCGGCCAGCACCCCGAGGATGGTTGCGAGGTAAAGGGCCGCCACGCTAAACCTTGAAGTTGGTGATCCGGCGGACGAAGACGTTGCCGATGAAGATCGACAGCCCGGCAAGCGCGAGCAGGACACGGCCGGCCGGATCGGTGAACATCACTCGGAAGTAGCTGGGCGTGATGATGTTGAGCACGCCGGCGACGATGAAGGGCAGGAGCGTGATGATCCATCCGGAAGCCCGCATCTGCGCTGTCATGGCCCCGATCTGAGACTTGATTTGAATCCGCTGGCGGATCGTGTGCGAAATGCCGTCGAGGATCCGCGCCATATTGCCGCCGACCGATGACTGGATACCGATCGCGGTCACGATCAGGTCGAGGTCCTCGCTGCCCACCCGACGCACCATGTTGGCCAGAGCGACCGGAGTGGCGCTCCCCAGCTTCATCTCCCGGATTACCCGCGACAACTCGTCTGAGATAGGCGGCGAAGCGTTGTTTGCGACAGCTTCAATCGCCTGAGGCAGGGACAGTCCCGCCTTCATCGCGTTGGAGAGCAGGCTCACGGTGTCCGCAAGTCGGGAGTTGAACGCCTTCAGCCTTCGCCGTTCGCGCCACCTGACATACCGCATCGGAACCAGATAAGCGAGCACGCCCGCGATCACGAACTGCGGCGCGAGTCCGAATCGCCACAAAGCCAGCAGAGCGCCGGCCGCCAGGAACCCGACCTGGATCATCACGAACTCCGCCGTGCGCAGCTTGATGTCCGCTCGGGCTAGATGCTCGGCGATGGTCAAGCCTCCGTTCAGGCGCTGCTGGCGATTGGAACGGTCGGCGAGGGCCTGGAACGGCAGATTGATCCGATCGCGGAGCGAAGTCCCCTGCAGGGAAGGAGCTTCCCAACGCGGCGTGTCCTGCCGGGCCGATTGGGCCGCAGGGATCGCGATTGCGACCACGGCTAGCATCACGCCCGCCGCGGCGATCAGCGACAGCACGAACACACCGGTCATCTCAACCTCCGGCCACGCCGCTGAGTGCGGACGGCTCGAACAAGTTCGTGGACACCGTTTCGCCTCGTTCGGCGAAGTGATCGAGATGAATGGACTGATTCCCGGTGGCGGTGTGAAGCCCAACGGCGTTGCCCTCGGCGTCGACGCCCGACTGCCGGAACTGAAACAGCTCGTGGAGCTGAGTTTCGCCATTCACGAGTCCCGTGATCTCGGCGATGCTGACGATCTTGCGTGCACCCCCGCGCACGCGCTCGGCCTGGACCACGACATCGATTGCGGATGCGATCTGTTTCTGGATCGCCCGCGCGGGAAGATCGGCACCGCCCATGAGCACCATCGTCTCGAGGCGACCGAAGGCGTCATAGGGGCTGTTGGCGTGGACCGTGCTCATCGAGCCCTCGTGCCCCGTGTTCATGGCCTGGAGCATGTCGAGGGCCTCGCCGCCGCGACACTCGCCGACGATGATGCGGTCTGGCCGCATGCGCAACGCATTCCGGACCAGGTCGCGAATCTCGATCACGCCTTTGCCCTCCACGTTGGGCGGCCTCGACTCCAATCGGATCACGTGTTTTTGGCGCAGCTGGAGCTCGGCTGAGTCCTCGACGGTGACGATTCTCTCGTCCGATGGAATAAAGCTCGAAAGAATGTTGAGCAGGGTCGTCTTGCCCGAGGACGTGCCTCCGGCTACCAGGATGCTGAGGCGGCTGCGGACCGCGGCGCGAAGGAACTCAATCATCGCCGGGCTGGCGCTGCCAACCGTGAGAAGGTCGTCGGGGCGGAGCTTGTCGCGAGAAAACTTGCGGATTGTCATGCACGGGCCGTCCAACGCCAGCGGAGGCAGCACGACGTTGACGCGTGAGCCGTCGCGAAGCCTCGCGTCGCACATGGGCGAGCTCTCGTCGACCCGCCGGCCAACCGTGCTGACGATTCGATCGATCACCTGCCTGAGCTGACCCGCGCTCTCGAAGACGATCGGGCTCAAGGTCACGCGACCACCCCGCTCGACATAGATCTGGTGGGGGTGGTTGATCATGATCTCGGTGATCGCCGGGTCCTCGAGCAAAGCCTGCAGCGGACCGAGCCCGAGAACCTCGTCGAGAAGCGCATCGACCAGGTGGCCGTAGTCAAGCCTGTTGATGGCGATGCCGGCGGTCTTTACGTGCTCATCGGCCAGGCTCACAATTCGGGCACGGACACCCGCGCGGTCGGTGATGTCTATCTCGTCGGCGTGCCTCTCCACGAGCAGGGCATGGATGGCGGCCTTCGCCATGGCGAGCGTGTTGTTCAGCCCTGCCGACTTCTGGACCACGTCTTCCTTGGGGGCCGCGGCGGTGGCTTTGGTTTCGCCACCTGCACCCGCGATCACAGTCAGGGTCGCGTCGGCGGACGGGGGATCGCCGGCCTCCGGGCGACGGCGCGCTTCGAGCCTGTCCTTAAGCGCCATCGGTGACAGCCTCCAAAGTCATCTGGGTATCAGCCGGTAGAGCGCCTGCTCGGCTGCCTTGCGCACACTGGCGTTGCGATCGATCCGGAGATACGTCAGCTCGCGCTGCGCGGATTGCGCACGAAGCGCGCCCAGCGCCTTCGCGGCGGACAGCCTGATCTTCCAGTCCCGGTCGCCGAGAGCCCTGGTGATGGTCGGGACGGCTGTCCCTGAACCGATCCAGCCCAACGCGCGGCAGCTGATTACACGCTCCCGGCGGCTGCCATCCTCCATCAGGCGGATCAAGGGACCGACCGCGGTCTGACGCCGCCGGAGCCCGGCCGCAATCGCGAGCGCAGGCCGAACCGCGGATCGCTGTGGCTGGGTCAGCGCCGCTTCGACAAACAGATCGGGCGCTGCGCGTGCGAGCTCCACAACAAACCGGCGATTCAATCCCTTTCGCTGGATCGCCTGCACCAGGGCGGTTGCGCTGCGTGCCCCACCGATCTTGCCCAGGGCGCGTGCACCCGCGTCCGAAACCGGGCGGTCGTCTGACTCGAGCAAGGCAGCCACCCACGGCACGGCCTCGGTCAGCCGAAGGGCGCCCACAACCCGCGCGCTGTTCAGGCGCTGCTGAGGACTCTCCGCCGCGAGCCGTTCGACGACACGGTCGGCCGTGCCCGACCTCTTGAATGCGAAGACGAGGCGCTGCACATGCATGCTCTCGATGGGGAGGCGGTTGGTGATCTCTTCGATGACTGCGCCGACATCCGCACCGGACTGGTCGAGGTCGACCGACAGGGAGGTGCTATTGCCGGATGCCACCGATTGGAGCTGACGGCGAAGCGCCGAGCGGCGGATGCCCGCGTGGGCCTGATGGATCACCACCATGGGCGACCTCGCCGCCATCAATCCGCCTCCCCAACACCGCCGGCTGTGCTCTGACTCTCGGCAGGAGCTGCTGACAGCTTGAGGCCCTGCCGGCCGTGTTTCGAATCGAGCAACGCGGCGAGCGCCTCGCACCCTTTGGCGATTTCACTGCGCGGATTCGTGATGCTCAAGATCGCGCCGTCCACGGCGGCCTGCTCGGGCCGCGCCCCGTCGAACTCGATTTCGATGTCGACCTCGCGTTTCAGCGTTCGCTCGACGGCTGACCTGGTGACGGCCGGCTTGAACGAGCGATTGTTGAGCACAAGCGACAGCCGATCGTGAGGCGTGCCAAGTTGCCCGAGGATGTCCATCGCGTCAGCCGCGCTCTTGACTGAGGAAAGCTCGGGGGCGGCGACCACGACGACGTGCTGCGTCAGGTCGAACAAAGCGAGGGTGGCGTCCGTGATAGTGACGCCCAGGTCCACGACGATATAGGTGAAGCTCTTGCGCAGAACGCTGATTGCTCTTGTGATCAGCTCGGGCGTGACCTCATCCGCCTCTTCGGGGCGCAGAGCGCCTGGCAGGATCATCGGCCCGCCGTGGTGGTAAAGGATCGCGCTCAGCAGCACCTCTTCAAACGATTCCTGTGGGAGGGACGACATCCGGGCAAGACAGCTGGTGGGCACAAGCCCCGCGAGCAACGCAGAATGCGAGTAGGGAAAATCCAGGTCGAGCAGGAGGACCTCTCCCGGGTAACGCCGCGCGAGGGCGCCGACCAGGTTGAGCGAGATGCATGTGCCGCCAGAACCGCCTTTAGGCGAGTAGACACCGACCACGGTCGCCTCCTGAAGCAGCAGTCCCCAGGTCGCTTGAACGCTTGTGTCGGCAAATGCCCTGAAGCGCCGATCAGCGACCTGTCGAAGCTCTTCCAACGCGGGGTGCTCCCGGCCGGCCATCGTGCTGTGCAAAGCCTGCTTGTCGAGCGCCAGGAGATAACCGTCCGTCTGGGCGTAGACCGAAGCCTGCTGTGACCTGTTCAGCACCGCGGCGCCCTCACCAAAGAAATCACCTTCCGAGAGGAGGGCGACAGTCACGATGCTGGGCGGCTTCTCGATCACTATGCGAAAGCGGCCGCGTTCGATGATGAAGATCGTGTCTCCTGGCTCGCCCTGGAAGACGATCATGTCGCCGGCGGAGACCTTGATCCTGCGCAACCGGCGGGCCAGCGTCCTGAGCGTCGCGTCGGGAAGGCTGAAGAAGACGGGTGCGCTCTCCAGCGCGGAGAGCCTGGAGACCATGTCGTGGAACGACGGCGATGGGCGTTCACGACGCTTCGACGGAGCATCGCGATGCTCGCCTCTGGCGAGCACGGGCCGACCTGGTGCAGGCGTCTCCCATCCTCCGGGATGCGCGCGCGGGCTCATTGGCACGAATGTCTCCCCGGCACGATCACTTCGCTAAAAGCCCCAGCGGCCCTGCACCTGCGCCGGCCCGATGAGCCCGGGAGCAGTTGTGGACGGGCACGCGGAGTCGGGTGGCGCCTGCTGCTTCGTGTAGTCGTGAAACGAGAGGAGCGCGTACTTGAGAGTCGTGTTGCTGAGCAGCCAGTCCATGTACTGCGCGTCGCACAGGCTCATCAGCACAGTGATGCTGCTCGACAAGCCCTGCGCTTGGCCCTGCCTTGGCACGGTGGATTGCGGCCCAACCCGAATGACATACACGCTGGTGAACACAGTTCGGGTCACCTGGCGCGGATTGGCGGCCGAGAACAGCTGTGTGTTGACCGTCGCGATCACATCGATGTAGTCGCCCTGCGCGATGAAGCCCGCAACGCCCTGCTGCTCACTGGTCGGAAGGGTCAGGGCGATGTAGCCCTGAGGAATTGGCAGAAAAGACGAATACGTCAGCTGGTCAGGATTTGAAGCGACGACGTTCCCGGTGATCGGCTGCCCTTTGTAGATCCCGACCAGCGCCGAAACGCCGGCGAGGTCCGCGGCGCGGACGAACGTGTGCGGCGCGACAGCGGCCGTCGGTATGAGGGCCGTCGTGAGCATGTCCGGGGTGATCGGCTCGCGCGCATCGATATCCTGCGCGGCGACCACCACTCGGACCTGAGTTCCTGTCTGAGAACGGTTGGCGAACAGCATGCCGAACGCGAACATGACCAGGAATGCCAGCAGCGCCAGCCCAACGCCGAGAATGAAAAGCGGGGTTCGGATGTTGGTCGTCCGAGTCGGTCTCGTTTGCCCGATCGCAGCCATCGCTATGACTTCTCCAGTGGTGGCAAAGAGGCCACCCAACGCTTGCCATCCCAATGATCACCGGGCTCAGTGGGAGCCTCCGGCCCGATCACGAAGTAGTGAACTTTTCTCAGCACCAGCGTGCCCGCCATCACGTCGTGAAGCGCTTGCTTCCGCGGTGTGAACGCGGCCAGAATCCAACCGACGCCTAAAAGCAGCCACGACACGGACTTCAGCCCGTTGCGGAAGACGGCCCGTCCAAAGCTGATCGGGTCACCGTGCAGGTCGGCCACATACATGCCTAGCGCGACTTTGCCCAATGTGCCGGAGGCCGGCGAGCTCTCGAGGACGGCGAAGTATGCCCAGCTGATCGCTATCGCAACGGGCGCAATGTTCGCGAGCGCGTCGAGGTTGTCCGGCGCCAGCAGGTGCACGGTCGAGTACAGGGCCAGGTTGACGCCGGCAAGCAGGGCCCCGTCGATGAGGTATGCGAGGAAGCGCCGCCAGAATCCGGCGTAGGCGACGCCTGTCTTCGCCACGGCTGGGAGGGCGCTTGAAGAAGCCTGCATCATGGGGTCACCGGGTTCCTGGCGCGCCCTTCTGCCTGGAGAGCGCGCGGCACCATGTGGCGCGGCTCAAAAGCCAGCATGAATCCGGGCGCGGCGGCGCATTGCCGTGCGAGCAACCAATCTCCCACCTCTCCTCGTAAGGGTTCGGATGCAAAGTTATTAAGGAAGCGAAGCGACAACAAGGGGACTTTTCGACGGGAGGGGGGCGGTTGTCCTACTCGCGGCGGGCCTGGAACTAGCGCCTCCCACGACAACCTCCGAAAACCCAAGGTTCGACGCCTTGAGGTTGTCCTGGCGAAGCCCTACACGGCCTTCAGTGTTATTTAAATTCCTCTGGAATCACGATGGATGTATAACGATCGCGAGTGGACACCACAGCCCGAGCCCTCAACCCGCGAGGTACTGAAGTCCTCGCCGCCGTTGCCGATGCCACCGTGAAGCTCTATGCCGAGTCGCTGGCCGTGCAGGCGCGGATCGATATGGACGCCATCCTGACCACGGTTACGTCGACCATCAGCGAACTGATCCCGGCGACCTGCATGGCCGTCTTGATGAAGGCGGACCCCGATACTTCGCGAGTCGTGTTCGCGGATCACACCAACCCCGCGATGGCCCTGTACCTCGAAACCTATGTGGCGGCGCTGCTCCGTCCCGGCGAGGCCCCGACGGCGGGTATCTCTCAGGGGGTGATCGAATCGGGCACGCCGAAGTTCGTGTCGAAAATCCCAGTCCAGAGTCTGCGGTCGATGCTTTCCGTTTTTGGCCAGACTTACACCAGCGAGCATGCCATGCCAATGGCTGTCGAATTGATCTCTATGCTGGTCGTTCCGATGCGATCCGGGCCGGCCATAGTGGGAGCTCTCGCGCTCACGGATTGGACAGGCGGAGACGCGGTGAACGAGGACGACATCGGGTGGATGCAGAGAGTCGCCGACCGGGTCGGCATCACAATCGACAATGCGCAGCTGAGAAACAAGGCGCTCGATCGTGTGGATCGAATCACCGCGTTGAGTGACGTGGCGCTTGCCATGACTTCGAGTCAGGACCTGCGTCTCACCTTGAAGCTGATCCTCGAGCGCGTGATCGGGGCGCTCCACGTCGAAGCCGCCGACGTCCTCCTGCTCGACGATGAGAACAAGATGGTGTTCGTCGCCGCCAGCGCGGGTTTCCATCTCGCCCCGAGCTCCGAATTCCGATTCCCCTTCCCTCCCGATATGGCCAAGCGCTCGCTGTTCGAACGCAGGATCGACTCACCAGCGCCCCTTGAATGGATGGGTCAGCACCGCCGTTCAATCCTGGCCCGGGAGGGCCTGAACACGTACACAGCAATTCCAATGGCAGTCGGTGAAAGGGTAGTCGGCGCATTCGAAGTCTTCAGCCGGGGACAGCAGGATGCGGATCCTGAATGGCTCACCTTCCTCGACGCCATGGCGAGCCACGCCGCCATCGCTGTCGACCACGCGGCCCTGCACGATGAGCTGCGTCGGATTGGCGGGGCTCCGGTCGCGTCGCGGTTGCCGGCCCCGACTTTGAGCGAGCGGGAGAGGGAGATTCTGTCCCTCGTCGTCGAGGGTGCCGGCAATCGGGACATCAGCGAAAAGCTGCACCTCAGCCAGAACACGATCAAGTTTCACATCCGCCAGCTCCTGGATAAAGCCGATGTGGCAAACCGAACCGAGCTGGCTGCGAAAGCGCTCCGACGCCGCTGGCTCCAAAGCTGATTACTACCCGATCGAGTATCGACTTCCGCCCGATCGGGCACATTGCTTGGCAGGCTAAACCGCGATAACTGACTGACTGAACACCGGACCTGCGGTCGAACACCTGGTTGCGCTGGAACGCCTCAACAAGATCGTCGCGGCGTTTGCTTCGATGATGCGCCACGAAACCCGCACCGCACTCGTCGGAATACAGGGCCTTAGCGAGTTGATACGCGACGGTGGCCTGTCCGAGAGCGAGATCAAGAATTGTGCCGATGAAATCTTCGGTGCGGCACAGAAAATCGACACGCTGATCGGCCAGATGTTTGATCTCAACCGCATGGAGACCGGACAGACATCGTTTCGCAACACCAGAATGGACGTGAACAGCATCGTCAGCGACGTCTGCGTTCGTGCCCGCGCCACGGCGCCACAGTTGTCGATCGAGCTCCATCAGGCTTCGGTTCCGCTTGTCGTAAGCGGCGATCCCGATCGCATTCGCCAGGCGATCGAGAACGTCCTCGGGTTCATCACCGGAACGGCGGCCGCTGGAGGACATGTCTCAGTGGCTACACGCTTGGAGGACCTCGTCGTGGTTGTAAGCATTGGCTCCCGCACGCTGAAGATTGCCGACTTCGACGATTGGCTCTACGGGCGGTACGACCGTTACGAGCAACGACCGAGCGCGATTATCGGCGCCGGTCTTGACCTCGCGATCGCCAGGTCGATCATCGAGCTCCAGGGCGGGCGGGTCGAGGTGACAACCACGCCGAAAGAGGGTTCTGAGTTCCGGCTCGTCATGCCCGCGGCGTGACAGGCTCGGGCGCGGGAAGCATCAAACCGGTGGGCTGGCCGGCCGTCTCGCGCGCCGGGATCACGAGCAGTGCGATGAGTCCCGCCGCGCCAACGACTCCAGTCGCGAGGAGGAACATCGTGCGCGGCCCGAGCTCGCCGTAGATCAGTCCCCCGCCGACCGACCCGACGACAGGTGCAAGGCCGAAGAGCACCGACTTCATGAGCGCCTGGCCGGTGGCGCGCAGGTGGGAAGGGGCCAGCTCGCTGGCGATCATCACCGCGGCCACATAGGTGAGGGCGAAGGCAACGCCGACGACCAGCTTCAACAGAGCTGCGATCAGAGGATCGGTCACAAACGCCCAGGCGATAAAGGTCACCAGGTAGATCCCACACCCGATCGCGAAGAGCGCTCGGTGGCTGAGTCGCTTCGTCAGGACGTGGGTGTAGCCCATGGTTGGGATCTCGGTGGCCGCCTGGAACGCTGCAGCGGCGCCGATCAGGAGCGCGCCACCGCCCAGGAAATTGATCCTGAGGACCAGGAAGTTTTGGGTTGCGGCAAGCGCCGCGCCAAGCAGCAGACAGCTGACGAGGAACGTCATCAGCGCGACGGGAATCAGGGAGGCCCGGACGGCGGCAGGAGCGGGCCCCGTGGGCAATGCCCCGCCGGAGGGTTTCACGGCGTGCCACACCCACAACCCGACGAGGATGGAAAGCGGCGCGTAGACAAAAGGAATCAGTCGCAGGCCGGTCACCTGGAACAAGGCCCCGGAGCCGATGGCCGCCGCCGCCCACCCCGCACTCATCCGCAGCCTGATCCGGGCGTAGTCGGTACGGCGGGTGACTCGCAGCCGGCGGAGCGCGATCGGGTCCAGGAGCATGAAGGGAGAACGAGCCAGGGAAAGCACGACCAAGACGACGGCAAGGCTCGCGCCGCGGCCGGCCACCGGCAGCAGCAAAGCCGCGGCGGCGGCTGCGACACTCGCGACGACCACCATGCGTTCGGGGCTGAACTTGCGATCCGCCAGGTAAGCCCAGGCCACGCCGAGGAGCAGAGACGCCGACGCGGTGACCGCCAACACAACGCCTATCCAGGACGCCCCGAGCCCACGTTCGAAGAGGTAGAGCGGAATGTAGGGCAGCAGCGTCCCATCAGCGATACCCACCAGGACGAATGCCCATTTGAGGCCGCGGATGGCGCGGCTTGGGTCGAGATCCGAGTCCATAGGTCCGGCATAGGGTGCCAAATCAGCCGGGGTTGGTGGGGCGATTTGGCGCGACTCCTTTCGGGACTACCATGCGCCACGCATCGAGCACGAGCTCCCGCATCTCTTTCTGGTCGAGCGCGACCAGACGAACGAGCACCCAGTTGTAGCGAAGGTCCGATTTTGTCGGATGCATGAACTTGTCCGGCGAGCCGCCGATCAGCCATTCCCGTTCCTCTTTGGGGAACGCGAAGCCCATGACCGTCTCATCCCGCGAGAAAGAGAGGTAGACCAGGCGGCCGACGCGAAACTTCACGCGGCCTCCGACAAGGACCTCGTAGCTGCGGGGCAGGCTCTCGGCGATGGCGCGCACGTCCGCGAGGGTCACCATGAGAGTCGAAACGCCGCGCTCAGTCTGCCGCCGGTGCTTGTCGATTTGGGGCGGCCATGTTCGTCTCCATTAGAGATAGTCTCTCGCCGACCCGAAGCAAGGAAGCAATGAAGGAAGGGATGAACGATGTCTGAATATGGAACTTCGGTCGAAACCACGGCACCGCCTGACAGGGTCTGGAAGATCTGGTCCGACATGTCCACCTGGGGCGACTGGAATCCCAATGTCGCCACGATGGAGTGGGAAGGGGGCTTTGCCTCCGGCACGACCGGCATCATGAACACCCGCTCCGGCCAGCATCACAAGATGAAGCTCATGGACGTGGTGCCGGGCCGCAGCTTCGCCCTTGAAACCAGGGTGGTGCCTGGGACGGCGTTTCGGTTCAACTGCAGGATCGAGCTCGTTGCGGGCAAGGCCAGGGTCAGCCAGACCGTCGAGGTGAAAGGCCCGTTGGGCCCAGTCCTCGGCGGCGTGCTGGGACCGCAAGTCTCCAAGGAATTCGGGACATTGCTGAGCAACCTGGCCAGGAGGGCAGAGGGCGCGTAGGCACGGCCACGGCCGGTCAGGTCTAAGGTCAGCCTGTTTCGGACAGAGCTGCTGCGATGGCGCAACCCGGACGATGGCCGCTCCCGATTGGAGGTGCGGAGCCGGCGCACTCCGGACACGCTCCGGTGGAGCTGACTGGCGTCAGGCCTGCCCATTGGTGTTTGTTCAGCAAACGCCGCAGCTCGGCGATCTCGGCCCGCAGGCGCAAGACCTCGTCATCGTTCATCGGATGCCATTACCCCCCTTCCTCGAATCCACTGAACCCCGCGACTACTTGACGGTTTTACAGCTTAACCGTGAAACGCACCATCGGAATTGCGCAGACATCCACGGACGCGACTGGCGTTCGGGATTTGGGATTGGTTGTCTAAGCGCTACGGCGACGGGGTGGCCGCTGGGCTCGCGGTGGGCACGCTGGTTTGGGATGGTGGGAGTGCAACCCGCGGCGGTACGACCGGGTCACCGTTGGGTTGGCGTTCATTTAGTGGGTACGCGTTCGGAATCGGCAAACCGTCCGGACCGATGGGGACGTCGATCACGATGTCGCTCCTGCTCGGAACGAGGGGCCGTCCATCCTGGTCATACAGCAAGACATCTTTGAGGGGCTTTCCATCCTTTGAGTAGGGATAGATGTTGGTGACGCCAGGGTAGTAGCCGGCCGAAGCCGCGGAGAAATTCGGCTCCGACGAATAGTCGTACGGATAGCCGTTGTTGTAACCGGTGCCCATGCTCGCAAGGACGGGCAGCGCCAGCAAGGCGATTGCGACGTTCACGCCGACGACAGCCCATCGCCAGCCTCTTTTTGCCGGCAGGGCGCGCCGGCCCAGCCGCACGGAGATTCCGATAGCGACCAAAGATGCCACGATTTGAAGCAGCCCACCGCTGGTGAAGGGGTTGGGTATCGGCCTGAGGTTGCCCCCATCTCTGAAGAGGAAGGCGAGGAACAGCACAACCAGGTAAGCCCGCAGAACCCACCATCCGGGGCGCAGCTCAGGGAGTAGGGCGCGCAGGTCGGGATAGGTGAGATTGCTCGACACGGACTTCAACAGTGCCGCAGTTCGCTCGCGAACGGGCCTGTGGCGCCCGCTTGACGTCTCATTTCCGCCGCCATAAGCCGACCGCAGCTCAGCGGCGTAATCCTCGGGCGGTCCCAAGCGCTCCTGTAGCGACAGGTCGGACTCGCTGGCGACCTCGGCCAGGTGATTCTCGAGATCCTCAAGCAGACTTTCCCGCTCGGCGTCAGGCAGGGGCGCAAGCGCAGTGCGAACGGCCGAGGCATAGCTGGCGACATCGTTGGCTTGGCTGCTATCTGGCATTTGCGGTGCTCCTCCCATTGAGCAGGTGATCGAGGGCCCTGGTGAAGGAGCCCCACGTTTTCGTGGATTGGTCGAGGGCGCTGCGGCCGCGATCATTGAGTCCGTAGTACTTGCGGTGGGGCCCCTCATCAGATGGAACTACGTACGACTTAAGCGCGCCGGCCTGGTACAAGCGGCGCAGCGTTCCGTACACGGACGCATCGCCAACGCCATCCAGTCCGCTGTCGCGCAATTGCCGGAGAACCTCATAGCCGTAGCTGTCATGGTCTGCAAGGACCGCCAGCACGGCGAGATCCAGAACCCCTTTCAGGAGTTGGCTCGTATCGATCGGGTTACCGTTCGCGTGGGGCATACTGCGGTTAGAAAGGTACTACGGTTTGCGGACTAGCGCAATACGCCGGCTGACATTGATCTCGTTAACGCCCGCGAGTGGGCGTAACCCGCCGCGGTATGCGCCGGTGTGAGGGCGGCTAGCCGCCGTCCGGAGGTCGTTTGAGCTCAGGAGGTGGACATGAGACGAGTTTCGGTTGCTGCCGTCCTCGCGTTGGTGGCGATCGTGGCGCTGGTTACGTTATCTAGCACCAGCGCCAACGAGGGGACGCTCAAGTTGCGTGCGTCGCTCAATGGTTTTCAGGAGGTGCCGCCAAAGCTTACGGACGGCACCGGTACGTTCCATGCGACCATCAACGGAGGCACGTTGACCTACACACTCACCTATTCGAATCTGTCTAGCCCGGTGCTCCAGGCGCACCTCCATTTCGGCCAGAAGGCGGTCAGCGGGGGAATCTTCATCTGGCTGTGCCAGACGGCGACCAACCCTTCCCCGACCTCAACCACGCCGATGTGCCCGGCGGCCGGCGGAACGGTCAGCGGCACCGTGACCGCGACCGATGTACAGAAGATCGGCGGTCAGACGCTGCGCGGGGGCAACTTCAATGACGCCATCGCCATCATCCGGAGCGGTGAGGCATACGCCAACGTGCACACGACCAACTTCCCCGGCGGCGAGATTCGCGGCCAGGTGAGCGTCCAGGAGGACTGACTTCAAGCGGCCGGTGGCAACACCGGCCGCCTCTTGCCCGGATTGACCACACGTTTGCCCGACGTGCCGCGCTCAATATCAGCACGAACCTGGTGATAGGCGTCTGCGGACGACCCCCGCAGTATTGAAGACCGCGTTTCTAGTGTCCGCCAGTGTCCGGCGATGTCCGCGCAAGATGAAGAGTCAAGGACTGGGATCCGCTGACGCTTGCTGACGAGCGCCAACGTCCGACTGAATGGCTGTCAACTTGGCTGTCAGGATCTGTGCCTCCTTCGGAAGCGCGGTCCCCAAATTGCAGGTTGTGTCCTCGAGTATCTCCTAGTGCGCGGGATCCCGATCCACGTGCTGACGGATTCCAACTGTGCAGTGGTAGCAGCGATCGACGACGTCATCGGAGTTGTACCACTGATGCTCGCGTTCGCGCGGGGCGCACAAGTGGGATACGAAGTTGTTCGCCACACCGACAAATCAGGAACGGATCAGGACGCGTCCCAGAAAATCGGATTAGTCACGGCGGCCAATTCGTCGCTACGGGTGCGGAGTTCAACCAGACACGACCGGGCACTCCACCTTCCGACGTCGAGCATCCATTCACCGGAAGAACCCGCAGTTTGCTCTTCAACGAACCGGCCGTCGACCACCAGCCGCAGGCGTGCGTCTCCGTTTGCCGATTGCCACCTGAGCCTCAGCTTCGTGGCTTCGCGTGGCAGCAAGTCACCCGACATCGCGAGCAAACCATTCGGCATTTCAGCTGTGAGCTCCAGTCGGGGACCCGAGGACAGGTACGAATGACCGGTCGGGATCGCCTCAAGAATTGCGCGCTCAGTCAGCTCATTTGCGTAGACGACGTTGTACCCGAGACGCACATTGGGCGGCGTTGCTTCATGAGCGTCGGACCCGGCGGAGGCCACTATGCGAAGGCCCTGTTCTAGCCATGAGTACCACAGCGCAACGGCCCTCTCGTTGTTGCTGTCTCCGGTCCACGATCCGTTCCAGACCTCGACCACGCGAGCATTGCCCGGCATCATGTCGGCGTAGCGCCAGTCGCAGCCCGTGCAGTCGGGATCGCCCGGGCTCTTCGGGTGTGCGATCACGAAGACCCCGCCGGATTCCGTGACCTCGCTCGCGATGTCGCGCATGCTCCGCTTGCCCGGCTGCACTCGCCAATCGACCCACCGATGAACACCCAAGGCTAGGGCGTGGCCCCAGTAGGTAGTCATCTCGCTTCCCCCAATGGTGAGCAGATCGTCCGCGGTGAGGTCATCCATTCGAGCCAAGCCGGAGATAGTGTTGTGATCGGTCAGTGTGACAAAGTCCAGTCGATTGGCTCGCGACCAAGCGACCAGATCGTCGACAGTCCAGTGCCCATCGGAGTGGTCGCTGTGCCGGTGAAGATCACCGCGATACCAGCCCGGCCCGCGGCGCAACCGAATTCCTGGGTGCGTCGCTGGCCAGCTAGGAGCTTCGTTCCCTGAATCGCCGTAGGCGGCAACTTCCAGTCGGTAGTCGCACGGCGGTCCGGGCATGATGAGATGGGTGTCAATCTCAATGAGCCATAGTCCAGCCGAAAGCGGTCCGGGCACATAGCCGGGCGTTGCGCTGTAGCGTGTGATGAACACGCGATGCTCAGCGCCCCCTCGGTGGCCGGCCCCTCGCGAGCCGGCCGGGTCGTAAACACTGAGAGTGAGCATGTTGCCAATGCCACTTACGCGTAGTGGTGCGAACTCGAGCTTCAGCTCAAGACGCTCCACACCGTGAGGGACTTCGAAAGCATTGTTGAGATAGCGTTTCGAATCGTCCGCGGTCAAGGTGCCTTCGAACGTGTGCCTAACCAGCGGTAACGCCAAAGCTACTACGAACGGTAGCGATTCCGAAGGCAAGAATTCGCACATAGGGGAGAGTCCCCTTCGACTGGCCGGGGTCGTTGGGCCGCGAATGTGAGCTGGTTCTCGGCGATCAACGGCCAAGGTTTTGGCGGTAGCTATCGATAATGGCTTCGCTAAAGTCACCAACTTGGCTGGCGGCTATTTCTGACGACGAGTTGCCGCAACACTCGCCACCTGTCGTCGCTGTCCGCCGGCGTCCGCCAGCGTGGCGGCTGTCTTCTTGTCTGTCGCAGAATTAGGCGGCGCGGCTGCTTTGTAATCAGCTGGTCTGGCTCTGAGATTGAGGTCGGCCCGAAAGCGGCTTATGACCAGTTCCACAAACAGGAGTACAGCCCATCATGTTCAAAGGATCCTACGGTTCCAGCCACCTGGTGACAGTCCTTGCGCTCGGGTGAAGGTTCGTCATGCGCAAGCGCGCCAAGCCTGAGTTGTGGAACTTGTGTGGCCGATCAGCCGGCGCCACCACAACCTGACCCCCAACCGCCACCAGTGACTGATCACCGACGACAAACGTCGCCTCACCTTCGTGCACGACGAAGACCTCCGTGTATGGGTGAGCATGAAGGTCTGGGCCCGCCCCCGGTAGTGAGTCGATCTGGAAGAAGGACAAACCAACACCACCGTGGTCAATTCCCTCGAAAAGCCAGCTGCCGCTTTGCTGCAGCATGTCCGCATCGATGACCTCAAGTTCGCTCATGCTTGCTCAGAACGGCTTGAACATCATCAGCCAGAGCAGGACCGCAAAACCACCCACCCCGATGACGCTGAGCGATGTCGGATTCAGCCGGGAGAGCGCGGCTTCCATCGCTTTCTGACTCGGCGCCTCGGGCTCTTTCCAGTCGGGCTTGCCGAAGCCGGCGGCGAGCCAGGGGAGCCCCATGGAGCGGCGGAGCTGTGACAAGGGGCCTCCGCCAAGCTGCCTCATAGCCAGCACGATGGCGATGAAAACGGCCACGGAGAGCCACGGCCACCACGAGCGCCACCAGCCGCCCGCGATCATCAACGCGACTCCGCTCCCGACCACGACGAGAAAGTCGATCCAGAAGATCCGGCCGAGCGCCCGCCGGCTGTCAAAGCTGGCGAGTGAAAGGTCGAGCAGCACGCCGATCCGCTCCGGCCGCCGTTCCTGCCGGAGGACGTAGGTGGCGGTGAACGCCGCGCCGTGGCAGAGCAGCAGGACCAGGATCGAGAGAACGTGCACGAAGACGAGCGAGCGATACAGGCTCAAGGTCGCGGGATGCCGGTCAGCGTGGCGAAGTCGCGGCGTGTCCAGAGCGGCCACTGAAACGCGAGCCAAAAGATGAAGAGTGCGTTGAGGACGTGCAGGGATGACAGCCACGGCATGCCGCCAAGAGCTGGGATGTCATTCGGATAGCTGTACGGAATGATGAGGAGAGACTGCAGCACGAGCAGCGGGAAGAAGGAGGCTGCCATTCCGGTCATCCGCCAGGGAAAGTGTCCGGCAAAGCTGGTGACGACCATGACGATGGTCAGGACGAAGATGAGAATGGGCCCGACGCCACGATGGTAGAGGAGGATGCTCGCCCCGGCGGAATTTCCCCTGAGGACCGAGAAGACGCCGGCGCCCGCCGCCGCGAACTGCACGATGATCAGCACCAGCATCAGCCAGGTGCCGAGCAGGTAAACCCGCTGCGCCAGACTTCGATTGGGCAGCGCAACCTGCAGCGGACGGACCGGATCGCGAATCTCACTGACAGTTGCCATTACGTATCTCCTTGATGACTTTTCATTCCGACCGGAGCACCTCCGCTACCGGCGCGGCGGCGGCCCAACGCGCAGGCAGAGCAGCGCCCCCCATCGACACCGCGACCGCGGCAGCGAACACGAGGAGCAAAGTGAGTGGCCCGAAAGAGCCGCTCGCGTCGACAACCAGGCCAATGAACTCGAACATCGCCGAGAAGATGGCGCCGGTCAGCCACATCCCAAGCGGGACTCCGATGATCCCGGCCGTCACCGTCAGCACGAGCGCGGTGCCGGTCACCATCGCGGCTATCTGGCCTGAGGTCATGCCCACCGCTTTGAGCGTCGCGATGTCGTGGCTGCGCTCGCGCGTGCTGAGGAGCGTGGCGTTGAACACTCCGACGGCCGCGACCAGGACCAGCACGGTCGTGAGGCCCGCAATCATCGCTTCGATCAGGTTCGTGTAGAGGTCGATCTGGCTCTGGTCGGTCGCTGTGACGTTCAATGACTCCAGCCGGCCCGCGCCGATCCTCTTCGCGAACGCCTTGGGGTCGGAGCCGACTCGAAGCTTGACCAGGTAATCGTTCGGCGTGACGTCGGGTTGCGCCGCGGTCAGCGTGTCCCAGCCGACTCGAAAGCCGCGACCGCCCAGCAAGAAGTCGTCGACGACGCCCACCACTCGTAGGGTCAATGGCTTTCCATCGAGCGTTACGGTGATCTGGCCCCCCATGCGGACATGGTTGTCCCGCGCCGTCAGCGCACCGACCACAGCCTCGCCGGAATGTGTGAACCAGCGACCCGTCCGCGTGACGTAACCCAACGACGGGGCGTCGCCACGCGTGCCCACAAGCGGCTGTGGATCGGCCGCACCGGGAACGGCCACGTGCAGGAACCTCGTCGCGATCACAGTCTGCGTCTCGGGCTGATCGGCCAACAACCTGGTGAGGTTCTCATCGCTGTAAGCCGGGTAGCGGACGACCTCGACGTCCTGCGCGTATCCATAGCTGGCGCGATTGGAGGCCAGCTCACCGACGGTCTTCTGGAATGCCACCGTGAAAATGAGTGTCGCGATGCCGATCGCAAGCGCGATGACGGTGAGCATCGCGCGAGCCGGCCGGGCGAATGCATCGCCCGCACCGAGGCTCAGCGGTCGAGGGGCGCCAAGCCGAGTCAGCAGTTCCGCCAGCCGCGACCGCCTGGTGCCCACCGGCGACAATCCAAGGGAGATAGCGCTTACCGAATCCGTCCTGGCTGCCCTCAAGGCCGGGATGAAAGCCGCGATCGCGACCAGCACCACGATCCCGAGCAAGACCGCCAGCTCGGTCAACGGATCGACGAAGTCCTGCATCGGGAGGCCGCTCTCGGCGGCCGATGTGCTGAGGAGCGGGCGGCTGACGAGGGCCCCGAGCGGGATGCCGATGATTGCGCCCATCACCGCGGTCAGCACCATCTGACCGATGAAAATGGCTACCACCTCCGCCGGCGTGAAGCCGAGCGCTTTCATGATTCCGACGTCGCGATAGCTGGAAAGGACAGTGCCCGCAACAACACTCCCGACGATTACGGCGACGGCCGCGAGCGCGAACAGGGAAAAGGCAAAGATCACGCTCGACATGAAAGTCACGAACCACACCGAACCCATGCGCATGCTCAGCCAGTCGGTCACCTTCCAGAGCTGCGAGTTCGCGGGCAGCGCGGCCTCGACCTCATGGCGATCGACCAGGAGCTCTTGTGTCGTCGCGGAGTGCTGGAAGCGATAGGCCATCTCATACCCGAGCCGGATTTGATCGCCGTCGGTCAATGAGGCGACCTGCCCCGGCTGGACCCAGGCGCGGCCGATGCTGACGTTGTTCTCGTAGATCCCATCGAACTGGTCAGCAACGCTTCCGACCACCTTGAACGGAACCAATCCCTGTCGAGTCACGGCTTGAAGCTGCGCACCTACCGGCACGTGGTTCAGGGCAGGAAGGTCACCTCGAAAGGCAATCGCGATCTCGCCCGGCCGCTCCGGCCATCTACCTTCGCGAAGGTAGATGCGATCGACCGCGCCACCGGCCGTATCCCGGCCGACGATGTCAAAGACGGCCTTCTCACTACCCCGCTGCAGCGGAACGAGCGCGACCTCGTGAGGAGGGCCGGCCGCGGTCACACCCGGCAGAGTTGCGGTGGCTTGAAGCTGGTCGCGGCTGACTCGAGCTGCGTCGAGGTGAAACACCAGGTGAGGACCACTCAGCCGTGCGAACGCATCGTCGAACGGCTGGGTCGAACGTACGAGAAGAGTGAGGGCCATCGTCGACACGGCGGTCGCCAACAGGCTCACCAGCAGCACCGTTGCGGTCTGGGACTTGCGTCTCAATATCGCCGCTCGGATCTGGGTGAGAACCGGTCTCATCATCAGGCCTCGTCGGCGCCAAGCCGGACCAGCTCAGCCGGCTCGGTCCCACGCTGCGGCTGGAGGCGAACGTCATCGTGGACTCGTCCGTCGCGCAGCGTCATCACGCGCCGACCGTAGCCCGCCGCCAGCTTCGCATCGTGGGTCACGAGCAGGATGGTCTGGCCGCGCTGGTTGAGCTCGACCAGGAGTCCCATCACCTGATCGCCGGAGCGACTGTCGAGCGCCCCGGTCGGCTCGTCGGCCAGGACCAGCGCCGGCCCGTTGATCAGTGCCCGGGCGATAGCCACCCGCTGGCGCTGGCCGCCACTGAGGTTGGCCGCGTATGAGCGGTGGACGTCGGCCATGCCGAGCTCCTTCAGCAGCTCTGCGGCCCTGGCGCGCGCCTCGCCTGAGCGCATACCGGCCAGCTCAGCCGGCACCATGACGTTCTCCAACACGGTCAGGTTCGAGAGGAGATTGAAGAACTGGAAGACGAACCCCACGTGTGAGCGGCGATATCGGGCGAGCTGACTCTCATTTGCTCGTGTGAGGTCGATGCCATCCACCACGATGCGGCCCGAGGTTGCTCGGTCTAGACCGGCGACCAGGTTGAGCAGCGTCGACTTCCCGCTGCCAGACGCGCCCATTACCGCTGTGAACTCGCCGGCTGCGATATGCAGCGTGACGTCGTCCAGCGCCACGGTCCGGGCGCCGCCGGTGAAAACCTTGCTTACGTCGGTGATATCGATCAGCGAGTCCATGTCACTCCTTCCCCATCTCGTCGACGACCGCGTCGAGGAATTTCAGTTCCGCCTCGGTGTGCAGCTGGCCACCCTTGAACAGCAGGGCCACCTGCGGTCGCCCGCGTTCGCGAGCGATCTTTTCCTGGTCCGCCAGGTCGCGCATCCTCTGCAGGTACACACGCCGCTGCCGGTCGAGCAGCCGCGCCAGATGGCCATTGGGTTGGCGACCAAGCAGCAAGAGCCTCACGTAAAAGTCCTCGCGAAGGAGCTGCGGCTGCGAGTCCGGATCTTCCAGCCATTCGTTCAGCCCCGAGATCCCGGCGACGGTCGCGCGGTAGGCCTGGCGGCCGCGGTCGCCGCGGTCGCCGGTCGCCTCGACGAGCCCGTCGCGCTCCAGACGTTGGAGCACCTGGTAGACCGATCCGATGTTGACCTTCCAAGTGCCACCGAGCATCTCCTCAAATCGTGTCTTGACCTCGTACCCGTGCAAGGGCTCTTCTGCCAGTAGGCCGAGGACGCCGAACCTAAGCGACATGCCCTGACCATACATATGTCATATGCATGGTCCATAAGCATAGGCAATATCCATCGAAAGTCAAGCAGTTCGCAATACAAGAACGGGCCCCACTGCGATCACAGAGCGAGCTGGCGAATGAGCTCGAGACTCGAACGTGTATCCCGGCTTGGAATGTACTCGAGTCCGATTGGACCGCCATAACCGGCAGTGCGCAAGGCGGCAAGCTGCCGAGCCCAATCGATCTTCCCGGTGCCCGGCTCGTGGCGTCCGGGCGCGTCCGCAATATGCACGTGACCGACCAGGCCGCCGGAACCGACCAGCACACGCTCGGGGTCTTCGCCCATGACGACCGAGTGATACACGTCGTAGAGCAATCTCACAGCTGGCTGATCCACGCTGCGGATTACTTGGAGAGCGTCTGCGGTCGAGTCGAGGAAGTATCCGCGATGATCGACGAGCGTGTTGAGCGGCTCCAGCAGCAGCACGACTCCCGCCTTTGAGGCGATCGAGGCTGCTCGGCGCAAAGCCTCCGCGATGGCATCAAGCTGCTGCGTTCTGTCGGCTTCCGGCCGGGCGTTGCCCGAAACCACGATCAGGTTGCGTGCGCTGAGTCGAGCCGCCACCTGAACGGAACGCTTTACTCCTTCGAGAAATGCGCCGTGGGTCGCCGGGTCGACGAGACGCCCAAAGGGACGGCCACCGTCGGCGAAAAGCCACTCGATGCACGGCTAAAGAATCAGGCTCAGAGCGTTTCTGTCACCAAATCATTCGCCATACGTCAGCACGCACTGCACCAGTCCGTCGGCACCCTGGTCGACAAGCGCGTATGCCTCGGGAGCTCGGCTGATTGGAAATTCGTGGGTCAAGAGCGGCGCAAGGTCAAGCTGCGTCAGCAGTTGAGTCACCAGCTCCTGGCGACGCGGGATATCCCAAAGGGGCCCGAGATCTGGGTTCACCGATCCAACCTGTGACGAGATGATCCGTGGCCGGTTGTGGTGGAACTCGCCGGCAAGATTGAGGCTCTCGAAGGTGCCGCCATACCAGCTCATCGCAATAACGCGCCCGCTCAAGCCGACCGTCCGGATCGCTTCGTTCAAGGCAGGTGGCGCACCTGAAACTTCGATCACGACGTCCGCTCCACGGTTCTGCGTCAGCGCCCTGACCTTCTCGGCCACGCCTTCTGTCGGATCGACCACCAAGTCTGCTCCCAGCCGGCTGGCGAGCTCTCGACGCGAGGCTATGCGGTCGATACCGATAACAAGACCTGCGCCGGCCCTGTGCACGAGCTGTATCACGAGAAGGCCGATCACGCCAAGCCCTGACACGACAACGACGTCGCCCAGCGATGGGCGCGCATCGAGCACGCCATTCAAGGCCGTGTTCAAGTTGGCGTTGAGCACGCCTAACCGGGGCTCCATGCGAACTGGCAGTCGAACAGCAGCGTCTGCTGTCGTCACCACCAGGCTCTGGTGAGGCGAATAGGTAAAAACCAGGTCGCCAATCGACGGTGACGTGACGCCCTCACCAGTCTCGACCACCCGACCCACGTTCGCGTAGCCGTACGTGAGCGGGTAGCTCCAGTCAGGCTTCTCCGAATGCGCGAAGAGTCTGGTCGAGGGATCTAGTCGCAATCGCCACTGTGGGGCGCGGCCACGGTAAACGTTCATCTCCGTGCCGGCGCTGATGCCCGAGAACAATGTCGCGATCTGCACCTCATCCGGTCCTGGCGCGGAGACAGTTACTTCGCGAACCTCGATCTGCCGAGGCCCTGTCAGGACAGCCACCTTCGCACTCCCGACGCGCATGGTCGCCCCTAATCGCCCAAGCAAAGAAACGGTTTCATGGCTGTGCGCATCGTAAAGGGCCTGGCGGTCAGGACCTCTTGGAGGTCCGTACGTTAGGGCTTAGGCATCGTGAGCGAGGCAGTCGCGCTCCCGCTT
>WNGI01000762.1_pt1 | contig 27364 bp, 27 predicted proteins | sample 5400621 | NCBI WGS metagenome assembly WNGI01 (sample SAMN13153374, study PRJNA577476) | soil metagenome | isolation source: 20 cm soil or saprolite under Garry oak tree replicate 1 | place: USA:California | collected 2016-06-15
GCGGAAGTAGTCAATGAGAGAGAACTCGCACGTAGGCTTCTTGCGCCTGCGCAGAGGCTCGACATTCGAGAAAAAGGACAAATGCTTACGGACGAACTGGTCGCACCAAGCGGTCTGCTAGTGATTTCCGGAGGGATCGTCGTGATGCTAATGATTGGAATGACTATTACGCTGTGTGCACCTCGCCATTCTTCAATGGTGCGGGCTCTCGGCCTGACAAATGCGCTTGTAGGTTACTTCATGCTCCTAATCATGTGGACGCCAGTTGCTCCTCAGTACACAGTAGTATCGGTCGTCCTGTTTGTTGGGCTCCTCGGAATTTTGAAGCTTATGAGTCGCTTTGAATCACCATCCCAGCCGATGCCGTCATTGCCGTTGAAGGAACTGATGCAGCGGGCGCGGGTGCTTCAAATGGGTGCGTTGCAAAATCTGGGGAAAGCAACCTTCGACTTTATGCGAGGTCGGCTGGTATCTCTTTTTCGACGTTGACAACATTCTTCCTGTGTGGCTTATTGGCTGTCTCGGCGCCGCTTCGAAAAGCCATCTTCGGCCGGTCCGCGAAAGCTTGGAATTAACGCTGCTCGCCGTGTCGATCCCAGTCCTGTTCCGGGACTGTATCGCGTCCAGTGAATTTTTTGCTGGTAAGCTCGAGCAAGAAGCAGCGGCCGGTTGTGAGATGCTGTCCCCAACTCTACCTGCAAGCGTGTGGCCGTCCAAACGTCAGTCACGGTAGGTCGAATGGAGTTCTTGACCGGGACAGGTGTTACTCTTGGTATTAGTCAGACTGACTGAATAACCTTCTCCCGAGTTCACAGCGGTGATCCGCCATACCGGAGCAAAGCCCGCAGAGTAGGTTGCTCGCAAGACTCTGAACGACCTCTTTGTTCTGGGCCACGAGCCCCGATACCGGTACCGGGTTATGGTAACCGGAGCTTCGGGAGGCTGAAACCGGGCTTGCGATGGAACCACGACAGGTCTAAGGCCCGGCATGGTGGCGTATAGGTGGCGGCTTTGGCCGCGATTGGCGTCGATTGGCGCAGTACCGTTTCTGAAGTATCGAGAACTTAAGCCGCGAGCACAGGGCTTTTAATCAGGGGGTCCAGGGTTCGAATCCCTGACGGCTCACCACTCCTGACACACGCTGATTACTGCGCCCTCGCGAGCGCCGCCATCAGCTCCTTGGCCGTTGACACCCAGCCGAACTTGAGGCCGAAGTTCTTGAGCACCGCGGCATGCAGGTCGGGCAGATAGGACGAGACCGCGTCGGACACGATGGTCGTCTTGTAGCCCCGCTTGAACGCTTCGCGGGCGGTCTCCTCCACGCAGATCTGAGTGACCGTTCCGGTGACGAAGAGTGATTCCACGTGCCGGGCCCTGAGGAGATCGTCGAGGTTGGTGTTGTGGAAGGACCCGTAACCGAATTTCTCGACGATCGGGTCAGCCGGCTCCGGGTAGATTTCGGAGATGATATCGGAGCAATCGAGCTCCTTCCCGACGTCATCGTAGTACCGGAGATGCTCCTTCCAGCAGCAGCAAATTGGCGGCGCCAGCACAGGCGACCACTCCCAGATGAGCGTACGGCCCGGGCCCGCGACGAATTTGGTGTAGAGCACCGGGATGTCGCGCTCGCGGCAGAAGGTGATGAGCTCGCGGTGGACCGTGATGGTCTCGCGGGCTTGGGGCACCTCGAGCGGCGCTCCAACCCTGACGAAGTCGTTCTGCATGTCCACGATCAGGAGCGCCGCATGCGCCAACCGATCGACCGTCATGAGTCGTTTCCTCCGCGCAGGAATGTTATCGCAGTGAGCGAGGGCGGGCCAGCGGGCGTCGAGCCCTGGCGGCTCCTTGACCGGCTCGGTCTCAAAGACTTAGGATGTGCTCCCGGCCCCGGGGCCGACGCGAGAGGAGCGCGGCGCCGAGACATGTCCCCGATCCTCGAGACCAAGTCGCTCACCAAGCGGTTCGGGGGCCTCACCGCGACCAACAACCTCGACTTCAGTGTGGGCGCTGGCGAGCTGCGTTGCCTCGTCGGACCGAACGGCGCCGGCAAGACGACGCTCTTCAACCTCATCACGGGCAAGGAGAAGCCCACGGCCGGCGAGGTCCACTTCATGGGCGAGCCGATCTCGCACCTGTCGGTGCACGAAATCACTCGGAGAGGCATCGGGCGCAAGTTCCAGGTGCCGAATGTGTACGAGAGTCTCACGGTCTACGAGAACGTCGCCGTGGCCGTCCAGCATCTGCTGCCGACGGCGGCGCTGTTCGGCGCAGGCGTCGCTGCCGAGGTCGGCGACCGCACTCACGATCCTCGTGATCGGTCACGACATGCAGTTCATTCGCGCGATCGCCCACAAGGTCACGGTCCTGCACAAGGGACAGATCGCCGCCGAGGGTGACGTCGGCGAGATCGAGACCAACCGGCTCGTCCGCGATATCCATCTGGGAAAGCGCTAGCCACCGTGAAGGGCCCCAGCGTGCTCCACGTCGAGCAGCTCGACACCGCGTACGGCCAGACGCAGATCCTCAGGGGCGTCAGCTTCGAGGTCGGGCCACGGGAGATCGTCGCGATTCTGGGTCGGAACGGCGCCGGGAAGACCACGCTGCTTCGCTCCATCATGGGGTTGACGCCGGCGCGGTCGGGCCGCGTGGACTTCAAGGCCGGGGACATCACGGGGCTCCCGACGTACGAGATCGCCGCGCTCGGGATCGGCTACGTCCCCCAGGGGAAGCACATCTTTCCCCGCCTCACGGTCGCCGAGAACCTCCGGCTCGGCGCGCGGTTACAGCGCTCCGCGGAGAAGGTGGTGCGTTCGGAGGTCGTCGCCCATTTCCCGGTGCTCGGGGAGCGGCTTGCCCAGCGCGGCGGCACCCTGAGCGGTGGTGAGCAACAGATGCTGGCGATCGCGCGCGGGCTCGTGGGGGATCCTGCGCTTCTCATCCTCGACGAACCGTCGGAGGGTCTCCAGCCGAGCCTGGTGGAGGCCATCCGGGCAATCATCGCTCGCGTGTGCCGCGAGCAGGGGGTCGCGGTCCTGCTCGTCGAGCAGAATCTCGACTTCGCCCGTGCGCTGGCGGACCGCTATTACGTGATGGAGAACGGCGCCATCGTCTTGAGCGGTGATACGCGCGAGCTGGCGGACGAGGAGGTGATCCGGCAATACCTGGCGGTGTGAGTTCGGCGGCGACGAACCGCGACCGAGCGTAGGGCAAGGGAGGATGACGTGGCTGACACGATGACGAGGCGAGAAGCGCTCAAACGCGTCGGATACGGAATTGGGGCGGTGGGGGTCTCGACGTTCGGACATCCGGCGGTGCTCCGGGCGGCGACACAGCCGATGAAGATGGGCATGCTCGTCTCGCTCACCGGGGTCCACGCGATCTTCGGCGAGACGATGCTGCACTGCGCGCAGTTCGCGCAGAAGGAGATCAACGATCGCGGTGGCATCGAGGGCCGCAAACTGGAGTTCCTCATCGAGGATGACGAGACCGATCCGAAGGTCGGCATCGAGAAGGCGCGAAAGCTGATCAAGCGCGACCAGGTGGACGTCATCGTCGGCTCGATCTCGAGCGCGATGCGGAATGCGGTCGGCTCGGTCTCCACCAAGGAGAAGAAGGTCTACGTCTACCCGACGTACTACGAGGGCGGCTACTGCCACGACGGCGTCTTCGTCACGGGAGCGATTCCCAACCAGCAGGTCGAGCGCTTCGTCCCGTGGATCATGGAGAACGCCGGGAAGACCTTCTACATCGCGGGCTCCGACTACATCTGGCCCAAGGAGACGTCGAAGGTCGTCCGGGCGCTCGTGGAGAAGCGCGGCGGCTCCATCCTCGGCGAGGAGTACTTCCCCTGGAATACACCCGACTTCAGCTCGCTGGTTAACCGCATCGCGAGCGCGAAGCCGGCCGTGATGTACAGCTTGCTGATCGGCAGCGATAGCGTCACGTTTCTCAAGCAGTTCCACAACTTCGGGCTGAAGAAGACGACCCGCATCTGCACCTCAGGCGTCGCGGAGAAGGAGGCGGCGGGGCTCGGCGAGGCCGGGATCGGCATCGTCTCCTCGCAGTCCTACTTCATGAGCATCGATACGCCGCGTAACAAGGAGTTCGTCGAGGGCTTCCGCCGGATGTTCCCGAACGAGAAGCTCGTCGACAGCATCTCCGAAGGCACGTACAACGCCGTGCACGTGGCGGCCCTGGCGCTCGCCAAGGCCGGCAGCGGGGACTGGAGCAAGCTGACGAAGGCGTTCCCCGGGGTCCGGTACAAGGCGCCGCAGGGGGACATCTCGATGGCCGAGAACCGCCACGCAGCGCTGAACTCGATCATCGCTGAAGCCTACAACGAGAAGGGTGAGTTCCGGATCATCAAGAACTTCGGCGTGACGCCTCCGCAAGTGAACTGTTTCCAGTAACCTCGAGCGTGGCTCGTGGCGGAGGCGGCCCGCCGCCTCCGCCGGGCCACTCGGACGACGAGTGTGCTAGAGCTCGGATCGTTGCTGACGCAGTTCCTCAACGGCGCGACGCTCGTGAGCGTGCTGATCCTGATCTCGATCGGCCTCGCGATCATCTTCGGCGTGATGGGCGTGATCAACCTCGCCCACGGCGAGTTCTTCATCCTGGGCGCGTACACGGTCATCGCGGCTGATGTACTCGGGTTGAGCGCGTGGTGGGGCATCGCGTTGGCGCCGCTCGTCGTCGGCCTCTTCGGCGCCTTGGTCGAGGTGGGCCTGATCCGCTTTCTCTACAAGCGCCCGCTGGAGACCCTGCTCGCGACCTGGGGCCTGAGCATCGTGATCCGCCAGCTCGTGCGCATCGTGTTCGGCGTGGGGTATCGCGCGTCCCCGCATCCGCTGCTGGGCGATCTCAAGGTCTTCGGTTTCACCTACCCGATCTACCGAGTCTTCCTCATGGCGGTGTGCCTGGCCGTGATCGTGATCACGTTTTACGTCTTCTACCGCACCGACTTCGGCTTGAAGATCCGCGCGATCACGCAAGACGTCGAGATGGCCGCAGCGCTCGCCATCAACACCTCGCGCGTCTACCTCGGCACGTTCGCGTTCGGGTCGGCGCTGGCGGGCCTCGCCGGCGCGCTGATGACGCCGGAGATCACGATCTCCCCTGAGGCGGGCGTGAACTTCCTGGCCCGCTCGTTCTTCGTAGTGATCCTGGGCGGGATCGGGCAGCTCGCCGGCGTCCTGGGCGGCGCGCTCGTCGTGGGCGAGCTGGAGACGTTCCTCTCCTACCTGATCTCGGCCACGACCGCGCAAGCGGCCGTGCTGCTGATCGCCATCGTGATCATCCGGTTTCGACCGCGCGGGCTCTTCGGCGGATGAGAGCCACGCGGGGTCTCCCCGTCCTCGCGGCCGGCGCCCTGATCACGCTCGGCATGCCCCTGATCGCGGGCAAGTACTACACCGAGCTGCTGAGCCAGGCCCTGATCTTCGGGATCTTCGCCATGAGCCTGGACCTCATGTGGGGCTACGCGGGCGTCCTGAACTTCGGGCACGCCGCCTACTTCGGCCTCGGCGGTTACCTGGTCGCGCTGCTCGCCCGGGAGGTGCGAGGGTTCGATCCGAGCTACCTCGGGTATGCGCTTTCGGTGCTGGCCCCTGCCGGGCTCGCCGGGGCGCTCGGGTACTTTCTGTTTTACAGCCACGTCACCGGCGTCTACTTCACGATCATCACGCTCGTCGTGACGATGATCTTTCAGCTCATCGTGAGCGACTGGTACTGGCTCGGAGGGATGAACGGCCTCCTGGGCGTTCCAGGTTTTGTGCTGCGCGTCTGGCCCGGCCTCGGTTGGGAGCTCGACTCAGAGGTGGAGGTGTACTACCTCCTCCTCGTGGTGTCGGTGCTCTGCTACCTGTTCTGCCGCCACGTCGTGCGCTCACCCTTCGGGCTCGTCATGGCGGCGATCAAGGACAACCCGGAACGCACGGAGTTCTTCGGCTACGACACGGCGTACCTCACGACGATCATGTCCATGATCTCGGCGGGGCTCGCGGGACTGAGCGGCGCCCTCTATGCTCACTTCTCGGGCTTCGTCTCGCCGCCGCTCTTCGGCCTGAACTTCTCCACCGACGTCATCGTCTGGGTCGCGGTCGGCGGCCGCGGCACCCTCGTGGGGGCGTTCGTCGGCGCGGTGCTGGTCAACCTGCTCAAGGCGATCATCAGCGACTTCCTCGAGGTGCTGTGGCTCCTGATCGTCGGCGCGTTCTTCATCGTGACCGTGTTCTTCTTCCCCGACGGCATCGTGGGCACGCTCCGGAAGCTCCGGTGGCCGGCGCCGCGTTCGCTGCCGCGGGCGGCGTCCATGCGAGAAGGAGGCGTGTAGCGGGGCGACGCCGTCATCGATTGCGCAGGCGCGCGACCACGGGCCAGCTGACGACGGCGATGGCGACGACGATGCTCTTGGAGGACAGTACCGTCGAACATAGAGAACTCCACGAGGTCGGGCAGCGTCCTGTTTTTGCGGCAGGCCGCCAACGGGCGTCTAGGGCGATTTTGACATCAGAGACCGCGAGCCAGCTGTTGCCCGGTTCTTGACCTCAGGGCGAGCCCGCGGGCAGCATCGAACGCGCCAGACGCGTGAGCAACGCGGCTGCAATGTCTTCGCTCGAGCTGTCGAAGGCCACGATCTGGCCGGCGTCATTCAGCGCATTGATGAGCTGCAGGACGCCGAACACCCCGCCTCGAGCGTCCTGGATCGGCAGGGCCAGCATTGAACACGTTCGATAGCGGCTCTCGACATCCCGCTGGCGGCCGAACGCGTACGGGCGGTCCGGCGGAATCTCGTACACGTCGGGGATTCGCAGGCTTGCGCGGGTGAGTGCGACATATCCCGCGATACTGGGACCGGCGAGGCTCAGGGGGGGATCAGCGAAGCGCCGCCGAAGCTCGTCCTCGCCGAACTGTCGCACCAAGACGTCGTTTTGGACCACGGCGAAGTGCAGCTTGTCGCCCTTGTGGAGAAAAATCGTGCCGGCTTCCGCACGCGTCAGACGTCGCGCCTCGGTCAGCAGAAGAGCGAGAGCCTGAAGAGGATCCGGCTGGGTAGCGAGAGCCCTGCCGATGCGATCCAGCTGCTCCTGATCGGGCTGCATCGCCTCTCTTTCCCGAGGACGGCCTGCCGCCGCGCTCGTACGGGCCGTTACTGGCGAAATTTTAGGCCTGAGCGTTGAGAGTGTCAAATCGGGTGAAAGGAGGCTCGGGACCCGGAAGGCGCGTCACCGGTTGCGCAGACGCGGGTTCAGGGTGTCGTTGAGGCCCTCACCGAGGAGGTTGATGGCGACCACGGTGAGCAGGATGGCGACGCCCGGAACCGTGCAGAGCCACCACGCGGTGCGCAGAAACGTCCGCCCCGCCCCGATCATGAAGCCCCAGCTCATCGTGTTCGGATCCCCGAGCCCCAGGAACGAGAGCGCGGACTCGACGAGGATCGCCGTCGCCACGATCAGGGAGCCGGTCACGACGATCGGTGACAAGCAGTTCGGGAGGATGTGGCGGAAGATCACGCGGCGGTCGCTCATGCCGAGGCAGACGCAGGCGATGACGAACTCGCGTCCGCGCATGGCCAGGAACTCGCCGCGGACGAGGCGTGCGACGGCGGGCCAGCTGACGACGGCGATGGCGATGACGATGCTCTTGGTCGAGGGCGTGAGGATCGCGACGAGCAGGATCGCGAAGAGGAAGGTCGGGATGGTCTGGAAGAACTCCGTCATCCGCATGAGCACGTCGTCGGGCCGGCCGCCGTAAAAGCCAGCGACGCCGCCCACGACGGTGCCCACGGCCACGGCGACCGCGGTCGCGAGCACGCCGATCATCAGCGACGTGCGCGCGCCGTGCGCGATGCCCGCCGCGACGTCCCGTCCGAGGACGTCCGTGCCGAAGAGGTACGCCCCGAAGGGCGGCAGGAAGGGCTGGTCGACCCGGCGGAAGGGACTGCCCGGGAAGGCCACGGGCGCCGCCGCCGCGACGACGATCACGACCGACAGGATCGAGAGCCCGAGCATCGCCGAGCGGCTCCTGAGGAAGCGGCGCGCCACGTCGGTCATGCCGCCTGGATCCTGGGATCGAGGACGGTGTAGAGGAGATCCACGGCCAGGTTGGCGACCACGACGAGCGAGGCGGACAGAAAGAAGATTCCCATCAGGAGATTCAGGTCGCGCGCGAACAGGGACTGGTAGGCGAGCAGGCCCAGGCCCGGCCACGCGAACACCGTCTCCACCACGATCGAGCCGCCGAGGAGCGCGCCCATCTGCACGCCCGCCATGGTGATGACGGGCAGGATCGCGTTACGCAGGACGTGGGTGAGCGTGATCCGCGTTTCGCTCAACCCCTTGGCGCGCGCCGTCGCCACGTAGTCCATCCCCGCCTGCTCGAGCACGGCCGCCCGCATGAGGCGCGCGTAGAGCGCCATGTAGAAGAGCGACAGGGTGACGGCGGGCAGGACGAGATGGCGGGCGATGTCGGCGACACGGGCCCAGCCCTCGTGGAAGGCGGCCACCGTCTCCATCCCGCTCGTCGGGAGCCAGTCGAGCTTGATCGAGAAGACGACGATCAGCATGAGGCCGATCCAGAAGAGCGGGGTGGCGTAGGAGATCAGCGCGAGGATCGAGATGAAGGTGTCGAGCCAGCCGTCCACCCGTGACGCGGCGAGGAGGCCGAGGGCCATGCCCGCGCCGACGGAGAGGACGAGCGTCACGCCCATGAGCAGGATCGTCGGCCCCAGGCGCTGGAGGATGAGGTCCAGCACGGGCATGTTGTGGCGGAACGAGAAGCCGAGGTCGAGGGAGAGCACGTTCTTCATGTACACGAGGAGACTGAGCCAGAGCGGCTGGTCGAGACCGAATCGCTCGCGGAGCTGCGCCATGTACTCGGGCGAGGCCGAGCCCGCCTCGCCGGCGAGGACCTGTGCGGCGTCGCCGGGTGCCAGGTGGAGCAGGAGGAAGTTGAGCGCGACGATGGCGAGGATCACCGGCACCGCCTGGAGCAGGCGCCAGACGACATAGCCGGGCGCACCGCCGACGCGCGGCAGCGCCACCCGCGCCCGTTTCACTTGTCGAGGTAGACCCGATCGAAGGGGGCGTACAGACCCAGCGGGCTCACGATGAGGTCCTTGAACTGCTTGTTGTGCACGGTGACGAAATGCAGCTCGTGGACCCACACGAGGGGCGCCGCCTGGACCAGCAGCTGCTGCAGCTCCTTATAGAATCCCGCGCGCTTCCCGGGGTCCGGCTCGACCGTCGCCAGGTCCATCAGCTCATCGGTCCGGGGTGACGACCACCGCGACCCGTTCACGAAGACGACCCCGGGGCGGATCGACTTCGAATGATAGAGCCGGTGGACGCCGATCACCGGGTCGGCGAGCGTCTGGATCCAGTTGTTGGTGAGCTGGAAGTCGTAGTCGGTATAGATACGGCGAAGCCACGTCGGCACGTCCTCGTGTCGCAGGGTCGCCTTGATCCCGAGCTCCGCCAGCACCTGCTGCACGTACTCGCCGTAGCGCTGCCACTCCTCGCCGTACGGCGTGATGTCGTGGACGATCTCGACGCGGGTGCCGTTGGCGCCGCGCCGGAGCCCCGCCTCGTCGAGCAGCGTGTTGGCGATCTGGATGCCGTTCGGCACGTTGTAGCTCTGGACGTCGGGCGTGTAGAGGCCAGCCACCGCGAAGTTCGAGCTGATGGGCCCCGTGGCCGGCTTGCCGAAGCTGAACCAGATGTTGTCGATGACGAACTTGCGGTTGATCGCGTACGAGATCGCCTGGCGGACCTTCTGATTGTCGAAGGGCGGCCGCTGCGTGTTGAAGTCGAGCTGGACGATGGGGGACTGCATCTCGTACCCGCGCGTCGTCGTCTCGATGTGCGGGAGCTTGGCGAGCGCCTTGACGTCGCTGTAGGGGATGGCGCCGAAGCCGCCCACGTGCGCCTCGCCCTTCTCGATCGCCGCGGTGCGCGTCGCGGAGTCCGCGACGAAGCGCGCGACGATGCGGTCGAGGTAGGGCCGCCCCTTCTTCCAGTAGGAGGGGTTGCGGTCGAAGCGCATGTACTGCCCGCGCTGCCACTCGACGAACGTGTAGGGGCCGGTGCCGACGGGGCTGTTGCCGAGCTTGTTCGTCTTGACGTCGCTGCCCTCGAGCAGGTGCTTCGGGAGCATCGGCGACTCGTAGCCGGACAGCGCCATCAGCAGATAGGGCGCCGGCTTCGCGAGCTTGAAGACCGCGGTGTGCTCGTCGGGCGTCTCGATGTCGGTGACGTCGCGGAACGTGATGGCGCCTCGCGGATGGAGTTTCTTCAGGACTTCGAGCACGGAGAACTTCACGTCGCCGCTCGTGAACGGCTTGCCGTCGCTGAACTTCACGCCCTTCTGGAGCCTGAAGGTGATCGTCTTGCCGTCCGGGCTCACCGTCCACGACTCGGCGAGCCCCGGGAGCGGCTTCAAGCTGAAGTCGTACTCGAGGAGGCCCTCGTACACCTTCGTGGCGACCTGGCCGATCGGCCCCGACGTGCTGATGTAGGAGGCGAGGGTCGGGGGCTCCGGCTGGACGAGCATGACGAGGGTGCCGCCGCGTTTTTGCGCGGACACCGTCTCGGGCATGAGCGCGAGCCCCGCCAGCGCGGCGACGAGACAGCACGTGACGGATCGAGCGAGCATCATCTCCCTCCCCTCCGAGGCGCGCCTGGCAGGATAGGAACGGCCGTCACCGTTGTCAAGGCGACGGCGGAAACGGATGGTGCCGGATCCAGTGGTGCGCGATGTCGAGGCGGCGGCAGATCCACACGTCGCGGTGTCGCTGCACGTGATCGAGGAAGCGGGTGAGCGCGGCGAACCGGCCAGGCCTGCCGGCGAGCCGCATGTGGAGGCCGACCGACATCATCTTCGGCGCGGTCGCGCCTTCCGCGTAGAGCACGTCGAAGGCGTCGCGCAGGTAGGTGAAGAAGTCGTCGCCGGTGTTGAAGCCCTGCGGCATGCCGAACTTCATGTCGTTGTTGTCGAGCGTGTAGGGAATGACGAGGTGCGGCTTGCCGGCCACGCGGACCCAGTACGGGAGATCGTCGTTGTAGGCGTCCGAGTCGTACAGGAACCCGCCCGCCTCGACGACGAGGCGGCGGGTGTTGGGGCTCAGCCGTCCGGTGTACCAGCCGAGCGGCCGGCTGCCGGTGGCTTTCGTCAGGCTGTCGATCGCCAGACGGATGTGCTCGCGCTCCTCGTCTTCGCCGACGAACTGGTAGTCGATCCAGCGCCAGCCGTGGCTCACCACCTCGTGGCCGGCCTCGACGAGCGCCGCGGCCGCCTCCGGGTGGCGCTCGAGCGCCATGCCGACGGCGAACACGCTGATCTTGATCTCGCGTTCGGCGAAGAGCCGCATGAGCCGCCAGAACCCCACGCGGGTGCCGTACTCGTACATCGACTCCACCTGCATGTTGCGCACGCCCTTGAGCGGCTGCATGCCGACGACTTCCTGGAGGAACGCCTCGGCGACGTCGTCACCGTGGAGGATCGAGCGCTCGCCGCCCTCCTCGTAGTTCATGACGATCTGGAGAGCGAGGCGAGCGCCACCCGGCCACTTGGGATCGGGCGCCGTGGCGCCGTAGCCGATCAGATCACGCGGATAGCTCATCTGCGCCCACGGAAGCGTAGTGCGCCAGGGCGGCGTCCACGCCCGCGCCGGGCACGGCGCGCCAGCCTTGCTGGCGAAGCACCGTGTCGAGCGCGGCGAGGCAGAGCAGGACGTTGCGCCGCGTGGCCGAGTACCCCATCGTCCCGATTCGCCAGATCCGGCCCTGCAGCGGGCCGAAGGCCGCGCCGATCTCGATGCCGAAATCCTGCAGCAGCGTCGACCTGACGCGCAGCTCGTCGATGCCGTCGGGCACGACGACCGGCGTGAGCATCGGCAGCCGGTGCGCGGGCGGCTCCTTGCCGAACAGCGTGAGCCGGAGCGCGTCGAGCCCGGCGCGGAGCGCGTCACCATGCAGCCGATGTCGGGCGAAGCGCCGCTCGAGCCCCTCCTCGTGGAGCGCGCGCAGCGCGGCGCGCAGGCCGTACACCATGGCCGTCGGCGCCGTGTGGTGGTTGAACCGCGCGGGGCTCCAGTACCGGGCGAGCTGGGCCAGATCGAGGTAGTTGCTCCGGATCCTGGTCGTGCGCGCGGCCAGCACTCGCTCGGCCCGGTCGTTGTACGTCAACGGCGCCAGACCCGACGGACAGCTCAGGCACTTCTGCGTGCCGGCGACGGCCACGTCGACCTGCCAGCGGTCGACGGCGACCTCCGAGCCGCCGAGCGTCACGACCGCGTCGGCGAGCAGCAGCGCCTCGTGACGCCGGCAGAGGCGCGCGATGTCCTCCAGCGGCTGCAACACGCCGGTGGAGGTCTCGCCGTGGACGAGCGCGACGAGCCTGGTGCGGCCTCCCTGCAACGCGGCCTCGATCGCCTCCGGCTCGATGACGCGTCCCCACTCGGCCTTCACCGGCACGACCTCGGCGCCGCAGCGCTCGGCGATCTCGATCAGCAGCAGGCCGAAGCGCCCGCACTCACCGACGACGACGCGCTCGCCCGGCTCCACCAGCGAGACGATCGCGGCTTCCAGGCCCGCGCGCCCCGTGCCCGACACCGGGAACGCCCGCTCGTTCCGCGTCTGGAACGCGAAGCGGCAGAGGGCCATGACCTCGTTCATGATCGCGGTGAACTCGGGATCGAACTGGCCGAGGAGAGGGGCGGCCATCGCGCTCAGCACGCGAGGGTCGGCCGTGCTGGGGCCGGGCCCGAGCAGGACGCGCGGGCCGGGGACCGGCTCATCGGATGGATTGATCGTCACCGGCCGCTGGCTCACGCGCCGCCGGGCGCGAAGCCTCGCACCGCGCCACGGTAGGCCTTCGGGAGCGGGAAGGCGAGCTCGCCGATCTTGCTCGTCTGAAGGCCGAGGCCCACCAAGGCCTCGACGAGCTTCACGGCGGCGGTGACGCCCTCGACCACGGGCGCGCCGATCTCCCGGGCGATCTCGGCCGAGAGGTCGGCCATGCCGGCGCAGCCGAGGACGATTGCGTCGGCGTGGTCCTCCTTCAGGGCCCGCCGGCACTCCTCGACAATGGCGATGCGCGCGGCCGAGCCCTCCCGTTCGAGATCGAGCACGGCGAGGTCGGTCGCGCGAATGTTCCGGCAGAGACGGGCCATGCCGTAGGCCTCCACGAGTTGCCGGGCGATGCCGCGCGTGCGCTCGAGCGTCGTGACGATCGTGAATCCGGCGGCGATCATGCTGGCGGCGTGCATCGCCGCTTCCGCGATGCCAAGGACGGGGCCGCGGGCGATCTCGCGCGCGGCCAGGAGACCGGGATCCCCGAAGCACGCGATGACGTAGCCATCGCAGCCGTCCGCCTCGCCCTTGCGGATCTCCTCGAGGAGGCCGAGCACGCTGACGGCCTCGTCGTAGTGGCCCTCGATCGACACGGGGCCCATGGCCGGGCTCGTCGCCACGATCGTCGTGCCCTTCGCCGCCACCCCGCGGGCCGCGGCGCCGATCTTCTCGGTCATGCTCTCGGTGGTGTTCGGATTGATCACCTTGATCTTCATGACGCCAGACCATTCCGCGCCGGCTTGCCGAACACGTCGCGGAGGTCGACCGGTGTCCTCGGTGTCCGGTCGAGGTTCAGCCGGCCTTCGATCCCTTGCAGGTGGCGGGTCATGAGATCGACCGCGTCCTGCACGCGCCCGGCCTCGAGCGGGGCGAGCAGGGCCCGGTGCTCGTCGTAGGCGCAGCACGACGAGCCCGGTCCCTCGTGGACCGCGATGATCAGCGACGTGCGCGCCACGAGCTCGCGCAAGAACCACGTCAGGACCCGGTTGCCCGCGACGTGCGCGAGGAGGAGATGGAACTCTCCGGACAGGCGGACGGCCGCGGGGCGGTCGTGACGGGCGTGGGCGGCTTGCTCACGCGCGATGTGGCGTAGGAGCCGCTGGCGCGCCGGCGTCGGGAGCCCCTTCGCGACGCCCTCGACGATGTGCGCTTCGACGATGCGCCGGGCGGTGAACACCTCGCGCGCGTCCTGCGCCGAGGGCTGCGCGACATAGGCTCCGCGGTTCGGGCGGAGCTCGACGGACTTGTCGTGGGCGAGCCGCAAGAGGATGCGCCGGACGCGGGCGCGGCTCACCGCGAAGAGCGACGAGAGGGATTCCTCGCCGAGCTTGGTGCCGGGCGGGAGCCGCTGCTCGAGGATGGCCCGGTGGATGCGGTCGTAGACGAGGTGGTCGATCGTGGCGTTCCGCGCCATCCGTGTTCCTCCGCAGATTATGTACACAAAAACCTATTGCATTGTAAACAACACTGTCGTATCTACACGGCGAACGCCGGACGCCAGGAGGGACCCATGACGACGTTGCGAAGAGCGGCAGGATGGCTCGCGCTCGGGCTGCTGGTCGCGGCACTCACGGGGGGTGGATTCGCCGGCCGGGCCCACGCCCAGCAGAAGGTGCTGAAGATCGGCGTGCTCGGCGTCATGAGCGGGCCCGCGGCCTCCTGGGGGCTCGTCAACCGCTACTGCACGGAGGCCACGGCCCAGATCGTCAACGAGCAAGGCGGCTGGGAGATCGGCGGCGAGAAGTACCGGATCGAGGTGGTCAGCATCGACGACCGGAACGATCCCAAGGTGTCCGTCGCCGGCGCCGAGCGGCTCGCGTACCAGGAGGGCATCAAGTACATCATCGGGCCGAACGTCGACACCACGGCGGCGGCCATCGTCCCCGTGCTCGAGAAGGCGGGCGCCATCAACATCCCGTACGCCTTCTCGAAGGCGCTCTACACGCCGCCGCGCGGCAACTCCATCCTCGGCATGATCGCGTCCTACCAGGCGGGGCCGGTGATCTACAAGTACCTGAAGGAGAAGCGGGGCGTGAAGGGCGTGAGCTTCATCGCCCGCAACGAGTCCGACCCGCTGAACCAGCGAGACGAGGGCGTGGCGGCGGCGAAGGCGCTCGGCCTCAACGTCGTCTCCTCGGGCGACACGTACGAGCCGGGGACGACCGACTTCTTCCCGGTCATGTCGCGCGTCGTGCGCCAGAACGCGGACCTGATCGTCCTGTCCGGCGTCGCGCCGGCCGACGCGCCCCTGCTGATCCGGACGGCGCGCGAGCTCAACTACAAGGGCCTGCTCAGCACCGAGACGGCGCAGGACGCCAAGATCCTCGCCGAGGTCGCGGGCAAGGCGGCGAACGGCTTCATCTCGGTGGGCGGCGCCAGCACCCCGCAGATCCGAAGCGCGGAGATGGAGAGCTTCGTCAAGCGGTACGTCAAGGTGGCCGGTGAGTGGAACGACGAGGCCGGCACCAAGGTGTACGCGCTCGAGATGATCCTCCGCACCCTGAAGGTCGCGGGCAAGAAGGCCGTCACCGACGTCGAGGAGTTCAAGAAGGCCCTGCCGAAGTTCCAGGTGACCAACCCGTTCCTGAAGGAGCCGAAGCGGCTCACGTACGTCGGCGCCGCCTACTTCAAGCAGCCGCGCCAGATCGGCGTGCCGATGGTCGTCAACGTCTTCGAGGACGGCCAGTTCAAGACCCTCTTCATCGGCAGCGTGGAGGATTGAGACACCCATAGAGCAAGTCGTCGTCAACGGGCTCATCCTCGGGATGAACTACGCCCTGATCGCGCTCGGCATCACGCTGATCTTCGCGATCATGGGCGTCCTGAACTTCGCCCACGGACAGATGTACGTCCTGGGCGGATTCGTCACCTACTACGTCTACGGCGTCTTCGGGCTCAACTACTTCGTCGCGCTGGCCGCGTCGGCCGTCACGGTCGCGTGCGTCGGCCTCGTGTTCGAGCGATTCCTCTTCCGGCGCGTCCTGCGCATCACCACCCGCGAGGAGAGCACGATGCTGCTGGCGGCCGGCACGGCGCTCCTGCTCGACAGCCTCGGCCTGGCGCTCTTCGGCGAGAAGCAGCGGGGTGTCGCCCCGGTCGTCGCCGGTGTCTACGAGATCTTCGGCGCCTTCGTGCCGGCGTCGCGGGCGCTGATCTTCGTCCTCGCCGGGGGGCTCGTCGGGGCGCTGCTGCTCTTCATCCAGTACACGCGCCCGGGGCGCGCGCTGCGGGCCATCGCCCAGGACAAGGAGACCGCGGCCCTCCAGGGCGTCGACATCGACCGGTACTCGGCGCTCGGCTTCGCCCTCGGGGCGGCGCTCGCCGGGCTGGCGGGCGGGCTCCTCGTCACCGTGTTCGCCGTGAACGCCGGCGCCGGCACACCGATCTCGATCAAGGCGTTCATCATGATCATGATCGGCGGCGCCGGCGTGGTCTCCGGCGCCATCCTGGGCGCCTTCGTGCTCGGCTTCAGCGAGGCGCTCGGCTACTTCTTCATCCCGGGCTCGATGACCTACCTCCTGATCCTGGTGGGCCTCATCGTCTTCCTGATCTTCCGGCCGCAGGGGATCATGGGGAAACCGTGGGGTTGAGCTGCGTCCCGGCGCCATGAGGCTCAGGGTCGTCGCCGCACTCGCGGGGCTCGCGCTCTATCTGGTGGTGATTCCGCTCGGGTTCCGCGAGTCGCGCTATCTGCTCGGTGTCCTGACGACCGCCTCCGTGTTGAGCCTCATGAGCCTCGGCGTCTGGCTCACGTTCGCGATCGGACGCATCAACATCGGCCAGGCCGCCTTCGCGCTCGTCGGGGGCTACACCACGGCGATCCTGTCGGTGAAGCTCGGGGTCTCGTTCTGGCTCTGCCTTCCGGCGTCCGGTCTGGTGGCGGCCCTCGTCGGGGCGGTGATCGGCTGGCCCATCCTCAGGCTGAAGGGCGTGTACTTCGCGATGATCACCCTGACCCTGACCGAGGCGGCGCGGTTAGCCGCCCTGAACGGCGGGAGCATCACTCAGGGCGCCACCGGCATCCTGAACATCCCGTTACCGGGTGAGGTGACGCTCGCCGGGGTCGTGCTCGTCCCCGCCTTCCGCGCGCTCAACGTCCATCTCGCGTTCTACTACCTGGCGGCCATCCTGCTCGTCCTCGGGTTGGTCACGGTCACGCGCATCGCCACCTGCCGCCTGGGGTGGATCTTCCGCTCCCTCAGGCAGGATGAAGCGCTCGCCGCCAGCATCGGCGTCAACGTGGCGAAGTACCGGGTGCTGGCCTTCGCCCTCGGCTGCTCCTTCGCCGGCATCGCGGGGGCATTCTTCACGGTGTCCCAGCAGAGCATCTACCCGTCGAGCTTCGGCGTGCCGGATTCCGTCTACTTCATGCTCTACTGCTTCCTCGGCGGGCTCTCGTACGTGTCGGGCCCCGTGGTCGGCGCCTTCGTGCTGTTCCTCGGCTTCGAGCTCCTCCATGGTCTGCGCGAGTACCAGATGCTCACGTACGCCGCGATCATGATCACGCTGATGCTCTGGCTGCCCAACGGGCTCCTGAGCCTGCGGCTCCCCGCGCGGCCAGGTGTGAAGGCCGACACCGCATGATCGTCATGGAGGTGCGAGAGCTGACGAAACGGTTCGGCGGCCTCGTGGCGGTCGACCACGTGACGTTCCAGGCGAACCAGGGCGAGGTGCTCAGCATCATCGGGCCGAACGGCGCCGGCAAGAGCACCCTCTTCAAGCTGATCACCTCGTTCCTCCCCCGGACGGCCGGCCGCGTGATCTTCCAGGGCGAGGACATCACGGGCCTCTCCGCGCACCTGGTGGCCCGCAAGGGCGTGGTCCGCACGTTCCAGGAGACGACGATCTTCAAGGAGATGAGCGCCCTGGAGAACGTCGTCATCGCCCATCACCTGCGCAGTCGAGCGACCTCCGTCGGCCTCTTCCTCAATACTCGCGTGGCGCGCCAGGACGAGGCGGCCTTCCGCGACAGCGCCAACGAGATCCTCGACGACCTCGGGCTCTCGCGGGTGAAGCACGAAGAGGCGCGGCACTTGCCGCACGGCCACCTGCGCGCCCTCGGCATCGCCATCGCGATGGCGGGCGACCCGAAGGTCCTCCTCCTCGACGAGCCCTTCTCGGGCATGAACCCGGAGGAGACGGACCGGATGGTGGCGATGGTGCGAGGTATCCGCGATCGGGGCGTCACGATCCTGCTCGTCGAGCACGACATGCGCGCCGTGATGCGCCTCAGCGATCGGATCATCGTGCTCAATTTCGGCAGGAAGATCGCCGACGGCACGCCGCCAGAAATCCAGAGCGACGAGGCGGTGATCGAAGCCTACATCGGGCGCGAGGACGACGAGCTCGGGATCTAGCATGTACTTCGCCGTGCGCGGCGTGAGCGTCTACTACGACAAGGTCCGGGCCGTCTCCGACATCTCGCTCGTCATGGACGCCGGCGACGTGATCGCGATCATCGGCGCCAACGGCGCGGGCAAGACGACCACGCTGCGCGCCGTCACCGGGCTCGCGCCGATCGCCTCGGGCGAGATCTGGTTCGAGGGCCATCGGATCGACCGCCTGCCGCCCGACCGGATCGTCGGCCTCGGCATCTCGATGGTCCCCGAGGGGCGCCACGTCTTTCCCTTCATGAGCGTCGGCGACAATCTCCTGATGGGCGCCTTCGCGCGGCGGGACCGACGCGCGATCGAGCAGGACGTCGAACGGGTCTTCGTGCGCTTTCCGCGCCTGAAGGAGCGCCGGCGCCAGCAGGCCGGCACGCTGAGCGGCGGCGAGCAGCAGATGCTCGCCATCGGCCGCGCGCTGATGGCGCGCCCGAAGCTCCTGCTGATGGACGAGCCGTCCCTCGGGCTCGCGCCGCACCTGGTGCGCGAGATCGCCCGCGCGATCCTCTCCGTCAACCGGGAGGAGCGGGTGGCCGTCGTCCTCGTCGAGCAGAACTCGCGGATGGCGCTCAAGATCTCCACCCGCGCGTACGTCCTCGAGACCGGGCAGGTCGCCCTCGAGGGGCGCTCCGCCGATCTGCTCAACAATGAGCAGGTCCGGAGACTCTATCTGGGCGGGTAGGGGATTTTCCCGTCGCCGACTCTGGTTGACACGGGCGCTCATCCACCCCCACACTCCTCACGGTCAATTTCGGGACGCCGGGAGGCCGGAGCCCTCGGGCCGGTCCTGCAAGGGAGGTCCATCATGCGACACGTCGCGGTGGTTGCGGTGCTTGCGGTGCTCCTCCTCGGCGCCTTCCCAGCGTCCGCCGACGACCCGCCGTGGAAGCAGGGCATGCCGCCCGAGCTGAAGGATTCGCCGCTGGCACCCATCGCCCAGCCCCCGGCACCCAAGGCGCCGGGCGAGATCCCGGTCGACAAGATCAAGCTCCCGCCCGGGTTCAAGGCGTCCCTGTGGGCGCACGGGATCCACAATGCGCGCGTCATGACCTGGGGCGACAAGGGCACGCTGTTCGTCTCGAGCCGCGTGGCCGGCAACGTCTACGCGGTCGTCGACAAGGGCGGCGCGCGCGAGGTCAAGACGATCGCCAAGGGCCTCAACCTGCCCAACGGCGTGGCCTTCAGGAACGGCACGCTCTATATCGCCGAGGTCTCGCGGATCACCAAGATGGAGAGGATCGAGGACCGGCTCGACGACCCGCCGGCGATGACCGTGGTCTACGACATCCTGCCGCGCGACCTGCCGCACGGCTGGAAATACCTGGCTTTCGGGCCCGACGGCAAGCTCTACTTCAACATCGGTGCGCCGTGCAACATCTGCCTGCCGCCCGACACGCACGCCAATATCTCGCGCGTCAACGCCGACGGCACGGGGTTCGAGTACTACGCGCACGGCGTCCGCAACAGCGTGGGGTTCGACTGGCACCCGGTGACGAAGGAGCTCTACTTCGCGACGCACGCCCGCGACTGGCTGGGCGAGGACGTGCCGAGCGACCGCTTCGACCACGCGCCGCGCAAGGGCCTGCACTTCGGCTTCCCCTTCTGCCACCAGGGCGACATCCCCGATCCCGAATTTGGCAAGACACGCACCTGCTCGGAGTTCGCGCCGCCCTTGATCAAGACGGGGCCGCACGTGGCCGGAAACGGCGTCCGTTTCTACACGGGCGCGATGTTCCCGGCGGAGTACAAGAACCGCGCGTTCCTCGCCCAGCGCGGCTCCTGGAACCGCACGCAGAAGAGCGGCTTCCGGGTCATGATGGTGACGCTCCGCACGGGCGACGTGCCCAAGTACGAGGTGTTCGCCGAGGGCTGGCTGCAGGGCGACCAGATCTGGGGTCGGCCGGTCTACGTGCAGGAGATGCGTGACGGCTCGCTCCTCGTCTCCGACGACTACGCGGGGGCGATCTACCGCATCACCTATCAGCGCTGATACGGCATCGGGTGCCGCTCGCAGGGCTCTGGGTGGTCGCGGCCGTCCTGGCGGTGACGGCCGGGGCGCCCGCGCACGCCGCTGACCTGGACGCGGGCCGGCACAAGGCCGAGCCGTGCAAGACCTGCCACGGCCCGGACGGGAACGCGACCACTCCGGGGATTCCGTCCCTCGCCGGCCAGCCGGCGATCTTCACCCACTGGCAGCTCATCAAGTTCAGGGACGGGCGCCGTAAGGATCCCCAGATGTCAGCATTCGCGGCGAGCCTGAGCGACGCCGACATGGCCGACCTGGCCGCCTACTACGCGGCCCAGCCTTCCAGGCCGCGGCCCTCGCCGACCGACCCCGAGAAGGTCGCCATCGGCGGGAGGCTGGCCGAGCAGCACCACTGCGCCTCCTGCCACCGGCCCGGGCTGGTCGGCCACGAACAAGTGCCGCGCCTCGTCGGCCAGGACCTGACCTACCTCGTGAAGCTGCTCCGTGGCTTCAAGGCGCAGACGGCGGGGGACCTCGACGGCACGATGTCGATGGCGGTCGAGCGGCTGAGCGAGGCGGACATCGAGAACCTCGCCCACTACATCGCCGATCTCAGTGGGCGTTCAGCGCGGCCGTGATCACCCACGCGAAGTCGCAGACCAGCGTGACGATGAGAATGGCCGACAGGATGTTGTAGAGCGCGTTCTCGTTCATGTGCCCTCCCCTCAGCGCACTGCGGCGTGACGCTAATACGCGGGCTCTGGACTTGTCAATATCCTGTGCAGTAGCGTACACGCTACGGGCACCTCGACCATTCGCTTCGCCCTCATCGCGTGGATCCTTACCGCAGCCGCCACCGCGGCCGCGGGGGCGGACGTCATTCCGCTGCCGCTGGAGATCCGTGCCGCGCGTCCCGAGAGTCCGGCCGCGTACGCGCAGACGCCGCTGCCCAGCTATCCCGCGGCCGCGCGCGAGCAGGGCCTCGAGGGCCTCGTGGTCCTGAACGTCGAGGTGCTCAAGAGCGGCCGGGTGGGCGAGGTGCACGTCGCGGTCTCGTCGGGCGCGCGGGCCCTCGACCAGGCGGCGCTCGAGGCGGTGAGGCGGTGGACCTTCGCGCCGGCGCGTGAGGGCGGGCGCCCGGTGGACAGTCTCGTGGAAGTGCCGATGAAGTTCACGCTGAACTCGCGATGAGTGGCGCGCGCCTGGCTCAGGCGACCCACGGTTCACGCCGGCCTCGCGGACCCCGGTACAAATGAGCGACGCGCGCCTGCCTCAGGCCACCCACGGTTCACGCCGGCCTCGCGGACCCCGGTACAAATGAGTGGCGCCGTCCTCGTCCTCGTGGTCGTCGTCGGGCTCGTCGCCCCCGCCGCGGCGCAGACGCCCGAGGCTCCCGCGCGTCTCGAGCCCGTCGTCGTCACGCCGACCCGGATGGAGCAGAAGGCGGGCGACGCGCCGGCCGCGGTGACGGTCATCACGCGCGACGACGTGACCCACTCGGCGAGCCAGACGGTGGACGACCTGCTGCGCCAGGTGCCGGGCTTCAGCCTCTTCCGGCGCTCGTCGAGCATCGTCGGGCACCCGACGACCCAGGGCCTCTCCCTCCGCGGCATCGGACCCTCCGGGACGAGCCGCGCGCTCGTCCTCCTCGACGGCGTGCCGCTCAACGACCCCTTCGGCGGCTGGGTCTACTGGAACCGCGTGCCGCTCCAGTCGATCGAGCAGATCGAGGTCGTGCGCGGCGGCGGCTCGAGCGTCTGGGGCAACTACGCCCTCGGCGGCGTCGTCCACATTCTCACGCGCCGGCCCGTCGAGCGCGCCGCCTTCCTCGAGACGAGCTTCGGCACGCACGACACGCTGAACGTCGACCTCCTCCTGACCGAGGCGCAGGGGCCGTTCCGCCTCTCGCTCGAGGGGAATCACTTCGACACGCGCGGCTATCCGGTCGTCAAGGAGTCGCGGCGGGGCTCGATCGACATCGACGCCGACTCGAAGCACGACACCTTCAACGGGCGGGTCGAGCTCGTCGAGTCGTCCGACCTGTCGCTGTTCGTCACGGGCAACTACTTCGACGAGGAGCGGGGCAACGGCACCCCGCTCCAGCTCAACCGCACGGGCTCGGGCGCGATCGCCGCGGGCGGGCGCGTCCGCACGGGCGGGGCGGGGGAGTGGAGCGGCGCGGTCTTCGCCCACTTCCAGGAGTTCCGGAGCACCTTCTCCACGCAGGCGGCCGACCGGAACTCCGAGACGCTCGCCCTCGACCAGCGTGTGCCCTCGACCTCGACGGGCGCCTGGCTCCAGTGGAGCGAGCGCTTCGGCTCGCACGTCCTCGTGGCGGGGGCCGATGGGCGCTGGACCGAGGGGGAGACCGACGAGCGGGTCTACGTGGCCGGCGCCTTCGCGCGCACGCGCGTCGCTGGCGGCGAGCAGGTCCTCACCGGCGCCTACGTGCAGGACGTGTACACGCCGGACCCGCGATGGGAGTTCGTCGCGGGCCTCCGCGGTGACTACTGGATGGCCTACAACGCCGAGCGGCGCGACACGCCGCCGCCGGCGGGCGTCCCGGCGCGCCAGGTGTTCGGCGACATCGAGCGCGGCATGGTCCATCCGCGCGTGGCCATGCTCGTCCACGCGACGCCGACGACGGACGTGCGCGCCTCCGCCTACCAGGGCTTTCGCGTGCCGACGATCAACGAGCTCTACCGCGTCTTCCGGGTGCGGAACGACGTCACCACCGCCAACGAGCATCTCCGCCCCGAGCGCCTCACGGGCGGTGAGGTGGGCCTGCAGCAGCGCCTGGGGCCCTTCGAGGCGCGCGTGACGGGGTTCTGGAACGAGGTGCAGGACCTCATCGCCAACGTCACGCTCACGTCACGGGCGCCCGACTGCCCCGTGGGCACCACCTGCCGCCAGCGCCAGAACCTCGACCTCGCGCGGATCCGTGGCTTCGAGACCGAGCTCGAGTGGGCGCCCGTGCGTGAATGGCGGGTGCTCGCGAGCCACCTCGTGAGCGACGCGCACGTGGTTCGTTCGAAGAACCAGCCGGCCCTCGAGGGCAACCGGCTCGCGCAGGTGCCCGAGCACGCCGCCGCGCTCTCGGTGCGCTACCAGAATCCGGTCATCGTCGACGTCCAGGCGACCGCGCGGTACGTCGGCGGCCAGTTCGAGGACGACCAGAACACGCTCCCAATGGGCAGCTACACCGTCTTCGACCTGTTCGTCTCGCGACGATTCGCCCCGTGGGTCGAGGGCTTCGCCGGCGTCGAGAACATCCTCGACACGACCTACTCGACCGGGCGCACGAGCGAGGGCGTGGTCTCGATCGGCGCGCCTCGCCTCGTTCGGGCGGGCGTCCGTCTGGCGTTCTGACCCGTCGGCGCGCGACGGGGTGCCGTATAATACCGCGACCGTGGCCACCCGAACCCCCGCGACATCTCCGTGGCTCCCGCTGGTCCTCGTTCTCGCGGCGCTCGCCGCCCCGCTGCTCCGCGCGGATCACACCCTGGCCCAGGCGAACTTCCGCGTCACCTGGAGCGTCGAGAAGACCGGCCCGACCCACGTCGAGCTGGCCGGGGTGGTCGTGAACGAGTCGTCCCAGGACGCCCTGGACGTCTATGTCACCGCCGCCGCGGTCGACGCCTCCGGCAAGATCCTCGCGCGCGGCATCGCCTTCGTCGCCCCGCAGATCCCCACCCGCCGCTCCGTCGAGTTCAGCGCGCGCGTTCCCAACGTGCGCGGGACGACGGCCTTCCGCGTGAGCGTCAGCAACTTCCGCTTCGGGCTCGGCCGGGGCGAATCGCCGTAGGGACGCGCGCGGCGGTATAATCACGCAACCGTCGTTCCAGGGTCGGCTCAGACACCCGGAAAGGAGAGGGTGATGACCACTCATACCGGCGCGACTGCTTCGACCACCCCCGAGTCCCGCACCGTGTCGCTCGTCCAGGAGGGCATGCTCGCCGGCCTCATCGGCGCGGCGACCGTCGCGCTCTGGTTCCTCATCGTGGACGCGCTCGCGGGCCGGCCGCTCTACACGCCGACCGTGCTCGGCTCGGCGCTCTTCCGCCGCGGCGCCGGGCCGCCGCTCGCCGAGATCCTGCCCGATCTCGAGATGGTGGGGATGTTCACCTGGGTCCACGCCCTCGTGTTCCTCGCGATCGGCGGCGCCGTCGCGCGGCTCCTCGGCTACATCGAAGGCCATCCGAACATCGGCTTCGGGATCCTCATGCTCTTCGTGTTCTGCGAGTTCGGGTTCATCGCGGCGGCGATGCTGTTCGCCGAGCCTGTCCTCCACGCGCTCGCGTGGCCGGCCGTGCTCGTCGCCAACACGCTGGCGGCCACGACGATGGGTGGTTACTTCTGGCTGCGCCACCGGAACCTCAGCGTGAGCCCGTAGGTCGGGTATACTGGCGAGCGCGACCCCGTCGTCTAGCCTGGCCTAGGACGCGACCCTTTCAAGGTCGAGATCGCGGGTTCGAATCCCGCCGGGGTCACCACCACCGCGCGCGAGCGGCGCACCGCGCCGATTACATCGTCCGCTGCTTCCGGTAGGAATTCTTGATCGCGATCTTCCCATTCTTGAAGGTGAACAGGTCGCAGCCGGTCACTTCCACGCGAACGCCGCCAGCCCGGGTTCCCGTGAACGTCCACTCCGAGACGCCGTGGTTCCCGCTGATGAAATGGCGCGCGCCGCCCCAGTGGGCGTCGGGGAACGTCGCGAACACCTCGGCATACCCCTTCCGCACGTGCTCACGCCCTTCGAATCTGGTGCCGCAGACTTCGGACCCGGCACTCGCCTCAAATACACAGTCGTCGGTCATGAACTTCATGAGCCCGTCAACGTCATGCCGATTCCAGGCGCTCGCGAAAGCGCCCAGGAATTTAGCGGTGACTCTCCGAGGCGTCGTGGTTGATTTCTTCGTCGACTTCTTCGTGGCCATGGTCGTCCCCCTCCAGAATCGCTCGCGTCGTCCTGTGCGATTAAACCTCAATGGCCTTGTCTCCGCTAGACCTCCGGGCCACATCGTCACCACGTGTGGCACGACGCGTCGGCTTCTCATCAGGAGACGCGACACTCGAGGGGCCGACGAGCCACCGCTGGCCCACGACTGAGTGTGTCGCGGCGCGCCGAGACATACAGAAAGGTTCTGGTAGCAGTTGGCACGGCCGTTGCTCAGTCTTCCCCGGAACGATTCGTCCGCAGGAGGGGGAATGGGCCTCGAGACAGCAGACGGAGACCGGGTGTTCCTGTCGACCCTGCCCGTGGGGCGCGGCGAGCGCCGGCTCGCGCTCACGGTCGTGCTGGTGTCTACGGCGATCTTCCTCACCGTGGTGCCGTTCGCCAGGTTTCCGTTCGCGCCCGTCCTGGCCTTCATCCCGATGTATCAATCGGCGCTCGCGATCAACGATCTGATCACGGCCGTCTTGCTGTTCGGTCAGTTCGCCTTCTTGCGCTCGCGGGCGCTGTTGGTGTTGGCCAGCGGCTACCTGTTCACGGGCGTCATGGCCGTCTCGCACATGCTCACCTTCCCCGGCCTGTTCTCGCCAACCGGTCTGCTTGGCGCAGGGCCTCAGAGCACGGCTTGGTTGTATATGTTCTGGCACGGCGGATTCCCTCTCTTCGTCATCGCGTACGCGTGGCTGAAGGATCCAGGGCGCGAGTTGAGGACACGCGGCCGTCCCCAGGTCGCCGTCCTCGGCAGCGTTGGGGCGATGCTCGTCACCGTGTGCGCGTTCACGATCCTCGCCACCGCCGGCCAGGACTCGCTCCCTGCCATCATGCGAGGGAACCAGTACACGCCAGCGATGATCACGGTCGTCTCGAGCGCCTGGGGGTTGAGCCTCCTGGCGCTGGTGATCCTCTGGTGGCGACGGCCGCACGCGGTGCTCGACCTGTGGCTCATGGTGGCGATGTCCTCGTGGCTCTTCGATATCGCTCTGGCCGCGGTCCTCAACGCCGGGCGTTTCGACGTCGGCTTCTACGCGGGACGAATCTATGGGCTCCTGGCGGCCAGCTTCGTGCTCATCGTCCTTCTGGTCGAGAACGGCAAGCTCTACTTCCAACTCGACCGCCAGAACCGCTCGCTCGAGCAGACCGTCCGCGAGCGCACCGAACAGCTCCTCCAGAGCGAGAAGGTCGCGACGATGGGCTCGCTCCTGGCGGGCGTGGCCCACGAGCTCAACAACCCCCTGGCCGTGGTCACCGGCCACGCGCAGCTTCTCCGCGGCACGGCGAGCGACCCCGTGGTGGGCCGGCGCGCGCAGAAGATCGACGAGGCCGCCCGCCGCTGCGTCCGCATCGTGCGGAACTTCCTGGCGCTGGCTCGCCGGCGGGTACCAGAACGAGGCGAGGTGCAGCTCAACCAGGTGGTGCAGGAGGCGGTGGAACTGCTGGCGTACGAGCTGAAGACCGGCGACGTCGCGGTCTCCCTCGCCCTCGCCGAGGATCTGCCCGTGCTCTGGGCGGACGGCCACCAGCTCCACCAGGTGCTGGTCAACATCGTGGCGAACGCCCACCATGCGATGCGCCACAGCGGCTCGCCCCGTCGGCTCAGCATCACCACCGGGCGGGATCGCACGGGGCAGCAGGTCCGCCTCGCCATCGCCGACACCGGGCCCGGGATCCCGGCCGAGATCCGGGCCAAGATCTTCGAGCCCTTCTTCACCACGAAGCCGCCCGGCGAGGGGACGGGGCTGGGGCTGTCGCTCTGCCGGGGCATCGTCGAGGAGCATGGCGGCACCATCGGCGTCGAGAGCGAGCCCGGAGAGGGCACGACGTTCCTGATCAGGCTGCCTGTGCTTCCGCTGCCCGCCGTCGTGGCCGCGCCAGACGCCGCGGAGGCGCCAGCGCCGGCGGGTCCGAAGACCATTCTCGTCGTCGACGACGAGCCCGAGATCGCCGCGATCCTGGTGGAGGCGCTCGAGCGCGACGGCTACCAGACCGAGACGGCGGAGAACGGCGCGGACGCGCTACGCCGACTCGAGCGGCGCGGGTACGACCTCGTGATATCGGACACGAAGATGCCCGTCATGGACGGCATGGAGCTCTACCGCAAACTGGAGCGACACTTCCCCGAGCTTCAACGGCGGATCATCTTCGTCACCGGGGACGTGCTGGACGCCGAGAAGCAGCGCTTTCTCGAGTCGACCGGCGTGCCGGTCCTGAC